>Ga0209690_1000450_pt1 | contig 22010 bp, 13 predicted proteins | sample GraSoiAngelo_150_FD_186164 | JGI IMG/M metagenome (GOLD analysis project Ga0209690, IMG submission 186164) | Grasslands soil microbial communities from the Angelo Coastal Reserve, California, USA - 14_1009_09_40cm (SPAdes) (version 2) | ecosystem: Environmental > Terrestrial > Soil > Grasslands ... | reverse complement strand
GAGGGATTCCTGCACGCCAGTCGCGGGGTAGTCGCTGCCGAGGGATCGGGGCTCCGCGGTCGTGTGTGGCAGGCGGGGGTGCTCATCGCCGAAGAGGATCTCGAACAGTCGGCTGACTACCAGCCGCTGACGGCCGCCCTCTCGGCCGGCCTCCGCTCGGCGCTTGCGTTTCCGATCCTCGAGGGTGGCGACGTGATCGGTGTCATCGAGCTCGTGTCCCAGGCTGCCCGCAGCCCGGAAGAGGCCATGGTCACCGCGCTCGCCACCACCGGCGTCGAGGTAGGCCAGTTCATGCGTCGGGCGGAGACGGCCCAGGCGCTGCGGCGAAGCGAAGCCGATCACCGCGCGATCTTCGAGCGCTCACCGATCGGGATCGCACGCATCGCCAATGGTGGTGAGCTGCTCGAAGCGAACGCGTCGCTGCTTCACATGCTGGAGCACGACGCCGAGACGATGCGGACCACCGCGTGGCCCGACCTGATGCGTGCCTACGACCAGGTGGCGGCTCGCCTGCACAAGGCGCCGTTCCTGGCCGGCATCACCGACGGCGGCACCCTCCAGATCCGCGCCGCGACCGGCGCCGGCAGGTGGCTGTGGCTTCAGCTCACCGCCACCTCGATCCCCGACTCGAGCGGAACCCCCGAGCACGTGCTCGTGATGGTCGAGGACGTGACCGCGGTGCGGGAGACGTCCGACCGGCTGGCCGAGGCTTTGGAGGCGCAGCGTGACGCGAATGCCAACCTCGAGAAGCTCGACCGAACGAAGAGCGAGTTTCTGAGCATCGTCAGCCACGAGTTTCGGACCGCGCTGACAGGCATCCAGGGCTTCAGCGAGCTCATCCGCGACGGGGGCCTCGAGGTCGACGAGGTGCGCGCTTACGGCGGCTACATATTCAATGACGCGGACCGGGTGAACCGGCTGATCGGCGACATGCTGGATCTCGACCGAATGGAATCGGGGCGTATGACCATGCGGACGGGCGACGTCGACATCAACGACATCGTCATGGAGGCCATCTCCCGGGCGGCTCCGTCAGCCGTCGCGGTCGAGTTCAAGTCCGACCTTGATCCCCGCCTTCCAATCGTCGCCGGCGATCGCGATCGCCTGATCCAGGTCCTCAGCAACCTGGTCAACAACGCCGTCAAATACTCGCCCGAGGGCGGCACCGTGACCCTTGCGAGTCGTGCGGACGGGCGCTTCGCGCTGATCAGCGTGACCGACACCGGCATCGGCATCCCCCAGGACGAGATCGGCCACGTCTTCGAGCGCTTCCGGCGTGTCCGCAGCGGCGCGGCGCAGTCGATTCCCGGGACTGGCCTGGGCCTCACGATCGTTAAGCAGATCGTGGAGATGCACGGAGGCAAGATCTGGGTGGAAAGCGCGATCGGGCACGGCTCGTCGTTTCACTTCACGGTCCCACTCGCCCCCGAGAGCGCGAACGCTATGCAGCTCCGGCATGCCTGAGGCGGTCGCTCTTGGAACCTTCACTGTGCTCGTGGCGGACGACAACGAGGTGGCGCAGCGTCTCTGCAAGCGCGTGCTCGAGAAAGCGGGATACCCGGTCTTGATCGCGGCCGACGGCCTCCAAGCTGTGGACATCGCATTGTCGCAGCGGCCGGCGATGATCCTGATGGACGTCGCGATGCCCGGCATCGACGGCCTGGAGGCGATGCGCAGGATCAAGGCCGAGGTGCCGGCCATGCCCATCGTCATCGCCAGCGCACACTCGATGTCGAGCGATCGCGAGCGTTTCCTCGCCGCGGGCGCGGACAACGTGCTGAGCAAGCCGTTTCGCCTCGCCGACCTGATCTCGATCGTCGAGAACCTTGCCAGGGCAAGGTCGAATTGAAAGACCTCACCGGGACTCGACTCGGCCAGTACGAGATCGTCGAACGCCTCGGCGGCGGCGGCATGGCGGTGGTCTATCGCGCGGTGCAGCAGCCTCTTGGCCGCGAGGTCGCTTTGAAGGCGCTGTCGTCGGAGCTGTTTCAGGACGACGGCTTCGTGAAGCGGTTCGAGACCGAGGCCAAGACTCTCGCCAAGCTCGACCATCCCAACATCCTGCCCATATACGACTTCGAGGTCATCGACGGCAACGCGTTCCTGACCATGCCCCTGATCCGCGGCGGCACGCTGCGAGATGTCCTCAATCGCGGGCCGATGGACACGCTCAGCGCGTGGCGTTACCTGCGCGAGATAGGCGACGGGCTGCAGCATGCGCACGACGCGGGCATCGTCCACCGGGACCTGAAGCCGACCAACGTCCTCATCCACGTCGATGGACGCGCGATGCTCGCCGACTTCGGGCTCGCGCGCGGGGCCGGCCAACCGACGCACCTCACCACCATCGGCCTCGCCATCGGCACTCCGGGCTATATGGCGCCGGAGCAGGTGATGGGACATGACGTAGACAAGCGCGCCGACATCTACGCGATGGGGGTGCTCACGTTCGAGATGCTGACCGGGCGGCTTCCCTACATCGGCTCCAACCGGATGGAGGTCGCCTATGCCACGGTCAATACTCCGATTCCGTCGGCGGTGAAGATCAACCACAACCTGCCCGACGAGCTCGACGTGCTGCTGGCCCAGGTGCTGGCGAAGGATCCGGCACAGCGCCCGCAGACGGTGCGCGACCTGCTGGCGCAGATGGCGCGGCTGCCGCAGCGGCGCACATCGCCGCCAGGGGTCGCGGCCTCGACGCCGGTCGCGGCCGCCGGCGCGTCGCCGGCCGCCGGCGCGTCGCCGGCGGGCGGGGTCGCGGTTCTGCCCAAGCCTGTCACGACCTCGAACGGTCCCGACACGACGTCGATGCGCGCGATTCAGCCTGTGCAAGGGGCAGCACCACCGGCGATGCTTCACGGTTCTCCGCCGCCGACGCCAACCGCGGCCGGTGCGTCCGCGATTCGCACGCTGGAGCTGATGGGTGTGCGACCGGCGCGGGCGCGCGGCCGCTTTGTCCTGAACTCGCACTTCAGCAATTTCGTGCATGTGGCCCGCGACGTCACCGGCGATCGTTGGCCGGAGATCGCTTACGCCGCGGGGTTGGTGCAGTACATCGAGCAGGACGCGCCGCATGACGACCAGCTCTCATCGCCAGTCGAATCGCTGAGCCGTTTGAACGAGGCCTTCGAGACAATCTACGGCCCTGAGTCGGAGGACATGATCCGCGCGTGGGGCCGGCGCGCGACCGAGCGGTGGCTCGCCGATGGCCGGCACGGGCTGGGCGGGCCGCGGCGCTTCGTGCCGGGCCGGCAGCGCAAGCTTGCCAGCCTGGTCAAGAACTTCACGGATGCCATGGACAACGTGCGCGGCGAGCACACACACGCGTGGCTGCAAGTCGATGAGCACCAGTTCTGGCTCGTCAACTTCTCGAACATGTTCGCGCTCGGACGGATCAAGACAGTGAAGTCATGCCACGTGTGGACGTCGACGATCGAAACCATCCTGCGATGGGCCGGGCTCGCGAACGACTGGTACGTCGAAGAGGTCGAATGCGGCTCCGTGACGGGGACGTTCGACTGCGCCTTTGCGATCCGCAGCTCGGAGATGAGCTGACCCCGATACGTCGCACGCTTGGCGCCACGACCGAAGGTCGAACATCGCGCCCTTGTCGCCGAAGATGCGCAATCCACGAACTTCATAGGCACGGTCGGATCCAAAAGCGGGGAATTGAGTGCGCTTGGGTTCCTTCTCGTACCCAAAAGAAGGCCCTCAGCCGGGGGGCAGAGGACCTTCAGAAAGGAGGGAGGGCGAGTTCGCTCTTAAGTGCCATGTTACCCCTGGCGGGGGGTTCCTCGCACAATCGACTTTGCCCCTCTTTTACATTCTTGTAGTGGCCAGGTTCGCCGTCGACGTGACCGCCTGCTGGCGTCCGCAGCGGGTCGGCATGATCACGGTTGCGATCGAGCTGACCCGCGCTCTGGTTGCCAACCGATCCGGCGACGAGTTCGTGCTGCTCTGCAGCCGCGAGCGGCCGGATTCTCTCCGGGACCTCGACTGCGAAGCGGTCTACGCGCCTTACCGGCACGAGCTCGCCATCAAGGCCCGCTGGCTGCCGGCGGTCGAGGCTCAGCTGGAGGCGGACGCGGTCCTCTATCCGTACTGGCCAAGCCCTCCGTTTCGCCGCCCGAGCGCGCCGCCTGCGGCGGTCTTTGTCCACGACCTCGCGTTTCGAGTCAGGCCGGCCGAGGTTCCGTGGCAGCAGCGACTCTACTTTCGTGCGGTGCTGCCACCCGCCCTGCGTCAGGCGGCCGCGGTGATCGTTCCCTCCGAGTCGACGCGCCGTGACCTCCTGCGTTTGTACAACCTCCCCGGCCTCGAGGAGAGGGTCGAAGTCGTCGCGGAGGGTATGCCCATGGCGCCAGCTGCTGGGCCGCTGCCGGAGGGCGTCGAGCCGGGCTTCATTCTGGCCGTGGGCAGCGTCGAGCCGCGCAAGAACTATCCGCGACTGCTCGCCGCCTACCGGCAGCTGCGCGGCCGCGGCGCGCTTCCTTTCATCATCAACGGCCGCCCTGGCGTGCCACAGCTCGTGATCGCGGGTCGAAAGGGTTGGGCCTATGGGGATACGTTGGAGCGGATCGCCGCGGAGCCCGGCGTTCGTTACCTGGGCCACGTCGATGAGCCGACGCTCGCTGCGCTGTACGGATCGGCGTCGGTGCTCGCATTTCCGAGCCTGTACGAAGGTTTTGGCCTTCCTCTCCTCGAGGCGATGGCGCGCGGCGTGCCCGCGGTGGTGGGCGCGACGGGAGCTCTGCCCGAGATGGCGCGTGGCGCGGCGATCAGCGTGAATGCCGAGGACACCGCATCCATCGCCGGCGGCCTCGAGAGGCTGCTGGCCGACGAGGGACTGCGGAAGAAGCTCGGTGAGGAAGGCATCCGGCGCGCAAGGGGTTATAGCTGGGCGAACGCCGCCGAGCGCACGCTCGATGTGCTCCGGCGGATCGGCCAAACCTCGGCAAACAAGGCGGCATAAATGTCAGAAAGGATCTCGGTCGTCGCGGTACTCGGCGACGGTGCACACGACTACAGGCGGCTGGCCGTTCCGCTGCTCAGCTCGCTGGACGCAAGGCGCTTCGAGGTCGCCATGGGTGGCGTCACGTCGGCGGACCGGCAGGTCGTGCTCGCGGCGACCGACGGGCCGCTCAGCCCGCGCCAGGCGTCGACCCTTCGCAGCTTCGTGCGCCGAGGCGGCGGGCTCGTGCTGCTGCACGGCACGCTCGCGGCCTGGTCGTCATCCGAGCCTATCGTCGATTTGGCGGGATGGGGTCCGAGCGGGCCTGGACCGCTGACCGAGCTCGTCATCAGACCGGATGCGCATCACCCTGCGACGCAGCGACTGGATTCGGAGTGGAAGGTCCTGGACGAGCTGTACCTGTCGGAGGGGCCGCCGCTTGCGGCCAACGTCCTTCTGCGCGCCAGCTGGCGCTTCACCGAGCAGGTGGTGGCGTATGAGCGCACGTACGGCGAAGGCCGATTCGTCCACCTCGGCCTTGGACACGGCGCGAAGACCTACGAAGATCCGAACTTTCAGAAACTCGTCGGGCGCTTGCTTCTTCTCGCCGCCGGCCGCGCCGCCGCGCCCGCTGTCGGCGTGGGACTGCTTGGGTATGGCGCGATCGGCCGCGAGCACGCCGCCTCGATCGCGGCCACCAGTGGGCTGACCTTGGCGGCCGTCTGTGACATCGCCGCCGAACGCCGCGAGGCCGCAGCCAGCGACTGGTCGGTGCGCACGCATGCCGGCCACGAGCAGATGCTCGACGACCCGGAGGTGGGGCTCGTCGTCGTCGGGACTCCACCGAGCGCGCACGCCGACCCTGTCCTGGCGGCGCTGGACGCGGGCAAGCACGTGGTTTGCGAGAAGCCTTTCGCACTGAGCGTCGCCGACGCCGATCGCATGATGGATTTCGCCGCATCCCACGATCGCGTGCTGACCGTGTACCAGAGCAGGCGCTGGGATCCCGACTTCATCGTCATGCGTGACGTGGTGCGCTCGCGGCGGATTGGCGAGCTGTTCTACATGGAATCGTTCATCGGCGGATACGACCACCCGTGCGACTTCTGGCACAGTCACGAACCTATCTCCGGCGGCACCATCTACGACTGGGGCTCGCACTACTTCGACTGGATCCTGCAGCTGTTTCCGGACCGAGTGAAAACGATTTCCGCGCAAGCCCACAAGCGCGTCTGGCACGACGTCACCAACGCGGATCAGGTCCGCGTCGACCTCACCTTCGGCGGCGGCGCGCAGGCCACGTTCCTCCAGTCGGATATCGCGGCGGCGAGAAAGCCGAAGTGGTACCTGCTCGGAACGCACGGCGCTGTCGTCGGCGATTGGGCCGAGGCCGCCGTCCCGGCCGATCTTCCCGCCCGCGTCAGGGTGCTGAGCCCGGCCGGCGAAGAGCTGCCCGCGATCCCTTCGCGCGATCAGCATGGCTTCTATCGCAATCTCGGCGATCACCTCGCGTGGGGCGAGCCTCTCGCCGTGACCGCGGCTGAAGCGCGCCGAACCGTGGCGGTGATGGAGGCGGCGACGCGATCGCTCCAGCAGGGCGGCGTGCAGCTGCAGGTCGACATATAGCTCCTCGGCGCGCCGGCTGGGGGATCCTGGGCGCAGCGAACATCGCGCGCCGCGCGCTGCTTCCTGCGATCGATGCCTCCGGCAACGGCCGCATCGTGGCCATGGCCAGCCGCAGTCCCGAACGCGCGATAGCGATGCTCCAGCCCTACCCCGGCGTACGCATCCTCGATTCGTATGACGCGCTCCTTGCCGACCCGGAGGTCGACGTGGTGTACAACCCGCTGCCCAACAGCCTTCATAGGGAATGGACCTTGCGCGCGCTCGAGGCGGGCAAGCACGTCCTGTGCGAGAAACCGATTGGGCTGAACGCGCGGGAGGCCGAGGAGATGGAGGCTGCTGCGAAGGGATTCGGCAAGCATCTGATGGAGGCCTTCATGTACCGCTTTCATCCCGCGATGCGCGAGTTCGTCGAAAGCTTGGCGGAGCCGCTTCATGTCCAGGCGAGCTTCGGCTTCACCGCCACGGATCCGCAGGACATCCGCTTGCAGCCGGCCTTGGGCGGCGGCGCGCTGCTCGACGTCGGGTGCTACGCGGTCAGCGTCACGCACTGGATCCTCGGTGAACCAGCGGACCTGGCTGCGCGCGCCAGGATCGCCAACGACATCGATACGACGGTCAGCGCCCTTCTCAGCTACGCGGGCGGCGCGACCGCATCGGTGTGGGCGAGCGTCGAGTCGCCGGAAGAGCAGGACCTGAAGGTGATCACCCGCGCCGGCATTTTGAAACGGACGCGGCCATTCACCGCGTACCGTGACCCGCACGACCCATATCAGCTGATGGTCGAATCGTTCGCGGACAGCGTGCTGCGGGACCGGCCGGTCGCGCTGCCGCTCAGCGAGTCGATCGCGAACATGCGCGTCCTCGACCAGATCCGCGCTGCGATCAGGCCTTGATGAGCTCCTGGAACCTCGGATCGTCGCGGACCCCGCTCAGGTCTGGGTCCGCCGCCGCCGCGGCTTTCATTTCGGGACGGAGCGGGATCGCCTCCTCGAGCAGCGCGATCGCCTCCTCGTTCAGGCCTTCCTGGCTACGCACCGCGGCCAGGTTGTAGAGCACGGTGCCCATCACGACAGCGGGCGCGCCGGCTGCCTTCATCTCGGTCACCGCTTCCTCGAAGACTCGATTTGCCAGGTCCGGTCGGCCGTTCTCGCGGTAGTACTCGAAGATGTGGAGTCGGGGATGCGTGTAGCTGTTTCGCAGCACGGCCTCGGAGGTCGTTTTCGCGGCGTTCCACTCGAGCGCGCGCTCGCCGACCTTTCCGTATAGCTCGATGATCTCGCCCAGCAGGTGGTCGGCACGCGCCGCCGCGTCCGTGAGCGGAGTACCGATCCCGCTCGCCAGCTCGGCGTCATTCACCTCGTCGATGTTCGTCGGCGGCCGTTTGTAGTCTCTTCCCTCGCTGACCTCGGCGAGCGCGCTTCGCATACGTTCCCGCCACATGCCAAGGTGAAACATTACGAGGGCGGCGGGCCAACCTTGGGGCGCGGTCTCGGACTGACGCGCGTGCTCCACGAACTCCTGCTCGAGCTTGCGCTCCGCCTCCAGGGCTCTGCAGATCGCTGTTGGGTCAGGCAGGGGTCATGTCCCCGGACTGAGTGCCCTTGATCGAGATCGGGCCGGTGAACCCGGGCAGAGTGGTCCCGGGAGCCAAGTCGAACGACATCGTTGCGTCGATGTCGCCGGTGGACTTGGTTTGGGCGATGCGGCGGGCGTTCGAGTCGATCCAGGAAGTGACATCCGAGGTGGTCGTTCCCTTCATCGTGATTCCCTTCAGCGCATTCGCGTTGCCTGTCGACGGGAAGAGGGACGTACCGCCCTGGCTCGCAAGCGCAGATAGGTCGAAGGTCAGGTCGAGGTTGCTGGTGATCTTCGACTGGACGACCGCCGCGTCGACGCTGCCGACTTTCTCATCACGTAGGTATTTGCTGTTCGAGGTGGCGTGGATCGAACCTGTTCCCGTCGGATTGGTCTGGTCGAAATCCTTTGTCCAGGTGTCGCCGGCTTTGACCGGCTTGTCGGGCAGGATCGCCGAGAGCAGGCCGCCCTGCGTGTTGGTGATCCCCGGCAACGAGCCGCTACCGAAGGCGCTTCCGTTCACGCTCACAATGTGGCCGTCGGCGGCGACCTTCATCTCCACGCTCGCCGCCTCGGTGGGCAGGGTCGTGTTGGTGACGCCGTTCGTTGTGGTCTTGACCGTGAGGTCGGTGAGGTTGACAGCGAGGTCAGCTATCCCGTTCGAATCGACCGACTTGACGGTAACTGTCTCCTTGCCGGACATGTCCAGCTTGAAAGGTATGGACAGCCCCTCCGCCCCCACCGTGTAGTTGATGGTCGCGTGCAGGGTGTACTTATAGCTGTCGGCTGCTTTGTAGGCGAGCGACAGATTGTGAGTCTGTGAGGAGCCGAGAGACCCACACCCCACCAGGAAAAACAGTGCCAGTAAAGCGAGTCGCTTCACGGACTTACCCTACGCTACGCCGCGGTTTTTGGAGCCTTATCCGCCTCCACGGCTGCCGCCTCAACCACCGGTGTTGCACCGATCGGCACGATCTGGCGGAACGTCTTCAGCGCACGATCCCAATCCGCTAGCATGACCGCCGCTCTTGCGCTTCCGGTGCGGCGGTGGTGCTCCTCGACCAGCGCGCGGAGCTCGTTCGCGTCCTCGGCCGGCACCTCGCGCGGGGCGACGCTGTCCAGGTTGAGCTGCCTCGAGTCGACCACATAGGCCACGCCGCCGGTCATGCCCGCGCCCGCGTTCCATCCCACCGGCCCGAGCGCGACGGCGACGCCACCGGTCATGTACTCGCAGAAGTGGTCTCCGGCGCCTTCGACCACTGCGACCGCGCCTGAGTTTCGGACGCAGAACCGCTCTCCGACCCGCCCGGCGATGAACAGTTTTCCACCCGTGGCGCCGTAGCCGATGGTGTTGCCCGCCAGAACGGCGTCCCCATCTGCATCGCCGGCGAAGGGCTTGATGGCGATGACCCCGCCGCCCATGCCTTTCCCGACATAGTCCTGGGCCTGTCCCTCCAGCAGCAGCTCGATGCCGGCGTCGAGAAACGCACCGAAGCTCTGCCCGGCGCTGCCGCGATAGTGGCGGCGCTCGCCCGGTGGCAGCGCTGCGCCAACTGTGCGCATCGAGTTGTCGATCTCACCGTCGGGTGGCGCGGGTGCGGGTACGTTGCCGTTGCGCGTCCACGTCCGGCGCCGGGGCAGGCCCGGGTCGGTCGCGGCCAGGACGAATCCAAGGTCCAGCCTGGTGTCCGGGACCTGTTCCAGGAGCTCGACCCGGCCGACTATCTCGTCGATGGTCGAAGCGCCCAGGCGCGCGACATGCTCGCGGACCTCCTCCGCGATCAGGAACAGATGGTTGACGACATGCTCGGGCCGGCCCTCGAACTTGGCCCGCAGGTCTTCGCGCTGTGTCGCGATCCCGGTGGGGCAGGTGTTGAGGTGGCACTGGCGCGCCATGTCGCATCCGAGCGCGACCAGCAAGCCGGTGCCGAAACCGAACTCCTCCGCGCCCAGCAGCGCGGCGATGACGATGTCGCGTCCGCTGCGCAGGCCGCCGTCGGTCCTCAGGCTCACGCGGTCGCGCAGGCGGTTCGCGACCAGGACCTGCTGCGTCTCGGCCAGGCCGAGCTCCCAAGGCGAGCCGGCGTTCTTGATCGACGACAGCGGTGAGGCGCCGGTGCCGCCGTCGTGGCCCGAGACCAGGATGTAATCGGCATGGGCCTTCGCGACGCCGGCCGCGATGGTGCCCACGCCCGCCTCGGAGACGAGCTTGACGCCGACCCGCGCCCGGGGGTTGACCGTCTTCAGGTCGTGGATCAGCTGCGCGAGGTCCTCGATGGAGTAGATGTCGTGATGCGGTGGGGGTGAGATGAGCTGCATCCCGGGCTGGGCGTGGCGGAGCCGGGCGATCAGGCTCGTGACCTTGATGCCCGGCAGCTGACCTCCCTCGCCCGGCTTCGAGCCCTGCGCGATCTTGATCTCCAGCTCGTCGGCGCGTTTCAGGTAACGCGGCGTCACGCCGAAGCGCGCGGAGGCGACCTGCTTGACGCGGTTGTCGCGACGGACGCCTGCGTGTTCCTCGTAGGTGTCGGGGTCCTCGCCGCCCTCGCCGGAATTGGAGCGCGCGCCGACCTGGTTCATCGCGATGGCGAGCGACTCATGAGCCTCGGGGGAGAGCGCGCCCAGCGACATCGCGGTGCTGACGAAACGTTTGACGATGTTGGCCGCCGGTTCGACCTTTTCGATCGGAACCGGCTGGGGACACTCCTTGATCTCGATCAGCTCGCGCAGCGACTGCGGCTCGCCCATGCTCGACAACCGGCGCCACTCGCGATACGCCTCCATCTCGCCGGTCTGCGCGGCTTTTTGCGCGGCGCGCACGGCGAGCGGGTTGTAGGCGTGGTGCTCGCCCGCCTTGCGGAAGCGCACGCGGCCATGGTCGGGCGATGTCGGGGGCCTTTCTCGCGCGGCTCGTTCGATGTCGTCGAGATCGACCCCGCCGATTCGCGACGGCACGGCCGGGAAGCAAAGCTGCATCACCTCGGCACCGAGGCCCAGCGCCTCGAGCACCTCGGCGCCGCGGTAGCTGGTGACACAGGAGATGCCCATCTTGGCCATGACCTTCAGCAGACCGGCCTCGAGCGCTTTGCGGTATCGCGGGGCCGCGTCGTCGCCGACGGTGGCGAAAGCCAGGTAAGGATGCACCGCGGTGGCGCCGATCGTGATCAGGCATGCGACGTCGTGCACGTCGACTGCGTCGCCCGTGACGGCGACGATGTCCGTTGCCATGCGCCGCCCTGTCTCGAGCAGGTGCGAGTGCACGGCGCCGACGGCAAGCGCCATCGGCACCGGTATGCGCCGCAGCGCCGAGCGGCGGTCGCTCAGCGCGACCACCCCGCTCGCCTGATCCGCCTCGCGGCGCAGCCTGAGCAGCGCATCGCGCAGCGACTCGTCAGGCGCGTAGGTGGCGTCGAGCACAGTCGCGTTCTCCAGCACGCGCTTCAACTCGGCGGCACCCAGCACCGGCGAGTCGAGCTCCAGCAGCTTGTTGTCTAATGAGCCCGGCCCGCGCCCGGCGTCCTCAGTCGGCACCGCAGGGTGATGTCGTCGAAGGAGCTCGCGGTCGGCGCCGCCCTCCGGTTCGAGCGTGCCGTGTCTTGCGCCGAGCAAGACACGCAGCGACATGACCGCCTTCTCGCGCAGCGGATCGATTGCGGGGTTGGTGACCTGGGCGAAGCGCTGCCGGAGATATCCGTAGACGCGGCGCGGCGTGCGGCCCAGGGGTGCGATCGGTATGTCGTCGCCCATCGAGTACACAGGCTCGGCGCCCGTCTCGGCCATGACGTCGACCACGAACTTCACGTCCTCGGTGCCCCATCCGTGCAGCGCGTGCTGCGCGGCCAGGTCCTCGAGGGGCTCGAGGGCGACGTGGTGCCGCTCGACCGGAACCAGGACGCGGTCGGCGAGCAGTGCGTAATCGTGGTGCGCTGCGGCTCGCTCCTTGGCGTCGCCGTCGCGGAGGAGCGTTCCGTCACGGGTGTCGACGAGCAGCATCTGCCCTGGCCCGAGCCTGCCGCGCTCGACCACCTCTTCGGGCGACATCGTCACCACCCCGGCCTCAGACGCGGCTGCAACCATTCCGTCTCGGGTGCGCTGCCAGCGAAGCGGCCTGAGTCCGTTGCGATCGAGGGCGGCGCCGACGACGAGTCCGTCGCTGAACGCGAGCGCGGCCGGGCCGTCCCACGGCTCGAAACGGATGGATTGGTAGCGGTAGAAGTCGCGCACCGCCGCGGCCAGGTCGCCGCGGCCTTCCCAAGCGTCGGGCACAAGGCTCATCAGCGCCTCGCTGACCTCCCATCCACGATGCACCAGCAGCTCGAGGGCGTTGTCGAGCGACGCGGAATCCGATCCTTCCGGCCAGATCGCGCCGCGCAGATCCGATTCGAGCTCAGCCTCGCGCGCCCGCATCCAGGCCCGGTTGCCGGTGATGGTGTTGATCTCCCCGTTGTGCGCCAGCATCCGGAACGGTTGGGCGAGCCGCCAGTCCGGCATCGTGTTGGTCGAGTAGCGCTGGTGGAAGACGGCGAGCTTGCTCTCACAGGCTCCGTCCTCGAGGTCCGGATAGAAGTCGGCGAGGCGGGTGCCCGCCATCAAGCCCTTATAGACGAGCGTGCGGCTAGAACACGACGCGATGTACATCCGGACGCCATCCGATTCGGCGTTCCGCTCGGCGTCGCGCCGGACCAGGTACAGGGCGGTCTCCCACGCTTCGGGATCGAGGCCGGGGTCATCGACCAGGGCGTGCCAGATCGCGGGCATCGTCTCCCGAGCGCGAGAGCCCAACGAGTCGGGATCGAGCGGCACCGCGCGCCAGGTCGCCAGGCGCATCCCGTGTCGCGCGACGGCTTCCTCGACGATGGCCTGTGCGCGTTCGTCCCAGGCGAAAAGCGAGACCACTGCGAAAGCACCGCCCAGCATTCGATGCGGCACCTGGATCAGCAGCCCGGCGCCGTCACCGCTCTTGCCGTCGGCGTCGAGGCCGCCTCGGTGGGCCAGCCGCGCGAGCGCCTGCACGCCGAGCGCGACCGCCTCGTGGCCGAGCTCGGGCGTCGCCACAAAGCCCATGCCGCAGGCCGCCCGCGCCGAGGGGAGGTCCCCCGGCCAGGCTAGACGCGACGGAGAGAGCGCTGGGGGCACTGATCGGAAGGCTACCGCCGGCCGCCGTGCCGAGCTAGTGCGTCGCTACCAAAAGAATCGGGATTTGCTTATGCGAACGCTACATGCCCAGCAATGACTGCACGCGGAGGGCGACGCTCAGGTTGAGCCGCGTTTCAGGGTCCTCGAGATCGAGCCCGGTGATCTCACGGATCCTGTCCAGGCGGTAGCGCAGCGTATTCGGATGGACGCGCAGGCGCTGCGCCGCGTGCTGCTGCTCGCCGGTCTCGAGGTAGGCGCGGAGGGTGGCCACGAGCGCGCCCTTGCGCGCACTGTCGTGCTCGATGAGCGGTCCCAGGTGCCGGCGGCTGTAGTCGACCAGGCGCTCGTCGCTCACGGCGGCGAGCAGGCCGGTCAGGCCGAGCTCAGGCACGGCGACGACCTGGCCCCAGCGCTTGAAGCGGGCGAGCGACTCCATCACCGCGGTGACCTCGCGGAGCGCCCCCTCGACACCCATAGGCGCCTCGATCGGCGCGCTGAAGCCCACCGAGACGGTGAATCCCGGCTTCCATTCCGCGACCGCTTGCTGGACCTGCAATCCGAGCGCGTGGCTGCGCGACTGATGGTCGGCGACCTCGGTGCCGAGGGGCAGCAGGGCGACCACCTGGTCGGAGCGCCCCTGGACGAGCGCACGCTGGTAGCTCGCGCGCACGACGGCAGTCACGCGGCGCAGGAACTCGCGCTTCAGGGCCTGGATCGCGTCTTCGGAGATCTGGCGCACGCGGTTGAATCCGCGGAAGTCGTCGATGTCGACCAGGACCACGATGTGGTTGCCGTGCAACGGGTAACCGACGTGTCGGGCCCGGCGCTGGGCGGCGGCCTCGTCGCCGTAGGTTCCGTGGAGGAGATCTTCGAGGAACTCTCCCCGCACGCGGCCTTCGACCTCAGACAGCTCTCGCTCTTTGGCGATTGAAAGCGCGAGCACGAGCGCGGCTTGCTCGATCGCCATGAAGGCGAGCTCTTCGTTGTGTGGCGGGTGATCGAGCACCGAGATGTAGCCGAGGACCTGGTTGGCCGCAAAGATGGGCGCGATCAGGCGCTCGCGCGACATCCCCAGGTGTGGAAAGGCCGGCACCTTGACCGGGCCGCGCTTGGCCTCCACCTCGCGCAGAATTCGCTGGATCTGGGGGTCGTAGAGGACGCGGTGCGGAGTTCCCTGGCGGAGGATCGTCTCTTTGCGGTGCGGGTCCGAGCTGCCGCCTGCATGCGCCAGCAGGTGGAAGCTCGCATCCTCGACCACGACAGCGCTCTCGAGCAGGTCGGCCAGGGTGCGGCAGATCTCGTTCACACCCTTGCCGTCGAGCACGAGCTCGGTGAAGCGGCGGTGGATCTCGATCGACCTCTTCAGGCGCCAGTGCTCGGCGTTGATGATCCGCTCGAGCAGCGGCGTCATCAGGTCGACGAACTGGACGTCGGAGGAGATGGTGAAGAGAGGGACCTTCAGGCGGTCAGCTTCCGAGACCATCTCGGGAGGGATCCGGCGCAGGTAGGGCAGAGGCCTGACGACGAGCCCGGCCCCTCCGCCTTCTGCGATCCTGGCCACCAGCCGGATCTGCGCGTCGGGGTCGTCCTTGATCGGGAAGCCGCTGGTGAACATCAGGTCGCCCGCCCGTGGCTGGACCTCAGGCGTCTCCATCAACCGGACCCACTCGACGTGGCGGTCCAGACCCTCCGCGCCCGCGACGAGCTTGGCCGAAGCGAGCACCGAGCGCATCGCCTCGCGCACCGTAGGCCGGGGTTCCTCGACCTCGACCTTCTTGGTCGCCATCAACTCAAGCTTATGATGTGGACGGGCGACAAGCAAATCCGGCCAAAGGTTGTGCCGGGAGCACTAGGAGGATCTCAACCAGGCCCCGTAACGTCAGCCCATGATCTTGGACGAGGCCCCGGCCTGCGACCGGCACGAATCGATGGTGCCGATGCGACTGCGCACCATGCACTCCGACTCCTCACGGCCTGACGTCGTGGATGGTTTGTACGAGTGTCCGGAGTGCGGCCACGAGCGCAGGGCGCCGATCCGGACGGGCGAAGCCGAAACCGCGGCTTAGGAACCCTCAGTCTAGCCAGAGGGTTTCCCGCCCACCCGACGCTTCGCGCCGACCTCCCCACACGGTGGGGAGGTGAATTTAGTTCGTTGCTATCAGGTCGCGGAGGACCAGGGGCAGGATGCCGCCGTGGTGCAGGTAGCCGACCTCGGTCTCGTTGTCGACGCGCGCGTGCGTCGTGAAGCCGGTGACCTTGCCCTCGTCGCTGCTCGCTTCGACGGCGATGTGCTGGCCGGGCTTGATCTGGTCCAGCCCGCGTACGCTGAATCGCTCATGCCCTGTGAGGCCGAGGAACTGCGCGTTCTCACGAGGCGCGAACTGCAGGGGCAGGATGCCCATGCCGACCAGGTTGGAGCGGTGGATGCGCTCGAAGCTCTCTGCGATCACCGCGCGCACGCCCAGCAGCAGCGGGCCTTTCGCGGCCCAGTCGCGCGAGGAGCCGGTGCCGTACTCCTTGCCCGCTAGCACAAGCAGAGGAACGCCTTCGCTCTTATATCGCTGCGCCGCTTCGAAGATGGTCATGTCGGCGCCGTCCGGGAAATGCTTGGTGAAGTAGCCCTCACGCGATGCCAGCGCATTGCGCAGCCGGATGTTGCCGAACGTTCCGCGCTCCATCACCTCGTGGTTGCCGCGCCGCGCGCCAAAGCTGTTGAAGTCGAAGCGGTCGACGCCCTTCTCGATCAGGTAGCGGCCGGCCGGACCGTCGGCGGGAATGGAGCCCGCGGGCGAGATGTGGTCGGTGGTGACCGAATCGCCCAGAACCGCCAGCACGCGGGCGCCGTCGATGTCCTTCAGAGGACTCGGTTGCGGCGTGAAGCCCTCGAAGTACGGCGGCTCTTTGACATAAGTCGAGTCAGCGTCCCACGCGAAGATCGGTCCCGCCGGCGCGGCCATCGATTTCCAGTGCTCGTCGCCATCGAAGATCCGCGCGTATTCGCGCTTGAACATGTCCTGCTGGACGCACTGCTGGACCACCGCGTTCACCTCTTCCTGCGGCGGCCACAGCTCGGAGAGCATCACGGGTTTGCCGTCAGGCGTGTGCGCCACCGGTTCGGTGACGAGGTTCTTGTGCACGCTGCCCGCGAGCGCGAAGGCGACGACAAGCGGAGGCGATGCGAGGTAGCTCGCCTTCACCAGCGGGTGGATGCGAGCCTCGAAGTTGCGGTTGCCGGACAGCACCGCGACGACGCTGAGGTCTTCCTTGCTCACGGCCGCTTCGATCTCCGGACTGGCGAGGGGACCGGAGTTGCCGATGCACGTGGTGCAGCCGTAGCCGACGAGGAAGAACCCGAGCTTCTCCAGCGGTTCGAGGAGGTCGGCCGTCTTCAGGTAGTCCGTCACGACGCGCGAACCCGGAGCAAGGCTCGTCTTGACGTATGGGCTCACGGCGAGGCCGAGCTCGACCGCCTTCCTCGCCAGCAACCCCGCCGCGACCATGACCGAGGGGTTCGAGGTGTTGGTGCAGCTCGTGATCGCGGCGATGACCACCGAGCCGTTCTCCACCTGCGCCTCGGGCTTGGCGGCGACCGCCACCGACGCGCGTCCGTCGATCGGCCCACCCTCCTCGGTGAGGCGAGAGATCGCATCCGGCTCGGGTTTGGGGCCTGGCGCGAAGACAGTGCTGAAACTGCTCCACACATTCGGCAACGCAACCCTGTCCTGCGGCCGCTTGGGACCGGCGACGCTGGACTCGACCTTGGTCAGGTCGAGCTCGAGCAGCTCTGTAAACCTGGGCGGCGGCGTGCCGTCGACGCGGAAAAGTCCTTGCTCCTTCGTGAATCGCTCAACCAGGTCGATCTGGTCGCGATCGCGGCCGGTGACCTCCAGGTAGCGCAGCGTCTGGTGGTCCACCGGGAACAGCGCCGAGGTCGCGCCGTACTCGGGGCACATGTTGCTGAGCGTCGCCCGGTCGGGCACCGACAGGCTCGAGAGCCCGTCGCCGCAGAACTCGACGAACTTGTCGACGACGCCATGCCGCCGCAGCATCTCGGTCAGCGTCAAGACCAGGTCGGTGGCGGTAGAGCCCGCGGGCAGCCCGCCCGCGAAACGCACACCGACCACGATCGGTGGCGGAAGATACGCCGGTTGGCCAAGGATCGCGGCCTCGGCCTCGATCCCGCCCGTACCCCAACCGAGCACGCCGAGTCCGTTGACCATCGTCGTGTGTGAGTCGGTGCCCATCAAGGTGTCGGGGATGGCGACCTTGCTGCCGCCGAGATCGCGCACCTGCACGACCTTCGCCAGGTACTCGAGGTTGACCTGGTGGCAGATCCCCATCCCCGGCGGCACGAGCGAGAAGTTGTGGAACGCCTGCTGCGCCCAGCGCAGAAGGGCGTAGCGCTCGCGGTTGCGCTCGATCTCCTTTTGGATGTTGCGGGTGTAGGAGTCGCGGAAGCCATAGGAGTCGACCTGCACCGAGTGATCGATGACCAGGTCGACAGGCACCAGCGGATCCACCTTGCCGGCGTCTTTGCCCGCGCGGGTCATAGCCGACCGCATCGCGGCGAGGTCGACGACCGCCGGCACACCGGTGAAGTCCTGCATCAGCACCCGCGCGGGAAGGAACGGCAACTCGGAGCTCGCGGGTGGCGGCTGGGGCCAGCGGGCGAGCACGCCGATGTTGGATTCGTCGGTGATTCCCGCCTCGGCCAGCCGGATCAGGCCTTCGAGCAGGACCTTGACCGTCATCGGCAGCCCGGACGGATCTTCCAAGCCCGCTTGGGGCAGCTGGCTCAGCGGGTAGAAATCGAGGTCGGTGCCACCCAGTCGCTGCCGCTTGGCCACATCGCAAAGATACCGATGTTTCGAATCGGTCCTCGAATAGCGGCCGAATCGGCCTTGACGGCATTCAACCCCCAGACTGGATTCCGCGCAAATCGGTTTAACCACCATTCAAAGCGAGTCATCGGCGGCTGGGATTCAATGATCCGGAGCACGTTGGCCCCACGCGCATGTATGAGCTACTCGCCGGGTCGCGCGGCGACGTATGCGAGGACGCGGCCATTGCCGACCGGTGCGAAAGCCGTCACCGGCCGGCGGCCTTCATCGCGGCGGCGATGCGCGCAACGCCGTCGGCCCGCTCGATCTCCTCGAGGCTGAGTGGCAGTGCAAGTCGCCAGTTTGGAAACTCGTCCGTCGTGCCCGGGACGTTCGGCCGCTCGTGCACGCCGAGCGCGTCCTCCATGGAGGCCAGCACCATCCGCGGCCTGCCTTGCGCGAGATGCGCGTAGACCGTGACGGCGACGTCGACCGGCGGCGTGTCGTCCGGCAGGTGGGTCAGCTGCACGAGCTTTTCGCGGAGGTGGTGCAGCCGGTGCTCGGGCTCGCTGCGGGTCCAGATGCCTGCCACAGTGGGTAGATCGTGCGTGCCCAGCGCGGCGACGGCGTCGTGCGGCCAGCTCACCGGGTCCGAGCTCTCGAACCACACGAGCCGGTAGGAAAGCGACCCTTTCTGTTTCAGCTGCCGGCGCACGGCCGGTTCAACGAGGCCCAGGTCCTCGCCGATGACGAAGGCCCGCGCGCGCCGGCTCTCGTCGGCGAGGAGAGACAGGAGGACGCGAGCCGGGTACCGCACATATGCACCCTGGGCGGCGGTCATCCCGTCCGGGATCCAGAAAAGCCGGAAGAGTCCCATCACGTGGTCGAGCCGGATGCCCGTGGCGTGACGTCTCGCGCTCCGGATCGCGTCGATGAAAGGCGCCCAGTGTGCCTTGCTGAGCTTCCACGGATTGAGGGGCGGTAGACCCCAGTCCTGGCCATCGCGAAAGAACTCGTCCGGCGGAGCGCCGACGCGCATCCTCGGCGCCAGGTAGTCGCGCCACCGCCAGGCATCGAAACCGTCGGACGCGAATCCGACCGGCACATCGGTGATGAGACCAATCTCGCGTGACGCGCGCGCCAGCTGGCGGTCGACGTGAAATTGCAGCCACTGGTGGTACGCGACGCGCTCGGGCTGTGGGGTGGGCATGTCCTCCGGCCAGCTGCGCCAGGCCGGCCCGTACAGCTCGCAGAGAGCATTGAACGTCGCGAAGTCTCGCAGCGCGCTTCCCTGTCTCGCCTCGTAGGAAGCCAAGCCCCGGGGCTGCCGGGCCGCATGAAAGACCTTCTCGAGAGCTTGCGATTTGAGCTGGAACACCTGGTCGTAGTCGATGAGGCGGTGCTGGTTGAGCATTCGCGCGGTCTCACGCTCAGCCGCGAAGTCGACCCTGTCTGCACCCTCGACCTCTTCGACGCGCAGATAGACGATGTTGCGAAACCTCCGCGTCGACGCGAAGTACGGCGATGGTTGGTATGGCAGCGTCGGCGTCTGCGCGCCGAGAGGGTTGAGCAACATGATCGAGGCGCCCACCTGGCGCGACCAACGCGCGAAGCGGCGCAGGTCGGCGAGGTCGCCGACGCCCCAGCTGTCGCGCGAGCGCAGCGCATACAGCTGGATCGCCCAACCCCATGCCCGCTCGGGCGCGGGCCAACACGGTTCAGCGGGAAGGCGCGGCCGCCGGATGCGAGGCGGCCGATCCGTCCCCGCTCCCATCGATTCGAGCATCGTTTGCTCGACCGCCAAAGGCGTCTCCACAAGGTCGCCCTGCCATCCGTAGTAGGCCGGTAGGATGCCCCAGCGTCGCGCTTTTTCCGAACCCAGCGAGATCAGACCAGCGCGCGAAAGGGCTCCGGTTCGAAGCCCGCGAGGGCTTCTCTCCAGCCCTCGAGCTCCTTCATCACGGCGGGGTCGTCGCGCACCAACCACGACACGTGACGAAGCGCATGCTCGATGACCGCGTCGACGCCGATGGATTGTGGCGCTGACATCGCGCCGCCCCGCGCGAGCTCAGCCCGATGCACGGGAAGCGCGATGAGCGAGTCCTTCGCCAGGTCCCCAGGAGGTTCGACGACCGCCACGTATGTGAGGATGATCCGGCCTTCCTCGTGCCGCCACGACGTCGAGTGGACGACGGTCGGGGTCAGCGGATACCACCTCAGTACGTCGAGGACGACGTCCGCGGGCCGTGCGGAGGAAGGCAGGCCGATGCGCAGCGATTCCCCGTGCATCGGCTTCATCCAGAAGAGACCGGCCTCGCCCAGCCAGACCGGCAAGACCTCCAGCGTCTGGGCGACGAAATGCGGGGACCAGGGGAGAGAGGAGATGGGCGGACCCATCGTCTCCATGAGAGACGCGATCGGCGCCTTACCTCTTCGCGCCACTGCCCTCGACGACCCGCCAGATGGCGCGAATCTGCGCCGGGGTGATCTCCTGCTGGTGCTGGCTGCGTCCGTGCTCCCGCACCCTGGTGATCACCTCGGACCTCGAGCCGCGCGTCGTCCACCCGCACCTGCAGGTGACTTCCATCAACATTCCCAAGAGCCTACCTTGTGAGCGCGTAGCATGCTGCCATGATCGCCGAAGAGCTGGAAGTCGCTGCTTTTCTGAAAAGCCAGCCGAAGAAGCTCTTCATCGGAGGGCGGTGGACGGACGCCGCCGACGGCAAAACCTTCGAAACACTGGACCCGTCGACCGGCGAGGTCCTGGCCAGGGTCGCAGAGGCCGCCGCGGAGGACGTCGACCGCGCGGTCGCCGCGGCGCGCAAGTCGTTCGACCGCGGCACCTGGCGCGACCTCCCGCCTTCTGAACGTGCCGCCGCACTCTGGAAGATCGGCGACATGATCGAAGAGCGCGCCACCGAGCTCGCCCAGCTCGAGACGCTCGACAACGGGATGCCGATCAACGACGCCTTGTTGTTTCATGCCCCGCTCGCCGCGGCGACCTTCCGTTATTACGCGGGCTGGGTGACCAAACTCGATGGGGCGACCCAGCAAGTGTCGCTGCCGGGCAAGTACCTGAGCTACACGCTGCGCGAGCCGATTGGTGTGGTCGGTCAGATCATCCCCTGGAACTTCCCGTTGCTCATGGCGGCGTGGAAGCTTGCGCCCGCACTCGCGTGCGGCAACAGCGTGGTCCTGAAGCCGTCAGAGGAGACTCCGCTCAGCGCGCTCATGCTCGCCGAGCTGATTCAGCAAGCGGAGGTGCCCGATGGCGTGGTCAACGTCGTGCCAGGGCGAGGCGAGATCGCGGGCGCACGGCTCGCCGCTCACTCTGACGTCGACAAGATCGCGTTTACGGGTTCCACCGAGGTCGGGAAGCTCATCGCGCGGGCGTCGGCCGACAGCAACCTGAAGCGCGTGAGCCTCGAGCTGGGCGGGAAATCGCCCAACATCGTCTTCGCCGACGCGGACCTGACGCGGGCGGTCTCGGGCGCGTTCTTCGGCATCTTCTTCAATCAGGGCCAGGTCTGCTCCGCGGGCTCGCGCCTGTTCGTCCAGGAAAAGGTGTACGACCAGACGCTGGACGAGCTCCTGAAGACCGTCGCGGAAACTCGGATCGGCCCCGGGATCGATCCCGTGACGCAGATGGGTCCGCTCGTGTCGAAGACGCAGATGGAGCGGGTGCTCGGCTACATCTCAGTCGGGAACAGGGAGGGAGCTCGGTTGCTTGCCGGCGGCGGCCGGCCGGCAGGCCTCGACTCCGGTTATTTCGTCAAGCCCACCGTGTTTGCGCACGTGGACAGCAACATGCGCATCGCGCGCGAGGAGATCTTCGGCCCAGTCGTGTCGGCGATTCCGTTCACGGATGAGGATGACCTGGTTGCCAAGGCAAACAGCACCAT
>Ga0209690_1000448_pt1 | contig 22044 bp, 21 predicted proteins | sample GraSoiAngelo_150_FD_186164 | JGI IMG/M metagenome (GOLD analysis project Ga0209690, IMG submission 186164) | Grasslands soil microbial communities from the Angelo Coastal Reserve, California, USA - 14_1009_09_40cm (SPAdes) (version 2) | ecosystem: Environmental > Terrestrial > Soil > Grasslands ... | reverse complement strand
CAACTAGCAGAGCTCCACCAGCAGCTGTCGGAGGCTCAGAAACGAAATGATTATTTGGCAGCAAGAGCTGCCGAGCTTGACGTTCAGTTGGACGAGACAAGCATGGACCTTCAAGCTGCGAAGTTGGCGGGCGCAAACAGCGAGGAGTCCTCCCAGCTCGCGAGAGAAAACGAGCTGCTGCGAAACATCGTCGTGCGCGAACGCCAGGAAGAAGCGCGTCGCGACGAGGCAAGGAATCTGGTGTTGGCGGAGCTGAATAGATTGAAAATCAGATCGGAGACGTTGAACAGGCAGATCGAATTTCTAGCTCAGCCAGTTACAAAACTAAGCAGCGAAGAGCTTGCTTTGTTCCGGCAGCCCGTGGTTTCAGTTTCAGATCAGCGCGCCGGTTTATTTAAGGCGAGCTTTGTGTTTGAAAAAAAAGCAGCGGTAAATTCGATCAGCACTGCAAAAGCTGACGCAAACGCAAGAGCGGGCGGTGAGAGCGACGCGAGCGTCAATAGCCCCGATTCGTCCAAAACTCATGTATCACCGAAAATACAGGGTCTCGTGCGCGCGGCCCGGAAGAACCTTCAGCAGGGCAACTATAAGGCGGCAGAAAAGCAATATCAGCAAATTCTAGCCGAAGATGCAAACAACCTCGACGCGCTCTCCAACCTTGGCGTGGTTTATGTTCGCAGTGGCAACTTGCGCTCCGCGGAGTCGACGCTGAAAAAAGCCGTGGCCGTTGCGCCCGACAACGATTTTCTGCTCACCACGCTGGGTATTGTTCAGTATCGGCAATCGAAATTCGACGACGCGATCGCGGAGTTAACGAAAGCGATCGCGATCAATCCAAAGAGCGCTACCGCTCACAACTATTTGGGTATCGCCGCCAGCCAGAAAGGGCGACAGCAAGAGGCAGAGAAGGAGATTCTTCAGGCTCTCGCCAATAATCCTGACGACGCCGATGCGCATTTTAATCTGGCGGTCATTCTCATCACCACGCAGCCGGGCTCGAAAGAACTCGCCAGGGAGCATTATGCGCGGGCGACTGCGCTCGGCATCCAGCCGAGCCCGTCCCTAGAAAAATTGTTGCAGTGAGCCCAGATCGACCGTCGAACTAGTCGACCGACTCAGAGCAAAGCCGGCTCCAACACTCTTCATGCGCTTCCTCCGGGCTTTCTTCATCGCGCTTTTCACGGCGTTCGTGGGATGTCTTCTTGCGTTCTTTGTCGGCGATTATTTGACCAGGCTCGCGCACGTGCCTGAAATGGAAGGTCAGCGGGGCATGACTGTCGTTTTTCTGTGTGCGCCTCTTGGGATTCTCGCGGGTTTATTCATTGGAATCATTTCGTCTATCCTGGTTCGGCGGCAGGGACTTGCTGGATTCGTCATTGCACAAAGTTGGTCGCTTGTAATTGTCTGCGGCCTCGCCGGTTTGCTGGTCGGGGTTCCGTATGTGTTGTCAGACAAACCTCCGCGGATCGATGGCAAGCGATTAGAATTGCAGTTCGAGCTTCGCGCGCCGGCAACATTCAAAATTCCAGATCAGCCCGATGGTTACAGCGTTCGAGTCAGTCTTTACACTGACAATCAGCAAAGTCGTTTTGCTTTCATCGATTGGAGCGCGATTGCAAAAAATGCCGAACACATCACCATTCCGGGAAACGTCCCGTTACTGACACACAGCAAGACCAGATCGCTTCTTGCCTCGATCGGCAACGAACCGGTTGCGTCACAGTTTATTGAATTGAAAATTCCATCTGCGCCAACGAAGCAGGACGAAACTTGGTCGGAATGGATTTTCGCCACGCAACGCGCCGACCTCAGTCCAATTCCTGAGACTGAACGATTCGCTGTGCGATATCGCGTTCGCCCGGCTGATTGATTGTACACAGACCGGCTCCGAACGTAGAATCAGAAAATGCAACCATTTCTCACTGCTAACTGGCGTTACCTCGCGATGCTGAATTATGTCGTCGATCCTCGCCTGCTTGCGCCGTTAGTTCCGCCTGCTACAGAGATCGACTTTGAAAACGGTGAGACCTTCCTGAGCGTGGTCGGATTTCTCTTTCTCGACACTCGGCTGCTTGGTCTCCCCATCCCACTACACCGCGACTTTGAAGAAGTGAATTTGCGTTTCTATGTGAGGAGAAAATCGGCGGATACGTGGCGACGCGGCGTAGTTTTCGTCCGCGAGCTTGTCCCGCGGCGCGCGATCGCGCTCGTCGCGCGCGCATGTTACGGGGAAAATTATCTCGCCTTACCGATGAAACACGAAATCGAACACGTAGATTCCAACTTGAGAGTGGAATTTTCATGGCGACGCGGCCGCAAGTGGGAGTCAATTAGGATGAGGGCGACTGGCGAGCCCCAAGCAATTCCAGCGGGAACCCACGCCGAATTTATCACTGAACATTACTGGGGTTATACTTCCCTTCGCAGTGGCTGCGGCGAATATCGAGTCGAGCATCCCCGATGGAAAATTTGGAATGCGAGCGACTTCGAATTGAGCGCAGACGTTGCCACTCTTTACGGGCAACAATTCGCTGAGACATTAAGTCAGCCACCCCGATCCGCGTTCATTGCCGACGGCTCGCCGATTGCGGTTCAAAGGCGCGAGATATTGTAGGGCCTTTGCGTCGGACCCCGGCCAGAGAAATGGCGTCTCGCAGAGACCCCTACAATCGTTATTTCGATAGCAATTGCCGCAGCACAAACGGCAGAATCCCGCCGTGCCGGTAGTAATCGATTTCGATCGGCGTATCGATGCGTAATTTGACTGAAACCGATTTGCTCTCTCGATCTCGACTCTGAATTTCCAGCATGACTTCCTGCCCCGGCCGAATTTTATCTGACAACCCGGTGATCGAAAAGACCTCCGAGCCGTCGAGCCCCAGCGACTGCGGCGTTGTTCCCTCGGCGAACTGCAATGGCAACACACCCATGCCTACAAGATTTGATCGATGAATCCGCTCGAAACTCGCGGCGACCACTGCCTTCACACCTAACAAACGTGTTCCCTTCGCGGCCCAATCGCGCGATGAGCCGCTGCCGTACTCGTGACCGGCGAGAATAACCAGCGGATTGTTAGTCTTCGCGTACTTCATTGCCGCATCAAAAATCGACATCTGCTCGCCCTCGCCATTCGCGAAATATTTCGTCACGCCGCCTTCCGTTCCGGGCACCATCAAATTCTTTATCCGCACATTCGCGAACGTTCCGCGCGTCATCACCAGATCATTGCCACGCCGGCTGCCGTAGCTGTTGAAATCTCGTGGCTGGATTCCTCGTGACATTAGATACTTCCCGGCCGGCGAGGTTTCTTTGATTGCGCCTGCGGGCGAAATGTGATCGGTCGTTATCGAGTCCCCGAAAATCCCAAGCGCGCGCGCGCCGCGGATCTCGACGATGTGGCCGGGCTCCATCGAGAAGTTCTGGAAGAACGGCGGCTCATGAATGTAATCGCTCTTTTCGTCCCACTGGTAAACGTCGCCCGTGCTCGATGGAATCTCGTTCCACTTTGGATTTTGGTCGGCGAAATTGCGGTAAAGTTTGCGAAATGTCTCTGGCGCGAGGGCTGATTGCATGGTGGCTCGGATTTCGCTGAGAGTGGGCCAAAGATCGCGAAGGAAAGTTTTGTTGCCGTCCTTGTCCTTGCCGAGCGGTTCGCGGGAAAGATCGATGTGAACTCGGCCGGCCAGGGCGAACGCGACCACCAGCGGCGGCGACATCAGAAAATTCGCCTTGATATGTTGATGCACGCGCGCTTCGAAGTTCCGATTTCCCGAAAGAACTGAAGCGGCGACCAGATCGTATTTGTGAATCGCTTTCTCGATGTTTGGATGCAGCGGGCCGGAGTTGCCAATGCAAGTGGTGCAACCGTAACCGACAAGGTTAAAGCCGAGTTGGTCGAGGTATTTTTGTAGCCCGGTTTTGTGGAGATAATCAGAAACCACACGCGAACCGGGCGCGAGCGAAGTTTTCACTGCAGGATCGATGCGCAAACCGCGCTCAACAGCTTTCTTCGCGAGCAGACCGGCTGCAATCATCACGCTTGGGTTGCTGGTATTTGTACAACTCGTGATCGCCGCGATCAGGACGCTACCATGGCCAATGTGAGTTCGCCCTTGGGCAAATACCTCCCTCGACTCCGCCTCAATTTCGCGGCCCGGGTCAGGCGTCGGCCGGTTTGCAACCATCTCGATCTTGTTGAGTTCGTCCCCCGGATTAATTCCCTGGTCTTCCTTTTTGTCGGTTGAAAACATCTCCCCGTTGCGCGGGGCGCTGCCGTTCAATTCCACAACGTGTTTTTCGCGAAGATCGACATCCTCTTTTCCGTATCCGCCCTCCCGCACCGGTTTTTCGAGCAGCTCGCGAAATCTTTTTCCAAGCTCGGGCAGATTGATCCGGTCCTGCGGCCTTTTCGGTCCGGCGACACTCGGCTGCACGTCCGCGAGATCCAGATCGATATCGACGCTGTAATCGATTTCGCCCCTGAGCGGCATGCCGAACATTTTTTGGGCTCTAAAATAATTTTCGAACGCCAGGCATTGTTCCTCGCTGCGGCCAGTAGCCCGCAAGTAATCCACCGACTCCTGATCAATTGGAAAATATCCCATGGTCGCGCCGTACTCGGGTGACATGTTTCCAATCGTGGCGCGATCCGGCACCGGAAGCGATGCGGCGCCTTCGCCATAAAACTCGACAAATTTGCCGACCACTTTTTGCGCGCGCAGCAATTGCGTGATGTGCAGGACGAGATCCGTCGCGGTAACGCCCTCGCGCAACTGCCCGCTCATGTGCACGCCCACCACTTCCGGCGTCAAAAAATAAACCGGCTGCCCAAGCATCCCGGCTTCCGCTTCAATTCCGCCCACGCCCCAGCCAACCACGCCAAGACCGTTGATCATGGTCGTGTGGGAATCCGTGCCGACAAGAGTGTCGGGCAAGTAAATAGTCGATGGTTGATGGTTGATAGTCGATTGAGCGGAGAGAACTCCTTTCGCGAGATATTCGAGATTCACCTGATGCACAATCCCAATTCCCGGCGGAATGAGCTGAAAAGTTTTAAAGGCCTGCTGTCCCCATTTTAGAAACTGGTAGCGTTCCCGATTGCGCTTGAACTCCATGTCCAGGTTCAGTTCCAGCGCTCGCACCGAGCCGAAAAAATCCACCTGCACCGAGTGATCCACCACCAGATCAACCGGCACGAGTGGCTCGATGATTTTCGGATCTCGACCGAGGCGTTGCACTGCGCTACGCATCGCAGCGAGATCAACCACCAGCGGCACGCCGGTGAAATCCTGCAAAACGATGCGCGCGACGACGAATGGGATTTCCTCATTCGCCGGCGATTTCGCGTTCCAGTTGGCCAGCGTTTCGACATCTTTGCGCCGGACTTTTTGGCCATCGCAATTTCGCAGCACCGATTCCAGCACAATGCGGATGCTCACCGGCAGCCGCGAAATTTTTCCGATGCCCTGTCCTTCCAGTGCCGGCAGCGAATAGAAGAAGCCTTCGCGCCCTTTGCCCGCGTCGAATTTCCTCAGCGTCTTAAATTCGTCGTGCATTTTTTGTTGTCATTCCCAGCGGAGCGCAGCGGAGTCGAGGAATCTCTCACTTTTAACTAAAAGAGATGTCTCGACTTCGCTCGACATGACAAGCTTACTTCAACTCCGCCAGCTTCGCCTTGATGTTGTCGAAATTAGGCAGCTGCCTGGCGTCATCGTTGCTCTCGGCATATTGGATCACGCCGTTCTTATCGATAATGAATGCTGACCGCTTGGGGACACCGGCTATTCCGAGATTTAATTGCGGGAGGAATGAGTCGTACATCACGTCATAAGCTTTGGCGACTTTGTGTTCGTAGTCGCTCAGAAGCGGCACGGTGATCTTCTCCTTTTGCGCCCACGCCTCCTGAGCGAACGGATTATCGCCGCTGATCCCATAAACGGCGGCATTCAAATCCGTGTAGGCGTTTAGCCCAGCGCTAACTTCGCACATCTCCGTCGTGCACGTGCCCGTGAACGCCATGGGAAAAAAAAGCAGCAGCGTGTTTTTCTTTCCGAAATTATCGCTGAGCTTGACTTGTTTCGGTCCGTCAGCGGTCTTCGTGGATAAAGTGAAATCTGGCGCCTTGGTTCCAACAGCAAGTGGCATAAGTGAATCTTTCGGTTTGAGTTAAACGTGGGACTTTCACTATAAGATCGACATCTAGCCGGTCAAAGAGATCGTCGCACAGTTAAATCGTTGAATCGCTAAGTCGTAAAATTTCAGTTCACGAATCACCGACCACGATTCACCAATCCCCATGGAACTTTTCTGGTGGTTCTTTACAATCGCGCTCTTCGCGGTCGGTCTGATCGGCACGGTCCTTCCAATCCTTCCTGGAACGACCATCATTCTCGCCACCGTAATCATCCATCGGATCATGCTCGGCGCGGACAAGAGCGTCGGCTGGAAAGCGATTGTCGTTCTTATATTGCTCACGCTTCTTTCGTACGTGTTCGATTTTCTCGGCAGTTATTTTGGCGCAAAATATTTCGGCGCGACAAGATGGGGCGCGCTTGGGGCAATCGCCGGCGCGCTAGTCGGCCTCTTCTTTGGAATTATCGGCTTGTTTGTCGGTCCGGTGATCGGCGCGGTCGCCGGCGAATTCATCGCCGGCAAACGAATGATCGACGCTGGTCGCGCTGGCTGGGGGAGTTTACTCGGAAACCTCGGCGCGCTAATCGGTAAGCTCATCATCGCGCTAGTGATGATCTCAATTTTTCTGGTGAACGTGCGCTCGCCATTTTGATTTGCTATCCGTTACATCCGCGTAATCCGCGGTTCTCTTTTCTTCTTTGCTGGCTGTGGTAAGTTAGTCGTCCGATGGCAGATGATCGCTGGCGAGCCGGTTTGGCTTGCTGGAGGAAAGTCCGAACACCATACGGCAGCATGCCGCGTAGAATACGCGGGCGACATTCGCGAAAGCAAACGTTGACGGACAGTGTCACAGAAAAGACACCGCCGGTTCTTTGAAAGAAGCGCAGGCAAGGGTGAAAAGGCGAGGTAAGAGCTCACCGCTCGCGGAGTAATTCGCGAGGCACGAAAAACCCCATGCGGTGCAAGACAAAACAGAGGAAGGGCAGCCGGCCCGATAAATCCTCGGGTATGGTCGCACCACTGCGAATGAAAATTCGCCGGGCTCTCGGAGAAATCCGGGAGAGATAAATGATCATCCGCGGTCGAGAAATCGACCGGACAGAATTCGGCTTATCGCCATCGAAAATATGAGGGCGCTTTCGGAAACGAAGGCGCCCTTCGCTTTATCAGGCCACGGATGGCGTGACCTTGGATTTCTTGCGCAGGAGCGGCAGAACTTTTTCCACCAGCGCGTCGGCTGTGATGCCGTGTTTCTTGCGCAGGATCGGAACCGCGCCGTGCTCGATGAAATGATCCGGCCAGCCGATGCGAACGACTGGCGTGTTGATCATTTGCGAGTGCAAATGTTCCATCACGGCACAGCCAAAACCGTTGTGCAAAACGTGATCTTCAATCGTGCACACGACCTCAACGCTCCGAGCGAAAAATTCGAGCGTCCCGGTGTCCATCGGTTTGATCCAGCGCGGGTTGATGAGCGCAACAGAAATTCCTTTTTCTTCGAGCTTGCGCGCAGCTTCTTCGGCGACTTCAAACATGTTGCCCAATCCGAAGATCGCCACGTCACGTCCGTGCTGCACGACTTCCGCCTTACCGATCTCGAGAAGTTTCGGCTCCGGTTTGATCTTTGCCCCCGGTCCTGAACCTCGCGGGTAACGAATGGCGATTGGACCGGAATTATAGTGAGCCATCGTCCAGAGCATATCTACAAATTCGTCTTCATTCTTCGGCTGCATGTGCACCCAATTCGGGATATGCCGCAGATAACCGATATCGAACAAGCCATGGTGCGTCGGGCCGTCGTCACCGCTTAAGCCGGCGCGGTCCATGCACAGCTTCACGTTCAGATTTTGGATGGCGATATCGTGAATCGCCATGTCGTAGGCGCGTTGGAAAAACGTGGAGTAAATCGCGAGGAACGGTTGCAATCCCTGCGTGGCCAGCCCGCATGCAAAGAGCGTAGCGTGTTCTTCCGCGATGCCGACATCGAAGTAGCGAGTTGGATGCGCCTTCGCGAAATGCGAAAGGCCGGTCCCGCTCGGCATTGCCGCTGTGATGGCGACGATCTTTTGATTCGTCTCCGCGAATTTCGCGAGCGTTTTGCCGATGATTTCCGAATAGGTGGGCGTCGGCGTCGGCGCAGTCTCGCCGCTCTCGATTTTGTATTTGCCGAGGCCGTGAAATTTGTCGGGCTGTTTAATAGCCGGTTCGTAGCCTTTGCCTTTCTTGGTCAGAATGTGAAGCAGAACCGGCTCTTCCTGCGTCTTCAAAAACTCGAAGGTCTGTGTCAGCAGTGGAATATCGTGGCCGTCGATGGGGCCGTAGTAGCGCAGACCAAGTTCTTCAAAGATCACGCTCGGCACGAGCAAACCCTTCACGCTTTCTTCCACCTTGTGCGCGAGCTGCACGCCGGTTTTTCCAAGAATCGCCTGGACGAAATCGCGCGCCTTATCATGCAGATGCGCATAAGTGGGATTCGTCACGATGCTGTTTAGGTAATTGGCTATCGCGCCGACATTCTTCGCGATCGACCATTCGTTATCATTGAGCACAACGATGAACCGCTTGGTATGCGCCTTAACATTGTTGAGCGCTTCGTAGCTGATTCCACAGGTAAACGCGGCGTCGCCTGCGACCACTACGATGTGCTCGTCGCCGCCGCGCAAGTCGCGTCCAACAGCCATACCAAGCGCCGCGGAAAGCGCGGTCCCAGCGTGGCCCGCGCCGTAGCAATCGTGCTCGCTTTCCGTACGGAGAAGAAAACCGTTGAGGCCGCCGAATTGGCGCATCGTGTGAAAACGGTCGAGCCGGCCGGTAAACATTTTGTGCACATAGCCCTGGTGACTCACATCCATCACGAAGCGGTCGCGCGGCGTGTCGAACACGCGATGCAACGCAATCGTCAGCTCAACTACCCCGAGATTCGGCCCGAGATGACCGCCAGTTTGCGAAAGGACTTTGATCAGTTCATCGCGGACTTCCTGCGCGAGCTGTGGCAGATCCTGTTCGCGAAGGGCCTTGATGTCCACCGGCGAGCGGATTCCATCGAGGAGACGCTTCGGCGTAGCTGTCGCCCCGGCAGTCTGAGAATTCTCAGAAGAGTTTGATTTCGTCATTTGTGCTTTCGGGTTCCTCGCTCCTTTTGTCTGTAGCAGCCGCTTCCTGCGTCGCCTCGAACTCTTTAACTACGGGTTTGCCTGCGCTGTTGCGCGCAATGATCTCGATCTTTTGCTCGGCATTGGCAAGCCGTTCCTGGCAAACTTTTACAAGGTTCATTCCTTCTTCGTAGCGCACGATCAGGTCTTCGAGCGGCAGTTTACCGGACTCCATCTGCTCGACAATTTTTTCGAGCCGATCCATCGCGCCTTCGAAGTTAAGCTCGGCGTCGCGCGGCTTGGGTTTGCTGCTCATGGGGAGAACGGGGAATTAAGCACAGGTTCGCCAGGAGAAAAAGGCCGACTTGCAGGTGATCGGACGCGGCCTGGTGTGATGAAATGGGAAATTTGCATTCGCGTTGATTGAAAGTGCGAGTCAATGTTTTCGCTCTTGAATACATGAAGAAAATGCCGGCATTTTCGCTCCCGTGGCGGCGTCGATCGAAGAATCCGAGCCAGATGGAATCATCTGCGACTCAGTTTTACGCCACGTGGGATGCCGTGGCGCGTTTCGCCCAGGAAATTCGAGCAAGCGATTTCATGGCGAAAATGATCCGGCGCCGCGACACGTACGGCAGCGAAGGCGTGATGGGAGCGCTCGATTGCGCAACGCTTTACGGATTGACGCGCTGGCTCAGACCGGCCGTGGTGGTCGAGTCGGGGGGATTCATTGGGATGTCGTCAGCATTCATTCTGAAAGCGCTCGCAGACGAAGAGCTCACCAAGGCGAAGCTGTATAGCATCGAGTGGAGTGAAGAATGCGAGCATGGCGCCTTAATCCCGGAGGAACTGCGATCCGCCTCAGGCGGATTCGTCCCCATGCGCGGCAAAGTCGAAGATTTGTTGAAACGCGATCAACTGCCGCGATGCATCGACATGTTTTTGCACGACAGCTCGCACAGCTACCGGCACATGCTCTGGGAGTTTCGCCAATTCTGGCCGCGGCTATGCGACGGCGGATTGCTCGTGTCGCACGACGTGCAGATGAACGCCGCGTTCTCCGAATTCATCGCCAAGACGTACGCGCATTACAAAAGAACCGGACGCCGCGACCCGAAGCGCACTTCACATTACGAATGGGGCCGCTGGGGCTACATCGGCTTCGCCATCAAAAAAGGCGAATCTACCTCGTGACATCACCGCGGATTCTCATCGACGCGGGGGGACTAGCCGATCTGCTTCTTGTACCCGTCGGCGTCTTTCAATTGTTTGAGATTGTCGGGGTTATCAATCTTCAAAACGAAAATCCAGCCCTGGCCATAGGGTTCGCGGTTGAGCAAGCCCGGGTCTGCTTCGAGCGCCTTGTTTACTTCGACGACTGTTCCTTTCACCGGCGCGTAAATGTCGCTCGCCGCTTTCACTGATTCGACAACCGCGATAGCCTCTTTCGCGTTCGCTTGCCGATCCATTTTTGGCAGCTCGACGTAAACCACGTCGGTCAATTCAGATTGTGCGTGATCGGTAATGCCGACGCGGATATTGTCGCCTTCGCGCTTAATCCATTCGTGCGTCTCGGTGTAGAGCAAGTCGTCGGGAATGTTCATGTTTTTTTGTAGAGCGGTTTCTTTTCTATGGTAGCCGGAAACTTTTGTCCGCGAATTTCGATGTCGATCTGTGCGCCGGTTTTCGCGTGCGCCGCCGAGACATACGCCATACCGACGCCCCAGTTCAAGCTCGGAGAAAGCGTGCCGCTGGTTACTTCGCCAATATGTTCGCCGTTCTCGAAAACTGCGTAATGCGGTCGCGGCGGCGGGCCTTTTTCTTTCATTCGAAACGGTACGAGCTTTTCACGCGGACCGATTTCTTTTGTCTTCAATAGAACGTCGCGCCCGATGAAGTTTGATTTTGTCAGATCGACAAAAAATCCCAGTCCTGCCTCGATTGGATTTCGTTCCGGTGATAGATCGGAACCGTTGAGCGGATAGCACATTTCCAGCCGCAATGTGTCGCGCGCGCCAAGTCCGCACGGTCTGATTCCAAACGGTTTGCCCTTTTTGAGCACGGCATTCCAAAACTTCACCGCATCGCCTGCGCGAAAGAAGACTTCAATGCCATCCTCGCCAGTGTAACCGGTTCGGGCGACCGACACATTTGTCTGTTCGAATGGAAAATCAGCGATGTGATTGCGTGCCGGGGGCTCCTTATGCGCGCCAAAGACCGCATGAAATAATTCCACAAGACGCGGGCCTTGAATGGCCACGCCGCCAAACTCCGCGCTACGATTGTGGATGCGAGCTTTTGCGGCTGACACAGCCGCCTCTACAGCTCGAAGATGTTTTTGCAACCACGCGAAATCTTCTTCCGTGCGAGCGGCGTTCACGACCAGCAGAAAGTTCTGGTCCCCAATCCGATAAACAATCAGATCATCAATGATGCCACCCCGCTCGTTCAGGAGAAAGGTGTATTGACCCATGCCGACATCGAGCTTTTCGATGTTATTCGTCAACATGTTGTTGAGCCATTCGCACTCGCCTGCTCCTTCCACAATGAGTTGCCCCATGTGCGAAATGTCGAAAACGCCAACCCCGTTTCGCACGGCCTGATGTTCATCGATGATGCCGGTGTATTGCACCGGCATGAGCCAACCGGCGAAAAGAACTATTTTCGCGCCCAGCCGCACGTGCTCATCGTAAAGCGGCGTTTTTTTCGGCGCGGTCTCGCTCACGCGCGCAACCTAGCACAGGTAGGGGCGATTGACTCAACCGGCCGCGGGCGGTTCGGTGAACTGCCCTACCTTGAAAACCAAACGCGTGAATCTTACGCTGCGACACACATGACTTTGCTGGATAAACTCGAACGCCGTTTCGGCTTTCTTGGCATTCCAGGATTGATCCGGATTGTGATTGGCTTCACCGCGCTGGTGTGGGCGTTGATGTGGCTGAATCCCAATTTCCGTTTCGCGCTTGATCTCGATCCGGCGCGCATTCGCCACGGCGAAGTCTGGCGGCTGATCACTTACATCTTCGTTCCGCAAACGCTCAGCTTTTGGATCGTGCTGGCTCTCTGGTTTCTGTGGTTCATCGGCGAGGGTCTCGAACGCGCGTGGGGCCCCTTCCGGCTTACGCTTTATTTCTTCGTCGGAATGATCGGCACAACGATCGCTGCGTTTTTCTTCGGCAGCAATTTTTCCAACGGTATGCTGATCGCATCGTTGTTCTTCGCCTTTGCGCGATTCTACCCGGACGAGGTCATTTATATTCTGTTCATTTTGCCGGTAAAAATCAAATGGCTCGCCTGGATCTTCGCCGCGTTTTTGCTGCTTGGATTTGTCCTGAACTCGAATTCGTACCGCGCTGCGCTCATTGCCGCCTTCGCGAATTATTTCATCTTTTTCGGTCCGGAGATTATTCATCAGGCGCGGCATCGCCAAGAGGTCACGACGCGGCGCCGGCGTTTTGAAGCACATTCACGCAACGCCGATGATGTCCTGCATCGTTGCGCGGTCTGCGGCGCCACGGAGCTGACGGATCCAACCCTCGATTTTCGCGTCGCGCGAGACGGCGAGGAATATTGCATGGCGCATTTACCGAAAGCGCAAACGCCGGGGTAACGCATGCGTCTCGCGTGCTGGCGAGCGTGTCCCGCGATCGCGGACTTTTCCTAAAGGCATCGCTGCTCGGTTGTTCCGCTTCTTTAGAGAAAATTGTTTCGGCGCGACGCCGAAACCAGCACGCGAGACGCGTGCGCTACCCTTGACCAGAAACCCGCGCGTCGGAGACTAGCGCGATGACCGATAAGAATACGGCGCTTGTTCCCGAAGAAGGCTGGCATTGTGTACATTTATTTTACCGGATCGAGCATGGCCAATGGCAGTTGCTGAGTCGCGAGGAGCGAAACGTGGCGAAAACGAACCTGTCGTCGCTCGTGCAGGAAGTCCGCGCGATGGTGTCGACCCAATTGCTCACGCTCAGCATGATCACGCCGAAAGCCGACATTGGGTTCATGCTCATCACGCCCGATTTGCATAGTGCCAACAAGATCGAGAAGCGACTTTCCCTCTCGTTAGGCGCGGACGTGCTGACGCCGGTTTACAGTTACCTGTCGCTTACCGAGGAAAGCGAATACATCACTACCGAAGAAGAATACGCGCAGACGCTCGACACAGGTATTCGCAAAGATCCTGCAAAACTCGAAGAGGCCATGACGACATTTCGTGAGCGAATAAAACATTACCGGCAGGAGCGCCTTTACCCCACGTTGCCTGATTGGCCGGTGGTTTGTTTCTACAACATGAGCAAACGTCGCGGCGAGCAGCGCAACTGGTATGCGCTCGCTTATGATGAGCGACGCAAATTGATGAAAGGACACGCCAGCGTCGGGCGCGAGTTCGCCGGCAAAGTGAAACAGCTCATCACTGGTTCGACCGGTCTCGACGATGCCGAATGGGGCGTCACGTTATTTGCGCGCGATACGTTTCAGATCAAGGCGATCGTTTACAAAATGCGATTCGATCCGGTGAGCGCCGAGTACGCGGATTTCGGAGAGTTTTACATCGGCATCCAACTGCCGCTCGACGAATTGTTTCGCCGCTTGCAATTGTAATATCTTCCTCTCCCTGTTCCTCCTGGCCCTAGTCTGTTGTCTCAAGCGGCGCTAAGACTAAGATGCAGAGGAAGAGGAAGATTCGCTTTGGATGGGTGACAGAGTGGTTGATTGTGCACGCCTGGAAAGCGTGTGTGCCGAAAGGCACCGGGGGTTCGAATCCCCCCCCATCCGCATCTGATATCCCGCTGGTACTCTTTGCTAGTTAACGTTTTTCCAGGACCTGCAGTTCCTGCCGCAGTTTCACCATGCTGCCGTTTGGCAGGACGCCGCGGAAGTTTACGCCTGGATAAATCATGCATTCGCGGCCGATCACCGAGCCTGGATTGATGACTGCGTTGCAGCCGATCTCTGTCCGATCGCCGACGATCGCGCCGAATTTTCGGAGGCCAGTTCCGATCTCGCCGTCAGGCGTGATCACCGAGATTTCGCTGTGATTAAGTTTCACGTTCGAGAGAATCACGCCGGCGCCAAGATGCGCGTGATGACCCAGGATGGAATCGCCGACGTAATTGAAGTGCGGCGCCTGCACTTCGTCGAAGAGAATGCAATTCTTGAACTCGCACGAGTTGCCGATGACGACGCCATTGCCGACGATCACGTTCTCGCGCACGTAACAACCGCTGCGGATCTTGGAATTTTCACCGATCCACGCCGGGCCTTTTAACACCGCGCCCTGCTCAACGATCGTTCCTCTGCCAATGAAAACATGGTTGCTGATAAACGGCTTGCCCATCAACTCGCCTAGAATCGCGGGCTTTAAGCGAAACTGCAGATAACTCGCAATCTGTTTAAGTGCGTCCCAGACGTAATTTTGGTTTTCGAACAACTTCGGATGGGCCGTATGTTCGAGGTCGAGAAAGTCGGACGGCGCAAACATTTCAGCGCTCAAGATGACGAAACGAGTGTGCTGTTGCGAGCGCAAATTCTGGGAATCACTTCGCTGCGCGCCGCGCGAGTTTCTGACCGTCTTTTGTGTCGCGCACTTCCCAGCCGAGCACGGAAATTCGCTCGCGCAGTTCGTCGCTTCGTTTCCAATTTTTTTCCCGCCTTGCGTTCTCGCGCTCCCTTGCAAGTTGCGCCACTTCCGGTGGAACTACGATTTCGGCCTCAGCTTCGACATCAAGAACAGTGTTGATTCGTTTCCACCAATCCAGCCACGCACTTGCGGTGGCGGCGTCGAGTTTGTTTTCATCCATCGCGCGATTCGTTTCGCGAATCGACTCAAACAATAATCCCAGCGCAGCGGAAATGTTCAGATCATCATCGAGCGCTTCTTCGAACTCGGATTTTTCAATTGGGCGTTGGGCGTTCGCCGTTGAGAGTTGGACATTTTCTTTTTGTGCAATTTCGTGCAATCGGGCAAGCCACTCATCAATGCGAGCGAGCGACTCGCGAGCCTCATTCATTCCGTCCCAGGTGAAATTGAGCGGCGCCCGATAATGCACGCGCATGAGCGCGTAACGGAGCTCGCGCCCGGTGTAACCTTTAGCCAGAACATACGGCACGGTGTAGAAATTATCTAAGGACTTCGCCATTTTCTGGCCGTCCACCAGCAGATGCGCACAATGCAGCCAGCAACAGACGAATTTCTTTCCCGTCACTCCTTCGCTCTGCGCGATCTCGGCTTCGTGATGCGGGAAAATGTTATCGACGCCACCGCAGTGGATATCGATCTGGTCGCCGAGTAGCGCAGTCGACATCGCGCTGCATTCGATGTGCCAGCCGGGACGGCCAGGTCCCCAGGGCGAATCCCATCTCACGTCTCCGTCTTCTTCGTCCCACGCTTTCCAGAGCGCGAAATCGCCGATGTGCTCCTTGTCGTATTCGTCATGCTTCACACGCCCGGTTGATTGCAACTGCGTAAGATCGAAATGCGCGAGCTTTCCATAATTTGGAAATTTGTTGATCCGATAATAAACCGATTTGTCCTCAGCTTGGTAAGCGAGCCCGCGCGAGATGAGCACGCCGATCATGTCGATCATCCTGTCGATGTAACGCTGCTCCGTGGCGGCAGGAAATTCATCGGCGGGTTTGATTCGTAATGTTTTGAGATCTTCAAAAAATGCCTGTTTGAATTGCTGGGTGAACTTTGCCAGCGGCACTTTGGCCTCGCGCGCGCCGCGGATCGTTTTGTCGTCCACATCGGTGATGTTCATCACGCGATGCACCTTATAACCGCGCAGCTCGAGGTGGCGTTGAAGCAAGTCTTCAAAGATATAGGCGCGAAAATTTCCAATGTGTGCGCGGCTGTAAACAGTCGGCCCGCAAGTGTAGATGCGGATCGGGCGCGCAGCCGGATCACGCGGCTCGAACTCTTCGATTTCGCGCGAGTAGGTATTAAAAAACCGCATTTGTCATGTCGAGCGAAGTCGAAACATCTCTAATTGGCTGTGATTAACAGCAAGAGATTCCTCGACTCCGCTACACTCCGCTCGGAATGACAAAAAAATCATTTCACTTCAACGATTGCCACCGCGATTGCGGCAATCCCCTCACTGCGTCCGATTGCGCCGAGCTTTTCGTTCGTGGTCGCCTTCACACTCACGTTCGAATCGGAAGTGCCAATCGCGTCGGCAATCGTTTTTCGGATCGCCGCAACGTGTGGCGCAAGTTTCGGTTCTTCGGCCAGAACGGTTGCATCGATGTTTACCACCCGCGCTCTTTTTTCCGCGAGCAATTTGATCACGCGCTTTAAGATATCGATGCTGCTGATGCCGCGAAGTGATTCGTCGGTGTTTGGAAAATGTTGGCCGATATCGCCTCCGCCAATCGCGCCCAGCAAGGCATCGGCGATCGCATGCGACAGAACATCGGCATCTGAATGGCCTTCGAGCCCGCGCGAGTGCGCAATCTCGACGCCACCCAAAATCAGTTTTCGTCCTTCGGCGAGCCGATGCACATCATAGCCGATTCCACATCGAATCATGGCGGAAATGGCGAAATCCGAATGGCGAATGTCGAAGGAAATCCAAATGGCGAATGTCGAAGTCCGCTGAGGACCGCGGACACTACCGCAGACAAACCTTCGTGCTTCGTTATTAGCATCATAGTTTCAAATCGATAACACCATTCGACGCGACGATGCTGTATTTGTCTTTCATGTGTTCGAGCGGGCGAAGATCGACAGTTCCGCCGGCATTTTCAACCAGAAGCCAGCCCGCTGCGATGTCCCACAAGCTGATTCCAGTTTCAATGTAAGCATCGAATCGTCCACATGCGACGTAAGCCATGTCCAGCGCAGCACTGCCGAGCACGCGGCATTTACGCACGCGATGAATCATTGCCTGGAGCAACGGGAAATTCGCGTTGATCGTCTCGCCGGTCTTGGCGAGCCCGATGGAGATAACGGCTTCCGCCAGGTCGGCGCGATCGCTCACATGGAAGGGACGACCATTTAATTTCGGTGCCTCGCCCTTCTGCCCAGCCCACATCTCTTCGCGAATTGGATCGTAGATGACGCCGATCATGATTTCGCTGCGCACGCGGAGGGCAATCGAGACGCAAAAATGAGGGATGCCGTAGAAATAATTAACCGTGCCATCAAGTGGATCGACGACCCACTGATGCTCGGTGGACTGATCGCCAGCGACACCTTCTTCACCATACAGCGCGTGCCCCGGAAATTCTTTGAGAAGCAAGTCAGTAATCAACTCCTGCGCCTCAATATCAATCTGCAGTTTCACATCGTGCGCGGCTATGGCGTTGACCCGCTGCCGCCGGCGGAAATTTTCCCGAAGCAACTTTCCCGCCCGTCGTGCAGCCTGCTCGGCCGTGTCGAGATAATGCTTCATGATCAGAGATAGATAGAATTGTGCTTACGCTCTGCCAAACGATTACTTGTAGCCACCGCCCTGCGGGCGGCATGGCGTACGGGCGCAAACGCATCAGCGTCTCGCTTCCCATAGGGATGCGGCTACAGGACACAAAAAAACCGGGAGGAAAATAAATTCTCCTCCCGGGTTGAAGTTAGGAGTTGTGACTCCGAAGAAATTCGGAGTCGTTAATCCAGCGTTGGGCTTAATGCCTCTTTTTCTTCGCTGATTTTTTCTTTGCTGCTTTCTTTTTAGCCATCGACTAATTCCCCCCTTTCAATCCGCAACGCGCGGAAATGGTGAAGAGTTGGGAATGACTTCACTCAATTGCGTTCAGTAATCGTCACATTTTTTTTGTCAAACATTTTTGTTGCAGAATTTTCAAAAATTTTCACGAGCTCGCGCGCGATAATTTTTTTTGGCGCACGAGAAATTTTCTGTCGCTCGCCGTTTTGGAAGAGAATCGTCACTTCATTCACGTCGCTTTCCATTCCCGAAATTGTGCTGCTCACGTCGTTCGCAACGATGATCTCGCAATTTTTCTTGCGCAGTTTCTGCACGGCGTTTTCTTCCACGTCATGCGTTTCCGCGGCGAAACCGACGAGAACGAATTGGCGATCTGGCCGATGTCCTAACGAATCGAGAATGTCGCGCGTGGGAATTAATTCGAGTGAAAAATTTTCGCCCCGCTTTTTGATTTTCGTTGATGAAACTCTTGCTGGCTTGTAATCCGCCACGGCGGCGCACAGCACGCATACGTCGCATCTGTCCGCATGCCGGTGCACCGCACCGAACATTTCGTCACTGGCAGAGACGGAAATGAATTTCGCGTTGCTCGGTGCGGCGAGGTTAACCGGGCCCGAAATCAAAATGACGTCATGACCGGCGTCGAGCGCCGCTTCCGCGATGGCGTAGCCCATTTTCCCCGACGACCGATTCGAAATGTAACGAACCGGATCGATCGGCTCGCGCGTCGGGCCGGCCGTGACGAGAAATCTCACGCGATCAAATTATCCTGGCGCGCAAGCAGGAACTCCGCGCGGAATGCGATGTCATTCACTTTCCAGAGTCTGCCAATTCCTGCGTAACCGCACGCCAGCATTCCTTCTTCCGGCCCGATAAATTCAACGCCGCGCGTTTGCAATTTCTCCACATTCTCCACCGTCGCGGGATGTTGCCACATTTTTCCATTCATGGCCGGCGCAAGCAGAATCGGCGCGCGCGTGGCGAGCGCGATCGCCGCCAGCGGGTGATCAGCCAAACCGTGCGCGAGTTCAGCGATGATGTGCGCAGTAGCGGGCGCGATCAGGAGCAGGTGCGCGCGGTCCGCGAGATCAATGTGACCGGGTCGCCAGCTTTCTTTCTCGTCGTAGAAGCTCGTCGCCACCGGATTTTTGGAAAGCGTTTGCAATGTGAGCGGTGAAATGAATTCGGTAGCATCCTGTGTCATAACGACAAAAACCTCGTGGCCCTGTTTGACCAGCAGACTGGCCAGCTCAGCAGATTTATACGCAGCGATCGATCCTGTGACACCGAGGACAATTGATTTTCTCCCTGGCCGAATGCGTACGACTTTTCGCGCACTGGTTTTATCGCGTTTGCCTCTTGAGTCTTTTTCCATTCAAGATGGAGAACTTAGTCGCGAATCTTGCGTAGGGGAAGCTGATAGCTTCCTGTTATCGTTTGGCTTTGTCTTATCAATGGGACGCTAACAGCATCCCCTATGGATCAAACGCCGGCTCAAATAACCCTCTGCAGCCATGATCTGGCGGAATTTTTTCAAGTCTTCTTCAACTGAACCGCTAATGATCGTGTAGCGGTAGTCGGGCCATGATTCCATCTCTCGCGCCGCGGTTTCCAGCCGGCGTTTGATCTGCTCTTCGGTCTCGGTGCCGCGTTTGCGCAAACGTCGCCGCAATTCGTCGAAATCGGGCGGCATAATAAAAACATCGGTGAGGGCCTGGCGAATTATTGGATCGTCACAGTTGCGGATGACAGCGGCGCCCTGAGTGTCAATGTCGATCAAGACGTCGATTCCGTTCTTCAAATTGGTCAGCACCGGCTTGCGTAATGTGCCGTAAAAATCTCCATGCACTTGCGCATGTTCCAGAAAATCGCCGGTTTCGAGTTTCGCGCGAAAATCCGCATACGAAAGAAATTGATAATGTTCGCCGTTAATTTCACCGCTGCGCGGCGCTCGCGTGGTGCAGGAGACGGAATAGAAAAGATTGGGGGTTTGTCTGAGCGCTTCAACCAGCGTGGTTTTGCCCGCGCCCGATGGCGCGGAGATGACGAAGAGAATTCCGTGGCGGCTGAACTGTTTACTCAAGGTTTTGAACTTGCTCACGAATCTTCTCGAGTTCGGCTTTGCAGGCGATGACGCGTTGCGAGATGGCGGCATCATTCGCTTTTGCACCGAGCGTGTTGAGCTCGCGAAAAATTTCCTGTGTGATGAATTCCAATGTCCGACCGACAGGCTCTTTGCTGCGCAAGTGATGAGCGAATTGGGCGAGGTGACTCTCAAGGCGCGTCAACTCTTCTGACACGTCAGCGCGATCGGCAAAAAAGGAGATTTCTTTGAGCACACGTTCGTCCTCGCTGGCGATCGGCAGGCCGGCTTTTTGGATTCGGTCGAGGAGCGCGCCGCGATATCTTTTCACTACGTCGGGATGAAGCGCGCGAACCTCCTTCAGCTTTTTCCGGATCGCTTTGAGACGATGAATCAAATCCTTGGCCAGATGTTTGCCTTCGCGTTCGCGCATTCTAATTAAATCGGCGAGCGCGGCGCGCAGTGCCCTTTCGACGGCGGGCCAGGCTTCTTCTGCGTTGAGAGCTTCTTCGGGGAACCGCATTACGCCGGGCGCTTGCAGGATTATGCTAATCGTGATCTCGCCCGGCGCGTTCAGTTCCTTCTGCAGCATCCGCATCGCTTCATGGTAGGAACGGGCGAGCTCCGTGTTGAGCGCCAGGTTGCGCGCGCCGTCTGTGCCGCTGTGAAGGGTGATGATCGCATTCGTCCGGCCGCGCGAAATATTTTCGTTAATCGTCTGCCGAATGCGCGGTTCGAGCTCGGCCAGATCGCGCGGCAAATTGATCACGATGTCGCTCTGCTTTCGGTTCACCGAGTTGAGCTCGACGCTAAACCTCGTTCCGGCGTGATCGGTCTCGCCGCGACCGTATCCAGTCATGCTCCGCATAATCTTCGTGCGATTCGAACGTTTATCGCAGAGAAACGGGCAGCAATCAACGCTCAAGCCTCACGTAGTTATGTCGATCTTTGTTGAGAAGATGCTGTAATGCTTTGCAGTGAGGCGAGGGAATCGGAATTGACTCGAGTGAATTGATTCTGATCCAACGCTGCGAGTGTTTATCGATCTTTTGCCGGCGCTGCGCGAAAACATTCAAGGCGACACGATGATTTGTGAAGGGAAAAATCGATGTGTAGATCGGCCGTTGATTTGACGGTCTTCTTTGCAGCGGCGGCAAAATCCACATGCCGCGCCAGCGTGTGGATGATTGTTCGAGCAGAATCTTGCCATGACGAACCACAAACGCGTACTTTTCGGTGAGTCGCTTTGTGCGCCGACGAGATTTCCGGACCGGCAGAATTTTTGGATTTATTGCTCGGCAAAGCCTTTTAACTGGACACACTTCGCATCGCGGCCGGCGCGGGAGACAAACGACCGCGCCAAGATCGGTGAGCGCCGAGTTGTAAATACGCGCGCAGCGCTTTGGAACAAGCGCCGCCGCGTGCTGCCAGAACCCCTTCCGGCCGGCGGTGTGATCGATCGAACGACGAAAGTTAAGAATACGCGCCAACACACGTGCGGTATTCGCTTCGAGAATTGGCACTGGCTGGTCAAACGCGAAGCTGGCGACGGCGTGGGCAGTGTATTTTCCGATTCCTGGAAGTTGCTGCATTTGCTCGACTGATCGCGGGAAGCCGCCGCCGTGCCGATCTACGACGGTGACTGCGGTGGCGTGAAGATTTCGTGCCCGAGCGTAATAGCCAAGGCCTTGCCACGCGTTGAGCACGTCGTTTTCGGAAGCGCGAGCCAGTGAGGTGAAATCTGGAAATCGGCGGAGCCACTCGCGGTAGTAAGGAATTACAGTGCCGACCTGGGTTTGCTGGAGCATGAACTCGGAGACCAGAACGGCGTACGGGTCGCGCGTGCGGCGCCATGGCAAATCACGGCCAGTTTTCCGGTACCACCTAATCAGCGCATGACGGAATTCAGCTTTTGGAAAGGCCACAGATGAACAGGGATTAACACAGATAAATGACAATGTCTCGCCAGCTGATTCGGTATGAATGCAAACTGTTTCTCATCTGTGTTAATCTGTGGCTCAATGAATTCGTACACTCACGCGCTGACGAAAGTGCAGGCAACAAAACTTCGTAC
>Ga0209690_1000445_pt1 | contig 22076 bp, 24 predicted proteins | sample GraSoiAngelo_150_FD_186164 | JGI IMG/M metagenome (GOLD analysis project Ga0209690, IMG submission 186164) | Grasslands soil microbial communities from the Angelo Coastal Reserve, California, USA - 14_1009_09_40cm (SPAdes) (version 2) | ecosystem: Environmental > Terrestrial > Soil > Grasslands ... | reverse complement strand
GTCCATGGCGAGGACCTGGCCTTCGGCGATGGTTCGGGCAGCGCCGTGCAGATCCCTCGGGATGCACAGCGTGCGGGCCATGTTCATGATGCTGCCGAGCGGCATGATGCCGAGCGCGGACTCGGTCTGGCCGATCCGCGAGCGTCCATCCTCGACCATGATCCGGAAGTCGCAGCAGAGCGTGAGCTCGCTGCCTCCGCCGAGCGCATGGCCGTTGATGGCCGCGATGACGGGCTTCGGGCAGCGCTCGATGGAGTTGAAGTGGTGGTTCATCCGGCGCATGAAAAGGGCGATCTGGTCGGCGGCGTCGGGGTCGCCGCGGTCGATGCCCGCCAGCGACGTCAGGTCCGCTCCGACGCTGAAGTACTTCTCGTACTCCGACGTCAGGATGACGGCGCGGACGGAAGGGTCGGAGCCGAGCTCGTCAAACGCCGCAGCCAGCTCGGCCATCAGCTCTTCGGCGATCGAGTTGTTTCCCTTGCGGTGCATGACGACGCGCGCGATCCCGCCTTCGCGTCGGACATCGAGGAGCTCGCCCTGCTTGTCCAACTTATGCCGTGAACAGCGGGATGCCGCCGGCCACCTCGATCACCGCGCCCGTGATGTAGCCCGCCTCCTCCGTGCAGAGGAACGCGATCGTGTTCGCGATGTCCTCGGGCTGGCCGAAGCGCTTGAAGACGGTTCGCGACCTGAAGCGGTCGTACATCGGGTTGTTGGCGGCTGCGGCCTTGCCGGCCTCGGATTCGATGATGCCCGGCGCGATGGCGTTGGAGGTGATATTGTGGCGGCCGCCTTCGAGCGCCGCGGTCTTGGCCAGACCGATCAGGCCGGCTTTCGTCGAGGAGTAGCTCGCCTGGCCGAATCCGCCCAGCGTGCCGGCGACCGAGGACATGAAGATCAGCCGGCCCCACTTGTTGTCGACCAGGTAGGGCCAGACCTCCCTCGTGCAGTTGAAGGCGCCCGTCAGGTTCACCTTCACGTCGCGGTCCCACAGCTCGTATGACTGGTTGGGGATCTGCGCCGCATGGTCGAGGGTGGCGGCGTTGTTGATCAAGATGTCGATCTTGCCGAATTCGGCTTTGACCTTCTGGAACACCTCTCTGATCTGGTCGCGATTGGTCACGTCCATCTTGATGGCGAGCGACTTGCGTCCCATCTTGCGAATCTCTTCGGCGGTGGCGTTGGAGTGCACCCAGCCCTGCGAGACGGCGACCTGAGCGAGCATGCTGCCCTGCGACTCGGCGGTCTGCTGGAGGTTGGGGTCGTCCTCGACGAGGACGTCCGTGATGACGACGTCGGCGCCCAGGCTCGCAAGCGTGAGCGCGTCCTGGCGCCCAAGTCCGCGCGACGCGCCGGTGACCACCGCAACTCGGCCGGCCAAGTCAAACATTCTTTTCTCCCTTGTCATGGATCGAACTGAGCATTGGACTTGGTCAGAACTGCCTCCCCGCGCTGGTTGACGGCTTTGACGTCGAGCTTTCCTTCCCCCGCGGGAGCGGCGCTGAACGTGACCGTGTCGCCGGGCAGGACCATCCCCGCGAAGCGCACGGACAGCCGCCGAAGCCGAGCCGGTCCGCCCGCGGCGTCAGCCGCGACGGTAGCGGCGATGCCCATCTGCAGCATGCCGTGCGCGATCACGCCCGGCAGTCCGACCGAGCGGGCGACATCATCATCGAGGTGGATCGGGTTGCGGTCACCGGACGCCTCCGCGTACGCCGCGATCTGCTCTTTCGTGAAGGTGACGCGGCGCTCCGTCACGAACGAATCACAAACAGAGCGCGCGAGCGGCAAAGCGGCGCACCATCGGCGTCCGTGGTGTCCGTCTCGAAGCTCACGAAGCGCATGCCACGCCGACTTGTATCGGAGGCGACGCGCGCACGTGATGTCAAGGTTTCGCCGATGCGCGGGTGGCGGTGCCACTGGAACTCCTGCTCCGCGTGAAGAAGCCTCGCGAAGTCGACTGCCGCCTCCTCGTCACCGAACAGCTGCGGCGCGGTCGTCCCAAGCGAATACACAGTCGCGAAGGTCGGAGGGACCCCGCCGGATGGGTCAGCGCCAATCGCCCGCGCGAACGCGGCGACCCGCTCGGGTTCGATCTCGAACTCCACCGCCGGGTAAGTTCGCCCGGCGACCCCGACCACTCGAAAAGGTTAGGGCCTCGTTGGTCGGAAGCGCGAGAGGACGCGGCGGAGAAGCATCGGGCGCAGAGCCGACCACGCCTCCATGATCGGCGCGCGGGACGTCGACGCGACGTCCGGAGGCGCATAGGCGGCCACGACGAAGCCTTTGGCCAGCGCACTCATCGGTTCGGAGGTCTCCGGGAACGTCCGCTGGACCCGCCGCCCGACCTCCAGAGGAGTCTCGCCGGGCCGGCGTTGAGCGCCGGCGAGGCTGGCGAGGGTGAGGGTCCGCCTCCACACCGCCATCACGGTTCGCGGTCGCAGGTACCTCGAGGCGACGACGATCAGCAGGAGCAGCAGCGCCAGGAGGCCCGCGGCGATCCGGGTCAGGGCAGTGGCGTCCAGGGAACCAACGCGCAGGCCAGGACCCGCGAGGCCGCTGTTGGGGTCTTCGCGCTCTCCTCGCGGCAGACCGTCGGTCGGAGTGGCGCCCGACCCGACCACGCCCCCGATGCTCGAGGGGTCACAGCCCTCGTCGCTGCGGCAGGCGTTGGGACCGGTCTGGCCCCGCTGGATAGTCTGGTAGACGCTCTGGCTGTCGGCGGTCGGCTCGAACGGAATCCAACCGTAGTTTGGGAAGTAGACCTCCACCCAGGTGTGCGCGTCCTCCCCGCGGACGACGAAGGCGTTCAGCGTGGTGTCGAACGAGCCTGGTCCGAAGCCGTTGACCAGCCGGGTGGGGATGCCGAGCGAGCGAAGCATGTCCCCCATCGCGGTCGCGAAGAACTCGCAGTAGCCCTTGTGCGAGGTGAACAGGAAGTAGTCGATCGGATCGTCGCCTTCGGGCGTCTTCGCCTCGAGTGTGTACGTGAAGTTGCTGCTGTTGCGCAGGTACGACTCGATGGCGGCGGCCATGTCGTATGGAGTCTTGGCCCCCGCCGCGTCGACGATGCTCTGCGCCAGCGTGTGGATCTTGTCGAGGACGAAAGGATTGCGGTAGCCGCGCTGAGGCAGGACGTAGTACGGACGTAGCCAATCGGGGTAGGTTGTGCCGGCCGCCTGCAGCTCGCTTGTCGTCGCGGTCGAGTACTCGACCGTCGCGCTGTACTGGCCCGCCGAGGTCGTGGGCTGAACGCTGCCGAGCCTGTCGATCGAATAGATGATCGCGCTCTGCTCGCCAACCTCGAGCGGAACCTGCGAGCCCATGGTGACGCGATCGATCTTGTAGAGCAGACCGGGGTAGAACACGATGTCGTTGTTGCCCGCCGGCGGCCGCAGCATCCTGACCTGGACGCCGGCTGCCGCGAGCTTCTCGTATTGCTCGCCGTAGACGTAGGTCTGATTCTTGCCGACCAGCTGGCTGAGACCCTTGGTGTTGGGGTACCGCCACTCGCCACCCAACGTCAGCGTTTCGTCGACGCCGCGGAAATACCGCGGCCCGGCGTAGTCGCCGACAACCGTATACGTGAAGACGATGTCGCGGGTCCTCTGCAGGGGGCCAGACAGCCTCACGTCCGTCGTGAAACCCGTCACGCCGCTCGCGCTGCGTCCGGCGCTGAAGAAGCCAGGGTGGCTGAGCCGCTGCTGGAGCTGGGCCCAGCTCGAGAACATGCCCGACTCGACGTCCAGCGTGCGATCGATCGTCGAGAGAGGCGGCAGGAGGATGCAAAGCACGACGAGGGCCGCCATCGCGACAAGACCGCTCTCCCAGAAATCCCAACGTGCGTCTCCAGTGAGCTTCACCCCGGAGCGCGACGCGTTGGCGATGGAGGCCGTGTAGTTGGTCCACAGGAGAAGGGCGAGGGTGAGGACGATCATCGCGAGCACGTAGCCGTTCTGGTCCTGGGGCACGTTGAGTACGTTCGTGGCGAACGCGGCCGCGCCGGGGATCAGTCCCAGCATCGGCTTGCGCCAGCGCAGCACACACCAGCTGAGCCACGCGCCCGTGACCCACATCAACAGGCAGATGAGCACCAGGTAGAAGGAGGGGTCCTGGGCCGCGGAGCCGTCGGTGATGCGCTGCCACCAGAGGCTGACGAACTGAAGGCCGGGCACGTCGGTCGGATGCCGGAGATGGACCTGCGGCCAGGCGCCGACGTACGCCACGACGGGCGAGAGGACGAGGCCGATGCCCAGCGCGATCGCGTCGCGCAGAGGGGTGAGCGCGAGCACACCCATCAACAGAGCCCCCGCGAGCGCGATCGGGGTGATGACATCGATTCCGTCGACCCAGTTGACCGTGGACGTCGAGCGAGCGACGGTGAGGGTCAGCAGGAGGACGAGCAGCATCGACCAAAAGCGCCCGGCGCCCATCGATTCGCGCATCCGCTCCCACAGCATCCACTGGCGCCCGGCGGTGTCCTCGAAAGCCGCCTCCGGGCCGATCAGCCGGGTGTCAGGCGATACGTATCGCATCCCTGGTCCTCACGAGGCGGGCGAAGTCGTCACCGGCCCGGACGACGTACAGGTCGACGTCCTGGCCGAGGTCGAAGCTCGGGTTCTGGTCCGGTCCGCCGAAGCTTGCCGCGTCGAGGTAGAAGACGATCAGGCTCGAGCGCCGGCCGCGAACAGCCTGGAGCAGACGCACCCAGGCCGGATCTGGGCTCGGAGTGATCACCGCGATCGCGCGTCGCGGCAGCCGGCGGATGCGGTCCCAGGCGAGGGTCTGGGTCAGCGACGTCCTGCCGTCTGCCTGGCAGACCGCGAGGTAATCGAGGATCAGTCGATCCTGGCGCACCGCGCGGTGCGGCTCGAGGATCGTGCCCTTGGAGTCGTTGGCCACCAGGCCCACCTGCCTGCCGCGGCTGTGCACCTGCGAGGCCATGGACGCGGCGAGGCTTACCGCGTACTCGACTGTCGACTCCTCGCCCTCGCCGAAATGGACGCCGCGGTCGAGGTCGAGCAGGATCCACAGGTCGGTGGTAAGCGGCTGCTCGAACGTCTTCGACATCAGCCGCTGATGTTTGGCCGAAAGCCCCCAGTGGATGCGGCCGAAGCTGTCGCCGGTGTTGTAGTCTCGGACGCCGCCCGTCTCGGGCGGGTAATCGGACCACGCCCCAAACGCCTGGGTGGTACCGACCTGCTGCGAGCTGGGCGTGATCAGGTCCGGGATGGGACGCACCCGCGGATAAACGAGGATGGAGGTGCGCTGGCTGAGCTTGACCTCACGATCGAAGAGCCCGAAGGGCTCACGGACGCGCAGCGAGGTCGGCCCGAGGGCCATCCAACCGCGCCTCCGGTACACACCGCGCGCCTTCCACCGCACGAGGTCGTGACCAAGGGAGATCACGCGGCCAGGCTGGTAGTCGGGGATCTGGCTGAGGTCGCGCACTTCCACCCAGGGCGCCGGGATCCAGCCCCTGCGCTCGACCTCGAACACCTCTTCATAGACATCGCCCACCGTCGGGGTTCCAGGGTCCACGCGACGAGTGAGCTTGACGCCGCGGATGGCAAGCTTCGGCCAAGCCCACGCGACGATGAACAGCAGGGAGAGGGCGTAGGCGAAGTTGTAGGCCTGCCGGATCGCGGTCAGATACGTGAAGAACAAAAGCAGAGCGAGCGCACCGGCGAGGGCTACTTTGCTCATCGAGGCTTCGTGAGCCGGCGCCTATCCGTCGTAAGCCATCTGCGGAACGTGCTCGCGCTCGAGCAGGCCCGCGACCAGCTTGCCGGCGCTCTGGCCCTGCATCTCTGCGTTCGGCCGGAGGATGATGCGGTGCGCGAGGACCGATTCCGCGAGCTTCTTGATGTCATCCGGCAGCACGTAGCTGCGGCCCTCGATCGCCGCGAGGGCCTGGCTTGCGTGGTAGAGGTGCAGCGTGCCGCGAGTGCTCGCTCCGAGCGCGACCTCGGGGTTGCCGCGGGTGCGGCCGACGAGGCGAGCGATGTACTCGCGCAGCTCCGGCTTGACGAACACCTCGCGAACCGCGGTCTGGGCCGCCCTCAGCTCGTTTGGTGAAACCACGGGCTGAAGCTCTTCCATCGGCGACTCGACCTTGTGCTGACTCAGCAGGTTTGCCTCTTCCTTTTCGCTGAGGTAGCCGAGCCTGACCTTCATCAGGAAACGGTCGAGCTGAGCCTCGGGTAATGGGAACGTGCCGGAGTACTCGACCGGGTTCTGCGTGGCCATGACCATGAACGGCTTCGGGAGCACGTGCGTCTCGCCGTCGATGGTGACCTGGCGCTCTTCCATCGCCTCCAGCAGCGCGGCCTGGGTCTTGGGGCTTGCCCGGTTGATCTCGTCCGCGAGCAGAATCTGGGCAAACACCGGTCCGGGGCGGAACTCGAACTCGTTGGTCTTCTGGTTGAAGGCGCGCACGCCGGTCACGTCCGAGGGCAGCAGGTCAGGGGTGAACTGGATGCGCCGGAACGTGCAGTCGAGCGAGCGGGCGAGCGACTTGGCAAGCATCGTCTTGCCGACGCCGGGAACGTCCTCGATCAGGAGGTGCCCCTCGCAGAGCAGCGTGACCAGACAGAGCTTGATCTCTTCTTCTTTGTTGACGATCGCCCGGGCGACGTTGGACATGAACGAGTCGGCGACTCTGTTCACTGTTTCGGGTGCCCCCACTCCCGCGATTATAGGTTCGCCGTTATCGCGCCCCATCTCAGGTGCATACGGCTGAGGGTTGCGTTTGGTTCCGCCGGACGTCAGCTGCTGACGAAGCTGGTCGTGGTGATCGTTTCCGCGAAGGTCGGACCGTCGATCTGGAGCCCGAGGCAGCCGCTCCAGCCTCATGCGATGCCCTGAATGACCTCGAAGGAGCCGAACGCGGTGCTGGCGCCTCCCGACCGGGGATCGCCGGCGCGCAGCACGAGCTCTGCTCGATGCTCGGAGATGGGTCCTGTCGGGCCGTCCGTGCCCACAACGGCACCGCTCGCGTAGTCACCTATGAAAACCACCATGCCATCGCTCTTCAGATCCCGACCGCGCACCAGGACCGGGCCGCTGAGGCCTGGCCGAAATCAAGTAAAGGACGGTCCAGTACTGACCCCACGCCGAAGTCCTCTCCTCCGGCGTCCTGTCGCCGGCCGGGCGATTTGTTACAGCTAGGAGACTTCTTCGTCCACCAAACGCAGGTGGCTGCTCACGTCCAGGCCCAGGTGCCGGGCGAAGAAGCCCGCCACCCTCTCGACGTACAGCGGCCTGTCGGCGAAGTATGCGCCCGTGTGCGGCGCCCCCTGCACGATCCAGATCTCGCGTGGGCCCCGATAGGCGTCATAGAGCCGGCGGCTGTGATTGACGTTCGTGATCGCATCCGCGCCGCCGTGGATGAAGAACAGCGGCCGTGGCTCGAGCGCGCTCAGCACTTCGATGGGCCGGCACGCGGAAAGCCAGCAGCGAGTCCGCACCCAGAACATCAGCCCCGCCAGCCAAACGAACGGCGTGCCGGGTAGCTTGCTGGCGCTGCGCACGTTCTCGACCAGGAGGCGTCGCAGGTCGCTGAACGGGCTGTCCAGCACGAGCGCCTGCACGCCCGGTTCGCCGGCGGCGCCCAGGAGCGAGACGACCGCTCCCATCGAGTAACCCAACAATCCGATCCTCGCGTTGGGGATGCGTTTGCGGGCGAACGCGATCGCCGCCTGCAGCTCGAGCACCTCCTTGATGCCGAACGTGATGGGCGCCCGGTCGCTGCCGGGCATGCCGCGATAGGAGTAGAGGACGACGTTGAAGCCCTTGCGCCACAACGCGACCGCGATCCCGAGCGCGCCCTGGCGCTGCCCTTTGTGGCCGCCGGAGATGATCACGGTCTGCGGCGACCCCGGCTGCCTGAAGTGCCAGGCGCCGAAATTGATGCCGTCGGCGGTCACGAGCTCGACCTCTTCGTAGTCCGCCTGGAACTCGAATGGTGTGAAGGTGAAGTCGTCGAGCCATATCGGCCGGGGCGGCAGGAAGGCGCGCCGGTAGATCTGGAACGAGACAGCCCCGTAGAGAAGAAGGAGGCCGATGATGACAAGGCTGGCGTAGGTCAACGGCGTCATTGGAGTCGAAGCTTAATTAGAACGCCCCGGGCGCGAGCTTTTCGCGGGCTCCGCCTTCCGGCCGGTCAGGTTCTCCTCGTAGCGGCCGAGCACGAACAGCAAAAGGCTAAGCCGGTTTAGCCAGCGACCCACCTCCGGGTTGTGGACGCCGTCCCTCCGCCGCAGGGTCACCCAGCGGCGTTCCGCCCTCCTCGTGATGGAGCGCGCGAGGTCGAGCGCGGCTGACGTCGGCGTCGCGCCGGGCAGGATGAAACCGTCCGGCATCGGCGCTTCCGCCTCGAGCTCGCGCATGAGGGCCTCCAGGCGCTCCACCTCCGCCGCGCCGGTGAGCACGAACGTCTTGCGCGCCGACGGGTTGGTGCCGAGCTCAGCGCCCACCGCGTAGAGCCCACGCTGCAGCTCCTCACAGATAGAAGTGACGCGCGCGTGAGGGCTGAGCGCCCTTGCGAGCCCCAGCGCGCTCGAGGCTTCGTCGACTGTGCCGAACGCCTCGATGCGCGGGTCGTCCTTGGCCGCGCGCCCGCCGCCGAGAAGACCGGTGGTGCCGTCGTCGCCGCTGCCCGCCAGATCGAGCATCCGCTTGCGGCGCACCGCAGGCTTCCTAGACGAAGACTTGGGTGAGCTCGTACAGCTCCTTGGGCACGCGCCGTGCTTCCTTGATCACCTCCGTCAGCGGTACCACCTCGACCTGGCCGTTGCGCCGGATTGGGATCACGCCGCTCTTGCCCTGAACGATCAGCTCGATCGCCGCGACGCCGAGGCGAGTGGCCCAGATCCTGTCGACGGGTGACGGCGAGCCGCCGCGCTGCAGATGCCCCAGGACCGTGACCCTGGTCTCGAAGCCGGTGTCGCGCTCGACCGCGCTGGCGAGAATGTCGCCGACTCCGCGCTTGGCGAGCCTGACGTGCCCGAACGCGTCCTTCTCCGCCTCGCCGCCCAGCTCGCGCTCCAGCTCGGGAATGTGTGCGCCTTCGGCGACGACGATGATGCTGAAGAGCTTGCCCTCGCCGCGGCGGCGGTAGAGGTGGGCGACGACGTCCGGCAGCGTGACCTCGTACTCCGGGATGATGACCAGGTCGGCGCCGCCTGCGACTCCGCCCATCAAAGCCACCCAACCCGTGTCGCGGCCCATGACCTCCACCACCATCACGCGATGGTGCGCGGAGGCGGTTGTGTGCAGCCGATCCAGCGCCTCGGTGACGACGCCGACCGCGGTGTCGAAGCCGATGCAGAACTCCGTGACTGACAGATCGTTGTCGATGGTCTTCGGCACACCGACGGTCACGAAGCCTGCGTCGTGGAGCTTCGCCGCCACGCCCAGCGTGTCGTCGCCGCCGATCGGTACGAGCGCGTCGACGCCGTGGTGCCGCAGCGTTTTGATGACGCGCTCGATGCCGTCCCTCTCCTTGGCGGGGTTCGTGCGCGAGGTGCCGAGAATCGTACCGCCCAGCGGCAGGATGCCGCGGACGTCCGCAGGTGTGAGCTCGTCGATGAGGCCCTCCTCCAGGCAGCCCGCCCAGCCGTTCTTGATGCCGCTCACCTGATATCCGAGCTGAAAGGCTCGGCGGGCAACGGCGCGTATCGCGGCGTTGAGTCCGGGCGCGTCGCCACCCCCGGTGAGGATCCCGATGCGCACGGGAACAGATTAAGGCGAACCCGTCGGGACTCGTTCGACCCCTAATCGAGGCGCCGCAGCAGCTCGACAAGCGTGACGTCCGCGAGCGACGTGAACGTGACGTCCGCGTGGGTCAGGTCGAGGCGCGCGGTGATGGAGTTCGGGATGGCCACACATCGAAGGCCCGCACGCTTGGCCGCGGTCACGCCGTTGGGCGAGTCTTCGATCGCGATCGCGTCTTCGGCTTCGACCCCCAGGCATTCCAGCACCGCCAGATACAGATCGGGCTCCGGCTTCGCGTGCGCGACGTCGTCGCGGCAGCGCAGGCAGTCGAATCTTTCGAGGATGCCGAGCCGGGCCAGGTGACCGCGGACCCACTCCGAGGTGGAGCTCGACGCGACCCCGAGCCTCAGTCCCCGGTCTCGCGCTTCATCGAGGCGCTGGACCACGCCCGGCAACAGCTCATTGGCCAGGATCATCTCCGTCCGGCGCCCGATCCGGCGGTCGAGCACCTCCTTGGGCAGCGGCCGGCCGAGTCGTTCCTCGAGGTGGTGCTGCGGGTGGAAGCCGGTCGTCGTCGAGCCCACGATCTGCACCCACCTGTCGAAGGGCAGCTCCTCCCCGTGCGCCTGGTAGACCTCGAGCCACGAGCGGTAGACAGGTTCCTCGGTGTCGAGGATGAGGCCGTCGAAGTCGAAGACGATGGCTCGAATCACCGACGCAAAGATTAGGATCGCCGTTGCCGTGATACCGGATGCGTCGCATGCCTGAGACCAAGTCGAAGCCGCATCCGTCTGCCCAGCAGCAGGCGTCCTCCATCGGCTGGCTCGGCGCCCTGCTCTCGGGCCTCGCCCTCGTGACCGTCGCCCTCATGCTGGTCGTGCTCTTCGGCTTCCTGGACGCTCTCCACTACCGCTCAATCGCGGACTTCTTCACCCCGGACCCGACCGCCGCGGCCGGCACCCTCGCGCTGGTGGGAGGCGCCGAAGGAGTGACTCTGAGCATCGTCCTCTTGGGCGTGATGTTCGGCATCCAGACGAGCTCCTCGCGCTACTCGCCTCGCATCATCGGCATCTTCACCCGGAATCCGATGAACGCCCTCGTCCTCAGCTTCTCTCTCGCGTCGATCCTCTATACCTTCCTGGTCCGCTCGGAGGTGAAGCTCAACCACGTGCCGATGGCCAGCGTCGCCATGGCCGAGATCCTGGCGCTGATCAACTTCGCCCTCCTCTTTCCGTACGTCCTCTACACGTTTGAGGTCATGCGCGCGGAGACGCTCGTGTCAGGCATCATGCGCCGCGCCCGGCGGGAGCTGCGCGGAGGCGCCAGCGGTCGTCACAGCCAGCGCCACCGCGGGGCCCTGATGACCTGCGTCGCCCAGGTGACGGACATCGCCTACGGTTCGCTTCAGCTGGGCGATATGCCGGTCTGCATCCTGAGCATCGAGGTGCTCGGACATTTCCTCGCCCGCGATTACCTGCCCGCCAAGCAAAAGCTGAACGCCGACTGGTTCAAGGTCGGCCATGCGGAGCTGCCGGGTGCCTCGGACCAGATCATCGCCGAGGTCAACCGCGCGCGTACGTGGTTCACCTACATGGTGATGGCGAGCTTCGTCGACATGGTCAGCCTGGCGCCGATCCATCGCAAGGAGGCCGTGTACGCGATCGCCGTGGCGACACGCAACGTCGGGCTGGCTGCGATCGACGTTGGGGATTCAGAAGCTGCGGAGCTGTGCCTGCGCTTCTTCAACACTTACCTGCGCGTCACGATCAACCGCTCGGCGCCCACCTTCGCGTCCGGCATCATGAACGAGTACAGGCGCTTTGCGATCGGAGCGCTGGAGTGGCGGCGCGACCTCGCCCTGGAAGCGGCCGCGCATCTGCTGCGCTACGGCCGCCATTTCGACGAAGCGGGCATGCCTGCCATCTTCGGCGCAGCGGCTGAAGACGTTGCCGACCTGGCGATCGAAGCGCGGGTGCGGGATCCGCAGGTGTCCTTCCGCCTCGCCCAGCTCCTGGTCCGCAACCTCCTGGACCTGATCCCCAATGCCCGCCCGATCGGGCTGAACGGGCTCTTCAAAGGGGTCGCCAAGCTCACATGCTGGGCCATGGCCTCGGACCAAAAGGACATCGCACACGTGCTGGTCGAGGGCATCGCCGCCGCGCCGCCCGACTTCGTCGACGCCGCCCTCAGCCGCATGGAAGGATTGCAGAACGGCTTGTTCTGGGAGGTCAACGAGCGAGTCATCTCCTTCGACTGGCTGGAGCACCCGCTCCGCGACGAGATTCCCCGGCTGCGCGCGTCGTTGACGCGGGCCAAGGCGAGCGGCAACGGCGCGCTGGTCGACCTCGAGGACGCGCCGGTGGTGGCGAAATACCTGGTGCCCCCCGAGCCTTCTACTCAGACCGGTTGATCATCGCTGTCGACGCCGTCTCGAAGTAGTCGAGCAGCGCCTTGCGTACCGCGGGCGCAACGTCGAGTGATTCCACAGCGGCGGTCATGTGACCCAACCAGGCATCACGCTCGCGCCGGCCGATGGCGAATGGCTGGTGACGCAGCCGCAGCCGCGGATGTCCACGGCGCTCGCTGTAGGTCGATGGCCCGCCCCAGTACTGGATCAAGAAGAGCGTGAGCCTCTCGGTCGCTCCGGAGAGATCTTCTTCGGGATACACGGCGCGCAGCACGGGATCCTCTGCGACTCGCGAGTAGAAGCGCTTCACAAGCAGCCGAAAGGTGGCCTCGCCACCCGCCAGGTCATACATGCTCCGCGTCAACGCAGGCATCTCAGCGTGGCCGCCGCGCGGGGATGCCGGCGCCGGACAGGATCTCAGACGCGGGCCGGACGATCGCCTGCGCGGCCCGCAGCCCGGTCGCCGCGAGATACCGCTCGACGATCAGCCGTCCCACCGCGTAGCCGCCCATGTGCGGAACTCCGGCGGGTCGGACGCCGATGCGCTCGGCGACCAGATCGCCCAGCACATATGGAGTCCAGTCGCGAAATCCGTTGCCGGTGTCGAACGCAGCCGTCACCGTCTCGAGCGTCGCATCCAGCACCGAGCCTGTGACCTCCGCGTACCAGGCGCCGGTCGAGTCGCGCCCGCAAACCTCGGTCGTGAAGACTTCGGCCAGGCCCTCGTGCACGATCCATTCCACAAGGTTGAATCCTGTCTCGATGTTCGGGGTGCGGAGACTGTGGACCAGTTCGTGTACGCCGCATGCGCCGATTCTCGTCAGGTTGTAGTCGGTCGGCCACGCCACGAGCCAGATGTTGCCGGGCGTTGCGCCCATACCGTAGTAGCCGAGCGTGTGCTCGACGAACACGGGATCGTCGGGATTGCCAAGCGTCAGCCTGACCTCGATGCGGTCGGGGTGGCGAATCCCGGGCAGGGCAGAGCGCTGATACTCCCACGCTCGTGCAAGATCGCGGCGCAGCTGGCCCCACGCGTCGGCTTCGACGAGGCGCTGCAGCCCGCGCGCATAGCGGGGGTCGTCGACGGAGATGCGAAATCCGTCGCCGGACTCGTGGACCTGGCGCATGCGTTTCATCGCGACGTCATCGAAAGTCGACGCGCCCTGCATCTCGGCCAGCGCCTCGAGCCGGGCATGGACCGGAAGCGTGAGCAGATGAGCGAGCGCGGCCGCATCGTCCCGAACATCGATCTCGATCTGGTCGTCGGTGGTCAGTGCCATCTTCGCTATACCTGCTCCGGGGTCGCGCGCAACGGTTCTGGCCTCGCCGCATAGCGTTCGATCTCCTCCTCGCGCGGCAGGAACCAGGCGATGCCGATGGTCGCGATGACGAGTATCACGTGTGTCATCAACGACTTCTGCAGCCCGATCGCATCACCGATAGCACCGTTGATGGGCACACCGATGGCGCCGGTGACAAACCCCAGACCCATCACCAGGCCTGAGGCCAGGCCCGCACGCGAGGCCATGAGCTGCTGCGCCATCAGGAGCAGCAACGGCGCGGTGGACGCAGCCAGGAATCCGATGAGGATGGCGGTCGCGAACGCCCACGGTCCGGGATAAAGCGTGTAGAGAAGAATCGCCGGCACGGTCAGAAGCAGCGTGACTAAGATCACGACCCGCCTGCCGTACCGATCTGCCAACGAGCCGCACCCGACGGTGCCGACCGCGCTCGCAAGCACGAGGACTGTGGCGAGCGGGCCGTAGAACTCGGGGCCGTAGCCGAGCTGCCGATACCACGTCGGGGTGAAGGCCTGGAAGACGTTGACCGTCCAGCTGCGCGACATCATCACCCCGATCACGGCCGCCAGCGCAAAAACCGGCACCGCCGGCGCGGCGGCGCCTGCCTCGCGTACTGTCCCCGCCAACATCGCGACGCGATCGCGCATGCGCCACAGCAGGTAGCCGCCGGTCGCCAGGCCTGGGACGACAAGCAGGCCGGTGCCGTGGACACCGAACACGCCGAAGAGCAGGATGCCGATGAGTGGGCCGGCGGCGACACCGACAGTGCCGGCGGTGACGTAAACCGACATGCCCAGGCTGCGCCGCCAGCTGGGCAGCAGACCCCGGACGTCGAGCGCGCCGAGCGGATGGAAGGCGCCCGAACCAAGACCCGACGCCAGGGCCAGAGCCAGGAGAAGCGGAAAGCTGCTCACGAAGCCGACCACGGCGAACGTGACCGCAGTCCACGCCAGCGCGATGCCGGTGAAGCGTGTGCCGAAACGGTCGGCGAGCAGGCCGAAGAGCGGTTGCGAGATCGCCGCCATGCCGGTGTAGGCAAGGCTGACCAGGCCGACGGTGGCGAGGCTGAGGTTGAACTTTCCAATCAGCAGCGGGTAGAGGACCGGGATGACGCCGACGTAGCTGTCGACCGTGAAGTGGCCGAGCATCAGGGTCAGCAACTTTCCGTTGCGGAGGAATTCGCGCACGTGCCTCGTCTCTATGATCGCGGCGGTGGGCGAGCTGCCGCTTAGATTTCGATCAGGCGGCTCGGCACCGCATTGATGACGCGCGTCGACTGGATGCGACGCTCTGGCAGCGCCCGGCCGTACGGGTGGATGTGGCCGTGGACGGCGAGAAGAGGATGGAAGTTGCGGATCAGGCGCAGGAACGCGACGAATCCAACATGCGCCGAGTCCACGGCCTCGGCAAAGCCGTACGGCGGCGCGTGCGTGACGAGTACGTCGAGCTTGCGGCCGCCGCGAAGACGGTTCAGCCGAATGCGTAATTCCAGCTTCAGCGCACGCCGGCTCATCTGGCCCTGCGTGTATTGGTTCGCGCCCAGCTTGTAGCGAATGCTGCCGCCCAGACCGGCGATTCGCAGGCCTCGCACGTCCACCACGCGGCCGTCGATGTTGATGCACCCCTGGGGACCGGGAGGCGGCGGGAGCACGGAGCGCAGCGGCATCCACGTCATGTCGGGAGGCACGAGGCTCGCGTCGTGATTGCCCGGGACGTAGAGAAGAGGCACGTCCAGGCGGCTCACGAGGTACTCGAGGTAGTCGAAGGGGAGGTCGCCGCACCCGATGACGAGATCGGGATTGAGAGATGGCAGCCGGTCGCCGTACATCGGCTCTACGACCTCGTCGGCGACGGCGAGGATGCGCGTGGTTTCGGCTAGACCCGTTTGAAGCGGAGCGCTGTCCAGACGTCGTCGACGGCGACGAAGGCCACCGGCTTGTAGCCCTTCTCCGACGTGATCTCGCCGAGGACGTCGCGTTTGACCCACCAAGGCGTCGCCGGCAGGTCGGTGGCGCCCCGGGTTGCGCCGCCTTTCGGATAGGTGATCCACAGCAATCCGCCTGCCTTCGCAGCGCGGATCGCGGTCGAGCCAAGGCGGCGCAGCTCCCCCACGTCCTGAACGAACAACATGACCACGTCGTATTCGTGATCCGGCTGCGAGTCGGTCTTGATGTCAGCGGGCCCGGGGCTCAGCTTCGCGACGTAACCCTCGGGCGCGTTCAGGACCAGCACGCTCTGGCCGGCCAAAAGGCGGAGCTTTTTGGCCATTGGGCTGAAGCCGGTTCTGTCGGTGCCGATGACCGGGAGCGAACGCTGCGAGTCCAGATGTCCCACTAGATTGCCCCCCAGATTAATAAGGATGCGCACGTGTTGGCCTCTCTGCGCATAATCCGGCGCGATGTTGCGCCGATTTGCTGCAGCGCTCGCGGCCGCGTGGTTCATGGCCGCCTGCTCGTCATCCTCCCCGACGTTCAGCCTATCGGGCGCGACGGTCGACCCGACCTACCGGTGCCCTGGCGGCGCGAGCAACGCGCCCTACGACGTCCACGCAACGATCAAAGCGCGCAACGACACCTCGAAGGCGGTGACCATCCAGTCCGCGACCGCGGAGATGGTCCTCGCCGCGATCAAGGGCAAGTGGCTCGAGCCCGTCGGCGACCGGTATGACGCAGGCAGCGTGGCCGTGTCACCAACACGCGTGGCCGCCGGCTCCAGCGCGACGCTCACGCTGACCATCCCCAGCGCCTGTACGAGCGGACCTCACGGTTCGACGACCTCGAGCTCCGGCAGCTACCAGGTGAAGCTGCATCTGGTCACCTCAGCCGGCGCGTTCTCGATCGACGCGAGCAACCGGCACGAGATCCTAGCCGCCTGAGACCTCAGGTGCGAAGGATCGTCAGCGCGCGCGCCGCCGCCGACATCCAGCCAGGATCGTCCAACCAGGTCTCGACGCCCCACAACAGCACGACGTCAAGCGGGGCCTGGCGGTAGTCGATCGCCGCCTGGACCAGGTTTGCGGGCTCGAATGTACCTCCGTCGTTCCAGGGCTGCGCCTGCATCTCGGCCACCCAGATGTCCTTACCCTGGCTGTGCGCCCGATCCGCCCAGAAAGTGAGCGACTGCTCCTTCCACTGCGACCGCAACGGGATGCTCGTGTGACCGCGGTAGGGAACGCTCGGTCCGTCGACGTAAAGGTCGAGGCCGAAGACGTCTCCCATCCGGAGAGCTTCACTGGGGTGGCCGCTCCCGCCGCCGACGAGGCCCAGGAATATGGGTGTGTACCTCTGAATCAGGTCGAGCGTCACGTTCAAGGCGTTGTATGAGGTCACCACCGCCTTGTGGTCCGGATCGAGCCGGTGGACTTCGCCGACCTCCCAGGTCAGCTGCGCGTCGCTGATTCGATCTTCCTCGGTGTACGCGTTGACGACTTTGTCGAGCGGCTCGTTCTCCACCTGCCATGCGTAAAGCAGCGGCGAGGAGCGATAGCGAGTGATGCTCTCGTCGAAGTAGTTGCGGTAGGCCAGGCCCGCCTGAGCCAGGCCAAGCGAGGGTTGACTGCGGTCGCCCGCCCACGTCGGTTGATGCAGCTCGGGGAACAGGAAGTTGCGCGCGCCAACGGTCAGCACGACCCGCGTCTGGACTGACGAGGACCGATTGTGCTTGGCGACCACCGCCAGCAGTGGATCCACGGAGCTGAAATCGAGCTGTGTGGGAGCTGGCTGGACCAGCTCCCAGTAGATCGGAAGACGCACGAGGTCCGGTTGAGTGGCCTCGAGCAACCGATTCAGGTCGTCCGCGGGATCGCGACCTGCCTGCACCGAGGTCAAAGGGCTGAAGCTGAAGCCTGCAAGCGGAGGAGGTGGCGGGTTGGGCCACGACTCGCTTCCGAGCGCAAGCGCCGCGACCACCAGCGCGACCAGAGTCCTCATCGCGAAAGCAACGCGGGGCGGCCGCGGGGCACGGGTTTTTGGCTGCGTTCAAGCGTTGCTCGACTGGAGGGCCGGTTGTTCATATGCCACGTGTCTGGATCGTTGTCCTTGGTTTTTTCCTTGCAGGTCTGACCGGGCTGGGAGCCTACTTCCTTCCGGTCTTCCAGACTGCCGCCACTTCGACCGCGGCGCCCGGCGCGCTCCCCAACCTGAACCCGATCGAGCCTCCGACACAGCCCTTCACGGTCCTCCTGCTGGGATCGGACGACGATTCCAAGTTCGTCCCGGACCAGCTGAACACGCAGTCGATGATCTTGATCCGGGTCGATCCGGTGTCCAAGCAGGCGACGATGCTGTCGATCCCGCGCGACCTGTGGGTGCAGATCCCGAACCAGGGCTGGGGCAAGATCAGCTGGGGTTACAGGCAAGGCGGAGCGCCCGGTGCGATCGCAGCCGTGGAGAGCAACTTCAAAGTCCACATCGACGACTACGTGTGGATCGGACTCAACGGGCTCGTCAAATTGATCGACAAGCTGGGTGGCGTGAACCTTCAAGTCACCAATCCGGTCATGGACGATTACTACCCCGCTGATCTGAATAATGCCGATGATCCATATGGGTATTACCGCGTGGCGGTCCTACCGGGTGCAACACATATGGACGGCATCCACGCGCTCCAGTACGTACGTTCGCGCCATGGCGACGTGCGAGGCGACTTTGCGCGCTCCGAAAGGCAGCAACAGCTGTTGCTCGCGATCAAAGCCGAAGCGTCGCACCTCAACGTCGCCGATCTGCCGTCGCTGGCGAGCGCGTTCAACGGCGAGATCAAGACCAGCATGGGTCTTGACAAGATGCGGGCGCTGCTGACGATCGCGAACGAATTCAACGGTCCAAACGTACACCGGGTCGTGCTCGTGCCGCCTTACACGTCCGAGGGATGGGCAGGCGGCCAGAGCGTCGTTTTCCCTGATTGGAACCAGATCCGCCCGCTCGTTCACCAGACGTTTTCGTGATGCGCGGGGCAGTGGCCGCCGGCCTTGTTGCCGCGATGCTCGCCTTCGGTGTGGGTGTGTACGAGGGCGCGGGATTCCTGCGCGGCAACCACCGTGTAGTCCACCGCCCGAATGAGATCTCAGCCCCGTCGCTGCCGGGAACGATGTACGTCGCCCAGGCCGGCGCCATCTACCGCTTCCAGCACGGTTCCTTCACTGCCATCACGTCGGAGAACGGATGGATGCAACCCAGCGCGGCCCCAAACGACCAGCTCGTCGCCGTGCGGAGGCAGACCAACTATTCGGACCTCTACATCTTGTCGACCACCGGCAAAACCGTCGCGCAGCTGACGCATGACTCGTCGAGCCGGGTGGTCGAGGACAACCACTGGGCGTTCTACCCGCGGTTCAGCCCTGACGGGCAAACGCTGTTCTATGACTTCGATCCGAAGGACGCGTACGACAGCTTCCGCGTCGACCTGACGATCTTCGCCAGCCGCATCGACCCGAGCTCGCGCACCGTTCCGTGGACGCAGCCCAACGACTTCACAGGTGGCGACATCAGCCCTTCGCCGCTCCGCGACGGCGGGCTCATCTACACCAAGTATTCGATCGACAACTCTTTCCAGGTCCACTCCCAGCTGTGGATCCAGAGGCGCGCCGGCAGCAGCGGAGTGGCTCTGACCACACCGGAGGCGGGCTGCGGTCAGCCGGCGATCTCACCCGACGAAAAGCTCATCGCGATGGTGTGCACGAGAGGGTCGAGCCAGTCGGCTGAGCTTGACGTGGCGACCTTTGACGCAACGAACCTGGCGCTTGGGTCGCCGGCAACCCTGGTGAGCGGACGCATGGTCGCCTCGCCGGCTTTTTCTCCAGACGGCAAGACGATCGCGTTTCTTGCTCCAGACAACCCGGGTGGCCACTTCCAGCTCTGGACCGTAGGCTCCTCAGGCCCAGCTTCGGTTCGTGAGATCACTTCCGATCTCGGCCTCGACTCCACTTCGGCGCCCGTCTGGATGAAGGGCTAGCTGCGGAGGCCATGCAACGGTGGAATCTGAGAACCGTCCAATAGTGGTAGTAGCCAGATGGCTCGTTGCGCGTTTTCTCAGTAGGAGACGAATGGTGAGGTTCAGATCGAAGTCAGACGCGCCCGACCTGCACACCCAGCTCGAGTCGATGCTCGACCAGGTGTGGCGGTCGGAGTCCGACTGGCGGTTGTGGGACCGACTGGATGCCGCGGTGCAGCTCGAAGACCTGCGCGAGAAGCGACTGAAAGACCGCGACATCAAAAAGGCGGCCTGAAGGTGGGACCCACCCGGCAGTCGCGATGAGCACGTCCCTCGCCGCGAACGGCGCGGGGGGGCAAGGTTTATCCGCATTCGTCTTCTCGGGTGGCGGAAGCTTGGGTGCGGTCCAGATCGGGATGCTAAGAGCCCTCTTCGAGGCCGACGTCTGCCCCGACTTCCTGATCGGCACGTCCGTCGGCGCCGTCAACGCGGCGTGGGTCGCCGGTCACCCCGACCCGGATGGGGTAATGGAGCTGGGCGACATCTGGATGGGCCTTCGCCGCCATGACGTGTTTCCGATCAGTCCGATCACCGGTGCCCGAGGCTTGATCGGGCGAAGCAACCACTTCATCTCCAACGTAAACCTCCGCACCGTGCTGGAGCGGCACATCCCCTACAAGCGGCTGGAAGAGGCCCAGCTACCGGTCCACATCGTCGCTACCGAGCTGAAGAGCGGTCGGGCGACGATCCTGACATCCGGGCCTGCGGTGCCGGCGCTGCTCGCCAGCTGCGCCATTCCCGGTGTGTTTCCGCCGGTGACCATCGGCCGCCGGGACTACGTCGACGGCGGCGTTGCCAATCACACCCCGATCACGGTCGCGATCGAGCTCGGGGCGACCAAGATCTACGTCCTCCCGGTCGGCTACCCGTGGCTGAACCGGGAGCCGACCAACGCGCTCGGCATGGCGCTGCACGCGCTGGCGCGGATCGTGGAGCAGAAGCTGGACGCGGAGGTCGCCGCCAACCGCGACGTGGCGAACATCCACGTCCTCCCCGCGCTCGACCTGGCCGACGTCTCGCCCGCGGACTTCAGCCACACCAAGGAGCTGATCGATTGGGGCTACAGAGCCGCTCGTCGCTACCTCGGTTCAGCGCTCAACGGCCGCGGGGTCGTGCCCGAGAAGGCGAAGCGAACGCTGCGGCTCGACCCCGCCCGCGCCGCCTAGACCGCTTTCCTCAAGCGCTCCAACAGGTCGTCGCCCACGCCTCGGAGTTCGCGCACGCGGTCGGGCAGCGACGCCTGCAGCTCATGGAGGTCGCGCACGCGGTCAGGCAGCGACGCCTGCAGCTCACGGAGGTCGCGCACGCGGTCAGGCAGCGACGCCTGCAGCTCACGGAGGTCGCGCACGCGGTCAGGCAGCGACGCCTGCAGCTGCTGCATCAGGGTGCGCCGGCGCCGGCTGCGGTAGAGCAGCCAGCCCAGGAGGCCGAGGCCGACTATCGCCGCGCCCACTCCCGCCGCGATCACCGCCGGGGGAACGCGCCTCGGCTCCATCTCGTCGGGCTCGTCCCGGGACATCGAGAGCGTCTGCCGCCCAGAGTTGATCTTGTCGTTGACATCGTCGGGCATTGTGCTCATCTCACTCTCCTCGTTCATCTGGGGTTTCCCTCCCACAGCGAGAACGAACTCGCCTCCAGTATCGGCGATCGAGCACGCGTTTTGTAAGTGGGGCGCGCGGGCCGCAAGGTTCGAGCGCTTCAGACCTCTGCGGGAGGTGAAACCGCGATGAAGTGCGAGATCTGCAACGCCGAGGTCGCCAACTCGGAAGAGATGAAGCTTCACATGGAGCGTGAGCATCCGCTCGACGAGCGAGGCGACGAAGAGCTCGAAAAGCCGGACATGATGCCCGAGGCCGACGAGGCCGCGCCTCCGATAGTCCCGGGCAAGAACTGAGCCCCGGTCAGGCACAGTCGAGTCCAAAGCCCGGCGGCGTAAAACGCGCCGCCGGCTTTTCTGTGCCTAGCCCACGCTGCCATACAGCTGAGGCGGCTGGGTCGGCGCGTGGGAACCGTCCGGTCCTGGCTCGTTCGTGACCGCCATGGTGGTGTACCCGGACAGAGACCGGTTGACGAGCACTACCTTCGCCCCGTTGCTGTCGGGCACAAAGACCGCGGCAGGGACCGGGTTGCCCCTGGCCGGGATGAGCCAGAGCTCGTAGACACGGTTTGCACCCGCCGGCGGCAGGCCGCGGAAATCGACCAGCGCGACCCCGTCCGTCTTCAGGTCGACCACCGCGGCCTGCGCGCCTGACATCCCATCGTGCCCAACGAGCGTGAACCGAGCGACCTGGCTCGAGGGCGCCGGCTGAGCGCCGCGGAACGCGATCTGGCCCACGAGCACACCGATCAGCAGCGCGACCAGAGCCACAGCGGCCAATGCGTAGATCGGCATCCGCCTGCCAACCGCGGCGAGAATCGACACCCTGGGCAGCGCCGCCCGCGGCCGAGCGATGCGCGCTGTGGCAGGCGCCACGGCCCGTTCTCGCGACGCGGCCGCCGCCGCGAGCACTCCGCCGCGCAGTCGGGCCGGCGGCGCCACCCCCTCGACGGCTAGGGGCAGGGCGCCGACCACACGCCGCAGCCGAGACGCGACCTCGCGGCATATCGGGCACGCCTCGACGTGCGAGCCGATCGCCGCGGCCTCCTCCGGCTCGAGGGCGCCG
>Ga0209690_1000444_pt1 | contig 22086 bp, 20 predicted proteins | sample GraSoiAngelo_150_FD_186164 | JGI IMG/M metagenome (GOLD analysis project Ga0209690, IMG submission 186164) | Grasslands soil microbial communities from the Angelo Coastal Reserve, California, USA - 14_1009_09_40cm (SPAdes) (version 2) | ecosystem: Environmental > Terrestrial > Soil > Grasslands ... | reverse complement strand
AACTACCTCACCAAGCAGCCCGACGAGATCCTGGTCGAGGTACGCCTCCCGGCTCCCGACGGCTGGGACGCGGTCTATCACAAGCTGCGGCGGCGTGGCTCATTCGACTTCCCCGTGCTGGGCGTCGCGGCCTGGGTGCGACGGGAGGGCGGGAGGGTCACGGACGCCCGCATCGTGCTGGGCGGCGTCGCGAGCTGGCCTCAGGAGATCCCCGAGGCCGCCGCGGCACTGCGGGACGGCGAGCTCGGCGACGACGCGATCGCCGCGGCCGCTGCCGCCGCCTACCGCCCCGCCAAGCCGCTCGACAATACCGACTTCGACCTGTCGTGGCGGAAGCAGATGACCCGCGTGTACGTGAAGGCCGCGCTCGAAGAGCTGCGGCAGCGGCGGGGCTAGCCCGCGAGCGTCTCGATCTCTTCGGCCGCGCGCGCGAGCACCTCAGCGACCTTGTGCCGCATGCCGTCTTCCTTCGCGCGCCAGCCGGTGCGGTAGACGGCCTTCACCAGCCGCCCCGCCCCACGGTTGATCTCGGCCATGGTACCGCCCACGGCGCGGTCCACGGCCTCGCGCACGCGCTCGAAGATGTCCTCGACCACGTCCTTGTGCTCGTCGAGGAAGCGGCGTCCCGTATCGGTGATCTCGTAAACCTTCTTGCCCTCGACGTCCTTCCCAACCACGAGGCCCTCGTCCTCCAGCCATTGCAGCGTGGGGTACACGGTGCCGGGCGACGGGGAGTAGCAGCCGCGTAGCTGGTCCTCGAGCTCCTTCATGACCTCATAGCCGTGGCGCGGCTTGTCGCGCAGCAGCTTGAGGATCACGTATTTCATGTCGCCCGCCTCGAACCATTGACGCCGACGGCGTGCGCCCCACCCGCGGGGTCCGAAACCGAAGGCGAACGCCTCCCATCCCACATGTCTTCGCACTGTTACCTCACGGTTAAGATGTAACGTGACGATACTGCTAGAAGATATATCGTCAGCCACAAGCCCGAAAGTCGTGCTGTGTTGCCTCCACAACACGCTCAGGGGCAACCGGTTAGACTCCGAGTGGTCGAATGTCGGTCCGGATGTGTGGCACAAGTCACAATACGACTTGAAGTTGCGCGATTCCACGGCCGCGGTAGATTAGGGGGCTCGTTGCAGCCTCTCTCGGTCGCGCCCTGGAAGGAGCCATCATGTCCGTGCAGGTTACCCCCCACCCGGCTTGGGTGGCAGAACTGGACGCCACCTTGGAGCCGCAGCGGGAGGCCATCCTCGACACGCCCGTGATCATCCACGCGTCGGAGAATGCGTTGATCGACGGCAAGATCCAGGACTTCCTGGTCGCGTTCTATCCCATCATTCGCGACTTTCCCCAGTGGCTGCAGACGTTGCTCGACCGTTCACCGGAAGACGGCAAGGCGTTCTTCCGGGACAACATCCGGGTCGAGCGCCGGCACGACGCCATGTGGCGCGCGATGGGAGATGGCTTCAATGTTCCTCGGGTGCGCTTCCAGACCCCGGAGCCCATGATTGACGAGGTAAAGGAGTTCCACGCTTACCTCACCGAGATGTGCCGCACCGCGCCGTTCGGCGAGGCGGTGTCGGCGACGAACTACGCGGTGGAGGGCGTGGCGCAGAAGATCTCCGAGAAGGCGCTGCGTGGGCTCGCGAAGAACGAGAAGATCGGGCCGCGCGGACGCTGGTGGCTCGAGGAGCACGCGAAGTACGACGACGAGCATCCGATCCACGCGCTGGAGATCATCAAGGCCTGCGTGCAGCGGGGCGAGAGCCCCAAGGCCGTGACCGGTTCCGCGCACAAGAGCCTCTCCTACATGCGTGAGGCGATGGTCGCAACGTACGAATGAGTAAGAGCCGGGGCGCTGCGCCCACGCGGGGGCTTCGGGCCCCCACGATGACACCGAAGCCCCCGGCGCTGGACCCGCTGCGTGTCGCGGCCGAGATCGTCGCAGCGCTCGCGGATGCCGTCGTGGTCACCGGTCTCGACCGCAAAGTCCTCACCGCCAACCGCTCGGCCGCCGAGCTGTTCGGCCGGCGGCTCGCCGATCTCCCCGGCACGGCCATCGACGATCTCGTCGCTTCGGCGGAGCGGCAGCACGTCGCCGAGCGCGAGCACCGGGCGTTCGAGGGCGAGCAGCAGCGCTACGAGACCACCGTCGTGCGTGCGGACGGCGAGGAGCGCAACGTCGCCGTCTCCACCACTCCGCTCGTGCTCGACGGCGACCTCGTCGGCACCGTGGCGTCGCTGCGCGACATCACCGAGGAAAAGGGCGCGCAGGACGCCCTGGCCCGGTCCGAGGCGCGCTACCGCAACCTGTTCGAGTCCGCCTCGGACGCGATCGTGACGCTCGACGCCAACGGCCGCTTTACCACCTTCAACCACGCCGCCGAGAACATCTCGGGCTACCCCCGCCAGGAGCTCGTGGGCCAGTGGTTCGCGCCGCTGCTCCCGGACGACGAGCTCCCCAAGGCCCTGATGCACTTCCAGAAGGCGCTCGCGGGGGAGACGGGGTTGTTCGAGACGACGTTCATCCGCAAGGACCGGGAGTACCGCACGATCCAGGTCACGTACTCGACGCCGCAGAAGGACGAAGAGGTGCTGTGCGTGATTCGCGACGTGACCGACCAGAAGATGCTGCAGGAGCAGCTGATCCAGTCCGAGAAGATGTCGGCCATCGGGCAGCTCGTCTCCGGCGTGGCGCACGAGCTGAACAATCCGCTGGCGGGGATCTCGGCGTTCGCGCAGCTGCTGCTCACCGAGAAACGCTTCCCGCCCGACCAGCGCACGGCGGCCGAGATGATCTACGCCGAGGCGCGGCGCGCCTCGCGCATCGTCCAGAACCTCCTCACCTTCGCGCGCCAACACAAACCGGAGCGGACGCCGACGGGCGTGAACCAGGTGCTCGACGACACGCTCGAGCTCCGGGGCTACGAGCTACGGGTGCGCGGCATCGAAGTGACGCGCGACTACGACGAGCAGATCCCCGAGACGATGGCGGACGCCCATCAGCTGCAACAGGTGTTCTTGAACCTCGTCACCAACGCCGAGCAGGCGATGGAGAAGTCACCCCGCGAGTCGCAGCGGTTGATCGTGCGGACGCGGCGCACGGGGGCGGTCATCCGCATCGACGTCGAGGACACCGGTCCCGGCATCCCCCCCAACCTGCTCGAGCGCATCTTCAACCCCTTCTTCACGACCAAGCCGACCGGCTCGGGCACCGGGCTGGGGCTCTCCATTTCGCTCGGCATCGTGCGGGAGCACGAGGGTCGCATTTGGGCCGAGAACGCACCGCAGGGAGGCGCCCGCTTTATCGTGGAAGTGCCGATCGTCACGCACCGCGCCTCGGGCGAGTCCCAGGCGATACCCCTCGTCCCGCTGCAGGGCGACCGGCTGCAGATTCTCGTGGTGGATGATGAAGCGTCGGTGCGCGTATCGCTGCAACGCTACCTGGCGGGCCGGGGCCACGAAGTGGAGACGACGTCCAGCGGCCGGGAGGCGCTCGGCCGGCTGCGCGAAGGCAGGTTCGACGCCGTGATCGTGGACATGCGGATGCCGGACGTCTCGGGCGAAGAGCTGTACCGGGAGCTCCAGACGAACGACCCCCAGCACGCAGACCGCATCATCTTCACGACGGGGCAACTCGTGGACGAGCAGGTCCGGACCTTCCTCGCCTCCACCGGCCGGCCGTGCGTGCCCAAGCCGTTCGAGTTCGCCGCCTTCGACCAGGCCCTGCCCGCCGCGCGACGCGGCTAGCCCGCCCCTCCTAGACCCAGCGGGCGCCGAGCCGCGTCCGCACCACCCGCCGGTAGTGGCTCTGCTCCTCGCGCCCGCGCGGCCGCCGCATGTGACGCGCTTCGGGCTCCGGGACCTTCCACGCCACGGTCATGCGCTTCTGCTTGCGCATCAGTTCGATGGACACCGTTTCACCCGCCTCGTAGGAGCGCAGGATCCGCATCGCGTGGGCGGGCGAGGTCGGCTTCCGCCCGGCGATCGAGAGGATCACGTCGCCGGCCCTCAGCGGCAGGCTCGAGTCCGCGGGCGCCTTGACGACGAGGATCCCCTCCTTGGTCCCGAAGTACTCTCCCAGGTCCCCGTTCAGAGTCACGAGGTCGAGCTCGCACCAGCTGTCGCCGAAGCAGAAACCGAATGCTCGCGGCTCCATCATCATCTCCGGGCCATCGAGATGAGGCATGGGCGTGGGGGCGATGTGGGGCGCGACGAAGCTCCACGCCATGTCGATGTCCTCGGCCACGAGCGTCGCCGTCTTCGTGTCACCGCCCCGCCGATATTCGATCTGGACCGTGTCGCCGGGCGCGAGCTTGCGGGCGAGCTCGATCAGCTTCTTCCCGGGTCCGGACTCGTCCTCGTCCTCGGATTTCACGCCTGCGAGCCCCGTCCCGTTGAACTTCGTGATGATGTCCCCGGCCTTGAGCCCCGCCTTCTCGGCCGGTCCGCCCGGGGTCACCGCTTCGAGCTTGGCGCCGAGCTTGTCGCTCTCGGGCGAGGCGTCCGTCCGGACCACCACGCCGATGCGGCCGCGGTTGTCGCTGTACGAGAAGGCAAAGCCGCGCGGTGCCCGCGGGGCGCGGGGCGGGCGCGGGGGCTGCTGCGCCGCGAGCCATGCGGGACCGATGACTGCGACGGCGACGGCAGCGATGATCCACTTCTTCAACATCATGAACGGATTCCTCCGGGCCTCACAGCCCAACATAGGAGACGCGGGTGACGTGCGCGTCGACCAGTTGCTGCATCAGCGTCACCCGATCCTGCCAGAGTTTGACGAGCTCGTCGTGGCGCAGCTGCGCCTCCGACCCGCCCACCCGGGCGAGCTCGCCGTCGATGACGGCAATGCGGTCTTCCAGCTCGGCCACCAGGGCGGCCGACCGACCGCTCATCACGCGTCCCGTGGGATCGTAGCGCTGGAGCTCTTCCTCCAAGGTCGCCGACTGCTGCTTCGCCCGCGCCAGCTCGGCAGCGTCGACCTGCCGCGGCCGGAACGGCGCGAGCACGATCAGCCCGGCGACCGCCGCAGCGGCCGCGAGTCCGACGCCACTCCAGCGCCGCACGCGGCGCCGCCGCTCGGCGACGATCGCGTCGCGGATCGCGGGCCAGCGGTCGCGTGCCGGCCCGAGCGGCGGCAGCGCCTTGAGCCGGGCGACGCGCTGGTACAGCGCCTCCAGCTCCGTCTGGCACGCCGGGCACTCATCCAGGTGCCGGCGCGCCCACGCCGAGCCTTCGTTGGCTCGCAGCGCGAGCAGATCGTCCATCGTGCAGTGCATCACGGTGCCGCTCCTTCTGTCTCCAGCATGCGCCGCAGCCGCGCGTGCGCGCGCGCCAACTGCGACTTGGAAAAGCTTACGGTCTTGCCCATCAGCTCGGCGATCTCCTCGTGGGTGTAGCCCTCGACGTCGTGCAGCCAGACGACCGATCGCGACGTCTCGGTCAGCCGCTCCAGCGCCCGCTCGAGATCGATCCGCGCCGGGAGGCTCTTGTGCACCGGGCTCCCCGGCGCCGTCTCCTCGTCCAGCAGCTCCACCCCCCGCAGCTGCTCGCGCCGGATGCGCATCAGCGCCTTGGAGGCCGCAATCTTGCGAATCCACGCCCACAACGGCCCTTCCCCGCGGTACGATCGGATGCTCTTCACCACTTCGAGGAACGTCTCCTGGAGCACGTCCTCGGCCTCTTCGGGATGGCGCAGCATCCGCCGGGCGAGGTTGTAGACGGGCGTCTCGAAGGCTCGATACAGTGCCTCGAGCGCCTCCAGATCGCCGGCTCGGGCCCGGGCCACGAGGATGTCGGGGACGGCGAGCGAGATGGTCATCTCCTGAATGCTATGATGCGGTGCGCGGCGGAAGCGTCGCGCCGCGAGAAAACAAAGGGCGTGGGGAGTGGGGAGTGGTACGCGACGGTGGAGTACCGAGATTCAGCCGCGCGCCGTCGGTACCACTCCCCACGCAGTTAAGTGCTTGCCGACTAGGAAGTTGACCCGTAGCCCGATATCTTTGAGACCCATGACGACGCTCGACAAGAAAACGCTCCACGCCTGGCTGCATCACTGGCGAGACGAATCCGACGCCGCCTACCTCTACGGCGTGCTCGCGGGTGTGGAGCGGCGGCAGGCCAATCACGACGTGTTCCTGAAGCTCCAGGCCATCGAGCGTCGCCACACCGAGATGTGGGCCAAGCTGCTGGGCGAGCACGGGCACCCCGTGCCGTCCGACGCCGCCCAGCCCTCGCTCAACGCGCGCTTCATGGCGTGGCTCGGGCGCCGCTTCGGCCCCCGCTACCTGCTGCCCCTGCTGCTGCGGGAGGAGGGGCGTGAGGTGAAGGGCTACATGGACCTGCACCGGCAGGCGAGTACCGACGACGCCCGCAGCGTGTCGCTCACCCTCGCCAAGGAATCCGCCGCGCACGCCGAGACGCTGGCGAAGCTCGCCGGCCGGGCGAGCGAGCCCTGGCACCGGACCGGCTCGGGGGGCTTCCTGCGCAACGTGGTGTACGGCTTCAACGACGGCCTCACGGCCAACTTCGGGCTGGTGGCCGGCGTGCTCGGCGCGGCAGTGGCGCCGCACATCGTGCTGGTCTCGGGCCTCGCCGGCATGATCGCGGACGCGCTCTCCATGGGGGCCTCGGGCTACCTCGCCGCGAAGAGCGAGCAGGAGGTGTACGCGCACGAGATCGCGATGGAGAAGGAGGAGATCCGGCTGATGCCGGAAGTGGAGGAGGAAGAGCTGGCCCTCGTGTACCAGACCAAGGGGGTCGAGGCCGGTATCGCGCGGCAGATGGCGGCCGACGTGATGCGCGACTCGCAGCGCGCGCTCGAGGAGCAGGTACGCGAGGAGCTGAAGATTGGCGAAGCCCACGCCACTCCGTTCAAGGAAGGTTGGCTCACCGGAGCGGCCACGGCCGTCGGAGCATTCATTCCCGTAGCGCCCTTTTTGGCGCTCAGCGGACGCACGGCTGCGTGGACCGCGTTTAGCGTCGCGATGCTCTCGCACTTCGTGGTCGGGGCCGCGCGCAGCTTCTTCACCGGTCGCGGCGTGATCCGCAGCGGGATCGACATGTTTGTCGTGGGGCTGGGCGTCGCAGCCGTCGGGTACTTCGTCGGAGACCTCGTCGCGCGAATCTTCTAAGACGGGAGCGGAGTTCAGACGACGAGGTTCAGCAACCGATCCTGCACGTAGACCGTCTTCCGGATCGGCTTCCCGTCCACGAACTTGCGGATGCCCGCGTCCGCGAGCGCCCGCTTGACGACGTCGTCCTGGGTGGTGCCGCGCGGCACGTTGATCAGACCCCGGAGCTTGCCGTTCACCTGCACCGCGATCTCCACGTCGCCGCCCGCCGCGATGCGGTCGTCGTAGCCCGGCCATGGCGCCGTGAAGATCGTCGCGTCGTGGCCCAACGCGGACCAGAGCTCCTCGGCGAGATGCGGCGCGTAGGGCGCCAAGAGGACCAACAACGGCTCCATCGCACTCCGCACTCCACACTCGGCACTCCGCACTTCATTCACGTACTCCATCATCGCGGCGATCGCGGTGTTGTAGTTCAAGCTCTCCGTGTCTGCCGTGACCTTCTTGATGGTCTGGTGCAGCTTCCGCTCGACGGCCGGCGGGAGCGGCCGCGCCTTGGCGACCGCCGCCTCGTGGGCAAGCGCCCACACCTTGTCGAGGAAGCGGCGGATGCCGGTGATCCCCTCGTCCCGGAAGTCCCCCCCTTCCTGGAACGGGCCGAGGAACATGAGGTACATGCGGACGGTGTCGGCGCCCCACTTCTGGATGTAGGCATCGGGGATCACCACGTTGCCGCGCGACTTGGACATCTTGGCGCCGTCCTTGATGATCAGGCCGTGGGCCCGCAGCTTCGGGAACGGCTCCTCGAAGTGCAGGTGCCCGAGCTCCCGCAGGGCCATCGTCACGAAGCGGGAGTAGAGGAGGTGGAGCACGGCGTGCTCGTTGCCACCGATGTAGCTGGTCACGGGCAGCCACGTCTTCGTACGCTGCGGGTCCCACGGCCGGTCGTCGAACTCGGTGGACGGATAGCGCAGGAAGTACCATGCGGAATCGAGAAACGTGTCCGACACGTCTGTCTCGCGGCGCCCCAGGGCGCCGCACCGCGGGCACTTCACGAAGTACCACTCCCGGTGGCGCGCCAGCGGGCTCACCCCGGTGTCGTCGGGGCGGAAGTCTTCGATGAACGGGAGCTCGACGGGGAGGTCCTTCTCAGGCACTCCCACCGGGCCGCAGCGGTCGCAATGGATGATGGGGATCGGCGGGCCCCAGTAGCGCTGGCGGGAGATGCACCAGTCGTGCAGGCGGTACTGGACCTGCGCCCTGCCGAGCCCCTTCGCCGCGAGCCACTGGACGATGCGCTGGGCGCCGTCGCGGCAGCTGAGCCCGTTGAACTGCCCCGAGTTCATCAACACTCCCTCCTCCGACACGATGGGGAGGGCCTGGCCCTCGAGTCGCACCACCTGGACGATCGGGAGCTTGAACTGCTGCGCGAACTCGAAGTCGCGCTCGTCGTGCGACGGGACGGCCATGATGGCGCCGGTGCCGTACTCCATCAGCACGTAGTCGGCGATCCAGATGGGGATCGCTTCACCGGTGGCGGGGTTGCGGGCGTACGAGCCGAGGAACACGCCGGTCTTCGTCTTCTCGCCCACCTTCCGGGACACGATGTCCTTCGCCTGCACCGCGCGCCGGTAGGCGTTGACGACCGGCCGCTGCTCGTCCGCCGTGAGCGCGTCCACGAGCGGGTGCTCGGGAGCGAGCACCATGTAGGTGGCACCGAACACGGTGTCGGGCCGCGTCGTGAAGGCGGTAATCGCCTCCCCGCCCGGGGTCTCGAAGACGAGCTCCGCGCCCTCGCTCCGGCCGATCCAGTTGCGCTGCATGGCGGCGGTGCTCTCGGACCAGTCGAGCGCGTCTAGGTTTCGCAGCAGCCGCTCGGCGTACCGGGTGATGGCGAAGAACCACTGCTCGAGAAACCGTTGCTCGACCCGGACATCGGGGTGCCGTTCGCAGTAGCCGTTGATGACCTGCTCGTTCGCCAGCACCGTCTTGCACGCCGGACACCAGTTGACCGCGGCCCGCTTGCGGAACGCCAGGCCCGCCTTGAAGAACTGCAGGAAGAGCCACTGCGTCCACTTGTAGTACCGGGGATCCGTGGTCGAGAGCTCGTGACGCCAGTCGAACATGCCCCCGAAGCGCCGCAGCTGCCGGCGGAAGGTCGTGATGTTCTGGGGAATCAGCTTCGCCGGATGGGCGCCGATGGAGAGCGCGTAGTTCTCGGAATGGATGCCGAAGGCGTCGAACCCGATCGGCTCGAACACGTCGTAACCCGCGAGCCGCTTGAAGCGCCCGTAGATGTCGGCGCCGGTGAACGCGAACATGTTGCCGACGTGCAGGCCTTCGGCGGACGGGTAGGGGAACATCATGAGGTTGTAGAACGGCCGCCGCGGCCGGTCGACGTCGGGCTCGTTGACGTGGCGCTCTTCCCACAAGCGCTGCCACTTGGCTTCCACCGTCGCGGGCTCGTACGTCGGGGCGCTCTTCATAAGTGCCTGAAATTAAGCGGACTTGCCCCGCCGTGAAACCCGCCCTAGCTTAGCGCGTCCGCTCCGCTCATGGCCACTCGGTCCCTCGAACTGCGATGGAGTTTCCTCCTGGCCGGCCTCGCCGCCGCCGTGCTGGGCTACGCCGGCGCGTGGATCGTCGGGGGCCCGCCGGGCTGGGTCAGCGCCGCGGGCGCACTCGCGCTCGCGGCCGCGTTGTGGGGATTGGGCGGGTGGGTCGACCGCCGTCTGGCCGAGCCCGTCAGGGCCGCGGGTCTCATCGCGAGCCGCGTCGCGGGCGGCGACCTCTCGGTCACGGTCGTGACCCAGCACACCGAGACCGCGGCAATGGGCGACCTCCTGTCGTCGGTCCACTCCATGGTCGTGGCGTTGCGCCGGTTGGTCGGCGCGATCTGCACCGCGGCGGACGAAGCGGCGGCGATGGCAGCGCAGATCTCCGCGTCCACCGAGCAGATGAGCGCCTCGACGGAGGAGATGGCCGCGACGTGCCAGGACCTCACGAAGCGCGCGGCGGAGCAGGCGCAGCTCGTCCGCGCCGCGGCGGACGACGCCGGGCGCATCCTCCAGATCGTGACGATCCTCGCCGCCGGAGCGGAGGACTCGGTGCGCCGCAACAGCAGCCTGGCCGCGCTGGCGCGCCGCCATAAGGAGACGCTCGACGAGAGCACGGCGCAGCTCTCCAAGCTCGCCCTGGAGGTCGAGACGGGCGCGCAGGAAGCGGTCGCGCTGGCGCAGGCCTCCGCGGAGATCCAGAAGTTCGTCGCGCAGGCGAAGGCCGTCGCGACGCAGACCAACATGCTGGCGCTGAACGCGGCGATCGAGGCGGCGCGCGCCGGGCCGCAGGGGCGTGGCTTCGCGGTGGTGGCGGACGAGGTGCGGAAACTGGCTTCGGTCGCCGCGGCGGCGGCGGGCGACACGGCGGACACCGTGCGCGGCGTGGTGACGCGCGTGCAGGCGACGCGCGACCGGCTGCTCGCCCTCGCCCGTGGTGGCACCGCGGCCCGCGACGCGGCCCAGTCGGCGGCCCAGGGGCTCGCCACGGTGGCCACGGAGGCGGAAGCGAACGATCACTGGAGTCGCGAGATCGCGAAGTCGGCGGAAGAGGTGCGGGCGCTGGTGGAGGAGATCAGCGCGCGCCTCGGCACGGTGGCGCAGGGCACCGAGACGCTGCTCGCGGCGGCCGAGCAGATCGCCGCGTCGAGCGAGGAGCAGACCGCGTCCACCGAGGAGATCGCCTCGTCCGCGAACCAGCTCGCGGAGGCGGCCGACAAGCTCACCGGGGCGGTGAAGACATTCCGGCTATTGAAGGACGAAGAGCGGCGGACCGAGCAGGCCGCGGATTAGTCTCCCAAATACGCCAGCCTCACCTGCAGCACGTCCGGTACCCGCTGCAGCTCCTCGAGCACCCCGTTGGTCAGCGCCTGATCCACGCTCACGGCCGCGATCGCCTCGCCCCCCGGCGGCGCGCGGCGCGCCTGGTGGTAGCTGCCGATGTTGATCCCCGCGCGCGACAGCAGCGTCCCCACGTGGCCGATCACGCCGGGGACGTCGCGGTTCTTGATCACGAGCATCCACCCCTCGGGCGCGACGTCCACGTGATAGTCGTCGATGCCGATGACGCGGCCGTGGCTGTTGCCCACCAGCGCCCCCAGCACCCGCGTCCGACCCCCAGCGGTCTCGAGCATCACCCCCACGGTCGTTTCGAACCCCGGCTCCGGAGCGCCCGTCTTGCGGGCGTGCTGAATGCCGCGCTCCTCGGCGATGAGCAGCGCGTTGACGAGGCTCACCGGCTCCACGCCCATGGCCGAGAGGAGGCCCTCGACCGCCGCCACCAGCACGGGCCGCGGCGCGGCCTCATCCTTGCCCCCGTAGGCCACCTCGATCGCGCGCACCGGCCCCTCGACCAGCGCGAGCCCCAGGCGCCCGAGGCGCCGCGCCAGGTCGAGCAGCGGCCCGAGCCGGCGGAGCAGATCGCCCGAGATCCCGGGGACGTTGATCGCGAAGGAGAGGTCGCCCGTCAGCAGCGCGTCACGCACGGCGGTGAGGATCTCGAGGCTCACCCGCTCCTGCGCTTCGGCGGTGGACGCCGCGAGATGGGGGGTGAGGATCACGCGGTCGAGCTTGCGGAGCGGGGAGTCGGCCGGGAGCGGCTCCCGCGCGAACACGTCGACCGCCGCGCCCGCGATGCGCTGCTGCACGATCGCCTCCGCCAGCGCGGCCTCGTCCACAAGCTCCCCGCGGGCCGTATTGATGAGCACGGCGGTCCGCTTCATCAGGTTGAGGCGCTCGGCGTTGATGAGATGGTGAGTCTGCTCGGTGTGGGCCACGTGGAGCGTCACCACATCGGCCTGGCGCAGCAGTTGTTCCAGGGGGAGCAGCTTCACCTGCAGCTCGGCGGCGCGTTCGCGCGGCAAGTAAGGGTCGTGCGCGATCACCTGCATGCCGAACGCGCGGGCGACCTGCGCGACGTGCCCGCCGATCCGGCCCAGCCCGACGACGCCGATCGTCTTGCCGCGGAGCTCCGTCCCCTCGAACCGCTTGCGGTCCCACTCGCCGCGCCGCATCGCCTCGGCCGCCCAGGGGATGTGGCGCACCAACGCGAGCAGCAGCCCCATCGCATGCTCGGCCGCGCTCACCGTGTTCGCACCCGGCGCGTTCATCACCGCGATGCCGCGCCGGGTGGCGGCGTGGACGTCGATCGTGTCCACCCCGGTCCCCGCGCGCGCGACCACCTGGAGGCGCGGCGCGCGGGCCAACAGATCCGCGGTCACGTGGGTCTCGCTCCGCACGACGAGCGCATGCGCCCCAGCCAGCGCCCGCTCGAGCTCGTCGCGCGGCTTGCCCGCCAGGCTCACGACCTCGATCTCCGGCGTCTCGGCGAGCAGCCGCACCCCCGACTCGGCCACGCGATCGGCCAGCACGACGCGGTACGTCACGACAGCAAGCCGCCGAGCAAGGCCAGCAGCTCCTCGAGGGCGCCCAGCGTGTGATCGCCCATGTGGCCGATCCGGATGGTCGAGTCCTTGAGGGCGCCGTAGCCGGAGCCGATCGTCCACCCTTCCTCCTGCAGCCCGGACACCACCGCCTTGGCGCTCTGCCCCTCTCGCAGCTTGAGGCAGGAGACGGTCCAACTGCGCCGGCCCTCGGCCGGGAGCAAGGCGAGGCCGCGCTCCTCGCTCCACGCCTCCACCCGCTGGCGCATCGTATCGTGGCGTCGCCAGCGTGCCTCGATCCCGCCCTCCCGCTCGACGCGCCCGAGCTGGGTCTCCAGCGCGTAGAGCAGCGAGATCGCCGGCGTGTTGGTCGGCTGGAATCTCCTGGTCGCCTCCTCGAAGGCGACCAGGTCGAAGTAGAGTCCGCGATCGGGCAAGGTCTTCGCGCGCTCGAGCATCCGCGGCGACGCGACGCCGAGCGCCAGCCCGGGCGGAAGGGCGAGCGCCTTCTGCGAGCCCGTGAACGTGAAGTCGAGACCCCAGGCATCGGGCTCCACCGGCGAGCCGGCGAGCGACGTCACCGCGTCGACGAGCACGAGGACATCGTCGAACTCGCGCGCCACGGCCGCGAGCGCGGGCACGTCTTGCAGCACGCCGGTGGAGGTCTCGGAGTGGACGACGGTGAGGGCGTCGACCGGCGTACGGCGCAGCGCGTCGCGCAGCCTGTCGGGCTCCACGGCGCAGCCCAGCGGGACGTCGAGCCGGACGCACTCCTTTCCGGCGGCGCGCACCAGGTTGGCGAAGCGCTCGCTAAAGGCGCCGTTCACGAGCGAGAGGGCGCGGCGGCGGATGCCGTTCCGCACCGCGAGCTCCATGAAGCCCGTGGCCGAGGTGGTGCCCACGAGGACCGGGCGGGACGTGCGACACAGGGCGGCGAGTCGCGGGGCGACGCCCTGGAGCAGCGCGGCCATCGCGCTCGATCGGTGCCCGATCATCGGCCGCTGCATCGCGGCGAGCACTTCGGGGTGGACGTCGGTCGGACCGGGGAGAAAAAAACGCCCGAACGCGGGCGTGGTCATGCGGTCGCGCGCGCGAGCTCCTCGACGAGCCCCTCCTCCACGACCTCCTTCGTCTTCACGAGGCGCACCCCCTCCTCGCCCCACTCCTTCAGCAGCTGCTCGGAGATGTCCTTGTCTATCCCCTTCACGGCGTCCGTGACGACGAACAGGCGCGTGTGCGGCCGGTGCTCGAGCAGCCCCTCGACCGCCGCTTTGTCGCATACGTCGGTCGCGACACCGTACAGCACGATGTCGTCGGGGTCGATCACCTCGAGCACGGTCATGACGTTCTCGTTCGTGAACACGTCGAAGCGATGCTTGTGGAACAGGATGTCGCCTCGGTGCGCGCGCACGCGCTCGCCGAGCGCCTCTGGATCGCAGCTCGCGGGCTCGATGACGAGCGGATCGCGCAGCGCCGTCTCGGGAATCTTCCTCTGGCCGGGCGTCCCCCGCAGGCAGTGCGGCGGGAAGGTGCTCTGCCAGTCGGGATGCTCCGAGATCTCGGCGTGCTCCATCACGTGATCGTCCGCGCTCGCGATCACGCGGATGCCGTGGCCGTGGGCATAGTCACTGAGTCGCTTGAGGTTCGGGATGATGTGCGCGGCGTCCGGCACGTACAGCTTGCCGTCCGGCTTCATGAAGTCGGATTGCGTATCCACATCCCAGAAGATGACCCGGGCCATACTACCATCCTAGAACGAGGGGAAGCACCGGGAATTTCCGGGGGCAACAGGGGGGTGTCAACGGGTAGACGCCGAGATGCCGAGACGCTAAGTGGATATGAGGTCTGAGCGTTCAGGAACCCCCGTTCACTCGAGCCTCATATCCACTGGGCGTCTGCGGCGCCTCGGCGTCTACCTCGGCGTCTGTGCGTCTACAACCTTAGAGCGACTGCTATCTCGTCACAGCAGTTCTGTCTGGGGCATCTGGCGCAATCGGCCCACACCTTCTCGGGAAACTGCTCTTTCTCCGCAGGCGCGAATCCCAAGCGCAGGAAGAAGTCCGGCTTGCGCGTGAGCGCGAACACCTGGGCGAGCCCGTGGTCCCGCGCCTGGGTCAGCAGCGCCTCCAAGAGCGCGCGGCCCAGACCCACGCCCTGCCGGTCCCGCCGCACGGCGAGCCCGGCAACCTCGGCGAGCTCGGCGGAATAGATCTTCAGCGCGCCGCAGCCGAGGATCGAGCCGTCACCCGGCTCCGCAACGACCACCCATTCCTTGATGTGGCGGCACAGGTCGTAGTTGCTGCGCGGCAGAAGATCACCCGTGGCGACGTAGGGCGCCTGCAGCGCCTCGAGCGCGGGGACGTCGGCGAGCACCGCCGCCCGCACGACCCCTTCGGGGAGCAGGGAGCGGGGAGCGGTACCCTCTGTCGCGAGGCGTCCCTGCGGCTCGGACCGTCGGGAACCGCTCCCCGCTCCCTGCTCCTGGACGACCGGCAGCGCTTTCACGTCAGCACCTCGTCCAGAATGGCCACCGCCCGCTCGAGCTCCTCGCGCGTGACGACGAGCGGCGGCACAAGTCGAATGACCTGGGCGCCGGCCGTGCAGACGAGCAGGCCGCGGTCACGTGCCGCCGTTACGTAGGGGGCCGCGGGCTCCACGAGCTCGATTCCCCACATCAGGCCCCGCCCGCGCACGGCGACGACCTTCGGCGAGGCGGCACGCAGCCGCGCGAGCGCGGCGCCCAGCGCCTCGCCGTTTTCCCGCACCGCAGCGAGGAACCCGGGCTCGGCGATGGTCCGCAGGACGTCAAGCGCCACCGTGGCGACGAGCGGCCCGCCGCCGAAGGTCGTGGCGTGGTCCCCCGGCTTCAGCGCCGCGGCGACCGCCTCGGTGAGGAGAACCGCCCCCATCGGGAGCCCGCCGGCCAGCGGCTTCGCGAGCGTCACCAGATCGGGCACCACCCCCGTCTGCTCGTAGGCGAACAGCGTGCCGGTGCGTCCCAGACCGCACTGCACTTCGTCGAACACGAGGGCCGCCCCGCGCGCGTCGCACAGCTCGCGCAGGAAAGCAAGCCATTCGGGATCCACCGGCCGCACGCCTCCCTCGCCCTGCACCGGCTCCACGATGACGGCCGCCGTGCGGTTGGCGGAGATGACGCGGTCGGCGGCGGCCCAGTCCTCGAGCGGGACGATGCGCACGCCGGGGACGAGCGGCTCGAACGGCTTGCGGTAGTCGGGCCGGTCGGTGGCCGCGAGCGAGGCGAACAGCCGCCCGTGGAACGCGCCGGTGAAGGCCACGATCTCGGTCTTGCGCGACCACTTGCGGGCGAACTTGAACGCGGCCTCGTTCGCTTCCGCCCCCGAGTTGCAGAAGAAGACGCGATCGGCGAACGAGCGGGCGACGAGCTCTTCCGCGAGCCGCTCACCCGGCTCGGTGCGGTACAGGTTGGAGACATGCACGAGCCCGCTCTCGAGCGCGCGGAGGACGGCCGCGCGGATCACGGCGTGGTTGTAGCCCAGGGCGTTGACGGCGATCCCCGCGACGAAGTCGAGGTAGCGGGTGCCGTCGTCCGCGATGACCTCCGAGCCCTCCCCGGCGACGAACAGCGGGCCGACTCGGGCATACACGCCGAGCAAGGCCTCCGGAGCCGTGGACGTGACTGTCATGCTGGTTGCGGGGTCGCGGTGAGGACGCGCGTCCCGGCGGTCGGATGCCCGAGCACGTGCACGTCGCCGATGCGGACGGCCTGCGCGCCGCTTTGCAGGGCGGCGGCACCGGCCCGCAGCTTCGTCGCCATCCCGTCGGTCGCGACGCCCAGCTCGATCAGCACCTCGATGTCGGACGTGGCGACGCAGTCCTGAGCGACGCCGTCGACGACGACTCCGGGAACGTCGGAGACGTACAGCAGCTCCTTCGCCCGCAGCGCGGCAGCGATGGCAGCGGCGGCGTGATCGGCGTTCACGTTGAGCGGCACGCCCTCGCGTCCGGCCGCGGGCGCCACGGGGGCCACGACCGGCGTGAGCCCGGCAAGCAGCAAGCTCTCGAGCAGCGACGCCCGCACGGCGCTGATCTCGCCCACGTGCCCGAGGGCTGCGGCCGACGGCTGCGCCGTGAGCAGCCCGCCATCCACGCCGGACAACCCGATCGCGTCGAGCCCCACGGCCCGCAGCGCTGCCACGACGGCGCGGTTCGCTGGGCCGGCGAGCACCATCTCCACGACCTCCGCGACCTCGGGAGGCGTCACGCGCAGGCCGTCGCGCTTCTCGACCGGCAGCCCGAGGCGCCGCGACAGCGCGGTCACCGCCTGCCCGCCGCCGTGCACCACGACGACAGGCTCGAGCGGCTTGAGGGCGTCCGCGCAGGCCGCGAGCCACTCAGGCCGGTCGAGCTCGTTCCCGCCGAGCTTCACAACGCGGACCTTCAGCACACGAGCCCCGCCGTCTCCGCCAGCCCCAGCATCACGTTCATGTTCTGGATCGCCTGTCCCGCCGCTCCCTTGACCAGGTTGTCGATCGCCGCGATCACCGTGAGGCGCGGCCGGCGCACCTGCTCGACCGGGGCGACGCCCAGCGCCACGCGGTTCCGGTACACCACGTCCTTGAGGGACGGCAGGGCGCCGTGGAACACCTGTACGCAGGGTTCTCCCCGATAGGCCGCCTCGTAGAGACCCTCCGCCGCGCCCTGGTCGAGGGCTCCGGTGAGTGGGACATGGATCGTCTCGAGGATCCCCCGCTTGACGGGGAGCAGGTGGGGCGTGAACACCAGGTCCCCCGCGAACCCGCTTTCGCGCTCCAGCGTCGCCCGCACTTCGGGGAGGTGGCGGTGCGTGTTCCCCACCGCGTAGGCGCGGTAGTCCTCCGCCACTTCGCCGAACAGCAGCTCGCGGCTGGGATTGCGGCCGGCGCCGGTGACGCCCGAGGCCGCGTCGATCACGACTTCGCGGGACGGGTCGATGAGGCCGCGCCGCGCCAGCGGGATCAACGCGATGAGCGCCGCGGTCGGGTAGCACCCCGGATTGGCGACGAGCTCGGCCCGAGCCACCCGCGGCCGCGAGAACTCGGTCAACCCGTACACCGCTTCGGCCGACAGCCGGAAGTCGGCGGAGAGGTCGATGGCACGCTTGCCGGCCGCGCGGGCCTCGTTCACGTAGCGAGCCGAGACGCCGTGCGGCAGCGCCGAGAGCACGATCTCGGCGCGCTCAAGCGGGGCAGCCTCGGCCTTGAGGAGCTGGTGGCCCTCCAGCCACTCGCCTGCCGTCGCGTCCGCCGTGGCGAAAGCCACGGAAGCCCCCGGATGCCGCGCCAGGAGCCGCAGCAGCTCCTGGCCGACATACCCGGAGGCCCCGAGCACGCCCACGGGCACTTTTGCATTATTATTCATCGCACCGGAAAAATATGCAGCCCTAGTGGGAACGCAAGGGCCGCCCCCGCAACGTGTCGCTCTTACTCTACCCGTGCGAGGCGCGGATTGGCGCGGTACGCCCGCCCCACCTTGCCGCACGGCTTCCCTTCCACCCGCACGACGTCGGCGGTGAAGTCGAAGCGGCCCTGGAACAGGCTCGATCCCACACCGTACATGTCCACGGGCACTCGCTGCTCCTCGAACTGGCGGATCTTCTCGACGTTGAAGCCGCCCGACACGACGATCTTCACGTGCTTGAAGCCCTCGCGGTCCAGCGCCTCGCGCACGTTCCACACGAGTCGCGGGTTGACGCCGGTCGGCTTGAACGTCCCCATCTGCGGGATCACCGACTTGTCCACCAGCGTCTCGGAGGTGTCGACGCGCACGCCGTACAGCCGCTGGCCGAGGGCACGCGCCACCTTGAGAGAGGTGCCGACGCAGTCGTTCTCGAAATCGACGAGCGTGATCAGGCGCATGCTGTCCGGCATGTGCTGGGCGAACTTCTGCGAGGCGAGCACCGTGTCGCCCCGGTAGGCCGCGATCAGGGCGTGGGGCACCGTGCCGATCCCCTCCGAGCCCCACCAAGAGGCCTGGGCGTCGGTCGAGACGCCGATGGCGCCGGCGATGTGCGCGGCGTAGCCGTCACCGGTCTGCACCAGCCAGTGGTCGTGGCGGGCGGGGAAGAACATCACCTGCTTCGGCTTCGCCGCCTCCACCACGCGGTGCGTGTTGGTACCCACCTTGGTGCGGCGCGCCAGCACGCCGAGGTACAGCGTCTCGAGGTTCGCGAACGCGTCGTACGGCCCCTCGATGAGCAGCACGGTCTCCCAGGGCGCGATCTCGTCCCCGTCGTACAGGGCGGAGACCTGCAGCTCCTCCCACTTCTCGCTGCACAGCTTCAGGATCGCGATCGCCTCGTCGCTGCCGCCGAGGTAGGCGTGCGCCTTGCCGAAGACCTGCATCGTCACGCAGGGGCGGTGCCTGTCCTTGAGCAGAAGGTCGCGTGCCCGGACGAAGTATTTGTCCGAGTAGTAGCCCGCCTTCATCTTCTCGACGGGCAGGTTGAAGATCGAGGGATCGAGACGCGGCTTGCGGGGGGAGGGCATCAAGGCCATTCCTCGGTCACATGGTACTTGAGCGCGCGTCGCTGCATCCAGCGGACCGCGAACGCGTCCACGAGCGCGCGCCAGGCGCGGTTCCACATCCCGTACTTGGTGCGGCCGGAGCGACGGGGGCGGTGGCGCACCGGCAGCTCGGCCACGCGCCCGCCGTGCAGCTTGACGAGCGTGGGCAGGAAGCGGTGCATGCCGTTGAACAGGGGCAGCCCGCGCACGGCCTCGGCGCGGAACGCCTTGAGGGAGCAACCCGTGTCCCGGATGCTCTCGCCGTTCAGCCAATTGCGCACGCCGTTCGCGATCCGGCTCTGCAGCCGCTTCCACGCCGGGTCGCGCCGCCCGACGCGGTAGCCGGCGACCGCGCTCGCACCGCCGTCCCCAAGCGCGGCCACGAGCGCCGGGATGTCCGCGGGGTCGTTCTGGAGGTCGGCGTCGAGGGTGACGAGGATGGCTCCGCGCGCGGCGCGAAACCCGGCGGCGAAGGCGGCCGTCTGTCCCGCGTTCCGCTCGAACGCCACGACGCGCAGCTCGGGATGCGCGGCGGCCAGGCGCTTGAGCTCGGCGAGCGAGCCGTCAGTCGAGCCGTCATCCACCGCGACCACTTCGTAGGACGCCTCCCGGAGCGCCACCGCGATCTCTTCGAGGAGTGGGGCCAGGTTGTCGCGCTCGTTGTAGACGGGGATCACGAGCGAGAGCTCAACGGAGCCGGGCATACTTGAGCTCCGGGGCGTTGGGATACTTGCCCTCGAGCCGCGCGATCAGCGCTTCCGCCTTCGCGGCGTCCCGCTGGTGCAGGCGATAGATCTCGGCTAGGCGCACGCCGACGAGGATCTCGTGGTGCCGCTCCAGGCTGCCGGCCGCGAGCAGGCGCTCCAGCATCGCCGTCTCCTGCGTGAGCCCGGTGGCGCCAGGCGGCGGGGGCACCCCGCCGCCGAGCGCACTCCCCAGAAAGCGGCCCAGCGGAGCGACGAGCATATCGAAGAGGCCGCCGAGAAATCCCCACGCGCCCCACAGGGCGGCGAGCAGGGCCACACCCTTCCAGGCGACCGCGCCGGTGGCGAAGAAGGCCACCGCGACGCCCAACGCGACGGCGACCATCGCCACCCCGAGGATCCCTCGGACCACGGCGCGCGGGCTCGGCGGATCGAACTCGTCCACGGCGGGAACGTAGAATGCCGCGGGGGCGGGAGCAAGTTGACAGGCGCCACTGCTGCGGCTAAAACGATACCACTCTCCTCTCAGTCGAGGTCGCACGTGCTCGAAATCCTGTCGCGCCGCGAGTTCCTGGCATCGACCGCCGTCGGCATCGCCGCCGCCACGGCCCGGGAGATCCCGCACCCGATGCGACCGCCGCGCCCGCCCCCGCCCCCGCCCCCCAGCCGCTGGGCGGCGAAGCCCGTGGTCATCTCGAGCGCGAACGGCCTGCGCGCGGTGCAGCGGGCCTTTGATCTGCTGATGCAGGGCGCGGACAGCCTCGATGCGGTCATCGAAGGGGTGAAGATCCAGGAGCTCGACCCCAACGACGACTCAGTGGGCTACGGCGGCCTCCCCAACGCGGAGGGCGTGGTGCAGCTCGACGCCTCCTGCATGCACGGGCCAACCAAGCGCGCCGGCGCGGTCGGCGCGCTGGAGGGTATCAAGACGCCCTCGGAGGTGGCGAAGCTCGTCCTCAAGTACACGAATCACATCTTCCTCGTAGGCGAGGGCGCGAAGCGCTTCGCCCTGCAGTACGGCTTCAGGGACGAGAACCTCCTCACGGAGCACGCCCGCGAGGTGTGGCTGCGCTGGCGCGCCAACCTCAATCCGGACGACGACTACCTCGACGTCCCGGAGGGGGAGCACATGAGCGTGCGCCCGACGGGGACGATCAACTGCGACGCGGTGACGCCGCAGGGAGACATCTCGTCCGTGACGACCACGAGCGGGCTCGCGTTCAAGATCCCGGGTCGTGTGGGAGACAGCCCCATCATCGGCGCCGGCGAGTACACGGACAACGAGATCGGGGCGGCGGGCTCGACCGGTCGGGGGGAGTCGAACATCAAGGTGTGCGGAGGGTTCCTCACGGTCGAGTTCATGCGTCGGGGCATGAAGCCCACCGACGCGTGCCTTGAAACGCTGAAGCGGGTGGTGCAGCTGACGGAGCCCCGGCTGCTCGATGAGCGCGGCCGGCCCAAGTTCGACCTCAAGTTCTACGCGGTGAACAAGCGGGGCGAGTTCGGCGCCGCGTCGTTCGTTCCCGGGCGCTTCGCCGTGCACGACGGCACCGCGGCGAAGCTGATGGACACGGCCTATCTCCACGAGCGCGCGGCGTCGCGCTAGCGTCGCGCGCACGCTCCTATTAGGCCTGGCGCTCCTCGGGGGCGCTGGGGGCCCGCTCGCCGCGCAGCGCTTCTGGCGTCAGAATCTCTATCCCTACGCGTATTACAGCACGATCGACGGCCTCTGGGGCGCGTTCCACTACGGCCGCTACAGCCCCGTGGGATTCGTGGAGCGGCCCGAGCCGAATCTCGCCGCCCTCAACTTCCACGCCTCGGCCAGCACGCGGGGCAGCTGGGCCCTGGTCGCCGACGCGGAGGCCCCCGCCTGGTGGGAGGGATGGCGCGCTGGCCTGACGCTCACGACCGCGCGCGACAATCGCCTGGGGTTCTACGGTCTGGGCAACGACACCCGCTACTTCGCCGACAGTGCGGCAGGGGGGAGCCACTTCTACCAGGTGAGCCGCACCCGCACGGGGGCGCGCCTCACGCTCCAGCGGCGCATCGCGGGCCCCGTGCGCCTGCTCGCGGGCGCGGCGCTCGTGCGGACCGACTTCCGCGCGCTCCCCGGCGACAACATCTTCCGGCGCGAGCTCGGGTCCGGCGCCGTCGATCCGGCGACGGTGCCGTTCACGGACAAAGTCGCACGCGTCGGGATCGTGCTCGACGCCCGCGACCACGAGATCGACCCGCACCGCGGCGTGTTCCTCGAGGCCCTGTTCGCGAGCGGGACCGGCTACACGCGCACCACGGCACACGCCCGCGTCCTGGTGCACCCGCTGCAGCGGCTCGTTCTCGCCGCGCGTCTC
>Ga0209690_1000438_pt1 | contig 22176 bp, 21 predicted proteins | sample GraSoiAngelo_150_FD_186164 | JGI IMG/M metagenome (GOLD analysis project Ga0209690, IMG submission 186164) | Grasslands soil microbial communities from the Angelo Coastal Reserve, California, USA - 14_1009_09_40cm (SPAdes) (version 2) | ecosystem: Environmental > Terrestrial > Soil > Grasslands ... | reverse complement strand
TTGAACAACGCTCATTCGATCTTTGCCGCCCTTCGCCTGCACAGGAATCACGTAATGAGCGCCCTGGCGATCCACGCCGATATAAACCTCATCGGTTTCAACTTGCCCGATACTCGGAACACTCGTGCGCAAGTGGCTCTGAAGTGAGTAGCACGTGACGCCGGTGAAAATATCAATCAGCCGATTGTACCGAAGCTTTGCAAGAAGCGCTTGTTCATCGCTAAGCGCATATTTGACGATCATGCCGGGAGTTGCGTCGGGCACCTTAATTCGCGAGAGGGCCCGGTTGGGCGTGATCGCCCACTTTGTGACCAAGACGAACTGGTATTTGCTGCGGCCGACCGGACGGATGATCCATTCTTTGCCTTTAGGAGCTTTGTTGGTGATCGAACTCGGCAACTGGACGCGGTACCGAAAGCTATAAATTAAATCGCCAAGATTCTTCGGGATCTCAATTCCGAGGCGGTTCGCCATCTTGGGAATTTCTTCGCGGTCGAAAGTAACTTGCGTAATGCCTCGACTGTAGTGTGCGAGGAATATCCGCTCGATCAGTTGCTCGTAACGATTGCGAGCCATCAATGTTTTCCTGCCCAGCGCAAGACAACGACTTCCTCGCGAAGTTGCTCGCGTGTTGCCGTGGCGAGCCGAGTACGGAAGAGATCGATTCCGACGACTTCGTAGCCCAGCGGTTTAGCGATGGACGCAAGGAGTTGGCCCGTGCGAATCATGATTCGGAGATACGATGCTTGATCGCCGACGACATACGCCAGTTTCGCATTGGGTCGCAAAACTCGCCTCAGATCTGCCAAGTGACGAGCCATTCCGCCGAAGTAAAGCTTCGTCACCTTTGCATATAGTCGCTCAAAGCCACTGGTTTTGCCGAGCTCGATTCGCCGCGCCTCAATCGCCTCGGCAATTCGTTGGATCTCCACGTGGTCTGCTACGAGGTGGTGATCGGCGTCGTCCTTATAAACGCCGCGTGTATTTGATCGAACCATCGTTCGCTTGAGGGCTTGGAGTTCTTTTTTCGAGGTAATGAATCCGAGCAAAATCGTCTCGAGCCTCGTCGTCCGTGTATAATCTTTCTCGTTCGGATAGGGCGGCGACGTGATAACGATATCGATTGATTGAGGCGGAACGAGTCTTGCGATATCTCGTGAATCAGCGTGATGTGCTTTTGCCGGAACGGACGCTAGCGGTTTCAGGGTACGCAGATCGTCGACCGTTTCCTGAACGAGACGTAGCCACCTGGAAACGACGGGAGCGTCGGCCTTTGCTCGTCCGACGCCGACTTCTGGACCGAATTCGAGATTACCGACAGTGGTGACAAGTGCTTTAGCGAGGGCAAGCAACTGATGCGAGCGACAACGCTCACTTCCTCTGGAGCGAATCGCATCGCGCAACACAAGAGTTTTGTGAAGCGGCAGCGGACTGATTGAATTCGTCAGCAACAGCTTCTCAATTTCCGGCGAAAGCGTCCGCAACTTACGGCGATACGGCGTTTCTGCGATTAAGGCTGGCGCCGGATCATCAATAATTCCGTTCGCTTCTAGTTCGTCGATCGCCGCCGCCGCGATACGCCGCGACGACTCCTCCAATTCGGCAGGCTCGACATCCCAGTCTACCTTTGTTGCGCTCGCGAAGTGCGCCATTGGATGAGCTTCAACACCGATGCTCGGGACTCGCAGTTTCTTGCATTCCACAATCGTAGTCCCCGTTCCGCAAAATGGATCGAGCACGCACTTTCCCGCTGACGCATCGAATCGCGCAAGATAATCCCGCACTAGGTGGGGCGGATATGAGAGGACGAAACGGTACCAATCATGCGCCGCCCGGTCGTCGTTACCGAGCTTATTTGCTTCTGCCGAGATTCTGCGACGAGGCGTTGCTGGATCGATCGTCGGTTCTATCGCCGTCGCTATGTGCGTCATTGGACAAAAATTATTTAGCAGACGTACAATTCAATACGAGATTAAACTGAAGTTGTTTGTCGCGGACGACGAATGAAATTATCAGCCGCCAAAACGAGCGCGGATTTCGTTCTTGAGCCATTCCCGAACGATCTCGAATGTGAATGAGGCCGCTGGCTTCATTACTGTTTGCTTGGCCTTTTTCCACAACGTTTCGTCTCGAGCGGCATCGAGAAAATCATGGCCGCTCCACGTCATCCGATCCATCGCGACACCGAGAGAATCACCGTCCCCACCGCGCGCAAAGGCACCTTTGACTAATCCCGCATGTACCATTAATGCCGCATTGTATGTGACTCGCTCCTCGGAAAAATTATCCAACTGGCTAGGTCTGTCGCCGGTCTCCAATTGCAGAAGCAAGAGTCGGATAATGTCCATGTCACGTTTCATTGGCAGGTCATCGGCAAATTCGCTGGAGTGACCTCGCGCAAAAACCGATCAGCCGACCGAGATCAAGTCCGACGCTTCCAACTCTGCTCGGATTGCTCGGAATTTGTCCTCAACATCGTCGCGGAAATGGATCCGATTTACGCCCTCAAAATCGGAATAAATTTTCACTTGCTCTTGAAGAAGAATCAACACGCGCTCTTTTCCCAGCCGACCGACGAACCAGCCGGTTTCAAAGATCACGTTCGGCCGAGGTTGCGAATATTCGCCACTTTTTGTCATCACCTTGTCGTCTGCCGTAAACAGGGCGATCGCGTAGCTGCAAGTTCGCGCATGTTGCTCAAATTTATCGATTGTGGGCGCAGATCTTCCCGGTTTATCAAGAAGCACTACCGGCGAGAGTTTGAAGTCTTCTCGAACTAACTTAGAGAGCCGGAGTTGGTTTGTCTCGTCACGGCCATGTATGATGAAAACATTCTTCGTTGCCGGAACTAATGACGGTTGAGATGCAACGACGAACGAGCCCGACATCGCTGACGCGTTAAGCGAAGACAAGAAGTGGTCGACTTGTTCCACTCGCGAAGCGAACTCTTCAGTCGGAAGCTGAGCCTTCGCGATCTCCTTGCGCCATTGATCCAGCGTCAGCAGTAAAGGAGACTGTTTTCCATAGATAGGCTTTAACAAAAAGATGAGCCGCCCGACCCACTCGACTTGCGAGCTTTTGTTGAGCTTGCCGTCAGCAATTTGCTTCCGTATCCGACGAGTAGTGTCCGCAATTTTCTCTATGACTGATCGCTCTTGAACTGGTGAAGACGGACTTGCAGAGGGTTGTGAAGGCGTTCCATGACGCTTCAAATATTCCGCTAGTGCTTGCGACGTAACGGCTGGGGGGGACTCGGGCGGTCTGAATTGTGCAATCCACGGATTTTGATAGGAATCGTAAGCCATATTAAAAACGGTCACGACCAAACGGTAGTTTCATCAACTACAGCCCTGGCTAGTGCCGCATTCGATGCAAACACCGCATGCGCCCGCGCGGATGACTTTGTCACTGCCGCAAACCGAACAGGTGATCCCCATGAAGATACTGCCAAGCGCCACCGTTACGCGGTCGGCCGAGTCACTGTCGCCGCTTCCGTTTCCCTGGATAGCGGCGGGATCATTGGACGACTTATTCGTGATCACATCGATCACTTCTTTGTCGCCGGTGCGCGCCAAATCCGTTACTGGGCGGTTCAGAGCTTTCTTCTCGATCTCGGCAATCTCCTTGAGCGGCAAGTCCGGCTGAGTTCGATTCGGCGATGTCGCCTCCTTGTAACCTTCGATGAATTGGCACGCCAGCCAGCGAAATACATAATCAGTAATGCTAGTCGCATGACGAATGTCGGGGTTTTTTGTGAACCCGCTCGGCTCAAATCTCTGATAGGCGAATTTTTTCACCAAACTCTCCAGCGGCACGCCGTACTGCAGCGCGATCGAAGTAAGTGTGCCGACGGTATCCATTAACCCACCGATCGTGCTTCCCTCCTTCGACATCGTGATGAAGAGCTCACCGGGCTGAGCGTCTTGGTACAAACCGACTGTGATGTAACCTTCATGCCCGGCGATCTCGAACCGGTGGGTGAGCGAGGTGCGCGTGTCCGGCATACGATGCCGGACAGGTTGATCCAGCCGGCCACGTAATGTCGCCAGTTCTTCTTCCAGTTCGAGAATGCGTTCTTGGAGTTCCTCACGCTCGGCGGCGACATTCAGTGGGCCGGCATCACCGATGCCGGCTACAGCGACGCCCATGTCCTTTGTCTTGCGTGTGTTCAGAGGCGCGGATCGTTTGGAGCCATCGCGATAAATCGCGATCGACTTCAATCCCAAACGCCACCCTTCCACGTAGGTGTTCATGATGTCTTCCACAGTAGCCGCTTCTGGCATGTTAACGGTCTTCGAAATCGCGCCGCTGAGGAATGGTTGCGCTGCGGCCATCATCCGCAGATGCGCCATGTAACTTAGACTGCGCTCGCCTTTGAACGGTTTGAATGCGCAATCGAAGATCGACAGGTGTTCTGGCTTTAGCCCGGATGAAATCGTCGATCCATCGGTGTCAGTGACGTCCTCGATCGTGTCGAATGCGTCGATATGTGCGATGACGCTTTCGATCTCCTCGGAATTGTAACCCAGTTTCTCGAGCGCTGGCTTGACTGTCTGGTTCACAATCTTGAGCATTCCGCCGCCCGCGAGCAGCTTGTATTTTACGAGCGCGATGTCCGGTTCGATTCCCGTGGTGTCGCAATCCATGAGGAAACTAATTGTGCCCGTCGGCGCGAGCACGGTGACTTGTGCGTTACGATAACCGTAGCGCTTTCCGAGTTCCGCCGCGCTGTCCCAAACCTTTGCGGCTTCTTCTTTCAAATGTGCGAACTCTTTGGCATCCGAGATTTCGCGCACTGCGCAGCGATGCAGTTCGATTACTTCCAGCATCGACGCGACGTTGTCTTCGGCGACCGGCTTTGGCACGCCGCTGGCGTGCGCATCGCGGTAACCTGGGAACGGTCCAATCGCCCGCGCCAATCGCGCGCTTTGCTCGTAAGCTTCGCCGGTCATGATAGCGGTGATCGCCCCGCAGAGTGCCCGGCCTTCCACGCTGTCGTAACCGTAACCGTAGCTCATAATGAGCGAGCCAAGGTTTGCGTATCCGAGCCCTAACGTCCGAAATATATGCGAGTTCTCCGCGATTTCTTTGATCGGATAACTCGCATTATCGACAATGATTTCCTGCGCAGTAATGAAAATGCGCACGGCGGCTTTGAATCGCTCGACATCAAAATCACCGTCCGCAGTCTTGAACTTCATCAAATTGAGCGAAGCAAGATTGCACGCCGTGTTATCGAGGAAGAGATATTCCGAGCAGGGATTAGTCGAATTTTGTCGATCAGTGCCTTTGCAGGTGTGCCATTTATGGATCGTAGAATCGAATTGCATTCCGGGATCGCCGCAAATGTGCGTTCCTTCGGCGATTTTGCGCAACAGCGTGCGAGCATCTTTGCGTTCACACGGCTGCCCATCGAGCACCCGACGCGTCCACCACTCGCGGCCTTCCAGCGCCGCTTCCATAAATTCGTCGCTTACACGCACGCTCACGTTTTCGTTTTGATACATGACCGAGCCGTAGGCGTCGCCGTTGTAACTGCCATCATAGCCTTGCTCGATCAGCGCCCACGCTTTTTTTTCTTCCTTCTGTTTGGCGTCGATGAACTCTTCGATATCCGGGTGCCAATCTTTGAGCGTGTTCATCTTCGCGGCGCGCCGCGTTTTGCCGCCGCTCTTCACAACGTTTGCAACTTGATCGTAAACTTTCAGGAACGAGAGCGGTCCGCTCGGTTTGCCGCCACCGCTTAATTTTTCTCTCGTCGATCTTAGCGAAGTAAGGTCTGTGCCCGTGCCGCTTCCGTATTTGAAGAGCATGGCCTCGCTCGTCGCTAGTCGCATGATGTCTTCCATCGTGTCGCCCACGCTTTGAATGAAGCAGGCGCTTCCCTGCGGATATTCGTACTGCGACGCAGCCCGTTCCGCCTTGCTGGTCTCGCGATTGTAAAAATAATTGCCGGCTCCGGCGCCTTTGCCCACACCGTATTGATGATACAAGCCAACATTGAACCAGACCGGCGAATTAAACGCGCCATGCTGGTTCACACAAAGCCACGTCAATTCATCGTAAAAAATTTCCGCCGCTTCCGCATCCGCGAAGTAACCATCCGCTAGCCCCCAATCAGCAATTGTGCGAGTGACGCGATGAATCAATTGCCGCACCGAAGTCTCTCTGCCGCCTTTATGGGGATCGGTGCCGTTGGCGATGTCGCCATAGAAATATTTCGACACCGCTATCTTGGTCGCGAGAGCGCTCCAGCTCTTCGGGACCTCAATGTCCTCTTGTTTGAAAATGACTTTGCCACTGTCATCAGTGATCTCCGCTGTGCGGCGTTCCCATTCGATTTGATCGCGTGGCGCAACTGAGGCATCGCTGAACACGCGCTCAAAACGCAGGCTGCTGTTTTCCTTTTTCCCGCTTCTGCTTTTTCGGCGCTCAGCCGGTTTAGGCGGTCCATTGAGTGAAGCAGGCGGAATTCCGGGCTTTAGTTGAATCATGGCGTTTTGGGGAGGGTTGAGGTTAATAGATGGGAATAATGGTGAACAGCGGCGCTAACAACCTGTGAATTCCAGTCAGCAACAAGTAATAGCGTGGCCGCCCAGCGGACATACAATATGCAGTACTGGGAGAGTCGATGGCAAGCCTAAATTTGTAACATTTTTCAAAAACTTTTCTCCCCAGAGGAAAAGCCACCGGCTAGGCTAAGCTTGGACGCCCTTTTGCCAAAGCTTCGATGTTGCGCTGATCGGTTCCGCGGCCGCCATGTCAAGGTGCCGAGTTGGAACGGCAATCCATGACGAACCGCCACATTGGCATAGCTCTGATCGATCTGGCGAAGCATAGCGCGCCCCGATTCGTCTTCGAGCAATTCGAATGATTCGAAGTTGCAGATGGCGTAATTGACCTCATGAATGATTCGCGTCTCGATACCGGCGCCCGTGAGTGTAATTATCACCGCGACTCCATCGCGGGGCTTAAACCATGGCGCCCGGTTCTCGAGTTCATACGCGAAGCTCGCGTGATGTTTGACCTTTGCAAACTCCGCGCTCTGTCTGATGATTGCGCGCGGCCAACTAAGATCGACAATAACACGAACCGGGAAGGGTGGCTGAGTCCGGTTTAAGGCACTCGACTCGAAATCGAGCGTGGGGCAACCCACCGTGGGTTCGAATCCCACCCCTTCCGCCACCGCGGCTTATTAAACCGCATGGAACGAATTTTTTCAGACCGAACGGAAGCCGGGCGGCTACTTGCGGAGAAGCTCCTCAAGTATGCCGGTCGCACTGACGTGATCGTGCTTGGTCTCCCGCGGGGCGGCGTCCCGGTCGCGTTCGAAGTGGCGCAGCGTCTTGGCGCGCCGTTCGATGTTTTTATTGTGCGCAAACTCGGCGTTCCCGGTTTCGAGGAGCTCGCCGTTGGTGCGATCGCTTCCGGCGGTGTGCGCGTCTTGAATGCGGACGTTATGCGCGCGATTCCGAATGCAGACGAAGTCATTGAATCGATTACGGCAAAGGAAACGGCCGAGCTGGAACGGCGGGAACAACATTATCGCGATGGGCGACCCGCGCCGGACCTGCGCGATCGCATCGTCATCCTCGTGGATGACGGACTGGCCACCGGTGCAACGATGCGGGCTGCAGTGAAGGCATTGCGACAGTGCGGCGCAGCGAGAATTGTCGTGGCTGTGCCCGTCGGCCCGCCAGACACTTGCCGCGAAATCGAAGAAGAAGCCGACGAAACGGTCTGCGCGACCACGCCGGAATTTTTTCAGGCAGTCGGCCAGTATTACGAGGATTTCTCGCAGACTAGCGACGAAGAAGTACGCGACCTGCTGGCCCGCGCCGCGCAAAATTGAAATGAACGAAGTCCGTATTCCAGCTGGGCGCGTAACGCTCGACGGCAATCTGACGATTATCGATGGAGCGACCGCCATCGTTCTTTTCGTCCACGGGAGCGGTAGTAGCCGGCACAGCCCCCGGAATCAGTTCGTTGCCCGCATGCTCAACAAAGCCGGACTGGCGACGTTACTTTTTGATCTGTTTACGCCTGAAGAGGAATCGATCGACGCGCGCACGGCTGAACTTCGATTCAACATTATTCTGCTCGCGGAGCGCCTCGTTCACGCGACCAAATGGGCCAAACAACAAGAGCAAACTGGCGATTTGCGTATTGGTTACTTTGGATCGAGTACGGGCGGCGGCGCCGCGCTGGTCGCGGCGACGGAGTTGCCACAGGACGCCGGGGCGGTGGTTTCGCGCGGTGGGCGTCCTGATTTGGCAGGGGAAGCGTTGCCTGAAGTAAAGGCACCGACCCTGCTCATCGTCGGCGGCAACGACGACATCGTTATCGAACTAAATGAGCAGGCACGCGATCGGATGCGCTGCGAAGTGAAGCTGGAGATTGTTCCCGGTGCGACGCATCTTTTTGAAGAACCGGGCACGTTGGAACGCGTCGCGCAACTGGCGAGCGATTGGTTCGTCGGTCACATCGGCGCGAAATCGACGCCCTGATTTTTTTATTGGCCTGTGTCTTTATATGTCACCACGCGTCCCCACAAACTCTTTGTCCCCCAGATACCAGCGCGCAAACACTCCAGTTGAACGATCTGGCTGTGATCGACAAAGAGGTTCACGTCTGCGCCATAATTTTTGATGTACCACGCGAACACGTCGGGGTCGGCAGCTTCGAACATCAGCTTTTCCATCCCGATCTTGTCGATGAATCGCGCGGGAACATCTGTCCGCCATGGCTCGACATTCTCGGTGATGCCTTCGCTTTCGATCATGATGACGTTCGCGCCGGCATCGAGAAATCGTTTTGCCTGTGCGATGGCCCAACTCGGGTCGCGCGTGCCTTCCGCCCGCAATTCCTCGGCAGCCGTCGCCCCGCCGGCGCCGAATTGAATTCCGACTTCCGGTTTTGCCTTCAATCCGGATTTGCGGACCACTTCGATCAAGCGCAGCCAATCGTCGGTTGGAATCGAGAGGAAACCTGCGGAGATTTCGACGATGTCGAAGCCGAGCTTCTTGCATTCGGCGAGATATTGCCGCACAGCCTCGCCGCCTTGCGCGAGCACGCGCTCAATGAAACCGCCGGTCGAGACGAACACATTATGCTTGTGGCAAAGATCGACAATGTCCCGAATGGCCTTCTCTGGCATGAGCGTGAACGACCCGCCGGCGAATTTCAGCGAATCGATGTAGTTGCCCATCGTTTCGAACAAATCTTCGAGGTAACGCCGGCCGAACGCGGAGTAATACGGCCCTCGGATTTCCGTTAATCCGTGCTTGCGCGGCTTACCTTCGCGCTCGTTGATTCGCAGAAACGGAAAACTCCGTTCGGACTGCTTCGATTTTCGCTTCATCGCCACTTATCTGGAAAACGTTGCGCAAAGTCGCTGCGGTCGTCTTTGGGTAGCGCACTCGCCTAGCGTGTAGTGCGGTCCGGTTCGGGCTTTCGGCGTCGCGCCGAAACAATCTTTCTTTTGAATCTCCTCCACAGTAGCTACCAACGAGTTCCAACGAAAGTTCGCGATCGCGAGGACGCGCTCGCCGGCACGCGAGACGCGCGCGCTACCCGATCACTCGCGAACTCACATTGGGCGTTTAAATTGCAAATCAACCGTGACGCCGCCACAGCAAAACTTCTCCGCGCTCACCACTGATCTTTATGAGGTCACGATGGCTTGCGGTTATTACAAAGCTGGCGTGAGCGATCATGAGGCAGCGTTTCACGTCACCTTTCGGGAGAACCCTTTCGATGGAGAATTTACGATCGCGTGCGGGCTTGCAACAGTAATCGACTTTCTGCGTGCGTTCCGTTTTCACCAAACAGAAATCGATTACCTCGCCTCACAGCGCGGTAACGACGACAAGCTACTCCTCGATCCCGGCTTTCTCGAATATCTGCAAGGGCTGCGACTCACCGTGGACATTGACGGAATGCCGGAGGGAACGCTGGCGTTCCCGAATGAACCGCTGATCCGGGTTCGCGGCCCGATCATCCAATGTCAGCTCCTGGAAACGGCTTTGCTCAACATCTTGAATTTTCAAAGTCTCATCGCGACAAAGGCGGCGCGCGTCTGTATCGCGGCCGAAAACGATGCGGTAATTGAATTTGGTTTGCGTCGCGCACAGGGAGTTGACGGGGGTTTGAGCGCGGCGCGAGCGGCTTTCATCGGCGGCTGCGCCGGCACATCGAACTTGCAGGCGGGCCAGCAATACGAAATTCCAGTTAGCGGCACGCAGGCGCACAGTTGGATCATGTTTTTCGAAAAGGAGACCGAGGCATTTCAGATTTATGCAAAGGCGTTGCCGAACAACTGCGTGTTCTTGGTGGACACTTACGATTCGATCAATGGCTTGCGCCGCGCCATTAAAGTAGCAAAGCAGCTGCAGAAAGACGGGCATGAAATCATCGGTGTGCGCCTCGATTCCGGCGACCGCGCTTCGTTAAGCATTGAAACGCGGCGAATGCTCGACAAAGCGGGATTTCCCAATGCAAAGATCGTTTGCTCAGGTGATCTGGACGAATTTACGATCGCCGAGATGAAACGGCGCGGCGCGAAGATCGATATCTGGGGCGTCGGAACAAGGCTAACCACTGGCCAGCCCGACGCGGCGCTGGGCGGCGTTTACAAACTCGGCGCGGTGCGTGCTCCACACGAGCAGTGGCAGTATCGGATCAAACTTTCTGGTGAGTCAGCGAAGACCTCCTGTCCAGGGTTGCTGCAAGTGCGCAGATTCCACCAGCTGGACCACAGATTCATTGCCGATGCAATTTACGAAATCGATCATGTGGTGAGTGAGCCCTGCGTAATTGTCGATCTTGGAAACGAGACGCACACCGAGATTCCAGCCAGGACAGAGTATTCGGATTTGCTCGTGCCAATTTTTCGTTATGGCGAACTTATTTATCGCGTGCCGGGGATCGAGGCGTCGCGTGGGTACGCGCGGAAGCAGCTCAGGCGTGCGCCGCCTGCGATCCTGAGGCTGAACAAGTCGCGCGCCTACAAAGTCGGGCTCGAGAGGTCATTACATGAGTTAAGGTCGACGTTAATCGCGCGTGCCAGAGAACAACGGGATTAAACAAGATGAATGCACTGATTATTGTCGATCTTCAGAATGATTTTTTGCCCGGCGGCGCTTTAGCGGTGTCACATGGCGATGAAGTCATTCCAGTCGCCAATAATTTGCAGCGACGCTTCAACCTTCTTCTCGCTACGCAAGACTGGCATCCGCCAAACCACGGGAGTTTCGCCACAAATCATCCGGGCAAAAAGCCGGGTGATCGCATCATGCTCGACGGGATCGAGCAAATCCTTTGGCCGGTGCATTGCGTTCAAAACATGCACGGCGCTGACTTCGCCCCCTCGTTTGACACGAGCCGAATCGCTCATGTCTTCCACAAGGGAATCGATCCGCTCATCGACAGCTACAGCACATTTTTCGATAATGCCCACCGTAGAAAGACTGGCCTCGGCGAGTATCTAAAAGAGCGTTCCATCAACGATATTTACCTGCTCGGGCTCGCGCTGGATTATTGCGTCAAATACAGCGCGCTTGACGCGCGCTACCTCGGGTTTAACACGCACATTATCCTGGATGGATGCCGCGGAATCGGGCTTGACCCCGGCGACCTTGATCGTGCGATTGACGAAATGAAACGAGCCGGCGCGATTCTTCTGCAAAGCCATGACTTGTCCTTAAGCCGGAAGAACGGTTGAGAGCGTTACTTCACTATCGATTGTTTGCTTGAAGACGTTTTCAACGGTAGCGCCGATTTTGGATCCGTTGCGATCGACGATCCAGACTTGCTGGCCTTCCTGAAACGGACCGCGCGCCATCACTTTGAGTAAAACGCCCTCCTCAGTGGCCGGATTATCGAGCACCTCAGCGCAGATTGCTTCGGTCTTCCCGAAATCCGCCAGCAGCGTGAGTTTTTCATCTATTTTTGGTCTTTTCATGGCGAGGCAAGATCGACATTCGACATAAAACTAATCGCCCCTCGTGCTCCTGGCGAGCGTGTCCGCGTTGGCGAACGAATCCTTTCGGGAACGTGGGCGGAATCCCCTATCAGATCGGAGATGGGGTGAACGGTTTTCCCGTTTCATCGGTCGAAGAAGCTGCGGAGCGCATGGTGGAGATCCATCTCAAATATCCAAGAGCACGCTGGCCTTCCACGCGTCGTCGATTTTCTTCACGTAAAAATCGTGGAGCGTAACCGCTTTCACATCGGCACGCTGTTCATGGCGCGCGACATCGAGCGGCTCGCCTTCGGTTGCGGCATCTAAGAAATAGTGGCCGTCTTTGTCGTCGATTCGCATTTCGTGGACGCGCAGCAGCAGGCGCTCGGCGTCTTTGAAGTAGATAAGCTCCTGCAGAAAATCGAATAGCAGCATGTCGAGCTTGTCATTCTTGAACTCGATGTGGCGCGTCTCGCGCGGTTCGATGGAGTCGATGTTCTCGATCATCACGTTCATTGTCGCGTCGGCCGCAGCAGTGAATAATTCCGGCAGGTCGCACCCCGTGGCTTCAAACGCGATATCGGCGGTTCCGACGTCTTCGAGGTATTTGTAGGGCACTAAGAATCGAGAGGTTGGGGTTGAGAGCCAAGAGCGATTAGAGTTCGCATCTCTTCAGGGCTTCGATGACCGCCGATTTTTGAGTCGCGATTTCCTTGCCGATGAAAATGAGCTGGGTCTCGGCGGACTCGAACGGCTCCAGATCCCAGCGTCCGGAAACGAAATTGAAAAGCTGTGCCCCATCGGAGAAACGGACGAAACCTTTGGCGCGATGCACATTCGCCGGCAGGCTGTCCACGAAGCCCTCGAAACAATTGCGAGAGAAATCTTTCTCGGATGTGAACGTGAAAGACTCAAACTCCGGCTGATGTTTGTGCTGAGGCGGCGCGACTTTTTTCTCGTGCCCGATCCCGAACAACAGGTCGGGATCGATCCAGCAACGCTCAGTGCGAACAATCGTTGCAGTCCGATTCAGTTCGCGCAGTTTCGCTTCGAGTGGCTCGATCTGCTGCGGCTGGACGAGATCAATCTTGTTCAAAAGCAAAATGTCTGCGCCCTCGATTTGCAGTCGCGTGGTGTGGCCGAGCTCAGGGAAGCGAACGAGCATGTCGGCGTCAATCACCGAGACCACACCGTCGAGCCGGCATTGCGGCAGCGCCTCCTGGATATTGAACACGAGCGCTTCTGGTTCGGCGAGGCCGGTCGTCTCGACGATGATGATGTCGGGCCCCACGCGCGCGATGATCTCGTTAACCGCCGCCTCGAATTCCCCCAGCAGCGAGCAGCAAACGCAACCGCCACCAAGCTCGGCGATGCGTACATTTTTTCCTTCGATCACTTTCGTGTCGATCGCGATCTCGCCGAATTCGTTCATCACTATCGCGATCTTCGTCGGGCGCGTCGCGAGAATGTGGCGAAGTAGCGTCGTTTTGCCGCTGCCGAGCGGGCCGGTGATCAGCGTGATCGGTGTGCGCAATTGCATTGACAGAAAATTCGAATGTCGAAATCCGAAATTCAAAACAATGTCTGAAGTCCAAAACCCAAATGACCGAACCCCCCGCTTCGTTGCACGGCTGCGATTTGAGAAAATTGGAATTTTGTCATTTGAATTTGTTTCGGATTTCGAGATTCGAAATTTGGATTTTCCAACCTTTTATCCTTTCACATTTCCAATCGGCGTAAATCGCACTACCGGCTTGCTGATCCCAGCCAACTCCGTCGCCTCGATCACCTCGTCGATGTCTTTATAAGCAGCGCCCGCTTCCTCAGCGAGTCCCGCCCACGAAGTGCTGCGGATGTAAATGCCGCGCGCTTCCAAGTCGCGCTGGAGCTGTCTGCCGTGCCATTGTTTGCGCGCTTTGGTGCGGCTCATGGTGCGACCGCTGCCGTGCGCGGTGCTGAAAAATGTTTCTCCACCCGTTGATGTGCCAACGAGAAGATACGAGCCAGTTTCCATCGAACCGCCGATGATCACAGGCTGCCCAATGTCGCGGTAGCGCGCGGCCACTTCCTCGCGGCCAGGTCCAAACGCGCGCGTCGCGCCTTTGCGATGCACTAGCAGCGTTTTCTCTTTTCCGTCGACCGTGTGCTTTTCCAGCTTCGCGGTGTTGTGAGCGACGTCGTAGATCATCCGCATCCCGAGGTCTTCTGCGCTGCGTCCGAGAATTTCGGAAAAAACTTCGCGAATACGGTGAAGGATTACCTGCCGGTTCGCGAATGACATGTTGAGCCCGCATTTCATTGCGGCGAAATAATCGCGCCCCTCAGGGGATTCGAACGGCGCACACGCCAGTTCGCGGTCGAGCACTTTGATACCGTATTTGCTCTCCATCACTTTCAAGAAAATCTGGAGATAATCGGTCGCGACCTGGTGTCCGAAGCCGCGGCTCCCGCAATGGAACATGACGACAACCTGGTTTGGGATCGTGATCCCGAATTTTGCCGCAAGCTCCTTGTCGCGCACGTCTTCTGGGCGCGCCGCCTGCACTTCGAGGTAATGGTTCCCGCTGCCGAGCGTGCCGATTTGGTTGTAGCCGCGATCAATTGCGCGCTCGCTGATTTTAGCCGCATCCGCGCCAGAGATACAGCCGTTTTCCTCGGTAAGTTCGAGATCTTCGTCCCATCCATAGTCGTGTTCGATACACCAGCGCGCGCCCCGCTCGACGACGTCGCGAAACTCCTGACGCGAGATTTTCAAAAATCCATGGCTGCCGACGCCAGCCGGCACGCGTTGAAAAAGAAGATCGACAATTTCTTTCAAGTGCGGCTGCACGTCGTCGAGTGTCAGGTTTGTGATGACCAGACGCATGCCGCAGTTGATGTCGAATCCGATGCCGCCAGGCGAGATCACACCGCCTTCGTGCACATCCATGGCTGCGACGCCGCCGATTGGAAACCCGTAGCCGCTGTGGCCATCGGGCATGCAAAACGCGTAGCGTGTGATGCCCGGCAACGTGGCGACGTTGCTGATCTGCTGGTAAACGGCTGCGTCCATTTCGCGCATGAGCTTTTCTGTCGCGATGATCCGTGCCGGCACGCGCATGCCTTCTTTGTAAGTCACCGGTATTTCCCAAACGGTATCCAATACTTTTCGCACTTTGTCGATGATGCCCATGTAAATTGCGTTTTAACAAAGGATCGTTTTCAACAGTGGTAGTGGATGATCCGCAGAAGTAATGCTCGACGGTTGGCTCGCCTGTAGGGGTCGCCTGGTCTGTTTAGCGTTGCTTGACGCGGCGCCGGCTGGCGGTTTGTGCGGACCGGGCTGCGAGCTGCGATCCTGCCTTGAGAAACGAATCAACCCACCAAAAGACATCCTCGTGGTGCACAATGCGCCTCATGCGCTTCATGCGCGCTCTGCGCTCGGCATCGCTCATGCGGAATACTTTGAAGATCGCATCGGCCACCTGCTCGACGTCATAGGGATTCACCAGCACCGCGGGTTTAAGCTGCTCCGCCGCGCCCGCAAATTGGCTGAGAATCAATACGCCGTCGTTTTTCTCGACGCAGCATGCGCAGTATTCCTTGGCCACGAGGTTCATGCCGTCCTTGAGCGGCGTGACTAGTGCTATTTCACACGCACGGTAGTGCGCCAACAGATCGTCGCGATCAAGGCTGCGAAAGCGGTAATGCACCGGCAGCCACGTGTCGGTTGAGAAGCGACCGTTAGTGTCGCCGACCAAACGATCAATCCGGCCCTTGAACTCATGATATCTTGGAATCTCTACTCGGCTCGGGACGACCGCCTGGATCAGGACCACGCGACCTCGCAATTCCTGGTGGCGCTCCAGCGCGACTCGGAACGCCCGCAGACGCTCCGGAATTCCTTTGCTGTAGTCGAGGCGGTCCACGCCCAACATCAGCTGGCATCCGGGAAAGGCTGCCCGCAACTCACGGGCCCGCCGCGCCACTTCCTCGGATGCGGCACCTTTTTCAAACGACTCGAAGTCAATTCCGATCGGGAAACTACCGGCGCGGATCGTCCGCCCGCTGGAGCGGATACGTTGCAGCCCAGAGCTTGGAAGAACCTCTGCGTCGGGAAGTACCCGTCGCACGCATTGCAGGAAGTTGCGGAGGTCGCGTCGAGTCTGGAAACCGAGAAGATCGAATTGGAGCAGAGCGCGCAACAATCGCTGTTGTTGCGGAAGCTTGGCAAAGATGTCGAATGGCGGAAATGGAATGTGCAGGAAGAACGTCAGCGCCGCGTGCACGCCGCGCTCGCGCAGCGCCTGGGCGACATACATCAGATGGTAATCGTGCGCCCAGATGAAGTCTCCGGGCTGGCAATGTCGCGCAATCGCCTCTGCATAACGCTCGTTCACCGCCTTGTAAGTCTCCCAAAAGGTCGGCTCGAAGTGGCAAAAGTTTTGGAGGTCGTGAAAGAGCGGCCAGATGACCTCGTTGGAATAGCCGTAGTAAAACTCGTCACGCTCTGCCTCGCTTAACGCTACCGGCACTACCTCGTAGCCTGCGTCGCGCGTGGCTTCGGCGAACGGCGCGTTCGGAATGTCGCCCGCAACGCCGGGCCAACCGATCCATGTCCCACCGCGTCCACGCAGCACCGGTGCGAGGGCACTGACGAGCCCGCCGGCAGAGAGAGTAACGATCCACTCATCCGTTCCGGCGCGCTCGAGGGCGAAAGGCAGTCGATTGGAAACGAGGATAAGCCGATTCATTTTTGAAGAGAGTTCAAAGAGTCAAAAAAGTTACATCGTTACAACGGAAATGAACGGCGGCGCCATGTTAACTTTTGTAACGTTGTAACTCTTTTAACTCCTTTGTTGGAGTTTTCACAAATAAATCGCGCGCCGCCAATTGAGTTATCCGCAGCGTCATACATAAGTATCACCAACGGTGAAAGCGATGCGAAGACGCATCGCACTCCCAAAGCACTTCTTGCGAAATGCACGGAGACGCCTATTCGGTTTCGCGGAGCTTTCGGAATGCGCACGCGTCCTCGCGTCGCTTTTACTTGGTTAACATGCGATTTATTTGTGACGCTCTATTTGAAATCGTTAAATCGAAAATGATTCCATCAGCGCTTGATCATATTGACCAGATAATCGCCGCGCCAGGCAAACGGCTCGCCCTTTTTCTTGATTACGATGGCACGCTTACGCCGATCGTTAGTCGTCCAGAGAAGGCGTCACTCTCCGATTCGATGCGAGAGACGGTGTGGGCGCTGGCCGCGCGGGCGCCAGTCGCGATCCTCAGCGGCCGCGACCTAGACGACATTCGCCAGCGCGTACATATCGACGGGATCGTTTACGCGGGGAGCCATGGCTTTGACATCGCCGGGCCGCGTGGGCTGCGGAAACAAGTGGCCGCTGAGATTGTGCCCATTATCGACGCTGCGGAAAAGGAGCTTAACGAAAAGCTTGCTGGCATACGTGGGGTAATGCTGGAGCGGAAACGCTTTTCCATCGCCGCGCACTATCGCCAGGCGCATGAGAGCGACACCATAAAAGTCCAGCGAGCTGTAAATGAAGTTGAGGCGCACTACTGCAAACTCCGTCTGCTTCTCGGCAAGAAAGTTTACGAACTCCAGCCGGACGTCGATTGGGACAAAGGCAGAGCCGTGGTTTGGATCTTGGAGTCGTTAGTCCAGGATCGAAGAGGAGTGTTTCCGATTTATATCGGCGATGATCTCACTGATGAAGACGCCTTTGATGCCATTCGCGAACGCGGAATCGGCATCCTGGTAAGCGAGCAGCCGTGTTCGACCGCTGCGCGTTACATGCTCAGGGACCCCGCAGAGGTCGAGCAGTTTCTCCGCAAACTCATCGCGAGCTTACCCGTCATTTAGGTTCGAATGTGCGGCCATATAAATGGAACTACGGGTTAAGCGGACGCGGGGGAACTTCACTGTTTTAAGCAGTCAAGTTTTCAAGGCATTCTCCGGCGCTGCCACGTCTTTCGGATGTCGCCATTCTCAAATCACCATTCAAGAATCAGACTGTTATCTCCGTCTGGCTGCGCGCTGGTGCCAAATGACTCACCTAGTTGTTCGAGCAGGTTGCAAAGCCAGCGCGCGTCTGCGGCCGACGTTTGCTCAAGCCGGAAGCGTCGCATTTGCATTGGAACCAGCCGCACTGATAGGAGCTCACCGCTGCGCGAATCGAGATCGACCAAATACATCAGGGCCAGGTGGCCCCGGAAACTTTCATAGCCACCGATCCCTTCGTAGTCGGTGATGAAGTCTCCGCAGCCATAGAGAATCAGGCGGCCTTTGAAGACCTCGATTGCCTTCACATGATGAGAAGAATGGCCATGCACGATCGCGACACCTCCTTCGACCAAACGATGGGCAAACGCGATCTGCTGCGGAGGAATGTCATAGCCCCAATTAGTGCCCCAGTGGATCGACGCGACCAGTAGATCGCATGGTTGCTGAAATTGTCGCATTTGATTCGCGATTCGCGCAGCGGTTGTTTCTGAAAGATCGTCCAACAGATTCTCTCCTTCACGAGAATCGGTAGCGCACCACTCACGGGGGATACCGCTGGTTGTCGATCCAAATGAGAAGAGAAGCAGTCGTCCCTTGCCCGGCACATTCAGAACCGCCGGGGCCGCTGCCTCATCCGCATTCTCCCCTGCGCCGGAGCGGGCGATGCCTGCCTCAGCCAATGTCCGCAGTGTTTCGGACAATCCCGCGTATCCCCAATCCAAAACGTGGTTGTTTGCAAGGGCGCAAGCGGTGATTCGCGCAGCGGAGAGGCAACCAATGTTCTGCGGATGCATGCGGTAATGAATTCCTTTCCCTCGCCATGGGGTTTCTGCCGATGTAATGGCAGTCTCCAGGTTTATGATTCTGAGGTTGACCTCGGCCCGCTCCAGTTCTTGCAGCACATCGCCCCAGATATAATCGAAGGTCACCGGCCGCCGTATAGGGCCGTTCGCTTTCTCGGCAAGATCGACATACTCCCGCGCGTCGCGAACGTATGGTTCGTACAAAACCGGGCTCACCGGATGCGGCAGCGCCTGATCAATGCCGCGCCCGGTCATTGCATCGCCGCACAAAAAAAGGCGAATCGACATGATTCAAAGTACGCCAAACTCCAACATCTCCGCCAATGGTCCGCCATCGGAGAGGCTCGTTCCACAGACGAAAAAGATTCGCTGTGGCGAACAATCTCCAAGGAAGCTCCATTTCATATCACAGCTTGACCTTCATCCCGTCGTGGGCGATGCGCGCTTCGATACCGCGCTTTGCAGCTAGTGCGCGAACTTTTGCCGTGCGCTTGCGCTCCTCAGCTGTGACAATTTCTGAGCCACAATGGCTGATGATGGCTCGCGGCACGTCCTCCTTCGCGCACCACATCAGTTGCGTGCGGACTGGTGCATGGCCAATTAGAGCCCTTCCCCGCTTGCGAATGAACGAGCGCGTAACCGTGGCGCCATCGCCGATATAAATCTTCACGTCTTTCAACGCAGACGCGCGATCACGGATGAACACGAGATCCGGCGCGTAAAAAATACGCGCTCGGCCTGCGCTCACGCGGTACGCGACGGCTGGAGCCAGAATCGAGTGCTCGACTGGGAACGCCTCGAATGTGATGCCGCAGATATTCGTGGGCGTGCGTTCCTTGATCAGTTGACGATTGGCGATGTTGCAGCCTTTCAACGTCCGCCATGTTTTTTGCGGCGCATGCACCGGGCAGGAGGCGCCGTTTCTCAAGCCCCAGGCGTGGTCCGGGTGCGCGTGCGTGAGAACGATTGCGTCGGGTCGGAGCCGTTCAAACCTTCCGAGCCAATCAAGGCCGCAATCAATCATCACCTTTGCACCACGATATGAGATCAGCAGCGAACTGTGCATGTAATGCCGTGGCGTCCGCGCCTCGATCTCCCCGCGTGTGCCTGGGAACATGAGTTTCATCGGTCAAGATTAGCTCTTTTTTTCAGGGCGCCGTGCAACTTGCCGGTCGGAATGCCAAACATGCGCAAGATGATCTGGCTATCCGCCGGGCGCCTTCGCTCGGCGCAATCTATTTGCTTCTTTGCCGCTCAGATCATGCGCGCAATTGCCGGAGGCCGCGCGAACGTAAAGGTAGAATTGTGAACCGCACTCAAATCGACGCACCAAGGATGCATGAACAAGAGCGGGATTTTTTGTGCGTCGTGCGGGACGCCTTCCGTGTTTTCGCGCGCCGATCCTCGATTGTCGTAGGCACGGCATGGGCCTTCGCTTTTGCGATCCTCGTAATTGTCGTGTGGGCGGCAACCGGACCGAAGTTTCATTACTCCGACACCTGGCAGCTCGTCATCAATACCGGGACGACCATCGTCACTTTCCTGATGGTCTTTGTCATTCAAAACACGCAGAATCGGGATGCGAAAGCCATTCAGTTGAAGCTTGACGAGTTGATCCGGGCCCTTAAAGGCGCACGTAATAAACTTGTCGATCTTGAAGATCTTTCGGACGAAGAGTTGAAGAAGCTCGAAAAGGAATTCCAGCGGTTGCACAAGCAATCTCGAGAAACCGACACACAAGTTGCGAAGACCGAATCGCGACGCTGAATCAGCACCTATCCTCTTGCCTCTGCCCGGTGCGCTAGCGAATACCTAACGGTTTGCGCCTGCCGGGAACATCACCTTTTCCGGAGCGGCGTTGAGCGCGGCGAGAAGTTTTTTGATTAAACGGGTCTTGACGCGCCCGGCTTCGCGCGGTGAGACAACGTAGCGGACGATAGCTTCGAGCCACGTGTTTTCGCTGACGCGAAAAATAACGCGTGGCTGCTCGCGCACTTCCAGCTCATCGACGGGTGTTCTAGCGAGTAAATCACGAAAAACGTTCACTCGTTTCAGCATTTCTTCGCCGAGCTCTTCCTGGGTAATTTTCTGCATCGTGGAGCTGATGAACTCCAAATCGCTGTTGTAGGCGACATGGAATTTGATCTCGTTCCAGATGTAAGGGAAAAGCGGCCACGAATAGTTGTAAACGAGCTCGTCGAGCACCTTTTCATTGGGGAATTTAATGAGACGACCGCTCGGATGATCGCCGGAGATGTACTGACCGCCGAATTCCCATAACGTCGTGTCCAGGTAACCGACATCAATGACGTCGCCGGTAGCGTCGTCTATTTTGATGCGGTCGCCCACGCGATAAGGCTGGCGAACGACGATATATATCCAGGCGATAAAACTTTTCATCGGTGTTTGCACAGCCAGGCCAATGATGATTGATCCGATACCGAGCGCAGTCAGCGCGGCATACCAGTTGACGAAGATTATCGATGCAGCAATGAGCGCGATAAGGACGGCAACAACCAGATGCAGCACTCGCTGGAGAGTGAAACGAGTAGAAGCATCCTCGATACTACCAAGCGCATACACGGAAACAGCTCTTGCAAGCCCGAGGACGACTACGATCAGCACTGCGCCGCGCAAAACTCGTCGCGCAACATCGACCGTTGGTTGCAGCAACGGAATCAGTTTCGTGCCGAGCAGAAGGTAGAGCACGGCGCAACCCGCAAGAATAAGTGCGTGGGTAACGAACCAGAATTTGTCTCTTCCGCGTGCTTTAACCTTTTGGCGAGCTTTTTCACCGGTGGCTCGCTGAAGCTCTTTCCGAACTTCAGGCTTTTCTGAAATTTCTTCTGCGGTCTCAGGCATCATTATTGAAATCGCATTGGAGAAAAAAACGCGCGCAATGGAAGCGCTTGAAGAATCAGTTTCTCAGGAGCGAAAAAGAACCGCTGAGCCTGCCTGCAACGATTTGTTTAAAGGAGGGAAAATAGTCATGGCAACCATCGGAGGCGATTCGTTTCTATTATGAAAAATCAACACCGGTCGCCGCGGATCAAGCACGTCTCCTGGGGGCGACTCGAGGTGGAAGGGAGAGCCGAGCCTTATAAAGATGCAAAGCTGTTTCCTGGCGGATCCCGTGAGTGGAACTGGCGGGAGAGTGGGACCGAGCACTCGCCGGGCATTCAGTCGGCCGACGTACAGGAACTGCTCGATCACAGCGCAAGAATCGTCGTGCTCTCACGGGGAATGAAGAAATGCCTTCACGTTCCGCGCGAGACTTTGGATTTCTTGAAGGAACGTGAGGTCGCGGCGCATGTGCTGCCTACGGCCGAAGCCGTGGAGCTCTACAACCAGCTGGCGGAAACAGAACCGGTGGGCGGACTGTTCCACACGACATGCTGAAGACCTGC
>Ga0209690_1000436_pt1 | contig 22226 bp, 12 predicted proteins | sample GraSoiAngelo_150_FD_186164 | JGI IMG/M metagenome (GOLD analysis project Ga0209690, IMG submission 186164) | Grasslands soil microbial communities from the Angelo Coastal Reserve, California, USA - 14_1009_09_40cm (SPAdes) (version 2) | ecosystem: Environmental > Terrestrial > Soil > Grasslands ... | reverse complement strand
GCACATCTTCAACCGTGAAGTGCGACGGCTGCTTCAGCACAGCCTGGATTACGCGACGACGGCCCTCCGTGATGCGGTGCCCCCGCAACTCGATTCGCTCGATGATCAACTCGATGTCGGACATGGCTGCGCTCCTTCGTGGTACCAAGTATCACATAGTATTGACACCAAGTCTCAATGTCAATGCTTGGGTTCGCATTTCTTGCCGCGATGGCTACCGGTATGTTCTGGGATCCGCGCGCCGTCGCACAGCAGGTTCGTGCCGCCAATAGCGGAACCGTTCAGCATCGCGGCGGCTCATAGACATTGCTCTGCGTCGCCACGGCCGGTCGTAGCCGAGTGAAACCTAATGATCTCCGCATAAACAGTATCTAGGCCTGCAATGAAGTCCATGGTGCCATCTGTCAAAGAGCCGGTGACTTGAGCCTGGCGGCGACTTACCGCACCCAGCTCGTTTATATGACAGGGCTCGGGTGAGAAAATCTTGTTGTGAAAGCGGTCGCTACGATCAAGAGCGCCAGTTGCCGTCCAGGCTAAGTCGATGTGAAGACTCGAATCGCTGCACGTAAACGGTGCAACCCGCAAGCATTCCTGGGCGGGAACAACGGCGTTTACAACGGCGGAGTCCAGATTGCCGTTTACCAGAAACTGATCATCAAGTAAGCTTGAGCTACTGCAAATCGTCCGTGTAGGAAGCTCTACGCAGACCGCGACCGCGGAGGAGATTTGGTGGGGTGGGGGCTGATCCTCAGACAAGTTGGTGCTGGCGTAATCAGTGGCGGTGAAATTGACCTGAGCTTCGCCGCTTTGCCAGCCAGCAATGGCTTCAAAGTTGTCCGAATGGATGTTGAATAACGGAATTTCATCGCTCCGAGCGGAGTCGATGAAGGCCAAGGCTATAACCACCATGCCTGCTGTTACGGCGACGCGAATCATTAGCTGACTCTCCTACTGTGGCGGCAGGGAGGTGGTTGGTTGAAACGGCAGCCACCGGCATGAGACCTCCCGCCACCTTCTAGGCGAAGCCTACAAACGAGCAGATATTTAGTCAAGTGAGTACCCAAATCGGCTGCGTTTTACTAGGCGTGCATCCGTAGAACAGTTCGTGAAAACTAGAGGGAACGGCGGCGGTACGCTAGACCTTTCAGATCGAAGACGCAGCGACGGAGACCGCCGGGAGGGGCGCCTGCGGAAATGGAGCCCGCCGCTAGCGCGAGAAGGCTCTAGCTAAGCCTCCGGCTAATCTCCCCCAATCGTCATCGTGGGCTCAATAGCCGATTCCGTTGCCGCAGTCGCTGCCGGCTCAAGCCTACTTTCCAGCGCCAGCTTGGGCAAGATCCGGTCCATCCATTCAGGCAGCCACCAGTTCCAGCGGCCCATCAGCTGCATGGCAGAGGGGACGAGGATCAACCGAACGAGAGTGGCGTCGAGGAAGACCGCCGTGGCCAGCCCTATCCCGAACTCCTTGATCACCCGCTGGTCACCGAAGGCGAATGAGATGAAGACGGCGCACATGATGGCCGCTGCGGCCGTGATCACGCGGGTCGTAGCCGAAAGGCCGCGTGCTACCGATTCCGTGTTGTCGTTTGTTTTCAGGTACTCCTCCCTGATGCGGCTGACGAGGAATACCTCGTAGTCCATCGAGAGGCCGAACAGCACCGCGAAAAGCATCATCGGCAGGAAGGCTTCGACGGGACCCTCCTTGACGCCGATGAGTCCGCCGAGCCATCCCCACTGAAATATGGCGACAAGCACCCCAAATGCGGCTCCGATCGAGAGCAGGTTCATCGCCGCCGCCTTCAACGGCACGACGATCGAACGGAAGAACATCATGAGGAGTAGGAAACTGAGTGCGATTACGCCGCCGATGATAATTGGCATGCGTGACGAGTTGTGATCGCTGAAGTCGATTACCGTGGCCGTTGCGCCACCCACAAGCGGCTCAGCTCCGATGCCCTTGAACCGCTGGCGCAGGACGTCTCGGAGGTTGTGCACCAGATCCACGGTCCTCTGGTCCTGTGGAGCGAACGCCGGCGTTACGTTGGCCGTCGCAGCGGTCTTGTTGCCGTTGAAGCGAACCGGCGAAATCTCCCGTACCCCCGTGATACCAGATAGCAGCGGCGGCAGTTGCTCGACGACCGGCACCGCCGCCGGATCGTCGATCTTCATTCCGACCACAACGCGGCCGTTTGTGCCGAGGCCGAACCCTTTTGCGATCAGGTCGTACGCACGCCTGGATGTGGACGATTCCGGGTTGTTGCCGGCATCGGACACCCCGATCCGAAGATGCAGCACAGGCGAGGCGATCAGCAGGAGCAGCCCAAGCGAGGCCACCAGGCAGAGGAGCGGCGCTCGCTGGACGAGGCGGCTCAGGCGATAGCCCAGCCCTGCTTCCGCCTCCGCGCTGGGCGCGGCCAGCCCGGGAATCCGCAGGCTATTGATGTAAGGCCCGGCCAGCCGCAAGACGGCAGGCAGTACGATTATCGCCACCGTCACGTTGAGCCCCACAATGACGGCACCCGCCGTACCAACCCAACCGATGATCGGGATGCCAGCCGCCCACAAGCCGAGCATCGCGATCACGACCGTGCCCCCGGCGAGGAAGACCGAGCGACCGGCTGTCGAAGCGGCCTTGACCGTCGCCTCCTCAGCGGAGAGACCCTGCGCCATCGCTTCCCGAAAGCGGTTGACAACGAGGAGCGCATAGTCGATGCCGACGCCGATGCCGATCATGGCTGCGAACTGCGGAGTGAACGCTGGTAAGTCTACGAAAGCGGCGCCGAGACCGACCATGAGGAGTCCGGAGCCCACTCCGAGGATCGCGATCGTGATAGGCAAACCCATGGCTACCACCGAACCGAAAGCCAGCAGCAGAATGATGACTGCCGCCCCAATGCCTATCAGTTCGGTGCGGCCCGGGGGATTGCGCTCGGCACGCTGGATGATGAACCCGCCGGCTTCTACCTGGAACTCCGGGGTCGACAGCTCCTTTCGCAGGTCCAGTAGCGCCTCGGCGCTTGACCGGGGCACGTTTTGCGCTTCCTCTGCATACTGCACGTTGATGCGGGCAATCTTGCCGTCAGGGGACACCGCCGCCGAATTGCCGTATGGTGAGGAGACAGCCGTGACGTCCGGCAACCTCGAGAGGCGCTGTGCGAGATCCTCAACCTGCGACTTGACGGTGGGATCGTCAATGCCCCGCGACGCCTGGACGACCACGGTCACCGAATCGCCTGCCGTTGCCGGAAAGCGCTCTTCTAGCATATCGAACAGGTTCTGTGACTCGGAGCCCGGTAACGTGAATGCGTCGGCGTACTTGCCTGCCGCCGTCGAATACAGGATGCCGAGAACCACGATGATAAGCAGCGTGCCGCCAAGCACCTGCCAGGCGTGTCGGAACGCGAACCTCGGCCACCGCTCAAAGAGCAACGATCTATCTCTCACTGCTTGGTCCTCGGGCGTCTGCGAATTCAGATTAGCGATCCGCTTCTGGGAGCGTAATCGGAACTTACCGTTACTGTCATCCACGGTCGTCGCTGAAGCACCGCATATGAACGTCGTCGACGAGTCCAACCACCGGGCGCTCGAGTAGGACACGCCGTTCGGCGGGTATAACACAGCCGCCACGGCCACCCCACGACGACTACGACTTCGACCGAGACCCCTACAGCAACAGCAAGGGCAACTCCACAACGCCCACAGCCAGTGCCACCAGCACGCCAAAAGGAGACAGCGATGGCAACGGTGACAAGCACAGTTGCGGCGACGCCCACGCAAACACTAGGCGCCGGAATGCACGACGGCAGGTTGAAGAAGAGAAACGCCGCACCCCCGCCAAAAGCTCAGCGACGGCATGTCCCCGTAAAGCAAGTTAGCGTCTAGGTGCGCAATGAAGGCCACCACACAGAAGCGATTGGTGTCTACGTGGACATCGTGCCACGGGGCAGGATTACCAACCCCCGCGGTGCACCCCAATCGGCCGAATCACGAATGAGGTAGTTACGCTGGCGCCAGAGAGCAGACTCTCGTCAACACAAGCCAGACCTTCAACTGCGCCGAGGTCCAGGGCGCTCTCAACCACACAACACAATCATGGCCGCGGCCGACGCGTATGCGAACGATTCCGGGAACTGTCCTTGTCGAGGTGGCGAGCATGATGTGTTTCAATGGCCTGGCCGACGACGACAACGACGCCAGCGGCAACAGGGCCGAAGTAAGTTTAGCCAGTCCGTATTCGTTTTGTGAACACGCCGGGCGCGAAGAGCTAGGGGTTATGGTCGCCACGATACCTCGCTTGTGGGGATTCCTGGCGCTTCTGCTGAAGCCGTACGGCACGCAGTCGTCCGAACGTCCCTTCCGGCCCTGCCGCTAGCAAGACTGCCTTCCCGTCACGCCTCGCTGCTTGCCCTGCTGCCACGAAATGCAGGACTGATAGCTCGGGCTAGTAGCTATCTCGCGTGTGTCTTCAGTTGAAGTTCACGACACCGTCGCCGCAGCCAACCCCCGCTATCCAGACGTTCTGGTCGCCTGGCAGATCAGGACGCTCATCTTGGTCTGACACGAACATCGGTACGTTACCGAACGATTCGTCGATGCCATCGCCGGCTCGGTAGAAATCGGCGAGGATCACGATTGTGTCGTTGTCGGTGGTCACAGTATGGGCGCTGTCCGCGGAACCGTTACACTTGAACGTCGTGGAGGCGAGCAGTTGGACCGTGTCCCACCTCACACCTTCGCCTTCAAGACAGCCGCTGAGAGGGCCTTGGGCGACGTCCGAAGTGCATCGGAACCCGCCGGAGGACTTAACTGTTGTCTCGTCTCCTACAGTGTTAGAGGCGTTGGCCGGGTCGTAGGATCCACCACCGGTCAGGCGAGCGCTGCCCGTGGGAAACCCACTAAGACTGGCGTTGAAGCCGAAGGCAGATCGAGCATGGCCTTCTGCATTCGAGAGAGAGGCGCCCAGCGTGAGGGGCACTAAGACCGCGAGCAGCACCAGCAGCGTTCTCATTCGACAACCTCCTTTACCGCCCCCGCCTCACGTTTTGGCGATCAGACGGATTAGTAGCATGGGTCAATGTGATCTTATGGTCAAGTTGCGGTATCGCCTTGGTCCGTTGAGCTTACCTTCATTGGGCTAGGTCACCGCCACTATCGCGCAAAGCTCATGAGAAAGGCCGGTCAAGCCGAAGGGGCGGCTTTTGTGACCGGCCTTGCTCCAGGGGAGGTGCGAATTCGCTCAGCGTCGTTTTGGCGAGACGAAGGCCGGTCAAGCATCGAATCGAAGCCGGCGCTTGACAACGCCAGGCGGCGCAATATACTTGGCTGCGCTTCAGGGGTGTCCTACCTCTAAGTAGGCGACTCCTGCGCGCCTGCGGGACAGCGCCGGGGAGCGATAGGATCGATCCGGTCTCCCTAAACGGCGCTCACCCGGCGCCTCATTCATCCGATTTTCTTTCGCCCTCGCCTTCGCTGAAAACATGACAATGGTTATGCCCAGCAGGAGGCTCGAACGATGCGCTTTCGATACCTTGTGATGGGATGCCGATCGCTACCGTTGTGACGGTGACGGGCTTTACTCTGGGGAGCGTGGTCTAGCGCACCGCCACAATCAGACCACGACTGATCCGGCGAGCTGAGCCTGCCTAGAACGCCATTCACCCAGCAGCTGCCATCGCTCTTTCCGATCTGTTACATGCAAGATTTGGTGGAGGCGGACTCTGAGTTCGCCTTCGGTGGTTACGGACTGGAAAAGACCCTCGCATTCCGGACAAACGTATAACGGCCAGCCACCGAACTTCGGGGCCTTCGAATTTGATGTTGCGTCGTTCATCACTCACCTCCAGGATGGGTTTGCCTCGGACACCCCATCCTTGAATAAAGACGCTCGCGCCCTGCGCTTATTTCATCGAGCGTGCAATTCGCGCAAGAATGCTTTCACCGGAGGCCCGCCGTCCCGCGATGGACACCTTCACTGAGCTGCGTCAGCTCGCGGATGATCTCGCTGAGCTGGGCGATACCACCACGGGCGCGCATGTTCGTCAGGCAATAATCGCTTGATGGCCTGGAGGTTCGACTCCTGTGAGCGGTTACTGGAGCGAGCGCTGGAGGAGTGGCGTAAGCACGAGCACGAGCCGCCCGGTCGCCGACTTCAACACGTGCGCGAGGACGGCCGACCGTCGGAGCTGCGAGGACTACGCCACCACGGCTGAAAGCCGAGCGCTTCGCCCCGGCATATCGCTACGGATCACCCCGTCCTGGGCATACCTTCGACGAATCGCCCACCAGTCCAGCGTTAAGCACATCGAGAGGGGCGCAGTTATCGAGCTGTTCTGCGTGTCCTCCATTGGTTCACAGAGCCCGTCCTCGCCACACCCTGGGCGGGCTTTCTGTTATAGCCCCCTGCATAGAGTCCACTGGAATCAGCACTAGCAGCCGAACTACAACGGTCATCTGCTTACTAACGGTATCCGGGATATCTACCAACGTAAGGTAATGGGCATATAACGAGAAAAGGTGGCACACGCAACACCCGATCGACACGTGAGCACGATGGCGACCCGATCGTCTGCGAATCTTGCGCTATAATCACGCCACTTAGATCGGTCTAGCAGGAGGGCGGGCAATGTCTCGAGAGTTCAAGGGCGTTGTCGGGCGCACGCTAGAGGAATCTACCCCCGCCTGGCCTCAGCCGGTCCGGGCCCGCGAGGGCGCTCCAAACGTGCTGTTCATCGTTCTGGACGACGTTGGTTACGGCCAGATCAGCTGCTTCGGCGGCCTCTGCGAGACGCCTAACCTAGACCGGCTGGCGCAAACGGGCCTTCGCTATCGCAACTTCCACACCACCGCCCTTTGCTCCCCTACCCGCTCGGCACTGCTGACGGGCCGTAACCACCACACCAACGCTATGGCTGGAATCGTGGAATTCCCGGCCGGGTTTCCTGGTTACACCTGCGAGATACCGTTCGAGAACGGCCTTCTCTCAGAGATCCTCGTACCTCAGGGCTATGCAGCCTATGCCGTGGGCAAGTGGCACCTTACTCCCCAGATCGAGATGAACATGGCAGCCCCGCGAAACCGCTGGCCCCTCGGCCGCGGCTTCGAGCGCTTCTATGGCTTCCTTGGCGGTGACACAGACCAGTACAACCCCGAGCTTGTCGCGGACAACCACTATGTCCACCCTCCGCGCACGCCGGAAGAGGGCTACCACCTTACGGAAGACCTCGCGGGCAAGGCAATCGAGTTCCTCACGGATCTCCGTAACGTAGAGCCCAGCAAGCCCTTCTTTCTCTACTTCTGTACCGGTGCCGGTCACGCTCCACACCACGCGTCGGCCGAGTGGATCGAAAAGTACCGCGGCAAGTTCGACATGGGTTGGGATCGGGCCCGCGACGCGATCTTCTGGCGGCAAAAGGAGATGGGGATCCTCCCTCCGAACACCAGCCTCACACCGCGGCCCCACTGGATTCAGCAGTGGGAGACGCTCGCCGAGGACGAGAAGAGGCTTTACGCTCGGATGATGGAGGTGTACGCGGGCTTCATCTCCCATACGGACCACCACATCGGGCGCTTAATCAACTTCATCGAAGAGCTGGGGGAACTCGATAACACGATTATCATCGTCATCTCGGACAACGGCGCCAGTGCCGAAGGCGGGCCCCACGGCTCCCTTAATGAGGCCGCCTTCTTCAACCGCCTCCCGGAGTCCATCGGGGAGTGCCTCTCCCGAATGGATGATCTCGGTACCCCCCGGGCCTACAATCATTACCCCTTCGGCTGGGCCTGGGCCGGCAACACACCCTTCCAGCGCTGGAAGCGAGAGGTACACGAGGGCGGCGTGGCTGACCCCTGCATCGTCCACTGGCCTGAAGGAATTAAGGCCGCTGGCGAGATCCGCGGCCAGTATGCGCACGTCGTGGACATCGCCCCGACGATGCTTGAGCTCCTCAACATCCGACCGCCGCAGCAGATACATGGAATAACCCAGTCGCCAATGCAGGGCATAAGCTTTGGCCGTACCCTTAACGACCCGGAGGCACAGAGCGGTCACGAGATCCAGTACTACGAGATGCTGGGCAACCGCGGCTTATATCACAAGGGCTGGAAAGCGGTCACCTACCACGGCACTGAAGGGATGATCTACGACGGCGTCACCGATCCCGCAAGGCCGTTCGACGAGGATGTCTGGGAGCTATACCAAATCGCCGAAGACTTGTCCGAAAGCCAAGATCTGGCCTCTGAACGGCCTGACAAGCTCCGCGAGTTGCAGGAGCTCTGGTGGATCGAAGCCGCGCGCAACAACGTTCTGCCGCTTCAGGCGACGTTCTCCGGCCGAGGCCGCACCCGGCCCAGGCCGGGTGGCCGCCGCCATCACTACATCTACCGCCCCGGCGGCGCCCCCGTCGACTTCTTCGCCGCCGTTAACGTCAAGAATCGCTCCCACACGATAACGGCGGAGGTCGAGATCCCGCCCGGCGGAGCGGAGGGAGTTCTCGTCGCCGTGGGAAGCCGATTCGGTGGCTTTGTCCTCTACGCTAAGGATGGGGGCTTGCGGTACGACTACAACCTGCTGTCCCGCGGCCACTACAAGATGCAGTCCACGCAGCCGATTCCGTCAGGGGACTGCACCGTTGGGTTCTCTTTTGAAAAGACGGGTCCTCAGCCGTTCGGCGCCGGCGGAATCGGCCGCTTGCACATCAACGATCGCGTCGTTGCCGAGTCGCACTTCCCCATCACCGTGCCCATCCTCTTCGGCATCGGTGAGGCACTCAGGTGCGGACGGGACGGCGGCGCCAGCGTGTCGGATGACTACGCGGGTCCCTTCCCGTTCACCGGACGCCTCAAGAAGGTCATCGTCGAAGTCGAGGGCGGAGAGCGCCGGGACCTCGCCCAGGAAGCGGCCATCGGGCTCGCCCGGCAGTAGGCTGAGGCGTTATGCACACCGGTGCCTGCTGCTCCCCTACCTCTGATCGTGAGGAATCTGACCATTCCGCGACATCCCGCGTGCCCGCCTTGGGCTCCGCGCCACCCTCTGGACCGCATGCCTCAGCGGGCACCCAAGAGCACGCGGACAATACCGCGAGCCTTCGAATGCTCCTGTTGCCCGGAGGCGACTTCCTGATGGGCACGGACGAGTGCGTTGGCGACCTTGCTGACGGGGAAGGGCCGCTCCACTGCGTCTCGCTGCACCCCTTCTGGATCGATCCTCATGCTGTGTCGAATGCTCGTTTTCACGAGTTCACCGCATCCACCGGATACGTCACGGACGCAGAGCACTTCGGCTGGTCGTTCGTCTTCGCCGGTCTGCTGCCCGATGGCCATCCTGAGACGGCCGGCGTTGCGGGCGCCCCCTGGTGGCGGCAGGTTGAGGGAGCTGACTGGAGACACCCAGAGGGTGCTCATTCCGACATTCATGACCGTCTGGACCACCCGGTCGTGCACGTATCCTGGGCGGACGCCATGGCCTATTGTGCCTGGGCCGGCGTACGCCTTCCCAGGGAGGCGGAGTGGGAGCACGCAGCCCGCGGCGGGCTGTCTTTGCAGCGCTACCCCTGGGGCAATGAGTTGACCCCCGGCGGCATTCACCGCTGCAACATATGGCAGGGCCGGTTCCCGGGTGAGAACACCTGCGAAGACGGCTATTACGGAACCGCGCCTGTGGACGCCTTTCAACCCAACGGATTTGGCCTGTACAACACGGTCGGCAACGTCTGGGAGTGGTGCAGCGACTGGTTTAGCCCTCGATATTACGCCGTATCGCCAAAGGACAATCCTCCGGGACCTGCTGAGGGTACCCGCCGCGTCATCCGCGGCGGTTCGTACCTTTGCCACGAGTCCTACTGCTTCCGCTACCGTAATGCCGCCCGTAGCGCCAGCACGCCCGACAGCAGCACCGGCAACACCGGCTTCCGCTGCGCGAGCGATGCGTAACGCCGATGGAGCAGGCGAAACCTCTAACCTGGACCTGAAGGAGGTCGCTTCTTGGATTACTTACGGACATCAGACGACCGCTTCGCAGATCTTCCCGACTTCCCCTTTCAGCCGAATTACGTCTCAATTCCCGACTGGGAAGGGTGTGAGCTGCGCGTCCATTACCTTGACGAGGGACCGGCGCATGCTGAACCTGTCTTGATGCTGCATGGCGAGCCGTCTTGGTGTTACCTATATCGCAAGATGATTCCCGTCATCGTCGAAGCCGGTTACCGGGCTGTCGCTCCTGACCTCATTGGCTTCGGCCGCTCGGATAAGCCAAAACGCCGAGGGGACTACACCTACCAGCGCCACGTTGACTCGATGCATTCATTTATTAACGCGCTCGATTTGCGTCGGCTGACTCTTGTCTGTCAGGACTGGGGCGGTCTCATCGGCCTTCGCCTGGCCGCAGAGCAGCCTGACCGCTTCGCACGAATCGTTGCTGCCAACACCTTCTTGCCGACCGGCGAACGGCCTCCGGGCGAGGCCTTCATGCGCTGGCAGCGATTTTCCCAGGAAACGCCCATCTTTAACGTGGGAAGGATTGTAAACGGCGGCTGCGTTACGGACCTATCTCCGGAAGTAATGGCCGCGTACGACGCTCCCTTCCCGGACGAGACTTACAAGGAGGGCGCCCGCCAGTTCCCGCTTCTCGTGCCTACTTCGCCCGAAGACCCGGCCGCCGAAGCGAACAAGCGTGCCTGGGAAGCCCTTCGAAAGTGGACGAAGCCTTTCCTCACAGCCTTCAGCGACTCGGATCCCGTTACCCGGGGTGCCGAGCGACTGCTTGAAGCACAGATCCCCGGTGCGGCAGGTCAAGCGCACACCACAATCATGGGTGCTGGCCACTTCCTGCAGGAGGACAAGGGGGAGGATCTCGCACGAATTGTCGTGGATTTCATCGGAGGCAGCTAGTTGAGGCGGGTCACCGGAGCTAGGTCAATTTCCGGCCGAAGCGGTTAAATTCGTGATTTTATCCTGGCCGGCTTGTTGGGCGAAGCCCAAGGAGCTCGTCTTAGAAGACGGGAATTCAGGCAAAGGCATCGCTGCGCTCGACCGCGACAGCCATCACGGATTAAGGAATTCTAATCCGCTCTCAACCTTGCTTTAATCTTCTTCCCCTACGATGAGCGTGGATGCTCAGACCTAGGAGGGCAGATTCATGAAGAGATTTATTGCGGCCGGCGTCGTAGCACTGCTTATAGCAGGAGGCGTTGGCGGGGTGATCGCCGCGGGTGCGCTCAGCGGGACAGGTTCCTCGACGATGGATGTGGGCGCTCAACAGACAGAGCAGAAGGCGTGGTTAGGCGTCAAAATTGTGCAGTCGCCGGACGGACCGACAATCGCTGCAGTGATTGCGGACAGCCCGGCCGAAAAGGCGGGGCTCAAGCGCAACGATGTCATCAAGAGCGTAGACGGCAACTCAGTAGCAGACCCGGCTGCGGTGCGTAATACCATCGAGAACAAGAAGCCTGGTGATACCGTCACACTCTCAATCACCCGCGACGGCAACGCCCAGGATGTAACGGCTACTCTGGAAGCTCGTCCCGAGCCAGTGCCCCAGGCGAACCCGGTCTTCCCCGAACTGAACGGCATCCCGAAAGATCAGCTTTTCAGCCACTTCCTCGGCGGCTCGTTCCAATTCAAGGACGCTGCTGGAAGCATGCACACCGCTACGGCTGATCTAGGGACCGTGACCGCCGTTGACGCGAGCGCCAAGACCCTTACGGTCAACCTCAACTCAGGTGACTCGAAGACCTACAACATCACTTCAGATGTCCATATTCGGCCGGCGCTCTCCGACTTCCAAAACGGCGACCATGTGACAGCGATTTCCGTCGACGGCACGCTGCGGACGGTCACGAAGGGCGGCCACTTCCTGCCTTTATTCGGAGGCGAGAAGCACGGTGGTTTTCGTCACCACGAAGGCGGTCGCTTCGACTCCGAAAAGGCGCCTGAAGGAACAGAATCGAGCACGTCCGGCGGTGGATTGTAAACGACCTACGGAGTGCTCCGCCGACCTATTTATCCAGAAGAATTGACTGACCTACCTAATCGGGTTGGGTCCGGAATCCGGCCATGTGGTCTATAACCGGTCAATCCTCGAATAATAGCGAGAGGTGCTCACGACCGATACTGGTTATATCTGCTCGCCTTAATGGTTTCTGCCCCACTTAGCCGCACGTCGGTCAGCCCCGTATTGTCCCACTAACCGACCTGCCGGGTACCGAAGCAGGGACTCAGCGGCAGACGAGTACAGGAGGGGCGTGCCTCGTTACGTCCTCACGATATCGCGATCGACGCCGGTACAGGTCGCGTGCACTTGGTTCTTACCTGCCGTCTTCGCCCGCCGAAGGGCCGTGTCAGCTCCCTCAATGATGCTTTCTGGGTAAGGGATAGGCTGCCCGGCGGTCGTAAGCACGCCTATGCTGGCAGTAACCGGCAACGCCCTGCCGCCCGCGACAAGGCACTGCTCGGCGATGCTGGTGCGGAGGCGTTCAGCCAGGTGCAAAGCGCCCTCATGATTAGTTTCTGTCAGCACTACGCAGAATTCGTCCCCGCCGAACCTGGCCGCAATATCGCAGTCCCGTATTGAGCCAGAGATAAGGCTCGCTACCTGCCGGAGGATCGCATCGCCCTGGAGGTGCCCGTAGAGATCGTTGTACTGCTTGAACCCGTCGATGTCGATCATGAGGCATGAGAGGGTACCTCCGTACCTGCCGACGCGGCCGCACTCTCTGCGAACTGCGTCGGCCAGATAGCGCCTGTTGTAGAGATCTGTGAGGGCGTCGATGACGGCCAGCCTCTCGGTCTCGAGTTTCTGACGACGCGCCGCCTTCTCGCGTGTAGCCTTTTTCAGGCATTCGCTAATCGCTGTTCCAAGCGCCTCCGGCTCGATGCGTGCCTTGAGGAAGTAGTCGTAGGCGCCGGCGAGGATTGCTTCCTTCGCCACAAGCTCATCGCCAGAGCCGGTCAGCATTATGATGGGCGGCAATTCCTGTCCGACCGGGAGCCCGCGCAGAAATTCCAGGCCGCTTTGGCCGGGGAGATCATAGTCGAGAAGCATAAGATCGACTTCGATTGTGTCTAGAAGCCGGCTCAGCCCCTTGGTTGACGTCAGAACTTCGATGTCGAAGTCGATCTCCTGGCATCTTTCGAGGGCCCGGCGGATCAGGTACTGATCTGTCGGACTGTCCTCGACGACAAGCACTCGAACGGTTCTTCTAATTGTCATTTGTTACCTCTCGCCTGCGCTGGCGCCGCCGTTACGGCCAGGAAGGGAGCGCCAGTCTCTCACCGTCTAGACGCCTGCACCTTGACAGTTGTTACGGGCGACTGACTATGTCCCTAAACTCGGCCAACCGGCTACTTCAATTCGCGATACCGGTCGATGTTCGGCGGCTCTCCCAACGGGAGCGGTGATAACACGTTGTCGTGCCACTGGCCGAACGTCTTTGGGTGCCTACCTCAAGAACAAGTCCACTGCCTGCGCTATCTCCGCCACATCCCGCGGGTCGTACCTCATGGTCTCGCCCTCCAGCGGTACGAGGCGGGCGTTGGGGATCTGAGCTGCCATCAGCTGGCCGAACTCATAACGGAACAGATTGTCGTTGACGCGCTGGAGTATCAGCGTGGGCGCCTTGATCTGCGGCAGAAGGGCGGTGACGTCCACGGCGTAGATGTCTTCGAGGATGCGGGCCACGGTCTCGCCGCCGGAGGACTCACGGAAGAGAGTGCCCCGGCGGAGGTTGGCGGCGGAGCGCTCGTGGCCGACGGTGTCGGCGAACAGCTGTGCTGCGGACTCCCAGTTGCTGCGGGCAAGGCCGGCGAATCCGTCGATTTGGTCGCGGCTGACGACGTCGGCGCCGCGGGTGAAGGTGGCAACGAGGACGAGCCGGAGGTCGAGCTCCGAGTGGCGGGTCACGAAGTCGATGGCGCGGGGCCCCGCGAGGGTCTGTCCCCATAGGGTGAACTGCCGCAGGCCCAGCGCCTTCACGACGGCCTCGAGATCGCGGATGAGCGCCTCGTGGGAGAAATCCTTGACGTCGCACTCCGATAGGCCGGTGCCCCGGCTGTCGTAACGGACGACGGTGTGGGCTTTGCCGATTCGCTCGTAGAACTGTTGCTCCTCCGGGATGGAGAACGACTCGTTGAAGTAGGGGATGAAGACGACGGGCGGTCCCTCGCCGAACGTGGCGTAGGCGATGCGGACGTCGTCTGACGTGGTGCAGTAGAGGACGCCCGGCGATCCGGGGGCGAGGGCGGACGGCACCGGCGTGGGGCCTTCGGACGGCTGAGCGTCGGCTGACCAGACGACGGCGTGCAGACGATGTGTACCGCTCAGGCCCTTCAGTTCGACGTCGCGTCCCTTGTCAAAGGTGAGGTCGCCGGCACTGTCGACGAGGGCTTTGAGCAGGGAGGAGATGAGGATCTGCCCGCCGCGGGCCTGCGCTGCGATGCGGGCGGCGAGAATGACGTTCCTGCCGAAGAAGTCCTCTTTGCCAGCAGGAGTTTCTTCCTTGATCGTCTCGCCGGCGTGCAGGCCCATGCGCACGCGGACGGGCTCCTCCGCACTCTCGTTCCGTTCGGCCAGGGCGAACTGGATGCCGACGGCGCAGTCGAGGGCTTTGCGGGCCGACTGAAAGGCAACCATGAAGCCGTCACCCTCGTTCTTGACCTCGAAGCCACCGTACTTAACGATCTTGGAACGGAAGATGGCGTTGTGGTCGCGGATGACTTCCATGAACTGCTTGTCGCCTAGGCGATCGGCCATCTGGGTTGAGCCCTCGATGTCGCTGAAGAGGATCGTGACGGTACCGTCGGGGGCGGCGTGCGGCCGGAGGTCTGGCTTTTCTTCTCGCACAACTCGCGCGACGGTGTCGAGCGAGGTGTAGACGTCGCTGGAGGTGATCCCCTGGAACTTCAGCTTCAGGCGCATGGCGTCCTCGAGCGCCGTCTGCACCTTCATGTCGCGGAACTCGCGGATGGCGATGTTGAGGTGCTCCGATGCCTCCGTGCGCTCGTCGGAGAAGTGCTCAAACAGTAGCCCAGCGAGGGCGAGGCGAACGAAGGCAATCTCTCGGCGGTCTTCGATCCTTCTCGCGAAGTCCAGTGCAGTAAGCAGGTGGCGCCGGGCCGCATCGAAGTCGCCCAGTAAAGCGGCGGCAAGCCCCAGGGCTCGACCAGTCGTCATCACTGGCAGCGCGTACCAGTTGTCGTTTTCCTTCAGCCGTGCGTATAGAACGCGGGCGGAGTCTGCGTCGCCGCTGACTGCGGCAGCATAGGTGAGCTGGGTGAGAGTGAGGCAGTCGCTCCAGTCATCCACGTCGCCGATGGCGCGCTCCGCGATCACGCGACGCACCAGCTCTCGTGTCTCCTCCGTGCGGCCCCCTTGCGCCAACTGAATTGCGATTGCCGAGTCCCCGTGTAGGAGGCTGGACCATACCCACTGCGCCGCTCTCAATTCGTCGAAACGCCCTAGGTCAGCGAGGGCGATGCTTGAGGCCCACGTACCCATTAGCTGCCCCCACAGGTCGATGCCAAGGGCGGCCGCGTTCGCGACAAGTTCCTGCGAAATCTCCAGCGCCTTCTCGATCTCACCGCGCATATAAAGTCGAATTGCTTCGCAAAAGACTTGCCAGGAGTGGACGTACGGGTCCGGCACGCGCGCTGCGTAGGCGTCGAGCTCGCTCCAGTAGCGGTCCGCAGACGCGCGGTCGCCGCTGTTGGCGAAAATCTCCGCCAGGGAGTAGAGCAACTGGCTGACGTGCTGGGGCGCCATGCCGGCGCGCGGCGTATCCTGCAACTCCTTCGCTACCTGGAGTCGTTCCTTGTCCCATTTCTGTGGACCACCAACGACTATGAAGCTGAACATGGCGTAGGCCAGCGCTTCGGGGTCGCCAATACGACGCGCCAGTTCCAGGGCCTGACGCCGAAGGCGCCAGCAGGTCTCTTGGTCCTTAAGTGTCCAATGCGTCCAAGAGATGAGACAATCCGCCATGACGCGCTCACGAGATTCCGGCGCGGCGTGCTCGTCAACGCGCTCGCACCACATGCGGTATCCGGGCATCGCGAAGGCGACGCTGCCCTGGTCGTAGATGAGCGCCCAGGCCCCGATCTCCGCGGCGCGCGCGGCCCGCACGCCGCCGCCGAGCCGCTCGGCTATCTCGAACGCCTCTGGTATTACGTTTTCGAAGACGCGCTTCGGTTCCCCGCCCGAGAGCAGGCACGTCGACAGTTCCATCAGCAGCTCATAGCGCCTTGCGTCGTTCGGTGAGTCCAGCACTTCCTGCACCTGCAGAGCTTGGCCGAGCAGCCGCGCCGCTTCGCCGAAGGCGTAGACGGAAGTCGCCCTCTCGGCGGCGAGCTCTCCGTATTCGACCGCCTTCTGCAGGTCCTCCTCCGTTGACGAGTGAGAGAAGTGTTCGGCCAGCTCGGCGGCGTGTTCCTGGAGGTGCGCTCCGTAGTGCTCCTCGAGCGCCTTCGCCACTTCGTTGTGCATCCGCAGGCGCCGCGGCGCGATCATCTCCTCGTAGAGCGTCTGCCGGAAGAAGGCGTGGGTGAAACGGTAGCGCACTTCGCGCCCACCCTTCATCTCCTCGATCAGCGAGACGCGCGTCGCCTCCTCCAGCGCCGCCAGTAGGTCGTCCTCGCTCACGCCCGCCACTCTCTGCAGCACAGGTACGGCGAAGTCGCGCCCGATCACGGCCGCCACGCTGAGCAGACGGTTGCAGCTCTCGCTTAGGCGGGACAGCCTCCGGCCGATGACGTCGCGCAAACCCTCGGGGATGAAGTTGGCGAACGAGTCGGTGGTGACCCACTGGCCGCCCTCACGCTTGATAAGGCCTTCTTCGGCCGCGTTGCGGATCAATTCCTGGATAAAGAGCGGATTGCCCTCGGTCTGCCGATAGATGGCTTCGGCCAGCGTGTACGGGACCTCCTGGCTGGCGATGTTCGAGAGCATGCGTTGCACTTCGTCCGGGCTCAATCCGCGGAGAGGCACACGTTCGAAGGACTCCAAGCGTCGCAGCTCCGCGAGCGTAGCCGAAAGCGGGTGAGTTCGGTCCACTTCGACGTCGCGGTAGGTGCCGACAAGGAGCACTCGCGCTCGCCCGAGGTTCCGGGCCAGGTGCACGAGCATGTCCAGCGTACCCTTGTCGGCGTCGTGCAGGTCTTCCAGGACGATGCACAGCGGCTGGACGTTCGCCCCGTTGCGCAGGAACGCCGCAACCGCCTGGAAGAGCCGAAAACGCTCCTCTTCCGGGCTTCCTGGTGGGGGTAGTTCGACCAATATTTTGTCGCGTACCTCGGACACGATGCGCGCGACCTCCGCCGCGCCGGAGCCGAGTTGCCGCACGAGCTCGTCGGCCTCGTGCGTGACGGTGTATGAGCGCATCGCCTCGACGAACGGCAAGTACGGCAAGGACAGCGATCCTTCTTCGTAGCAGTGGCCTACCAGCGTCTGGCCGCCGCGCATGCCCGAGTACGTCGCGAGCTGCTCCGTTAGAGTGGTCTTGCCGATGCCGGGCTCGCCCACGACGGTGACGAGCCGGCTGTGCCCGGACAACGCCGCGTCGAACGCTTGCTCCAACTGCCTCAGCTCCGCCTCGCGACCCACGAAGGTTCGGCGGTAGATGGGATTAGCGGCGGGATCGGTCGCGGCTGGTGCCGCCACCGGCGCCGGAGTCGATGCATTCTCCACGGCAGCGAGGCTTCTGCTTACTTCCTCCGCGCTTACCGGGCGCTTTCCCGGGTCCTTTTCCAGGATCTGGAGGATCAAGGCCTCCAGCGGAGGGGGACAACCCGGGTTGTGCCACGTGGGCGCAACCGGCGCCGTATTGAGATGCTGCGAGATAACGGCGACGGTGTCATCACCTACGAAGGGCGGCCGACCGGTAACCATCTCGTACAGCACGCAGCCGAGGGCGTAGAGGTCGCTCAGACGATTGGCTTCGCCACCTACGGCCTGTTCGGGCGGCATGTAGCTCGCGGTGCCGACCATCATCCCGGCCATCGTGAGGCGGCTTCTGTCGAGGGCGACCGCCAGGCCGAAATCGCCGATCTTGACGGTCCCCTCTTCCGTCAGCCAGATGTTGCCGGGCTTCAGGTCGCGGTGAATAATTCCGTGCGAGTGAGCATGCGCGAGCCCCTGGCAGACCTGGCCGGTAATGCGCAGCACCTCTGCAGTCGGAAGCCGCCTACCCTCGGCTCTATCGAGTACTCCCGCCAGGTCTCCCCCGGCCATGTACTGCGAGACGATATACGGCTGGCCCGTCTCCTCGCCGATATCGAAGACGGTGACAATCTGTGGATGGTCGCCCAGCCGCCCCATTGCCTGCGCCTCGCGGCGCACCCGCGCGAGGCCGTCCGAGTCCAGGCCTTCGGTCTTGATCAGCGCAAACGCGACGTCGCGGTCGAGCTTCGTATCATGCGCCAGATAAACCCGCTTGCGGCCACCCTCGCCGAGGAACCCGCGGACCGTATAGCGATTCGCGGCGAACGACGACGGAAGACTTGGCGCGGGCGGCGGAGTGGCCGCACGCTTCGCCGACGCCAGAGACGCACCGCAGCTATCGCAAAAGGCCGCGGTCGTCGACAGTTTTGATCCGCAGGATGGGCAAGCGAGACCCAGCTCTTCACCACACCCGCTGCAGAACCTTGCACCCTCTCTGTTATCTCCCCCGCAGGACACGCAGAGCAACTTCGCCCCCCTCATGCTATAGACAGGTGACGTAATCGTGCGTGACAGAGAGGTCTACGTCAATGATTCGCGCGATTTTGAGCAAGAAGAACCGAATACGCCGCCGTCCACCGCCCCACACTACATAAGAGTTTTGTTTGATTGCACATCTTCGCGGTCTTTTCACCTTGTGAGCCTTGGGAGCCACTGTTACCATCTCTCCTCGGTACTGAACGTAACTAGGTTCAATTGCAATATTCCCCGCACGCATTCCCGGCGCTGGGCTCTATCGCGCTGAAGAAGGGAAGCGCACTCCTTCTGACGGCGGCTGCAATGCTAGCTGCCCTTTTCGTCGCCGAGGGTAGCGCGGCTCCGAACTCGCTCACCTGTGAGGGTTACCCCCAGGCCCGCTTATTCGTGGATGCGCAGAGTTGGTGGAGGACAACGCCCGGAATGAGCGGGACTGACTTCGGACACGTCCACGTAGGCGGCTGCATCCCCGAACGCGAGACGCTTTCAGAGAATACGCAGCTGGACGTGCGGGTAATGCTGCACGATAACCCCGGCCAGCTCGACATCTTCGAGCTCGTCTACCATGGTGCGGATTACGAGACCGATGTCGAGTTTCCCCAGACTCCACCGTTCACATGCCCAAACCCGGGGACCTGCGAACGCTGGCTGCAGGTGCCTGTCGACCTCTCGCTCTTCAACCACGCCGGGCTTCAGGAATTACGCTTCCGAGCCTTCGAGGACGTGCCCGGCGGCAACAACATGATCGCGTCACTCGACTGGCAGGTCTACGTTGAAAACGGCGCCACTCGGATGGACCAGACGCGGCTGGCGTTCCCGCGCGGCAAGGGCTGGTATACCGGTTCCGGGTACTGCGAGGCGGGCTACACCGGCGTGCCCTTGCCGAAGGCGCCGCTGTCCGGCGTCTGGTCGCCGCGGCTACGGATGATCGACCACGGGGCTATAGACGACCTGCCGGTGACGGCCTACTCCGTGCGGCTGGACCCCGACTTCCACGCAGACCCCATGAACGAGGGAACAGTCTTACGGGATGGTCTCGGCGAGTTCCCGGAGCAGGACGTGCCGATCGATACTTCTCTCCTTCCCGATGGCCAGCATCGTCTGTTCTTGCGGGCCGACTGTGATGACCCGCGGGGGAGCAGCAACAGCGGTGTACTTGTGGTGAACTTTACGACGGCCAACGGGTCCACGCCCACGGCATCGGCGACGCCTGCCGGCACCCCTACAACGACGCCCACAGCCACCGCGACTCCGGCTACGGCAACAGCGACTCCTACGGCCACTGCCACTGCTACAGGTACGGCGACCGCGACGCAGACCTCCACGGCAACTCCGACCCCTTCGCCTTCTGGTACTGCCACGGCTACGCCAACCCCGACCGCAACGGCAACACCAACCGCTGCGCCAACCGAGACGGCTACGTCCACTGCAACCGAGACGCCCACGGCATTGGCTACGCCTACCTCGACGGCATCGCCAACGCCGGGAGCGGACAGCGACGGCGATGGTCTGCCTGACCTCGTCGACAATTGCCCCAATTGGCCAAACCCCACGCAGAACCTGCCCCCCTGGCTTGTGCCCCTCAACGATCCCGACTGCGACGGGTTCAGCTCGGCCGTCGAAATTTCAGCGGGCACGAGCCCGATCATGCATTGCGGCCTCAATGCTTGGCCGGCCGACATCAACGACGACGGCTTCGTCGACGTGATCGGCGACGTTACTCAAGTCGCGGGGGCATTCGGGAACAGCGTTCCTCCTGGACCGGCGCGTTACGACATCGCACCCGACCCGCCGGACCACTTCATCGACGTCATCGGCGATATTGTGCGCCTGTCGGGCCTCTTTGGGCAGAGCTGCCTCTGAAGGACTGGACATCAGCCACCTCTCTCACGACTCTGGTGGTGCTTGAGACGTACTGGGAGGGCGAGAAGCGGCGGTAGAGCGTTCGGGAAGAGAGAACAGTTGAGGATGTGATTGCAATTAGAGACAAATTGATCGAAGACTATGGGCACACAGCCTATCTGCCATGAAAATCTTCGACATCCTGGACCGTTTTGACTACACCTTCGCCCAAGCTGGCCTGCGAGGCACGTGGGAAGAGGGATCGGGGCTCTGTCCCGAGTGCAAGAGTTCTCCATCCACTAAGAGAGTCCGGCCACTCGTAATCTACTGGGAGCCAGGCTCGGATACGCTAGGCGATTTTACCTGGATCGGGACGTATGTGGTGATTACCGAAGTCGTGATGAACGCCCTACTCTCCCGATTCAGCGGGTTTGAGGCGGGCCCCGTTGAGATGATCCAGGACCCCAAGTTGAGGCCGCCAAAACGCATTACGAAGCGGACGAAACCGCGCATTTGGCTGCCGTACGCAGGTCCAACCTTGTATGAGGTTTGGAAAACTTCATGGGTGAGCGCTGATTTGGCCCGTTCGACGATAGACCTGGTCAATGACTGCACGACTTGTGGAACCAAGGACTATAGGGTCGAAGGTTTAGAGAAATACGTGCCCGCCAGAGATCTCAGGACCGGCGAACTGTTCCCTAGGCGTATACCCCGCGTGTCTGGTGCAGGGATATTCGTCCGCGATCGTGATCTTGGCGGCGCCAGCATCTTCGGCGTTACCCAGCTGCGTGGCCCCACTCTGTGCACCGAACAGGTCAAGGCGTTCATTGAAGAACGGCAGTACACAAATGTCACGTTCGTCGAGGTGGGGGATGTGATTTGATACTGCTTCGATAGGCAACCGTCTCTTCACACTGGCGCTTCCAGGGAGACGGCTCGGGTGAGCTTAGTATGCCTCTGATCCGGCTGACGAGCCCCCGGACACCTGCCGGGGGCGCCAGCCACATTTCTAGCCTTCTGGAATCCGTATCACCGGTCCTCGTCTTCGATGCTTGGTATCTGCTTCCATAAGCTCCCAATTTCTCTTGGATCTCGTTCAGCCGTGAGCTTGAGTCCGTCCGAGTCGTTTCGCGGGAAACTCTGCTCGCACCCGCCGATGTTTGGAGGTGCCACGCGCGGCCTCGGGCAGACTTGTCCCGGACCGCCGTAAACGTCCGCTCCTGTCGAGACCCACCCACCGAACGCGATTGTTATGCTTTTGTTATGCAATAACGCTTTGGGTGCTACATCCTCTTGACAATCGAAGCACTAGTATTCGTCCATCGGGCGGACAGAGCGCCCCTTGACAGGAGAGGCTCCGCCCCCAGGGATGCACCCCATTGGGATCTGCTCTCTCCGCCCTATAAGTGGTGGCCGGTGCCGACTTCACGGTCCAACCGTGGACAGGCAACCGGTCACCAATTTTTTTGCACTAGAGCGGTCGCCAATTGTGGCCGTCCGCTTCAATCAGCTCGTCGGCCTCTTCCGGCCCCGAGGTCCCGGCCTGGTAGTTCGGAAACTCCGGCGCAGGTAATTCTTCCCAGGCCGTCAAGATCTGGTCAGCGATTCGCCAAGCAGCCTCGACCTCATCGTTCCGCGCGAAGAGTGTGGCGTCCCCCTGCATGGCATCGAGGAGCAGCGTCTCATAGGCAGACGGCGCCGCTGC
>Ga0209690_1000430_pt1 | contig 22300 bp, 18 predicted proteins | sample GraSoiAngelo_150_FD_186164 | JGI IMG/M metagenome (GOLD analysis project Ga0209690, IMG submission 186164) | Grasslands soil microbial communities from the Angelo Coastal Reserve, California, USA - 14_1009_09_40cm (SPAdes) (version 2) | ecosystem: Environmental > Terrestrial > Soil > Grasslands ... | reverse complement strand
TTGTTTTTCATGAAACATGGGCTGGAACATTACGACGTGCCGGCCGAGTTCGCGGATTTTCGGACAATCGGCTGCCGCGTTTTCGAAGACGATCAGTCGCAACGCGTCGCCCAAATCTGGGTGGCGGAGAAACGCATCCAGTTCTTTCTTTTTCCAGCGGAGAGGGATGTCAAGACGGGCGCAGTGTTGAGGTTTCCCGGCTGGCGGTACGTTCATCAGGAAGGCTGGGTTGCCGCGGTCACAGAGCACAACGGAGTGTGCTTCATGGCCGCGCTCCCTGGTCGTGAAAAAGACCTTGCCCCGTACATTTCGAAGACGAAACAGTAGGTTGGAGTCCGTTGACATGTCCCGACGCGGCATTGAATCTTTTCGCCGCAATTTGATGCCAGGGTAGCTCAGCGGTAGAGCAGGGGACTCATAAGCCCTTGGTCGGGAGTTCGATTCTCCCCCCTGGTATTCCATTTTGGATTTTCGATTTCAGATTCTAGATTGTGGGTCGTCAGATAACGGCAATTTGATTAATGCCGACAGGGCGAGCCAGCAAAACGTCTTTAGACAGGATTCATGACATTGTTTGGTTTATCAGGGCTAGTTTCCTTCAAACCTGTGAGAAATCCTGTTAATCCTGTCTGAAGCGGCCATCGATGGGTGATTTCTTCGAAGAGCTTTTCGCGCGCGGGAATTCTTATTGGCTGACGCGCTTCATCATTCTGCGGCTGCTCGGTTCTGTTTACGCAATCGCATTTTTGATAGCAGCGCAGCAGTTGGTGCCGCTCATCGGCGAGCACGGATTAACTCCGGCGAATCATTTTCTTACCAGCATCCAAACGCAGCTTGGCTCGCGAATGGCCGGAATGTTCAATATCCCGACGCTGTTCTGGTTCGGCATCTCGGACAACGCACTGTCGATCTTCGCCTGGATTGGATTGGGTTTGTCACTGGTTGTTCTCGGGGGTTACGCGAATGCGATCATTCTCACGGTTCTCTGGGCGATGTACATGTCGATTGTCCACATCGGGCAAGTCTGGTATGGCTACGGTTGGGAGATCCAACTGCTGGAAACCGGGTTTTTGTCGATCTTTCTGTGTCCTTTGCTCGACGGCCGACCGTTTCCAAATTGCCGGCCGCCGCTGCTTATCATCTGGCTTTTTCGCTGGCTCGGTTTTCGAATCATGGTCGGCGCCGGCCTGATCAAGTTACGCGGCGACACCTGCTGGCGTGATCTCACTTGCCTTTACTACCACTACGAAACACAGCCCATCCCCAACCCGATCAGCCGCTATCTGCATTTCGCACCGCACTGGTTTCAGAAATTCGGTACCGCATGGAATCATTTTATCGAGCTGGTCGTGCCGTGGTTCTCATTTGGTCCGCGCACTGCGCGGCACATCGCAGGCGTTCTGCTCGTCAGTTTTCAAATCGTTCTCATTATCAGCGGCAACCTCTCCTTTTTGAACTACGTTACCATTATTCCGTTCCTCGCCTGCTTTGATGACACATTTCTGCGTCACTTTCTACCGGCCAGACTCGTTAGACGCGCTGAACAAGCAGCTCAGGAATCCGAACCGTCGCGTATCAACAACACGATCGCGATCGCACTATCGATCTTGGTTATTTATCTGAGCATCGCGCCGGTGCTCAATCTGGTTTCCGGCCGGCAGCTGATGAATTATTCCTACGATCCCTTCGATCTCGTAAACACCTACGGCGCGTTTGGTACGGTCGGTCGCGAACGTCCGGAGATTATTTTTGAGGGAACGGACGACGCGTTGATCACCGCCGATACGAAATGGAAGGAATACGAATTCAAGGCGAAACCGGGTGATCCGAACCGGCGACCGCCGTTCGTGGCACCGTATCAACCGCGAATCGACTGGCAAATCTGGTTCGCAGCCATGGCGTCACCTGCAGAATACCCGTGGACACTGCATTTCATCTGGAAGCTTCTGCACAACGATCGCGGTACGCTCTCGCTCCTGGCCAACAATCCGTTCCCCAGCGCGCCGCCTCATTATATTCGTGCGCGACTTTATCGATACCAGTTCGCTCCGTTGGGCGACAAAGCATGGTGGAAACGCGAACCAATCGGTGAATGGTTGCCCGCTCTCTCGATTGACGACAGTGAGTTTCGCCGTTTGCTCGGGGCGATGGATTGGTTGGATTAAAGTCGACAATGACAAACAAGGCGGCTGCTCGTGAAGAAGTCTGCTCCAGTGATCAGTGCAAATTTCTTGCAACGTATAGCCCAGCCAACGTCGCGGTTTCATCCTGATTACCTGGCTTACAGGGATCGGGAAATTACTTGGGCTGAGTTGGTCGCGCGGCTGCCCCACGTTGCCATGATCGGCGACAGCGTTTGCACGGACGTGTATATCTCGTCGGTCCTGAGCACGTTTTGGCGCGCGCGCACTTGTTGTGGCAATAACTGGTTTCTCGACACCGATCCGTCGCCCGTGAGCATTCGGAGCGTCTCGAAGAGGCTGGAGGAGTTCACGCCGTTTGTTGCCATGGAATGCGCGGGCATCGGCGCACTCATCGACCACGCAGGAGAGCGGCAGAATTTTTTTCGAAGAATTCTTCGGACGCGCAATTTCTCCGGACAAATTAGCCGCTTACTGAAGGCGAAGCGATTTCCCGACTTAATTCTGATCTCGATCGGACACAACAACATCGATTGGGCGTGGCGAAGTCCGCCGAGCGAACTGGAGCAGCCGGAGAGTCGTTTGCAGCGACAAAGCCGGCATCTTCGGGAAAATTTTGCGCGACAGATGCGACGGCTGATTACGCGTGCGCGTATGCAGCCTCACCGGGTTGCGGTCGTGGTCTACGGTCTCGTCAATTTCGAGGCGTACTTCAAAGCACGCGAAATCGCAGAGCGCCTGCGAGCGCAGGACCCGGCTCGTTATCCGCATCTGGAAACTATTTATAAATATTTCACATCCTTTCGGCCGATTTACCGGTCCAATCTCATCCGTCTTGCCGTGATGGTGAATCAGGAATTGCGCGCGATGGTGAGCGAACTGAACCGCGAACTGGCGGAGAACGTGAAGGTTCAGGTGCGATATTCGGATGCCTTAGCAACAGCCGATTTGGGCCGCGTCGAATTGCTCCACGTAGTCGACGGCTGGCATGCCTCTGCCGAAGGCCACAATGTTCTTGCGGAAGCCGCCTTTAGCGACCTTGGACCAAGTTTGGAATTTCTTGGAATCACTCACGCGCGATCTCCGCACTGAGCGGGAGCCCTCTGTAGAGGCAGGTGTGTCGCCTGCTCAAAATCAAGATCCTCGCAGCCGGCACGGCTTGCCGCTATAATCCGCGCTCCTTCAATCGCGCGATTGTGTCGCGCAACATGCGGTAGCCGAAGTGTCCTTGCGGCACGCGCAGCAGCTCTGAGCCACGCCATTTTCCGTGAACTTCCTCAACATCTTTAGGTCGCGCGATTAAGTCGAATTCCCCGGAGACAAACAGCACGCGACCTGCCTCGCATAGAGGTTGATTGTGCATCGGTGAGCTTAAATGAAAATGCCGCGCGACGAGAGATGGATCGATATTTGCCCGACGCAGTTCGCGCCGCATGAAACGGGCCGCTGGGCTCTCCCAGATCGCGTGCTCAACGTTTACGATCGGCGCCATCAACGCGACGAAACGAAAATCCCGCTCAACCATAGCGAGAAGCGCGCCGATCCATCCGCCATAACTGGTGCCGAGCACGCCGAACTTTTGGCAGCCGCGTTCGCGCAATATTGCCATCAGTTGTCGCAACTCGATTACCCCCTGACGCAACCCTTCCGCATTGCGGATGAGATCGGCAGTGACCGCGAGCTCGCCGTTCCAGTAGCCGCGCGGGACACGTGAGTAATGATACGGGAGGTGCACGAAGCATGCATTCCAACCGAGTTCGTTAAAGCGCGCGGCGTAACGACGATACCCAATGTGACTCGCTGACATGAGCGCGTGCAACATGAGAACGGTCGGCGCTCCCCAGCCTCGTCCACACGGAAAAAAATCGGCGCGCGCGAGGTTGTTCGTGTATTGATCGGGCTAGGCCATGTGATTGCGGTGCCAGTCCTTCCGCCGGTTACGGCCGCAATTTCAGCGCCGTTTGGAACAGCATAAAACTTCTCCGCGGTGAGCGTCTCACACGCCGTCACATAGCGCTCCATTTCCTCACGACTGCGCGCGTGCAGACGATGACGCGACTGAAGCAGATTTATCGACGCGCACATGAGCAAGTCGACACTGCTCGCGGCAAAACGCGCGAACTTGCCAGCTCGAACGCCTAGACGTTTCGGCAAATGCAAATCTCCTGATTCCTCGATGGACAATTTCATTCGGCCATTCGTTGTCTCGGTGGATGCGGCAGATCGTCCGGTGTTAGCGAAAACTTCTCGCGCAACTCAGCATACAGAAGTGTGAACGCTGTGGCTAATTCGCGCTCGATACATGCGCGCGCGGCAGATTTTCCCAGATCAGGAAAATGCGGGATCGGATTGCCGAAGGCGATCCAAATGGGCGTGCGCCGCAGCGGCAGCCAGCGTCTCTTTGAATACAGGCGATCGCTGCCGATAATCACGCATGGCAGGATTGGAACCCCGGCGATATGGCCGAGTGTAGATGCGCCCGGGCGGAGTGCTGCGCCTTCCAGCAGTGAGCGTGCACCGTCACGAATTCCACCTTCGGGGAAAAGACCTACGATCCGCCCGTTCTTCAGTCGCTTGATTGCCGTGCGGATTGTTCTGCGATCGGCACGATTCCGATCCGCTGGAAATGCGTCAACGGCTCGCAAAAGAAATCCCAGCAACGGAAGAGGAAAGAATTCCGCCATTGCCATCCAATCGATCTTCCGCTGCACCACCGACGAAATGATAAACGGATCGAAATGGCTGATGTGATTTGCCGCCAGCAAAAATCCACCGTCACGATTTGCATTTTCACATCCGATCACTTGAATACGCGTCGCGTAGGCAAAAAGGAATTTCATCGAGAGTGCTGCCGCGCGATTCGCAGAGGAATGAAACGACGAGTGCACTTAGCTAAAATAGCCCAGCCTTTTAACGCTGGAAAAAGTTAACATTGGAAGAAGTCCCGGGTTGGAACGAAACAAAGACCTACTATTCTGGTCCATCTATTCTTTTGTCCCACACGGGACATGCTCGAGGTTATATCGCGCGGAAAAACGCAGCGTTAGAAAGACCGCGCTATGCCCGTCCGAGAGATCGTCCTCAGATCCTTTGCATTTTCCAGAATGGAGTTCGCCGGAAGCGAGGATCGGATTGATTTTGAGCGTTGTAATCCAGCGTCAGACTCCGCGATGGAGAATCAGTCATGCAGGTTCAGGTTCGGATGCGTCGAATGATGCGCGCAAGTCGGCGGCGAGAAGTTGGTGCCCATTGAGATTCTTGTATGCCGGAATTTCTTGCAACATTTGGAGCACTCGGTCGAAATAACTCCACGTTAATACAAAGCCGAAGACGCCACCGAGGGTAGTGTTTCGCTGCAAAACGCGTTCGATGTATGCAACGCGCAACGGAGTTCCCCAGCTTTCTTCCCAGGTTTGCCCGGGCTTGCACAGGAAATACTCATCAGGCGAACCGGCAACTCCAGTGCTTCGGAGAACGCTGCAAAGCAAGTGCGTACCGCTGCGCTGAACAGAAGCAACGATGTAAGAGATTGCAGGCTTCATTCTCAAGTTACTACTGCGATTGATCTATGTCGGCGCGAGTTCCCTGCATTTCTTGAGATCGAGTTTCCCGGAGGCGAGAACGGGGATTGTTTCGACGCGCTGGACGTGTTTCGGAATCCACAGGTTTGGCACGCCGCTCGCGTAAAGTTCTTTGCGCAGCTCCGCAAGATCGACGTCTACCGCACTGAGCAGCACCAGCGCTTCGCCCTTGGCTTTGTCTTGCACTCCCACAATGGCGACCATGCGTTCATCTTTTCCGGAGAGATCTAGCAAGTCGACGATCTTATTTTCGATCGCTTCGTGCGGGACCATTTCCCCGCCGATTTTTGAAAAGCGAGAAAGCCGTCCTTCGATGTAAAGAAATCCGTCCTCATCGAACCGGCCGAGGTCGCCGGTCTTGAGCCAGCCATCTTGGAGCACATCGGCTGTGCGTTCTGGATCGCGCAGATAACCTTCAAATATGTTAACTCCACGGAGCCAAACTATTCCGCTTTCGTGCAACGAAAGTTTGCGGTTCGTTTCTGGTTCACGAATTTCCGCGGCGATTCCGGGGGCCATTTTTCCCACGGAACCCAAACGACTCGATGGTTGCACGTAATCGCCCGGATGAGCGGGTTCCGGTTCGGGAAGATTTACGCTGACAACCGGCGAAGTTTCGGTGAGCCCGTAGCCTTCAAACACTCTCTGGTTGAAGCGTTCCTCGAAATTTTTCGCGAGATCGAGGGGAAGCTTTTCCGCGCCGGTAATGACGAGACGCAAGCTACGAAGCTTGTCCGTTTCGACTTTTCGCAAATAACCGCGCAGAAAAGTGGGTGTCGCCAGTAGGAGCGTGAGTTTATATCGTTCGATCAACGCCGCGTTCTTCGTGGCTTCCAGCGGATTTGGATAAGTGACAATGCGCACCCCTTCGATGAGCGGATACCAAAGCGTGACGGTCGATCCGAATGTGTGAAAAAACGGAAGCGACGCGAGAATGGCGTCGTCTTTCGTCGCGTCGAGCAACTGTCGGAACTGCGAGACGTTTCCGACAATGTTGCGGTGGCTGACCACAACGCCTTTTGGGTCGCCGGTGCTTCCGCTTGTAAAAAGCAGGACTGCTTCCGAGTGGCCGCCTTTTTTTGGAATTTTCAAAAGCCGCAAAAGCAGACGCGCAGGAACGAGAAGTGAGATCATCCACCAGAGAATGATTTGAGGCTTCAGTCGCGGCATAAGGTCGTCCAACTTCAGGACGCGTTCCGGCCACGGAAAATCTTTGAGTCGTTCCCTGAATTGCGTGGCTGAAATTGCGACGCGCAGGTTGGCACGCTTGCAGCAAGATTCGTTCGCCGCACGTCCGATCGTGAAATTAAGATCGACTGGGACTTTGTCCGCCAGTGTCACCGCCAGATTCGCCACCATCGATCCTTTGCTCGCAGGCAGGACAATGGCGATTCGTTCATCAGGAAATTCTTTTCGAAAATAACGGCTCAATGCGGCCGCGGCTCCGAGCAATTTCGACCGGCTTAACGCGCTGTGATCGAGCCCATCGACAACGGCGGTCGCGAAAGGCCTTTTCTTCAATCCACGCACGCATGGTTCAGCGAGATGTCGATTTAACGATGGCCGCTTGCTGAAACAGAATTCGCCGAGCTTGAGCAATTCTTCGCGCACGGTTGCGATATCGGCGGCTTCGGCTTTGAGCGGTTTGCCGAAGGCGATGGTCACAGGGTAGGGGATTCGCTTCGGCAATTTCGTGAAAAATCTTCCGCCTTGGAATGAGAAAATTGAGCCCCAGAGCTGGTCGAGCCAGACCGGCACGATCGGTGCCTTCGCGTGGCGCGCTATTAATTCGTAACCGCGCCGCAGCCGCAATAACGTTCCGGCGCGCTCCAACTGGCCTTCGGGAAAAAGACAAACAATCTCGCCCTCGGCGATTTTTTCCGTGGCAGCGCGAATGGCAGAATGCGAATGCCGTGTATCGATGGGGATGCAGCGCAGCAGCCGCAAGAACGGGTGCAGGATCGGCTTGCGATAAAATTCCTCGTCGATGATATAGCGAATCGGGCGAGGGCAGGCGAGCTGCAGAACAATCGCGTCCACCCACGTGATGTGGTTAGGCAACAGCAAACATCCGCCCTCCGGCAAATTGTCAGTTCCGAACGCAGTGACTCGATAAACGCAGCGCGCCAGTCGCCGCCCGAAGAAATAGAGCGCACGCTCAGAGGCGGACATGTAAGCCATCATTTATGATTTACAATTAGCAGCGGTCAAACTGCAATCGGCAATTGTCGATGGAAACAAGCGCGCGTCCTGCACCCGGTGGCCGCACAGCGTTGGTCCTCCTGCTGGCGATCAATCTTTTCAATTACATCGACAGATATGTGCTCGCTGCAGTAGAGCCAGAGATTCGATCGCATTTCTTTCGACCAGACGATCCGAATGCCCACGCGCTGGTTGGTTTCCTCGGGACGGCGTTTCTAGTCAGCTACATGGTCAGCGCCCCGATTTTCGGTTGGCTCGCTGATCGAACGTCGCGCTGGATCATCATCGGCCTGAGTGTAATTCTGTGGAGTGCGGCGACGGCCGCGTCGGGACTTGCGGGAACGTTCGCCTTGCTGCTGATGACGCGACTCTTTGTCGGAGTAGGCGAGGGCGGATACGGCCCGGCAGCTCCGACAATCATTGCCGATCTCTTTCCGCTGTTGCTGCGCGGGCGGGTGCTTTCCTATTTTTATGTCGCGATTCCGGTTGGCAGCGCGATCGGGTACGCCATTGGTGGATTTGTCGCGGCGCATTGGGGCTGGCAAACGGCATTTTTTGTTGTCGCGCCGCCAGGATTGCTGCTTGGCCTGGCATGTTTTTGGCGCCGCGATCAGCGCGGGCGATTGGGGGGAGTAAAAGAGAAGCAGCGAGCGAGCTGGAACGATTACCTTGGCCTTGTGCGCACGCGGTCCTACGTCTTAAACACGCTGGCGATGACTGCGCTCACGTTCGCAATCGGCGGAATGTCCTTTTGGGTCCCGGGATACCTTGAATATCGCGGTTTACCGCCGACCAGCCGCATCATCTTTGGCGGCATCACTGTTTTTGCCGGCTTGACGGCCACGCTCTCGGGCGGAATCACGGGCGATTGTCTGCGAAAACGCTTTCCCGGCTCATATTTTCTAATTTCCGGAATTGGAGTGATCATAGCCTTCCCGTTTTCAGTCGTGATGCTTTTCACACCATTCCCTTCTGCCTGGGTAATGATGTTCATCGCGGTGTTTTTTCTTTTTTTTAACACCGGCCCGTCAAATACGGCGCTCGCCAATGTGACGCATCCGTCGGTGCGAGCCACTGCCTTTGCGCTCAATATTTTAATCATTCACGCGCTGGGAGACGCGGCTGCTCCGCCATTGATTGGGGCCGTGGCCGATCGCACAAACATGAACATCGCCTTTCTTGTCGTCTCCGCCATGATGCTCGCCGCGGGTGTGCTTTGGCTTTGGGGCGCAAAGTTTTTGCCATCCGATACAGCCATGATAGAAGCGGCACAAAGTAGTTGAGTGATCGTCAGATGTCGCTTCTTCGGTTGTAGAACGGTTCCGGAACACGAGTTGGACAGAGTCAACAAACGGGCGTCTAAGTTGGAAAAGTTATGTCAATCCTTCGGCTCTGTTCAGGACAAGCCCCGCGCTGTTTATCCATCTGCTCGCTGATGTTATTGGGAACTATCGCATGCGGCGACGGAGTTCCGGAGGATTGCACCCAACTTATCCTCGGCGTCGCGCCGACATGGAATTCCATGCACGGTGAGGTGCGATTATTTGAACGATCGCGCGGCGGAGATTGGGCGCCTGTAGCTGGACCTTTCCCAGTCCTGTTTGGCAAGAATGGAGTCGCATGGGGAACAGGGCTCGCCGGGCAAAACGAGCCGGGCCTTCGAAAAAAAGAACGAGACGGACGAGCGCCTGCGGGAGTTTTCGAGATCGGGCAGGTTTTTGGGTACGATCAGAGTTTGCCTCCAGGAGCCGACTATCCGTACCACCAAGTAACCGAAGCAGACGTTTGGAGCGATGACCCGCGCTCGCCGAACTACAATCGGCATATCGTGATTGATCCGAAAAATCCTCCCGACAATTACACTCACGAAAAAATGCGCTCAGGCGATTTCGCGTATCACTGGCTAGTTGAGATCCGGCACAATTCCGATCCGCCGGTGCCCGGCGCGGGCAGCGCGATTTTTTTTCATATTCGGCGCGGTGTTAATCGGCCAACCACTGGCTGTACGACGATGGCAAAGCCAGACCTTGCGAAGTTGATCACATGGTTGCGAGCCAGGCGACATCCTTGTTACGCGCTATTGCCCGCTGTCGAATACGATAAAAAATGGCGTTCGTGGCACCTGCCTTCTCCAGAAACATTGCGCGGCGGCAAATCCTCAACTTTGATTCATTGATTCCTCGAATTGTTTAGTTAGCTTCTCGTTAACCGATGCGCATGCGCAGACGCCCTAATCCTGACTCGGAAGAGAACATCCGCCGCATCGACACAAAAGTGCGTGCGAAGAAACAGACGCATGGTTTTCAGGTCCATTTTCTCCGCGGCAATGAAGTCGTGACAAAGATGTTTAGCGACAGCATCTGTGGGGGAAAGGAAGCAGCAAGACGTGCCGCACGGAAATTCAAGCGCGCGGTCATACGCCGTTTGCCTCAGCGTAGGTTTGTTGGTTTCAAGTAAACGTATCGCAGTTAGCGGGGTTGTTTTTTGCGATAGATCTTCCAGCATTCTAAAAACCCGGGCGCGAAATCTTCCGGTCGCGTCGTGACCCAACCGTCGACAACAGCCGGAGGAAAAAAAGCACCGGTCTCAATTTCACTTCGGTTCGGTATAGGATTGGCGTTAATCTCTCCTCGATAAAGCCAGATAAACTCCTGGTCAGTGCGTGCTGAGGACGGAAGCTTAAGAATCTTTGTGAGATGGACATTTTTTGCACCTAGTTCCTCTTCCAACTCGCGTCGGGCCGTTTCGTCGTAGCTTTCCCCGGCCGCTACATGGCCAGCAACGCTGGAGTCCCACTTCAAAGAATGTCTATCTTTCCATCGGGAGCGCTGCTGCAAATAAACTTCGTCGGCTCGGTTGAAAATCAGGATGTGGACGGCACGATGGCGCAAGTTATTCCCATGCACATCGGAACGCTGCGCGCATCGTAAAATTCGATCGTTCTCGTCGACCACCGGGAAGAGTTCATTTTTCATCGCTGTTGTATCTGAGTACACAGGTGGCGCGACATAATTTGCGAGGCCAATCCATTGAAGCAGCGAGAGCTCTTCCGCTCGAGCTGTGGGATCGAAGCCTAGAGTCGAAGCGGCACGGTGCCAATTCGTAACATGCGCCCGGAGCAATTTTCTTAACTGTTTTCTTCTTTGAGAAAAGCCGCATCGAATCAATTTCGCAAGCAGCTCATCATCGCGCGCGGGTAACTCAAACGGATCGCGAGGCAAGATTCGCACCAGCGCGGAATCGACATCGGGTTTTGGAAAGAAAACTGTTGCTGGAATTGTACGCAGATATTGCACGCAATGCTGCAACTGCACGCGCAACGTTAGAAAGCCGTAATCATGCGTGGACGGCACAGCTGAAAGGCGTAGTGCCATCTCCTTTTGTAACATGCACAACCACAGTGAGATGGGACTTGGATACGCAAGGAACTTCAAAAGCAACGCACTTGAGACGTTGTAGGGAAGGTTACCAAGTAGTTTCACTCGACGGTGCGAAAAAAGAACACGCACGTCAAACTTCAGTGCATCCACGTTCATTACTTCAAGTCGTGGATGACTGAGGCGTTCGCACAAAAAGTTAGCGAGGCGTGCGTCTTTCTCGATCGCGAGAACCTGCGCACCCTTCTTAAGCGCCAACTCCGTTAGGGCACCTAACCCAGGTCCGATTTCCACCACGTAATCGTCCGCAGTTAGCTCCGCTTGATCGACAATCCAGCGCGCAACATTTTGGTCGTGCAGAAAATTTTGCCCCAGAGTCTTGACCGGTGAAACGCGTATTTCTTGAAGCGTCGCCCGTATGTCGGAGAGCTTCATAAAAGGCTTAGCGGATGCAGCGCTAGGACCGCAGAAATTGGTGCGTTTGTTCACAAAATCCTGTGAACAAAATACGGCGGCGGCGGAAGCTTATTCACAAGTTATTCAATACCCACTCCAGAACCAGAAAACGCAGGAATAATCTTTCTTATCTTCCATTGGAGCGCTCCTTATATGCCGACTCTGCGTCTGGCAGGGCTAGGCGCGTCCGCTTTTTACGGCTCGCGAGATACGTTCGCCGCGCATCCTTCAACGAAACGCCGTCGATAAAAAATACGGTCGCGGCACGGCCAATCGCGTATGTTCCGGACCCAGCGACCAGTCCGCAGACGACGTTTCCCCAACCGGGAAAGAATTTCAGGAGCGCACGGGTACCTTCACGCAGAAGCATCGCTACGCCGACATTAGCGCCAAGAGCGCCGATAAATTCGGTGGACGCGCGCAAGCTGCGCTCACGCCCGCTCACATACATGATTCCGGAAATCATCATGAGCTGCAAACTTGTTAAGATCGGAAGATCGGCGAGCGGGATTGGTTGTGCGCCAACCGCTGCACAGATGGCGGTCGTTGACTTCACCAAAAGCTGCGCGACTTCGTGCTGGGCTTCGCGATTTCGCGATATCCTGATCATTTCCATTCGCGCCTCGTTCGGCAACTCGCGCGTCAGCATCGACATGAGTTGTTGGGCCTGCGCATCGGGCAGTTCTAGGCGTTGATCAGGATCTGCGAGAACCAATCTAAACGTCTCCAAAAAAGGTTTGCGCCCTGCGGCATTTGATCGAAGCGCTGATCGCAGACGAGACGTAACCAGATTGATCTGATTGGACTCGATTGCCTCTCCCGCAGGCGGAATGATAAACTCAATTACCTTCGTGCTCGTCTCCGATGTCTTGTTCCAAGCGCAATACTTGATTAAATCGTCCAGGTCGCGTTTGTCAGGTCCCTGTGCCATTCCGTCGTCATTGAGGAAGAAAATAATATCGGCAGTTTGATATTTGAGTTCGTCCTGGAGCTGAATGGCAGCCGAATCATCAGCGCCGCGGGTGTCGAGGATCGAGATCGTTCCGCGCTCAGGGAAGCTGACATCGAACCAACGGTAAAGAGGGAGAGGGGCATCGTCCGTTAGGGCGAAGTTCGCCGGACTGAAGAGCGCACAGATAATTTTCCCTACGGGTATTTTAGATGAGCCGGCAAAAAGAAAACGCGGCGGGCGCTGCTGGAGAAATAATTGTTTGAGTGGCGTAAGCTCGCTGAGAACCGCTTTTTGAATTCTGGCCGGCAATTTGCCCGCAAGGCGTTCAAGCCGCTCGACAATCTGGAGGAGTGATGGCGGATTCACGAACGTATCAGTCTTTGGAGGTTCCAATTCACCGGCAGGCGACTTTCAGCGCTGGAAAATACATTGTCGAAGTCGAATGTTCCGACATATAGAGATTCGCGCTTTTAATCTTAATCCGAAAATTCAAATTCTTCTTTCTTTTCCATGAGTCTAAATGTCGAAATTCTCTCTCGGGCGGCAACCGAAGCACGCGGTTTGTGCATGGACGCCGTGCAGGCTTCGAAATCCGGTCACCTTGGTCTTCCGCTGGGTTGCGCCGAAATGGGAGCGGTCCTCTACGGCTATGCGCTCAAACACAATCCGGACAAGCCGCGCTGGATCAATCGCGACTATTTCGTTCTCTCCGGCGGACACGGCAGCATGTTTCTCTATGCCTGGCTGCACATGAGCGGCTATGATTTGCCGATGTCGGAAATCAAACGGTTCCGGCAGTTGCATTCCAAAACGCCGGGACACCCTGAATTTGGCGACACGCCCGGAGTGGAATGCACCACGGGACCTCTTGGGCAGGGAGTCGGCAATGCTGTTGGCATTGCTGCGGCCTCGAAAATGGCGGCGGCCCGCTTCAACACCGGTGAGCACACGATTTTTAATCATCACGTCTTCTGTTTGTGTAGTGACGGGGACATGCAGGAAGGCGTCGCCTCCGAGGCATGTGCGCTCGCTGGTCATTGGGGCCTCGATAATTTGATCCTGATTTACGATTCCAACGGCGTCACTCTTGATGCGCCGGCGAAAACAACCCAGAGCGAAGACACTGGCCAACGCCTTCGAGCCTACGGATTCGACGTTCAGGAAATCGACGGCGAGGACATGCAACAGTTTCTCGATGCGTTGAACATCGCCAAGGAACGTGACAACGGGAAACCGCAATTCATCATTGCGCATACGCTCATCGGCAAGGGCGTCCCGGAAGTCGAAGGGACGTACAAGGCGCATGGAGAAGCGGGCGCGAAATACGTTGATGCAGCGCGCAAAGCGCTGGGATTGCCTGATGAGCATTATTTCGTCTCGCAGGAAGTTTACGATTACTTTGCGGACCACAAAAAGCAGCTCCTCGCTGATTACGAGCGTTGGGAAAAAATTTACAACGAGTGGCGCCAGAAGAACCCTGGCCTGGCAAAAATGCTTGATGACGGGATTGAGAGGGAAGTGCCGGTCGATCTCTTGTCCAAGATCCCGGAGTTTCCGACGGAGGCGAAACTGGCTACTCGAAAAGCCGGCGGCGAAGTATTGCAACCGATCGCGCAAGCAATGCCGCTGCTCACGAGCGGCAGCGCCGATCTGCATGGGTCGACAATGAACTACATCAAGGACGGCGGCGATTTCACGCGCGACAATCCTGGTGGCCGCAACATGCGGTTTGGCATTCGCGAGCACGGAATGTGCGCGATTCTCAACGGCATCTCGTATCACGGTCTATTCCGCGCATCTGGCGCAACGTTTACGGTTTTCACTGATTATTGCCGCGCTTCCATTCGGCTGGGCGCGCTGGCGAAGCTCCCCAATATCTACATTTTTACCCACGACTCGATCGGCGTCGGCGAAGACGGCCCGACGCATCAACCTGTGGAGACGGTGAGCTCGGTTCGCTTGATGCCCAACATCGACGTGATTCGCCCCGCCGATCCGGAAGAAACCGCCGGCGCATTTGTCGCGGCGATGCAACGAACCGATGGGCCAACCTTTCTTGCGCTCACGCGCCAGACCGTTCCGATATTGAACGATATCGATCCAAAATTGCGCCGCGAAGGAGTCGCGCGCGGCGGTTACATCGCGCAAAAAGAGAAAGGCAAACTCGATCTGATCATCATGTCGTGCGGCAGCGAACTACAGCATGCGCTCGCCGCGGCAAAAGAACTCGGCGACGGCGTGCGCGTCGTTTCGATGCCGTGCTTCGAGCGTTTCAATCGCGAGTCCCTGGAGTATCGTGAAGCGATTCTCCCAATTTCATGCCGCCGTCGCGTGGCAATCGAGGCGGGAGTGACTGAAATTTGGTGGCAATACGTCGGTCTCGATGGAAAAGTGGTCGGGCTGCATGAATTTGGACTGAGCGCGCCCGGCCCTGAAGTGATGAAAGAGCGCGGCATCGACTCGCAGCACGTTATTGATGCGGCGAAATCCCTCTAGAACGCTTCCTGCGACTCAGCCGCATCTTCCGCGCGATCTTCAAAACGCGTGAAGTCCTTTAGGAAAGTAAGTTTGACTTGGCCGATCGGACCATTTCTCTGTTTGGCAATAATTAGTTCAGCCTTGCCTTCCAGCTCCGTTCTTTCCTCATCTGAATCCGCGTAATATTCCTCCCGAACAAGCAAACCGACAAGATCGGCATCCTGCTCGATTGAACCTGATTCTCGCAAATCCGCCAGCCGGGGAACTCCTTTTCCGCTGCCTGTTCGGATCTCCGGATTGCGATTCAACTGCGCCACAACAATGATCGGTATCTTTAGTTCTTTGGCCAAACCTTTTAGCCCCGCTGAAATTTCCGAGATTTCCAACTGCCGATTGTCCTGGGCACGGCGAGATGTCGACCTTAGCAGTTGCAAGTAATCCACAATGATGAGTCGCACATCATGCTGCGCTTTAAGCCGACGCGCCTTCGCGCGCAATTCGAGAATCGTGAGACCGGCGGTGTCATCGATGAAGATTTTCGCTTCCGCCAGTTTCGAAGCTGCGTGCGTCAGTTTTGGAAAGTCGGCTTCCGCAAGAAATCCATCTCGCGTTTTAGCTAGGTTGACGCGAGCTCGTGAACAAAGCATGCGCTGAACAAGCTGTTGTGCGCTCATCTCCAAGCTGAAAATTGCCACCGGAAGCTTCACCTCGATGGCAGCATGCTCAGCGATGTTCATTGCCAGCGCTGTTTTCCCCATGCTCGGCCGAGCTGCGATCACACTCATCTCTGAGGAGTGTAAACCGCTTGTCAGCTTGTCGAGATCGCGAAAGCCGGTCGACACTCCTGTAATTGCGCCTTTGTTTTCAAAGAGCTTCTCGATTGATTCAAGAGTGCTCATAACTTGCTCTTTCATCGAGAGCATCTCGCCTTTGAAACGGTCTTCACCCACGGCGAAAATGCGCTGTTCCACTTCGTCGAGAAGATTGTTCACTTCGTCTTGTTCCTCGTAGGCGCGCCGAACACTCTCTGTAGCGGCAGTGATGATTTCGCGGAGAATGTATTTGTCGCGAACGATGTCGAGGTAGTACTGCACATTCGCCGCCGTTGGGACGAATGTGAACAGGCTGGTGACGAATGCGGCGCCGCCCACGCTCTGGAGCAAATTCCGATCACGCAAAACTTGCGTGAAGGTGATCAGATCGATCGCCTGCCCCGCGTTCCAAAGGTCGACAAGGAGGTTGTAGATGGTTTGATGCGCCGGGACGTAAAAATATTCCTCGTTAATTTTCTCGACGCACTCCGAAATTGTTTCTCGCGGTGAGATGAGCATCGAACCCAGGACGCCTTGCTCCGCTTCCAGGCTGTGCGGCGGGGAACGGTGAATATCCTGCGCAGAACCTGTTGGCGAAATGGGGACAACCTTTTCGCCACTTCTCACCGCCGAACCCCGGCCAGCGCCATTTCCCGCTTTACGAGGCTTCTCTCCTGTCCAGGCGGACGATTGAGTCGCCATTTATTCCGTTTCTTTTCGCTCTTCTTTTTTTCTTCGGAAAAATCGATGTTTTCTCTTTTCAGGTTCCCCGGCCGCAGCACTCACGTCTTCCGCCCGGCGGTCGCGTGGCTCGTCTGCAGATTTCACCTGAAAAACAAATTGCGCGGTCACATTGTGGTGCAGCTTGATCGCGACCTCGTGCTCGCCCGTATCTTTGATCGGGCGCTCCAGAATGATTTTGTGTCGATCAATCTCGGTGCCGAGCTCGTTTTTGAGCCGGTTTACGATGCCCTGGGCGGTGACTGACCCGAAAGCTTTGCCGGTCTCACCCGTTTCGAGCGTGAAGATGATCCGGGCTTTTCCGATTCGACGTGCCAATTCCTCGGCTTCATTTAGCTCCCGCGCTTCACGTTCGGCGCGTTTTGCTTTCAACGCATCGAGCTGCCGCAGACTTGCCGGCGTAACTTCGTGCGCTTTGCCGCGTGGAAGTAAATAATTGCGCGCGTAACCGCGCCGCACTTTTACTACGTCGGCTTCCGCGCCTAGACCAGGAACGTTCTCGGTTAAAATGATTTCAGTCAAAGGCATTTGGTGATGGTTATCTGGGGAAAATTTCTGTGTGATAGAAGCGGAGGGAAGCCGAGTATAGGATCCGAGTGCGCGCTGTCAACTCGCGAATTTTTTTTGGGGCCAAATTGAAACAAAATAGAATTATTTCGAGTTCTCATTCACACGTTCGCGTTCATTAACACCGGCTTTGCAGGATAGCGTTGGTTTGGCACCGGTCGGAAAGCCGGTGTCAATCAAAGCAAGAGCGATTTCGGCGCGTACCAGCCGTCGCGCGTGAGAGGCAGCTTGATTTCGCCGGACGGATCCAATTTTGCAAGCAGCGTTTGGTAAACGGCAATGTGACCGTACGAAAATCCGTGTGCCGAGCCGGCAATATAGAGACGCCATGCGCGATACGTCGCTTCATCGACGAAGCGGAGCGCTTCATCGTGGTGCGCTTCCAATCTACCAAGCCAGTGGCGCAGGGTGAGCGCATAATGCTCGCGCAGGTTTTCCACATCGCGGATTTCAAAACCTGACGACTCTGCGGCGGTCAGCATGATTGGCAGGGGCGGAATATCGCCATCGGGAAAAACGTATTGCTCGATGAATGAGCCCCGAAAGCTTTCGGGGTTGCCTGGTCGCGGGATGATATCTTCGGCGATTGCCTGGTTAAGAAAAACGCCGCCCGGTTTGAGCGCACGATGTGCAGCCGTAAAGTAATCCGGGAGCCGCTCGCGTCCGACGTGTTCGGCCATTCCAACGCTCACGATCGCATCGTAAAATCCGCTGGTTGTCGCGATTTCGCGGTAATCGCGCAGCTCGATCCTCGCCTCGTTTCCCAGTCCAGCTTCGGCGATCCGAGAGAGCGCCCATTCCGCTTGGGGTTCGCTTGCGGTGATTCCCTCGGCGCGGGCGCCGAAATGTTTTGCCGCGTGAACGACGAGGCCGCCCCAGCCACAACCAATGTCCAGCAGACGCTGCCCTGGCTGGAGACATAATTTGCGGCAGATGTAATCGAGCTTTTGCTGCTGGGCCACGTCGAGGTCGTCGCTCGGGGAGCGGAAGTACGCACACGAGTAGACCATTTGCCGATCCAGCCATAGTCGATAGAAATGATTCGAAACATCGTAGTGGAACGTTACTGCGCGCCGATCACGCTCCCGTGAGTAGCGTCTACCACGAACTCGTGGCAGCAGTTGCCTCGCAGCACGCCGCATTATTGATCTTCCATCATACTCGGGAAGCGTGATCAGCAGACCACCGAGCTTTAGCTTTTTCTTCCAATCATCAAGGCGGCTGAGCAAGAAATCGCCGACTTCAAATGCCGCCTCGATATCACCTTCGATGTCGAGGTCGTCGTGCAAATACGCTTCGGCCAAACCGACTTCGGTCCTAGGCAAGAACATTCGCCCGAGTGCGCCGGGATGTTTCAGCACGAGCGTCGCATCACGTGGCCGCTCGTCCGGCCACATTGTTCCGCCCCAGAGCCGCACGCCCACCTTCTCAAGCGAACAGCCGGCGAAAATCTCCCTTAGAATATTGCGCGTTCTCTCCTCGACTGTTTCCTCTGAGGAGATCGCATGCATCGCTTCATGCGGAATCGGCGGTCAAATCAAATCATGCCGAGCTTCATCCGACCTGCTTCGCTGATCATGTTTTGATTCCAGGGCGGGTCCCAGACGAGCTGCACATCAGCTTCATCCACGCCATCGATGGATAGAATCTTGCTCTGTGCATCGTGCGCGATTGCTGGTCCCATACCGCAGCCCGGGGCCGTCAAAGTCATTTTTACTTCCACCCGCGTGCCGCCGTCGTCTTTCTTGATCAACCGGCAATCATAAACGAGACCAAGATCGACAATGTTCACCGGAATTTCTGGGTCGTAGCATTGGCGAAGCTGATTCCAGACATCGTCTTCTGAAACCGCACCGTTTGTCGCGCTCGCTGGCTTTTGAGCCATCTGTGGCTGCGGCTTCTCCAGACCGAGGGCATCGAGATCTTTTTCCGCGATGCGCGCGAGCCCTTGATAGGTCGCAATGGTGTAGCTTCCTCCAAGACTTTGGGTGATCACGCCCTGCGTGCCGGCCGGGATGGTGGTTTTGTGTCCGCTCGGAATCTGGATCGCCTCGCAATCGCGGCTCAATGTGAATTCAGTGTTCTCGTACATAACTTCCTTTTCTGTCGTTCCGAGCGGAGTCGAGGAATCTCTCATTCTTGATTCGGCAAGTTCTCTCGCCGTCCGGAACAATGCTGGTGTTATTATGCCACAGATGGGCCGCCTTCGCCAGGCTGCGGCGCGGCGGGCAAATGACCGGCGTGATTCGTTAAATCGTTACATCGTTGCAATGTGGCGAAGCCGTTCGTCATTCGTGCTTCGTCATTTACCTAATACACATCGCGCTTATAGCGTTTATCGCTCTTCAGTTTCTCGACGTATTCGTTCGCTTCTCCGGGGCTTTTGCCGCCTTGTTCCTGCACAATCTTGCGCAGCGTCGCATCGACATCCTTGGCCATCCGACGCGCGTCGCCGCACACAAAAAAGTACGCTCCTTCGGCGTCGAGCCATTTCCAAATCTCGGCGGCGTTGTCCCTCATCCGATGCTGCACGTAAATCTTCTGGGGCTGATCGCGTGACCACGCGCAATCGAGTCGTGTGAGAATCCCCTCTTTCTTGAACGCCTCGAACTCGTCACCGTAAGCGAAATCGCATTTCTCATGTTGCGATCCAAAGAAGAGCCAGTTTTTCCCTTTCGCCCCCATCGCTTTCCGTTCCTGCAGATACGCGCGAAACGGCGCCACTCCGGTTCCAGGACCCACCATGATGATTGGAATGTCTGAGTCCTCCGGCAAATGAAAATGCTTCGCAATGCTGGGGAAAACCGGCACGGGTGCGTCATCAGCGCGTTCTGCAAGAAAAGATGAGCAAACCCCTTTTCGAAGCCGACCGTGACTCTCATAGCGGACCACGTCCACGATAAAGTGCACCTGATCCGGGTACGCCTTCAGACTGGAGGCCACTGAATAAAGGCGCGGCTGCAATTTCGTGAGCAGTCCGACAAATTCTTCCGGCGCGAACCGGGCGGAGGGATGTTCCGAGAGGAAATCGATTATTTCCATGCCCCAAAGGTAAGTCTCGAGATCGTGTTTGCGGTTTGGCGCGAGAAGGTAGCTCAACGTCGGCGCAGCTGAAGCTCGCTCGGCAATGGCCCTCAAAAACTTGGGCGTTGGCTGTGTGATGCTATAATCGCGCAGCAATGCTTCGCGCAATCTCGTTGGTTCCCCTTTTGGTCGCGGGACTTTTTCATCGCCGGTTGCGCCGAGCGCGTGAATGATCTCATCGACCAGTTGCGGGTCGTTGGCTGCATAGACGGCCAGTGAATCGCCCACCTCAAAGCTCAAGCCCCAGCCGGTGAGATCGAGCTCGAAATGGCGCGTATCCTTCGCGGACTCGGGGCCGCTCAAGCAGCGATTGACCAGGAGTTTGGCGGGAAACGGATTCGCCCGTGAATATGGTGGAGCGGAAACGGTAGCTTCAGCATGCATAAAGCAAACTAGCGTCATCCGTCAGACACGCCAAATGACGCCAAAACTTCAGACACGAATTTCACGAATTCACACCAAATTGATCCAACGGTTGGCTGAAGCCTTATGAAATTCGTGACAATTCGTGTAATTCGTGTCTTCGCAAGTTTATTTCGCCACCCGAATTACCCGTCATTTCCGATTGCGAGCGTCGGGCAAACATCCATGGCGTGCTGAGCGGCGTCCATTTCCTCCGGCGTTTCCGGTTGTTTAAAGAAATGAACCCCAGTCTCGTCGCGGTTGTATGTCAAAAGATTTGGCGCCTCCTCAAGACAGAGACGGCACAACGCGCAGCTCGTGTCCACATACCACGCTCCGAGCGCGTTCTCAGGCTGTTTGCTTAGTTTGTCCGCCATCGCGTAACAAATGCACAGCTAACCGACAAAGTCGCTTCCGATTTGCTTCTTGGGCAACGGTTCCCGTTTTTAGGCGCAAAGACCGCAGCGCTATTTTATTTATTCAAAATGATGTAGTGGCGGCTGTCCCCAGCCGCAAATCCCCTGCGCGCGAGGACACGCGCCGCTACATCCTTGGGAAACCCTATCGGTTCTTGAAAACAACTTGCGGCGCAGGTTTTCTCAGTTCAATCTGTGCGCTCACCCTCTGGAGCTGCGCCTCCTGCTCTTTCAAACGCGCAGTGAGAACTTCCATCCCTTTCTGTAGCTCGGCAATGGTCGCTTCCTGTTGCTCTCCTTTGCGGTGCGCTTTCAGGAACTCGTTAAGCAACATCACGTTCACCGCCTCATAGCGGACGGTGTAAGGCTTGCCCTGTTCATCACGCGCCACCAGATCGGGATTTACCTTCTCGACCTGCTCAGCGACCAGGCCAAATTGCGGGATGCCAGTACGATCAAGCTCGTGTTTGTAACGGAAAGTGACCGGCTGGAGTGCCAAAATCGCTTCGCTCGCTTTATCCATCGGCTTGATATCATCCTTATAGCGCGCCGAGGAGGTGCTCGTTCCTAATTGTCCGCCGGAACCAACCACCACGCTCAGGCCTGACACCGGCACGTTGTAGATGCCGGCAATCAGAGTATTGGTATGCGTGCCGGCCGTCCCGATGCGGATGATGCCGGACTCGCTCGCCGTGCCCTGGTTGTCAATGTTATTGCTACCGGTTGTGAGGTTGTAGCCAGCCAGCGTGCCAACGGCGATGTTACTGTATCCGGTGGTATTAGTTTGAAGGGCATAGGGCCCGAGGGCGGTATTACTATAGCCAGTGGTGTTGTTTTGCAGCGAACGCATGCCAAAGGCGGCGCTGTCGTGGCCGCCCGTATTAAGATTGAGCGACTGATACCCCATGGCTGTGTTGTTGCTCGCCGTGTTTTTGTAGAGCGCACCCCGGCCGGTGGCGGTGTTGAAATTCCCAGTGCTATTGAAATAGAGCGCGACATAACCCGTGGCCGTGTTACTGCCGCCGCTCGTGTCCTTGTAGAGTGATTGGACTCCGGCGGCGGTGTTATAGTTGCCGCTAGTATAGCTAAAA
>Ga0209690_1000429_pt1 | contig 22360 bp, 19 predicted proteins | sample GraSoiAngelo_150_FD_186164 | JGI IMG/M metagenome (GOLD analysis project Ga0209690, IMG submission 186164) | Grasslands soil microbial communities from the Angelo Coastal Reserve, California, USA - 14_1009_09_40cm (SPAdes) (version 2) | ecosystem: Environmental > Terrestrial > Soil > Grasslands ... | reverse complement strand
GAGACACCCCCCGTTGACCCAAGCCCTGCCGCTTCCGATCCCTCGCCTCACACGCGTGCTGGAGGCCGGTGTGCGAACGGTGCGCGCCCATCCGCTGCTCAACCCGGTGGCTCTCAAGGAGCTCTGGCACGAGCGCGCCGGGCACGCGGTGGATCCGGCCCACGGGCCACATCTGCTTGCGGCGCTCGACTGGCTGGCACGCGCCCAGGCCGCTGGCGGCGACGGCGGCTTCGCGCGCGGTTACAGTCTCGCCTGGAGTCCGTACTTCAGATCACGCGGGTGGCAGCCCAGCTACCCCGAGACGACGGGCTACATCATCCCGACGTTGTATCTCGCGGCGCGGCACCTGGGGCGTCCCGAACTCGCTCAGCGCGCCGAGCGCGCCGCGTGCTGGGAGGTCGAGATCCAGCTGCCGTCCGGCGCGGTGCGGGGTGGAGTGATGGGAGAGCACCTCTCTCCGGCGGTGTTCAACACCGGGCAGGTCCTGTTCGGCTGGCTGGCAGCGTTTGCGGAGACGGGCTCGGGAGTGTTCGCAGGCGCGGCGCGACGGGCGGCGTCCTTCCTGTTGGCGACGCTGGACGAGGACGGTCTCTGGCGCCGCGGCAATTCCCGCTTCGCCGATGCTCGAGCGACGCTCTACAACACCCGCACGGCGTGGGGGCTCGCGGCAGCGGGGCGACTGCTCGGCGCGCCCGAGTTCACGGCGGCCGCGGCGCGGAACTTCCGCGCCGTGGCGCGGCGGCAGCACGACGATGGCTGGCTGCCGGACTGCTGCCTCTCCGACCCGTTCCGACCGCTGCTGCACACGATTGCCTACGCGATCCGAGGCCTGCTCGAGGGCGGGCGACTGCTGCAGGATGACCGGCTCATCGGCCACGCCGCCGTGGCTGCGGAGCGGATCGCGGCCGCGGTGGAGCCGGATGGCCGGCTCCCGGGGCGGTTCGCCGCCGGCTGGAAGCCCGCCGTATCGTGGAGCTGCCTGACCGGCGAGGCGCAGATGGCGAACATCTGGTTGCGCCTGTTCGAGATCACGGGCGAGCCGAAATGGCTCGGTCCCGTCGGGCCGGTGCTCCGCTTTCTCAAGTCGACGCAGAACCGCACCAGTCGCGACCCCGGGCTTCGGGGCGGCGTCAAGGGCTCGTATCCGCTCAGCGCGGAGTACGGGCCGTACCAGACCCTGAACTGGGCGACGAAGTTCTTCGTCGACGCGCTCATCCGGCACGAGCGGATCACGCTGGGCGTCGGGAAGGAAGCCGCGACCGCGACGGCCGCCGCCCTCGCCTAAGCGCGCCATGGTGGTCCTGCAAATCGTCGCGCCCGCGGAATTCGGGGGCCTGGAGCGGGTCGCTCACGCGCTGGCGCAGGGGCTCCATGGGACGGGTCATGAGGTCCACGTTGCGACCGTGCTCGACCGTCCCGGCGAACATCCCTTTCTGGCACCACTCGCCCAGGTCGGTATTACGACGCACCAGTTGGTATTCCCCGGGCGCGCCTACTGGCGGGAGCGCGGGGCGATAGCGGCGCTGTGCCGCCACGTCCGGCCGGATATCGTCCACACGCACGGCTACCGGCCGGATGTGGTGGACGCGGGCGTGGCCCGTCGGCTGGGGATTCCCGTAGTCACCACGGTGCACGGGTTCACCGGCGGCGGCTGGAAGAACCGCTGCTATGAGTGGCTGCAACGCCGCGCGTTCCGGCGCTGCGACGCGGTCGTGGCGGTGTCCCGGCCACTGGTCGAGCGCCTGGCCCGGGCCGGCGTGCCGCGGGCGCGGCTGCACGAGGTACCGAACGCGTGGAGTCCGACTGCACCACCGCTCGACCGCACCGCGGCGCGGCTCGTGTTGGGGCTTCCGCCGGACGCCTTCGTGATCGGCTGGGTCGGGCGCCTGACCTTCGAGAAAGGCCCGGACGTGCTGCTCGATGCGGTGCGCTGCGTCTCGGACCTGCCGCTCGTCGTATCCGTGGTGGGGAGCGGCGCCGAGCGAAGCGCGCTCCAAGCCCGGGCGCGCAGCCTGCGGCTCAACAAGGTCTGCTGGCACGGCACCCTGCACGACGCGGCCCGGTTGTTCCCCGCGTTCGATGTCTTCGTTCTCAGCTCGCGCACCGAGGGTACTCCCATCGTGCTGTTCGAGGCGATGGCGAGCGAGGTGCCTGTGGTGGCGACGCGGGTCGGCGGCGTACCGGACATTCTTTCGGCGGCCGAGGCGGCGCTCGTGCCGCCGAACGACCCCGTGGCGCTCGCGGCGGAGTTGCGCGCCGTGTATCGCGACCCGGCTCCGGCGCGGGCACGTGCCCGGCGCGCGCAGGTGCGCCTGGAGCGTGATTTCAGCCTCGGCCCGTGGCTAGCGCGCTATGAGCGAATCTACGAGCAGGTGAGCCGAGGGGCGCCGGCCGCGTTGGTGGGATGAGCAGCGCATCCACCGTCTCGCTCGTCGTTGGACTGGGATCGTGCGCCTACAGCTACGTCGGCTACCCCGCCTTGCTGAAGCTGCTTGGGCTCGGCCGCGCGCGTCGGCGGGCGGCGCCGCCCTTCGAGCAGTGGCCCCCCATCAGCATCACGATCCCGGTGCACAACGAAGCCGAGGTGATCGCCGGCACGCTGGAGCGGCTGCTCGAGCTCGACTATCCGGTGGAGCGACGCCAGATCCTCGTGGTCTCGGACGCGTCGAGTGACGGCACCGACGACATCGTGTCCCGGTTCGCCCACCGGGGCGTGGAGCTGCTCCGCCTCCCGGAGCGGCGCGGTAAGAGCGCGGCCGAGAACGCGGCTCGAGGGCAGCTGCGCGGCGACATCATCATCAACACCGACGCCTCGGTGCGCATCGATCGGAGGGCCGTGAAGCTGCTCGTCGCCGAGTTTGCGGACCCCGCCGTGGGAGTGGCGTCCGGCCGGGATGTGAGCGTGGCGCACGTGGACGCGGCAGCGAACGCCGGTGAATCGGCGTACATCGGTTACGAGATGTGGGTGCGGGATCTGGAAACCCGCGTGGCCGGCATCGTGGGAGCGTCGGGATGCCTCTACGCCATCCGGGCCGAGCTGCACCGCGAGCCCGTTCCCGGGGACCTGAGCCGGGACTTCGGGGCGGCGCTGTTTGCCCGGCGCCGCGGCTTTCGCGCGGTCTCCGTGCCCCAAGCGCTGTGCTGCGTGCCCCGCAGCGCCTCGCTCCGCCAGGAGTATCGCCGCAAGGTGCGCACGATGGCGCGGGGCCTGCGCACCTTGTGGGCGCTACGGGCGCTGCTCAATCCGCTGCGCTATGGCGTGTTCGCCTGGATGCTGTGCAGTCACAAGTTGTGTCGCTGGCTCGTGCCCTGGGCCACTCTCTTGGCCGTGGGCGCGGTGGGCGTGCTCGCGGCGGACTCGTTGTGGGCACGCGCCGTGCTGGGCGCCGCGGTCGGCGTTCTCGCGCTCGCGGCAGTGGGGTGGTGGTGGCCGGTGGGACCACGACGCGTGCCCCGCAGCTTCGCCCTGCCGGCCTATGCCGTCTCCGGCAACGTTGCCGCGCTGCACGCCTGGTTGCTCGCCTTTAGCGGCATGGGAACGGCGGTGTGGGAACCCACGCGCCGTGGGGAGCCTGCAGAAACCGCCCGACTGTTGTAGGAGGGGACTTACCAGCCGCCGCGGCGCAACAGGATCACCGGAATCGTCCGCACCATGATCCGCAGATCTTCGATCGCCGATTGACGGCGAATGTATTCGAGATCGTAGGTGAGCTTGCGCCGCACGTCCTCGACCGACTGGTCATATCCCTGGTTTACCTGCGCCCAGCCCGTGATGCCTGGGCGCACCCGTTGGCGCCGCTGGTATCCCTCGATCTGTTCGCGCAGGTAGACAAAGATCGCCGGCTGCTCGGGCCGCGGGCCGACGATATTCATGTTCCCCCGCAGCACATTGAAGAGCTGCGGTAGCTCGTCGAGCCGCAGCTTCCGCAGCACGCGGCCGATCGAGGTCACCCGCGCGTCGTCCGGCTGGGCCCAGACCTGCGGGTCGCGCTGTGCCGTGGCGACGTGCATCGTGCGGAACTTGTACATCGTGAACGGGCGGCCGCCCTGGTCGAGCCGGCGGCGCGTGTTGCCGCCGGCGCGCGACAGGGCGCGCCGATCCAGGCCGATGCGGGTCTGCCGGAACAGCACCGGGCCGCGCGACGTGAGCTTGATGAGAGCGGCGATCAGCAGCAGTAGCGGCGACGCCACGACGAGCGCGACTGCCGCGACCGCGGTGTTGAGCAGCCGCCGCAGCCGGCGCTCGCGGTCGCGAGGGCGGCGCGGCACGAGGTGGACCAAGTCGATGCTCGGCCGCGCTATTTCGATTTCGATGTCGAGCGACGTCGCCATGCCCGCTGCGTTGGGCAAGCCGTGTGCGCGGGCCGTGAGCGGGTCGACCTTGGTTAAGCCATTGGGGGTCCAGCGGTTGGAACGGCGGCGTTGGACGTACCGTGGCGCGGTCATGTCGCGCCCGTTCGGCGTGTGTGGGATCGCCGCGACGCCCCGGCGCATGGTCAGATGGTCGCCGGGGGGAGCTCGAGCTCGAACGAGAACCGCGTGCCCCAGTGGGGTCGCGTTTCAATCCGCAGCGTCGAGCCCATGGCGTGGACGAGCTTGCGACAGATCGCGAGCCCGAGCCCCGCGCTGGAGAAGTAGTAGCGCGGCCCTCCCGATGGCTTGCGGAACGGCTGGTACAAGGTCGGCAGCACGGCGGCGTCGATCCCCTCGCCCGAGTCACGGACCGCGAACTCGAGGCGCGTCGCGCCGACTGGCCGAGCGGCGATCTCGACGAAGCCGGCCTCGGTGAACTTGACGGCGTTGGTAGCAAGGTTGAGCAGCACCCGCCCCACCGCGCGGGCGTGGCCGATACGCCGCTCGGGGACCGGGTGGACCAGCTGGACCTCGAGCCGCTTCTCTTCGGCGAGCGGCAGCACCATACCCCGCACCGAGTTGAGGATTTCGACGATGGAGAAGGGCAGGGGCCCGCGCTCGAGCAGCCGGTCGCCCCCGCGGGCGAGCTCGAGGACGTCGCTCGCGGTCGCGCAGAGACCGAGCGCTGCACTATAAATGAGCCCCAGCTGGCGGCGCTGGCTCTCAGTGACGGGACCGTTTTCCGCGTTCTGCAGGGATTCCGCCAGGAACAGGATCGCGGTGAGCGGGGAGCGCAGGTCGTGCGCCATCTCGACCACGAGCTCCTGGCCATTCGGCCCCGCCAGGCACTCCGCCAAGTCCTGCGGCTCGGGCTCGACCTCCGGAACCGTAACGGTCGTCGGCGCCTGCCATTCGAGCCGTCCGGCGGTGCTCGTCTTCATGCGTGTGCTCCCTTGAGACTTACGAGGTTAGCTCGCTGGTGTCTCCCACCGGCACGCCTGGCTCGGGTGCGGCCGGCTCGCGCTCGATCACCCAGCCCGTGCTGGGGCTGCGCTGCAGGCCGTGACGCTCCATCAGCCGGTACAAGGTCGTGCGGTCCACGCCGGCGATACGCGCCGCCTTGGACATGTTGCCGCCTGCCCGGTTCACAAGCCAGGTGAGATACTGCCGCTCGAACTGGGCGATAACGCGATCGCGGGCGGCGTGATAGCTCTCCTCCAGCAGCGTGGAGATCAGCGAGGCGGGGTTCGCCGTGGCCGGCGATTCGGCTTCGCCCGTGAGTTGCAGGTCCTCGGGCCGAATCTCCGTGCCGGGCTCCACGATCACCGCGACGTGCTCGATGGCGTTCTGCAGCTCGCGCACGTTGCCACGCCAGCTGTGACCGCATAAGGTCCGAATCGCCGCGTCGCTGAGCTTCGGGAACGGCGCGCCCTTGTTGCGGTGCCGGATCCAGTACGTGGAGAGGAAGTACTCCGCGAGCAGCGGGATGTCCTCCGGCCGGTCGCGCAGCTGCGGCACCTGGATGGGGACCACCCGGAGCCGGTAGTACAGGTCTTCCCGCAGGGTGCCTGCTTTGACCGCGGCCTCGGCGTCACTGTTGGTGGCGGCGATGAAGCGCACGTTCACCACGGCGTCGTTCGTCTCGCTCCCCACCCGGCGCACCACGCCGTCCTGGATGACGCGCAGCAGCTTCGCCTGGATCGGCTTCGACATCTCGATCAGCTCGTCCAGGAACAACGTGCCGCCGTGCGCTGCTTCGAGCAGGCCGGGTTTGTCGCGAACCGCGCCCGTGAACGCCCCTTTGCGGTGACCGAACATCTCCGATTCGAGCAGCCCTTCGGGGAGGGCGGCGCAATTGATCGCCACGAACGGCCGGCTCGAGCGCCGACTGTGATGGTGAATGAATTGCGCGATCATCTCCTTGCCGCTGCCGCTCTCCCCGGTGATGAACACGGACGCGTCGGTCGGCGCCACCTTGCGGGCCAGCTCGATGGCGCGGCGGAACGCCGGTGCCGTGCCGAGCAAGGTGATCTTGTCGCTGTGCGCGTGCCGCCGCTCCAAGTCCTCCTGCTGCTCCCGCGTCTCGCGGGCGACCGCGAGCGTGTGCACCGCCCGGCCGATCAGGACTTGCAGGTGGGAGGCAGAAAACGGCTTCGGGAGGTAATCGAACGCGCCCTGCCGCAGCGCCTCGACGCTCGACTCTACGCTCGGATTCCCCGTCATCACGATCACGATAGTGTCGTGATTGGTCGTGAGCGCCGTACGGAGCAGCGTCAGGCCGTCGACCTGCGACATGTACAGGTCGGCGAGCACGATATCGAACCCGCGGCGCTTCAAGAGGTCCAGCGCTTCCTGGCCGCGGCTGCAGACCGTCACGTCGTACCCTTCGTGGCGCAGCACGGTTGCGCAGCTCTCGCGCAGCGTGTGCTCATCGTCCACCACGAGGATGCGAATCCGCGCCTTCGCATCGGCCCCGATCGCCAGCAAGGACGTGACGTCCTTCGCCTCGTCACGCGCTCCGGGCCGGGAGACGCCGTTCTGTGCAAGTGGCATGGACATCGGGTTCATTCCAGCTCAGGTTGGTCCCCCCTTACGCAGGGTTCGGGCCAGCCTGTCGCGACCTCGCAGCGTGCAGGATTCTCAAGCGATTCCGGCACGAACGCCGCGTCACACCCGGGCGCGTCGACAACCAGTCGCACCAACCTGCATCCGCGGCCGGGCCCGCGGTGCACCGATTTGCGGCATGACCCGCGGGCGTGTGGCGTAGAGGCGGCGCCCTGCGCGGTATCGGACTTGCTGTCGTTCGCGGTGCGACGGTCGTGCGGCACGGCGCTGCGCGACCCCACTCTAACCGTACTCTTCGGGAACATATCTGATGGCGATCAGCAACTTGCCCGCCTCGCTCGTCCCACCGCAGGTCGCACCGGCGCTGCCGCAGCGCGGCGTTGCACCGTTCGACGGAGACCGTGCCGAGAGCGGAGTCGATTGGCGACGCGTCCTGAGCGCGGTGCTGCGCTTCAAGTGGCTCATCGCCACCTTTACGCTCATCGGCACGATCGCCGGCGTGGGCGCTACGCGCTTCATCAAGCCGGTCTACTCCGCCCAGACCAAGATCTGGATCGACGTGGAGGGCCGGCGCGGTCAAGATCGCGGCCCCACGCCGATTCGCCCAGGCCAGCTGCTCGACGCGGAGTCGTGGGTCGATCTGCTCGAGTCCTACGTCGTGCTGGACGAGGTGGTGCGTGACCAGCGGCTGTTCGTGACGACCGGCTCGCCGGCGGATGCCCAGGCGGTGGAGAAGTTGGGCGTCGCCGACAAGTACCAGCCGGGCGCATACCGTTTCACTGTGGACCATTCGGGGCAGGGGTATACTCTCGCCACCGCCGATGGCATCGAGCTCGAGCGCGGTACGCTGGGGGATTCGGTCGGGACGCGGTACGGGTTACGGTGGGCGCCGGACGCGAGCACCGTGGCCCCCGGTCGCGCTGTGGAGTTCACGCTGACCACGCTGCGGGACGCGGCTACGTCCCTGGCCGACGGGATCGACGCGCGAATGGACCTGGACGGGAACTTCCTGCGCGTCGAGCTGCGGGGCCCCAATCCGGTGCGCATCACGGCTATCGTCAATGCCGTGGCACAGCGCTACGTCACGGTGTATGCCGACCTGAAGCGCCAGAAGCTGATCGAGTTCACGAAGATTCTGGGGGAGCAGCTGCAGCACTCCCAAGACAACCTCCGCGGGGCGGAGGCTGCGTTGCAGCGCTTCCGCGAGGAGACGATCACCCTGCCGAGCGACCGCCCGAGCGGGGGGGGCGCTTCGGTGGCGGCCGCCGCGGGCGGGACGGCGCAGGCCGGAGCGAGGGATCCGGTGTTCGGCGGCTTTTTCGATATGCAGATCTCTCGCGAGCAGGCGCGGCGCGACCGGGAGGCCCTGGAACGGCTCCTGGCACAGGCCGGGGATCCGGGGCTCTCGGTGGAGGCGCTCTCGGTGGTCGGGCTGGTGCAGCAGAATCCCGAGCTGTCGCAGGCGCTGACGGAACTGACGAACAAGCAAGCCGAGCTGCGCTCGTTGCGCTACAAGTACACCGACGAGTACCTGCCGGTGCAGCGCCTGCTCGGCGAGATTCGGACGCTGCAGCGCCAGACGATCCCGACGCTGGCGCGGACGCTGGCGGGTCAGCTTGCGGCCAAGGAAACGGAGCTCGGTCGTCGCGTCGATGCCGATTCGCGGACGCTGCGGCAGATTCCGGCCCGCGCGATCGAGGAGGCACGGCTGCGCCGCGACGCGACGCTCGCCGAGAACCTCTACACCAGCCTGCAGGCGAAGTACGAGGAAGCGCGGCTCGCCGAGGCGAGTTCGTTGTCGGACGTGCGGGTGCTCGATTTCGCGGTGGTGCCGCGGCGGCCGGTGAAGAACACCGCGCCGCGCGTCGTTCTGCTGGGGTTCTTCGGGAGTTTCGCGCTGGCCCTTATGGGAGCGGTCCTGATCGATCGGATCGATCCGCGGGTGCGCTACCCCGATCAGGTGTCACGCGAGATGGGGCTCACCATCTTGGGTGCCGTGCCGCACATTCGCGCCGGGGTCCGGCCCGAGCGGAGCGGGCGGCGGGTCCGGCCGCCCGAAGAGGTGGCGGTCGTGGTCGAGGCGCTGCGCGGGGTGTGCCTGAACCTCGTGTACACCCACGGTGCGGTGGCCCCGCTGGTCGTCACGATTACGAGCCCCGGGGCGGGCGACGGCAAGTCGTTCCTGGCCGCCAATCTCGGGCATACGTTCGCCGAGGCCGGTCACCGCACGCTGCTGATCGACGGGGACCTGCGGCGCGGCGTGCTGCACCGCCGGCTCGGTGCCCGGCGTCGCCCCGGGGTCAGCGATTTCCTGCGCGGCGAAGTGCCGCTCGAGGCGATCGTGCAAGCGACGCCGTATCCGTCGTTTTCGCTGATCGGCTGCGGGACGCGCGCCTATAACGCGCCCGAGTTGCTCGGCTCGCAAACGATGTCGCAACTGTTCGACACGCTGCGCCCGCGGTATGACGTCATCCTCGTCGACAGTCCACCGCTCAGCGCCGGGGTCGACCCGCTGATCCTCGGCACGCTCACGGGGCATCTCGTCGTGGTGCTGCGGACCGGCTTCAGTCACCGCGACGTGGCATCGGCTAAGCTCGAGGTGTTGCAGCGTCTGCCGGTGCGCTTGCTCGGGGCAATCCTCAACGCCGTGCCCGCGGGTGAGGCGTATCGTTACTACTCCTATTATCTGCCGGGTTACGAAGCGGTGGATGAGGAGGCCGAACAGGCGAGCGGCGGGAAGGGCCACCCGTTCGTGATTTAGGGGGTGGGGGTGGTGCTGGCCCCGTCGTCGAAGCGCCGCAGCCAACTGCCCCCCTCCGCCCGCCCAGTCCGCAGGGCAGTCGAAGCACGCACCAACAAATCGACGGGTTCGATCGGGGCGTAGCCGACGTTGGCGACGGCCTCGTAGCCGCAGCGTACGCGCAGCTGGGCCAGCGGCTGCGCCCCGGGGTCGGCGGCCGGCGTGGGCATGCCCCCGGCGCTCGCCTGCACTGTGCTCGCGAGGCGCTCGGCCAGACGGCGCGCGCCGGCCGCGTCCGTCCCGGGGGCGAGCACCGCGAATTCTGTGGGGCTGAGCCGGCCCACCACGTCCGACAGGCGCGCGGACGACTTCAGCGCATGGACGCAGCGTACCACGACGTGCCCGGCGCCCTCGGTCGCCGGCGCCGTGGCTTCGACGTCGAGCGCGATCACGACGCAGGCCAACGCGCCGTGCTCCCGGAACGCCTGGGAGCCGAGCTCGCGGGCCCGGCGCGCCAGACCCTGCCGGTTGTAGAGTCCCGTGATCGGGTCCAACAGGCCTTCGGCACGCGCGCGATCCGCGTCGAGCTTGGCGCGAACGTAGGCCCCGATCTTGAGGAGGATTTCGTCGGCTTCGTGCGGCGGGGCAATGCACTCCCAGGCGCCGGCGCGCAGCGCCGCGGTGCGCTGTTCGCGCGACGCGTGCTCGCGGAACGCGAGCAGCAACGGCGTGCTGCTCGAGACCCGCGGATCGGCGCGCAGCAGGCGGCACAGCTCGACGCCGGCCATGTCGGGCAGCTCGGCGTCGACGATGATGACGTCGGGCTCGGTGCCCCGCGCGCGCTCCAACGCGTACCGACCCGAGGGCTCCCGCAGCACGGCATACCCCGCCGGCTCGAGCAGATTCCTCAGCCAGTTCGTGTCGTCCGGGTGATCACCAGCGAGAAGCACCAGGGGCAAGCCTGCCCGTGGCGTTGGGTCACTCATGCGGTTCCCCCACATCGGTTTGCGCAAGGAATGCCGACGTTCCCCTCTGCAAACCCGGGGCCGTGAGCCTTGGCGCGGCGCGCGGGGACTAGGGGAGTGCAATGCGACGAGTCGGCGCGCCGGAAGTGCCGCGCGGGCGCAACGTGCCGCCGGCCGCGCCGCACCGCAGCGCGACCAGGGGTGTGGTAGCTAAGACGTTGCTGCGTCGAGCGCTGTCCGAGGGCGCGCAGGCGGCGCCGACGGCTTGGGCCTCAAACTTGAAGCGGGGTTTTCTCGCATGAGCGCCGCTTCCGGCAGAACAAAGTGAGATTCGAGGATCCCGCATGTTGTGCAAACCGTGCGAAGACCGGACTCCGGGCGGGTCAGTGACGCGCCGACCCCGGTCCGCTTCCTGCGTTACCATGTGCGAGCAATGCGGCGTGATGATCATCACGCTGCGGGGCGTCCGGCTGGGTGCGGGCGGCGCCACGCTCGCCCACCTCGCCCGGTTCGGTCTGGCCGTCACGGGAGAAGGGTTGCTGGAACCCAAACGCGGGAGCACCTGAGCGATGTGTGGTATTGTCGGATACGTCGGACCTAAGAACGCCGTTCCGGTCCTGCTGGACGGGCTGGCGCGCTTGGAGTATCGCGGGTACGACTCCGCAGGTGTCGCCGTGCTGAACGGCCACGGTCTCGAGACGCGCAAGCTCGCGGGCCGGGTCCAGGGGTTGCGCGACCTGCTGGGGCGCTCGCCGGTGCTCGGCAGCTGTGGCATCGGGCACACACGTTGGGCGACCCACGGCGCGCCGAACGACTGCAATGCACACCCGCATCTCGATTGTGACGGCGCGCTGGCGCTGGTCCACAACGGCATCATCGAGAACGCGGATGTGCTGCGCGCGCGGCTCACGCAGGAGGGTCATCGCTTCGCGACGGAGACCGACACCGAGACGCTCGCACATCTGATCGAGGATTCGCCGGGCGCGACGCTCGAGGAGCGGGTCATCGCCGCGCTGGGGCACGTCGAAGGCACGTACGGCGTAGCGGTGATCGCCGAGACCGAGCCCGGAAAGATCGTCGTCGCGCGCCGTGGCTCGCCCGTGTTGTTGGGGGTCGGCGACGGCGAGTTCCTGGTCGCCTCGGACGCGAGCGCAGTATTGGCGCACACCCGCTCCGTCGTCTACCTGAACGACGGTGACGTCGCGGTCGTGACGCCGGATGGCTACCGCGTGCTCGACCGGGAGGCGCGGGTGCAGGACCGCGCCGTGGATGACATCGAGTGGGATCTCGAGGCGCTCGCCCTCGGCGGGTACCCCCACTTCATGCTCAAGGAGATTTCCGAGCAGGCCGAGACGGTGCGCAGCACGTTACGCGGACGCCTGCTGTTCAGCGAGGGCACCGCGCGGCTGAACGGGCTCAACCTCACGCCGGCCCAGTGCGCGCGCATTCGCCGCATCGTGATCGTGGCGTGCGGCACCTCGTGGCACTCCGGTCTCGTGGGCCGCCACGTCATCGAGGAGCTCGCTGGCATTCCGGTCTCGGTCGAGTATGCTTCCGAGTTCCGGTACCGGCGGCTGCTGCGTGTGCCGGGAACGCTGACGATCGCCATCTCGCAGTCGGGCGAGACGGCCGATACGCTCGAAGCGCTGCGCGTGGCGAAGGGAGCGGGCTCGACCGTCGTCGGGATCGTGAACGTGGTCGGCTCGACCATCGCGCGCGAGTCCGACGGCGGCATCTACCTGCACGCCGGGCCCGAAATCGGCGTGGCTTCCACGAAAGCGTTCACGTCGCAGCTCGTGGCGCTGGTGTTGCTCGGGCTGTACCTGGGCCGGCAACGCGGCCTGGCGGTGGAAGCGGGGCGGCGGCTGGTGGAGCAGCTCGCGGCCCTGCCCGATCTCGTGACGCGCGCGCTCGCGCTGGAGGAGGAAGTGGCGCGGCTTGCCGAGCGCTACGCCGACGTGACCAACGCCCTCTACCTCGGTCGGGGGGTCAACTTCCCCGTGGCCCTCGAGGGCGCGCTCAAGCTCAAGGAGATCTCCTACATTCACGCCGAAGGGTATCCGGCGGCGGAAATGAAGCACGGCCCGATCGCCCTGATCGACGCGAACATGCCGGTGGTGTTCCTTGCGCCCAAGGACGACGTGTACGCCAAGGTCGTGTCGAACATGCAGGAAGTGCGGGCGCGGGGTGGTCGCATCATCGTGGTCACGAGCGAGGGAAACGGCGATCTGCGGCACCTGGTGGACCATCAGCTGTGCGTGCCCGCCGTGGCGCCGCTGCTCTCGCCGCTCCTGACCGTGATCCCGCTTCAGCTGTTGGCCTATCACATCGCCGTGCGGCGGGGGTGCGACGTGGATCGCCCCCGTAACCTGGCGAAGAGCGTGACGGTGGAATGATGATACAACGTCTCGTCGTGCGCCTCGGGGCGCTGGCGGTAATCGCGGGCCCGCTCGCGGCCCAGGATCCCAAGCCGACTCCGGCGACCGGGTTCCAGGTGGGGGACCAGATCTCGCTCCAGGTCGAAGGGGACACTGCCCTCTCTCACACGTTCACCGTCGGGGCGGGACCGGCGCTGACGCTCCCCGTCATCGGCGCGATCCCGCTGGCCGGCGTGCAACGCGCCGTGGTGGAGACCTACCTCACCCAGCAGCTGGGGCGGTACGTAAAGAGTCCCGTGGTGCACGCGAAAGCGCTGGTGCGGCTCTCGATTCTCGGCGAGGTGGAGCGTCCCGGTTTCTACGCCGTGCCGGCGGATGCGGTGATGGGAGACGCGCTGATGGTGGCGGGCGGCCCGACGCGCGACGCCAAGGTCGGCGACTGGCGCGTCGAGCGGAACGGCGAACGGGTGTGGGCCGGCGATGCGCTGCGCCAGGCGATCGCCCAAGGCATGACGATCGACCAGATGAACCTGCACACCGGTGACCAGATTCTCGTGCCGCGAGAGGTTCGGAAGGATGCAGAGACGACGTGGCGCATCATCGGGATTCTGGTCACGCTGCCGGTCGCGATCTACGGCCTCACCAGGCTGGGACACTAATGCGCATCCTGTCGGTCGTCGGGGCCCGCCCCAACTTCATGAAGCTGGCGCCGGTGGATCGAGAGCTCGCCAGGCGGCGCGACGTCGAGCACGTCATCGTGCACACCGGCCAACACTACGATCCCGAGATGTCGGACCTGTTTTTCGAGGAGCTGTGGATTCCCGCGCCAGACTACCACCTCGGCGTCGGCTCCGGCTCGCATGCGCAGCAGACGGCGGCCGTGATGCAGCGGCTCGAGCCGATTCTCACCGAGCTCCGCCCCGACCTCGTGTTGGTGTACGGCGACGTGAATTCCACCCTCGCCGCGGCGCTGGTCGCCGCCAAGCTGGGACGCCGCGTGGGGCATGTGGAGGCGGGGCTGCGCAGCGGCGACTGGTCGATGCCGGAAGAGATCAACCGCGTCGTGACCGACCGGCTCGCGGACCTGCTCTTGACCCCTTCCCGCGACGCGGGCGACAACCTGGTCGCCGAAGGGATCGCCGGCGATCGCGTCCATTTCGTCGGCAACGTCATGATCGACTCGTTGTGCTGGGCCCTGCCGCAGGCGGCGAAGCGCGACGTCGCGGCGCGATACCAGGTCCGGGGCATCGGCTACGCGGTGGTCACGCTGCACCGCCCGGCGAACGTCGACGATCCCGCGGTGCTGCGCGAGCTGCTCGAGGCGCTGGACCAGATGGGCCGTCAGATGACGGTGCTGTTCCCGGTCCACCCGCGCACGCGCGAGCGCATCCAGACGCTCGGGTTCCGGCCCGACGCGAGCGGCGCGCTGCGCCTGCTCGAACCGCTCGGCTACCTGGACATGCTCGGGCTGGTCGCAGCCTCGCAACTGGTCATCACCGACTCGGGGGGCCTGCAGGAGGAGACGACGTTCCTGGGCGTGCCGTGCGTGACGGTGCGGCCCAACACGGAGCGCCCGGTGACCTGCACACACGGGACCAACCGCCTGGTGGCGCCGCGGCGGGACGCGCTGCTCGGCGCGGCGGAGCGGGCGGTGGCGCGCCGCTCTCCGGCGCGGCCGCTGATCGAGCGGTGGGACGGCCACGCGGCCGAACGGATCGTGCGCGTGCTGTGCGACGGCGAGCTCGACGCGGCGGCGCCATTGCCCCATCCACCGCGGCGCGCGCGCGCTCTGCCCCAGCCGCTCGCGGCGAGCTGAGGCTGTGGTGCGAGATATGCGATGCTGAGGGACAGCGCGGGCTCCGCGAGGCGCGGTCGGAAGCGCGCGGCGAGCGCCGCTGTGGGACACCCGCTGCAGGCTGTGCGCCGGTCGCACTGACCGGGCAGACGATTTCGTAACCCAAGGAGGTATGCCGCTGAAGGAAATCCAAATGCCCGCGGGGAGTGGACCGCACGCCGCTCCCCGCGGCGTCCCCCCGTTGCGGCGCAACACCAACACCCGTTTCCCTGACGCAGCGAATCCGCGACGAGCGCGTCGTGGCATCCCATTTGCTCTTTCGACGGGTCGGCATCCGACGTCCGAGGGAGGTAGCAACGCTGGGGAGATCGGACCGACGAGTTGACCATGCGAGGATTGCGTCCCTCCTACGAAGCGCGGGCTGGGGACCCCCATGGTGGCCCGGCTCCCCACGCCCTCTTTCGGTGCGGCCGTGAGTCATCTGTCGCCCCGATATGCTGCGCTGACGCCTCAAGGCGCGGCGACCTAACTTTCCAACATCTTTCCTGGCAATAGCATACGCCGCCTCTCCGTGGGCGGTATTTTGGCACTAGCCTTGCTGTTGCGCCGCAGCAACATTCCAACCCCAAGGATCCGCCGCCATGGCTGCAAAAGGGAAAGACCCCCAAGCTCCCTCACTCGATCCGCAAGCGCAGTCAGAGTCCACGGCGGCGCTGCTGCGCGAGCTGGTCGCGCACCTCCGCCAGAATCGGACGCAGCTGCGGGAAGAGTGGGCACGCCGTATCACCCGGGCGCAGCTCCTCACGGCCATGACGGAGGAGGAAATCTTCGCCGAAGCGACCTCGGTGTACGACAACTACGTGGAAGCGCTCGAGACAGGAACGTTCGAAGCGTTGCAGGCGTACGCCCGCAACCTGTCGGAGCGCATCATCCCGCGCGGCGTCGAGACGCACGAGGTGGTCGGCATCGTGCTGCTGTTGCGCGACGTGCTGGCGCGCTCGCTGTTCGGCAAGTACCACGAGGACTTCGACAAGCTGAATCGGATTCTCGACGCGTACGAGCCTGCGGCCAACCGGGTCGCGAACACGGTGGCGGTGGGCTTCGTGCAGGAGCGCGAGCGCATCATCCGCCAGCAGCAGGAGGCGATCCGCGAGCTGTCCACGCCGGTGCTGCAGGTGCGCGAACGGCTGCTCATTCTCCCCATCATCGGCGTGATCGACCCGCAGCGGGCGCGCCAGCTGACGGAACAGCTGCTGCGCGCCATTCGGACCAACCGCGCCAAAGTGGTCGTGATCGACATCACCGGTGTGGCGGCCATGGACTCGAACGTCGCGAACCACCTGGTGCAGACCGTCGAGGCGTCGCGCCTGCTGGGCGCCACGGTGATCGTCACGGGCCTCTCGCCCGAGATCGCGCAGACACTGGTGACGATCGGCGTCGACCTGAGCGAAATGGCCACGGTGGGCGACCTGCAGGGCGGCATCGAGGAGGCGGAGCGGCTGCTCGGCTACAAGGTGGTCCCGCTGGAAGAGCCGGTCCCGAAGGCGTGACGGTGTACCCTACTTCGTAGACGGAGGGCGTGGTGGAAGTTCCGATCCTGAAGCAGGGGCTCTATCTCATCGCGTCCATCCAGTCGGCGCTCACCGACGCCGATCTGTCGGCGTTACGCGAGGCCCTGATCGAGCGCGTCGGGAAATATCGCGCCCGCGGTGTGATCGTCGACGTGACGGCGCTCGACGTCATGGATTCCTTCGCCGTCCGCACGCTGCGCGACATCGCGCACATGGCGCGGTTGCGCGGGGCCGAAACGGTGATCGTCGGCATCCAGCCCGAGGTCGCCTTCGCGATGGTGCAGCTCGGCCTGACGCTCAAGGGCGTCTCGACCGCACTCGACCTCGAGGAGGGGCTCGCCTTTTTGGATCGGCAGGGCCGGGAGCGCCTCGACCGCGTGCAAGGACGGGGTACCCGTGGGGGTACTACCCGTGGCTGAAGAGCTGCTGGTCGCGATCACGTCCGACGTCGACGTCGTGAGCGCCCGGCAGAAAGGGCGGGAGCTCGCGGCCGAGGCGGGGTTCTCGAGCGGCGACCAAACCGTCATCGCCGCCGCCATCTCCGAGATCGCCCGCAACATCCTGATGTACGCCAAGCGGGGTGAGATCGCGCTGCGCATCGTGATGAACGGGGACCTCGATGGACTCATCGTCGTAGCGCGCGATCAAGGGCCGGGGATTCCCGACGTCACCCGTGCGCTGCAGGATGGGTACTCGACGTCGGGCGGACTGGGGCTCGGGCTGCCGGGCGCGCGGCGCTTGATGGACGACTTCGACGTCGTGTCGATTCCCGGCAAGGGGACCACCGTGACGATGAAGAAATGGCGCCGGCGGCATGCGTGAGGCGTCGGTGCACGCTCCTCCCGTGATCGACTGGGGGGTGGCCGCGCGGGCGCTCGCCGGCGAGACGGAATCGGGTGATCTCCATCTGGTCAAGCGGGTGGGGCGTGGCACGCTGGTCGCCGCGGTGGACGGGCTGGGGCACGGTGCGGAGGCGGCCGCCGCCGCCCGTGCGGCCGTGGCGGCGCTCGACCGCTACGCAGAGGAGTCCCTGCCGCCCCTGGTGCGACGTTGTCACGAGGCGCTCGCCGGCTCGCGCGGCGTCGTGATGAGCCTGGCCTACCTCGGCGGGGTTCAGCCGTCGCTCACCTGGCTGGGCGTGGGGAACGTCGAGGGGGTGGTGCTGTACGCGGCGCGCCCCGCGCGCCCCGCGCGCAGCTCGCTCGTGACGCGCGGCGGTATCGTCGGCGGCGCCGCGCTCCCGGAGCTGCGGACCGACGTGCTGCCGGTCGCGCCCGGGGATCTCCTCATCTTCGCCACCGACGGCATCCGCGGCGGATTCGCCGAGGGCCTTCCCAGCGACGCGACCCCACAACAACTCGCCGACCAGATCCTCGCCCGGTATGGCAAGGGCACGGACGATGCGCTGGTCCTGGTCGCGCGCTACGCGGGGGGCGGGCCGGGCAGGACATGAGCAGAGTGGTACCGAACGGGTCTCCCGCTAGCCCACCCGCCGCACCGCGCAAGGAGGAGACGCAGGTGCTGCGGATTCTCGCGGTGGGCGCGGAGGGCGGCGGCAGCGGGGGGCTGCTTCACGGCATCCGCCAGTGGGTCGGTGAGGGCGGCGTCGAAATCGAGGCCGCTCCGGACCTGCCGCGCGCCGTGCGGCAGCTTGGCACCGGGCGGTGGCACGTCGTGGTCGCCGTGCTGGGCGATCACGCGGACGACGATCTCGCTTGGTGGGTGGACACGCTGCGCGGCGCGACCGCCGCGCCGCGCCTGATCGCCGTGGCGGCCGGCCCGTCGATGGGTCTGGTGTTGCGTGCCGAAAAGCTGGGTGTGCTCGACGTACTCTCGCTCCCGGTGCGGCGAGAGGATTTCCTGCGCGCGCTGCGCCGCGCGCGCCCCATCACCGAAGCCGCGGTCACGCTGCCCGTCGTCGAGCCCCATGCCGTCGGACAGTACGCGCTGGTGGGCCAGAGCGCGGCGATGCTCGACGTGTACCGACTGGTCGCCCGGGTGGCCCCGAGCACGGCGACCGTGCTGGTGCAAGGCGAGTCGGGGACAGGTAAGGAAGTGGTCGCCCGTGCGATCCACATCAACGGGCCGGTGTCGTCCGGGCCGTTCGTCGCCGTCAACTGCGCCGCGATCCCCGAGAACCTGCTCGAAAGCGAGCTGTTCGGGCACGAGAAGGGTGCGTTCACCGGGGCGGTCATGCGCAAGATCGGCCGGTTCGAGCAGGCCGGTGGCGGCACGTTGTTCCTCGACGAGATCGCGGATATGAGTCTGGCGCTGCAGGCCAAGATCCTGCGGGCGGTCCAGGAGCGGGAGATCGAGCGTGTGGGCGGGACGGACACGATTCCCGTCGACGTCCGGCTGATCGCGGCGACGAACCGCGACTTGAAGGACGCGATCAAGCAGGGGCGGTTTCGCGAGGACCTGTACTATCGGCTGGCCGTCGTGCTGATCCGCCTGCCGCGCCTGGGGGAGCGCGGGGACGACCTGCTCCTCCTCACCGCTTACTTCGTGCACCAGTTCGCGGCGCGATACGGGAAGCAGATCCACGCGATCTCGGATCGGGCACTCGAGCTGTTGCGCAACCACGCCTGGGTCGGGAACGTCCGCGAGCTGCGCAACGTCATCGAGCGGGCGGTGATCGTGGCCACGGACGAGGTGCTGCGCGCCGAGCACCTCCCCGAAGAGTTCCGCGGCGAAGAAGCGACGCTCCCCGACCGGCCGGAGGGGGCGCTGCTCACGCTGGCGGAAGTCGAGGCGCGCCACATCACGCGCGTGCTCGCGCACACCAACCACCAGATCGGCGCGGCGGCGGAGATCCTCGGGATCCACCGTAATACGTTGACGCGGAAGATGAAGGAGTACGGCCTGTGACGCCCCCGTTGCCTCCAGTGCGCGTCGAGAAGGCCCTCGCGCTGCTACCCGAGATCGAAGCGCTCGGGCCCTTGCGGGCCCTGCTCGTCTCGATCTCGCGGCCCGACGAGCGCTCGTTGTGGTCGAGCTCCGGTCCGTATCTCACTCTCGGGAAGCGCGGCGTGCAGCCGGAAGAGCTGCGGCGCCGCATGCCGCAGGCGTTCCACGTGATCACGGAGCACCTCCAGACGCTGTACCGGGCGTACGTCGAGGCCCTCGAATGCCAGCAGCGGGCAGACGGGACCGGGGCGGTCGCGGCACTGGTGCGCGCCGGCCACGGCGAAGAGCGCGTCGGCCGGCTCAGTCAGGCACGGGCTTGGTACGACGTTGCGCTGCGCGTCTCCCAGGCGCTGCAGGACCGTCGCCCCGAGGTGGAGTCGCTCCGCTCGCTCGGGGAGTTGTTTCTGCGGTTGGGTCAATACGCGGAGGGGGCCCGTCATTTCCAGCGGGCGCTGGCGATCGCGGAAGCCGAGTTCGATCAGACGGGCGCGATCGCGGCGTGCGAGGGCTTGGGTGACGCGGCGCTCGCCCAAAGCCAATGGACGGGCGCCCAGGCGTGGTACGCCCGCGGACTGCGACTCGCCACTGCCGGCGGCGACCAGCGGCAGATCGGGCGCCTCGAACGGGACCTCGGCGTGCTGGCGCGCCATCAACGGGAGCTGACCGTCGCGGGCGAGCACCTGCGCCGGGCACGCGAGTGTTTCGAGTCCGGCGATGCCGCCGAGGAAATGGCCGGGCTCCTGAACACGCAGGGGCAACTCGAAGCGCAGCTGGGCCGTCCCCAGGCGGCTTCGGGGGCGTACCGGGAGGCGCTCGCGTGGTTGCAACGCGCGCCGCGTGACGCCGGGCTCGAAGTCACGATTCGTTTGAACCTCGCCGAGCTGCACCTGGAGGCGGGGCGGTTCCTGGACGGCGAGGAGGAGATGCGCCGCGCCGAGCAGGTGGCGATCGCGGGCAACCTCCCCGGGCGGCTGGCGCAGATCTACACGCTGATGGGGAAGTTGCGGGGCCGGCAGCTCGACGAGACGGGGTTCGTCTTCTTCGAGCAGGCGATCGAGCTGAGTCGCATGCTCGAGCCCTCCCCTACGACCGAAGCCCAGGTATACGTCGAATACGGCTTGTTCCGCGAGCGCCTGGGCCAGCGCGAAGAGGCCCGCGCGTACCTGGAGCGCGCCCGGGAGCTCTATGGCAGCGTCGGCGACGCCGCCGACCGCAGACGGGTGGAGGCGGAGCTCGAGAAAATGACGGCGTAACGCCCTACGCCAGTCCCAAGCGCTTTTCGATGTGTCCTTTGACAGTGGGCGTGATGATGCCGCGCTGCAAGGCGTCGGTGAGGGCTTGTGCGACGGCGCCGCGGTCGGCGTCCAGCTTCTGCTCCCGCAGCTCCCGGATCGCCCGGGCGAGACGTTGATCGTACTCGCTCGTTTTCAGCTGTCCCGCGTCCATCTCCTGTTTCAGCGCGTCCAGCTGCTTGATGAAGCGTTCCAGCGAAACCGGTGCCATCGGATCACTCCTTGGGTGTGGTGACGGCCGCCGCGAGCCGACGCACCTCGGCGTGGCGGAAGCACTTCACGAGATGATCGTTGACCATTCCCACCGCTTGCATGAACGCGTAGCAGATCGTCGGGCCGACGAACCGGAAGTCGCGCTGGACGAGCGCGGCGCTCATGCGATCCGATTCGCGGGAGCGGGCCGGGAGGTCGCGCAGGCTGCGGCGGTGGAATTGCCTGGGCGCGGCCCCCACGAAGCTCCACAGGAACGCATCGAACGAGCCGTCGTGCTCGACGAACGCGAGAAACGCGCGCGCGTTCGACACGGCGGCCCGCACCTTTTGCCGGTTGCGCACGATCCCGGGATCGCGGAGCAGCTGCGCGATCTTGTGCGCGTCGTAGCGCGCCATGCGCTCCGGGTCGAACCCGTCGAACGCCTCCAGGAACCGCGCCCGCTTGTGCAGGATCACCGCCCACGACAGGCCCGCCTGGAAGCCGTCCAACACGAGCTTCGCGAACAGGTCGCGGTCACCGTGCAAGGGGACGCCCCATTCGCGGTCGTGGTAGGCGAGCATCAGCGGATCGTCGGTTCCTGCCCAACAGCGTCGCGTCATAGGGCGGTTAAGATAACGCGAGGCGAACGGCGTAGCACGACGGCGTAGCACGAAAGGCGTCACGCGAAGGCGTCATGAAATACCTGCATGTGACAGAGCGCGACGGCCGCTATCTCAGCGAGCTGCGGGAGGCGGCGGTGCCGCGGCCTCGGGCTGACGAACTCCTCGTGCGGGTGGCGGCGTCGGGGCTCAACCGCGCCGACCTGTCGCAGATTGCGGGCCGCTATCCCCCCCCGCCCGGAGAACCGGAGATCCTCGGGCTCGAGGTCGCGGGGACGCTGCCGAGCTCTGGCGAGCGGGTGTGCGCGCTGCTCGCGGGCGGAGGTCACGCCGAGTACGTCGCCGCGCCGCGCGGGCAGGTGTTCCCCGCGCCGGCCGCGCTCGATCTCGTGCCCGCGGCGGGCATCCCCGAAGCGTTCCTCACCGCGTTCGTCAATCTGGTGGTGGAGGGCGGCCTCTCGGCCGGCGATGCCGTGCTCATCCACGCGGGCGCCTCGGGCGTGGGGCTGGCCGCGATCCAGATGGGGAAGCTCGTCGGGGCCAAGGTGGCCGCCACGACGCGCACGGCGGACAAGCTTGCCGCGCTCACCGCGGCGGGTGCCGACCTGGCGCTGCTCGGCCCCCACGCCGTGTCGGAGATCGAGCAGCGCTGGGGCCCGGACAGCGTGGCGGTCGTGCTGGATCCGATCGGCGCCGCGACGCTGCCAGGTGATCTCGCGGTACTGGCTCCGGGGGGCCGGATCGTCAGCATCGCGACGCTGGGCGGGGCCGCGGCCCCCCTCGATTTGTCGCTGCTCATGCGAAAGCGGGCGCGCGTGATCGGCTCGATGCTGCGGGCTCGCAGCCGCACGGAGAAAGCCGCGCTGGTCGCGCAGTTCCGCCGGGACATCCTGCCGGCGTTCGACAGCGAGGCCCTGCGGGTGACGGTCGACTCGGTGTTCCCGCCGGCGCGCGCGGTCGCAGCGTTTCAGCGGATGCGCGA
>Ga0209690_1000426_pt1 | contig 22407 bp, 19 predicted proteins | sample GraSoiAngelo_150_FD_186164 | JGI IMG/M metagenome (GOLD analysis project Ga0209690, IMG submission 186164) | Grasslands soil microbial communities from the Angelo Coastal Reserve, California, USA - 14_1009_09_40cm (SPAdes) (version 2) | ecosystem: Environmental > Terrestrial > Soil > Grasslands ... | reverse complement strand
TTCTCGCACCGACCTGCACGAGGTGAGTGAATTCGCCAACGCCGGTGGCGAAATCCTGGGTGCGGAGCCGCAGCTTAACGAGATAAGTTATCTCCCCCTCAAAGAGGGACGCTGGCTCAATGAAATGGACGGCGCGCAGAGACGAAATGTGATCGTCCTTGGCAACGAACTGCTGAAGACCCTGTTTCCCGGGCGGCCCGCGGTAGGCGCATTCGTCCTGCTGAATGGCCTTAGATTTGAAGTCGTCGGCAGCATGCCACACCTCGGCCGCGGCGACAACAATTGGCTCAACATGCGAGCCTACATTCCTTTCCAGGTGATGGCTACGAACTTCCCGCTCAAGGGAGAAAACCATGAGAACTCCATTTCCTTTATTGAATACCAGCCCCGCATTACCGCTGAGCACGTACTGGCGCAGGATGATGTCCACAAGATCGTTGCGCGCAATCACGGACTCGATGCCAGCGATGAAAATGCTTTTGACGAGTGGGATTCGATCCAGGAATCAAAAATGGTGGGAACCATTTTTGACGTCATGAACATATTCCTGGGAGCGGTGGGAATGGTCACGCTGGCTCTGGGCGCCATCGGCGTCATCAATATCATGCTGGTCGCGGTCAGCGAACGCACCCGTGAGATCGGATTGCGGAAGGCACTGGGCGCTACCAATCGTAGCATTCTGTTTCATTTTTTTCTGGAAGGGCTGCTTCTCACACTGGGTAGCGGGCTGATCGGCATGGTTCTGGCGGGAGCCTTGATGGCGATGCTGGGATCGGTGCACGGGCCGGGCGGATTTGATCCACCCAAATTGGTGCCGATGTCGGCCGTGCTGGCGATTGGCAGCCTGACTTTAGCCGGAGTAGTGGCGGGTCTTTATCCGGCACGCAAAGCGGCCATGCTGCAGCCGGTGGAGGCCCTCCGGCAGGAGTGATGTCAGGGGTGACGCAATATGTTCCGTGATCTGTTCCGGGAGGCCTACGCCGCCATGCGGCACAATCGCCGCCGAACCGCGCTCACCATGCTGGGCATGGCCTGGGGCATCGCGACGGTGGTCATGCTACTCGCTTATGGCGATGGCTTCGGTCAGGCCTGCGCCAACATCTTTGCCAATTTCGGCACCAAGCTCGTCATTGTGGTGCCGGGCCGTACCTCCATGCAGGCCGGGGGTCAGAAATCGGGAATCCTCATCCGCTTTACTCATGAGGATGTAGAAACGCTTACCACCAACCTTCCCCAAATCACCCATATCACACCCGAAGTCAGCAAGGAGGCAAGCATCCAGTACGACACCAGGGTTTTCACCTGGACGGTCACCGGTAATTATCCCAACGTGATTGACGTCCGCGCCCTCAAGCTTGGGCAGGGTCGCTTCTACAACGCAGAAGACGAGATCCAGCGTGCCCGCGTAGCGGTGATCGGTTCGGAAGCGAAGGAAAAATTGTTTTCCGGACGCAATGCGCTGGGGGAGCGCATCCGGGTTAACGGCCTTAGCTTTGTCAGCATCGGTGTCCTGAGCGCCAAAATGCAGGAAGGAAATGACGACATAAACCGCGTGGTATACCTCCCCTTCAGCACTATGGCCGATCTGAAGGATACACATTACCTGGACAGTATCTGGTTTACCTACCAGACTCCCGAGTACGAGCGCCTGGAACAGTCGGTCCGATCCATCTTGGCGCTGCCGCATAAGTTCAACCAGACGGACCGCCAGGCCGTGAGAGTGTTCAACCTCATGATGCAGGTCCATCAGTTCGAAATTATTACTCTGGGGCTGAAGATCCTTATGGGTTTCATCGGCACGCTTACGCTCGGGATCGGCGGCGTCGGCCTGATGAATATCATGCTGGTTTCGGTCACGCAGCGCACGCGTGAGATTGGCGTGCAGAAGGCGCTGGGCGCGCCACGGCGCTACATTCTCCTGCAGTTCCTCGCCGAGGCTCTGACCATTACCTTCATCGGCGGTGTGCTGGGAGTGGTACTGGCATACGCGGTCGCGCTTTCAGTGGGGAGGCTCACCTTGTACAGTGCCTTTGCCAAGAACGGGGAAGCCGGCGACATCCGCCTGATCATCGCTCCGGGAACGCTGGTCGCGTCCACACTCATTCTCGGCGCCGTGGGACTGATCAGCGGCATGGTTCCGGCCTTCCGCGCCTCCCGCCTGGATCCGATTGAGGCTTTGCGACACGAATAGCATTGCCGAAGCAAGAACCGCAGGGCGCGTGGAGAAGTCTTACCCTGGCCCGGATCACTGTTGAAAAATCGCCATCACCCGTTGACCGCGATTTTATGAGATGACTTCTAGACTGAAAGTCACGCTTCGCTTTCCGCACAGCTGCAGACAAGCGTTCAAGCGAGCCGTATACGTAGTCCAGTGTGACCTCCTTTTCTGGGGAATCAAGCATAGCTTTTACCTTTTCTATTATTTTGAGCTTCTTTGCTTCTGAATCTCCTCCAAACGTTTCTTCAGATATTCCTGATATTCCTTCTGCAACTTTGGATCACTCGGAGAGCCATAAATCTCGCTCGATTTGTACTTTCCTTCGTCGAATTTCTTCTTGGTCCACTCGTCATGAATATGGATCTCATCCGCCCGGTCGAGGATGTCTTTCACCGCTTGCGGCGGAATGAAGTAAACTCCTTCCCGATCGCCGAACACGAGATCGCCTGGCATTACCGTCACGCCACCGATGCGCAACGGAATATTTATACCCGTCAACATCACGTTGCCGATAGGGGTGGGGTCGACATGCCGGAAGTAGGCGGGCATCTCGATCTCCGAAATTCCATCGAGGTCCCGGATGCTGCCATCGACAACCAGTCCTCCGCCGTGGGTGGCTTTCATGACGTAATAGAAGAGATTGTCGCCCACGATAGTACCGTTCACCTTCTTGCCGAAGAGGTCGACTACCAGGACGTCGCCGGGTTGCAGCATGTCGATAGCCGTCTGGTTCATGAGACGCGCGATGCCGCGGGCTTTCGCCTTGGCTTGTGCGATGTCATCGACGTCGGAGCGCAGCGGCATGAATTGCACGGTAAAGGCACGGCCGACCAAGGTCTTTCCTGGATGTAAGACCTGGAATTCGTCTGCGTACTGATTGTTGACTCCCTTCTGCTGAAGAACGGCCCAGACCTCCTCTGCCGAAAGACCGCGTGCTCTCTCGATCATGTCATCCGGGACCCTCGGCCGGCCGTCCGGCAAACGGTCAAATGGGTTCTGGGCGGTGTAGTCGATCAGGTCTTGCTTGGAAAAGGAAACCAGTTGAGCCGGGGCAGTGCTTGGGATAGAAAGGGTGATCATGCACCCAGCCAGATTCAAAATCTTCCTCAGTCTGACGGGAATAACTCCGGCGATCTTCATCGGTTGGCTCCGCTGAAAGCTTTGTTCTTTCTCGAACTCACCTAGGCCCCGAAAGCTCTCAAATCTGTGATCATTTGTCAAACCTGTCTTGCCAGCGGGCGTGACAATTATGCTCTGTGTCTGATTAGATTTCGTGCGTGGCCGAGTGCGACAATCCAGATTTTCCAAAGTTTAGTGTTCAGCAGATTTGAATCTTGAGGGCATCAATCAATTCGTTTGTAGAGCGACTGTATAATCTCATCCGTCATCTCAGCGACTCGGCTCTGTTTTGGAAAACCATTCTTCGGAGAAAGGACAATCATCCGTGAGCAAAAGCAGCCGAGATCTATGGGATCGTCGCACAATCTTGAAGACTTCCGCGGCAGCGCTGGGTGGCGCTCTTTTCACGGGCGAATCGGTGGAGACAGCTTATCCCAAAGCCGTAAACACGAATTCCGTGCCCTCTGCGCTGAAGATCACGGACCTCCGCGTCGCGACGGTGGTAAAGCCCGGACCGAGCCCGTGCCCCATCATTCGAATTGATACTAATCAGCGTGTCTATGGGCTCGGAGAAGTGCGCGACGGCGCGAGCGCAACCTACGCTTTATTTCTGAAGAGCCGGCTGCTGGGGGAAAACCCGCTGCAACTCGACAAGATTTTCCGCAAAATCAAGCAATTCGGCGGACCCGCACGCCAAGGAGGCGGAGTCTCCGCCATCGAAATGGGCCTGTGGGATATCGCTGGCAAGGTTTACAACGTGCCGGTATACGCCATGCTCGGTGGTGGCAAATTTCGTGACAAGATCCGCGTGTACGCCGACACCACGGAGTCCAAGGATCCCAAGATCTATGCCCAACGAATGAAGGAACGCAAGGAGGTGATGGGAATCACCTGGCTCAAGATGGATCTGGGCATTGAGATGGTGTCGGACACGCCGGGCACTGTCACCGAGCCCTCAGATCTGAGCGAGTGGGACATGACGGAAACGCCGCATCCGTTGCTGGCGATGGAAGTCGCCGACAGGGGTATCGCGATGCTTGAGCAATACGTCGCAGCAGTACGAGATGCCGTCGGGATGGAGATTCCGCTCTCGATGGACCACCTCGGACACCTCGGTGTGAAGTCCATCATCCGCTTGGGCAAAGCGTACGAGAAATATAATTTGTCGTGGATGGAGGACGTGATCCCCTGGACCTACACGGGTCTGTTAAAGCGGATCACTGACGAGAGCCCGACGCCCATCCTCACTGGTGAAGACATCTATCTGAAAGAACCCTTCCATGTGCTGTGCGAGAAACACGCCGTCGATAAGATTCATCCGGATCTCGCCACCTCGGGCGGCATCCTAGAGACTCATAAGATCGGCGATATGGCCGAAGAATACGGTGTGCCGATGGCCATGCACTTCGCTGGGACGCCGATCAGTTGCATGGCCAACGTACACTGCGCCGCCGCGACACGGAATTTCCTAGCGCTCGAGAACCACTCACTGGACGTGTCTTGGTGGTCTTCAATCGTAGAAGAGGGAGCAAAGATTCCGCTCGTTAACCACGGGTGGATTGAGGTGCCTGATAGGCCGGGCCTAGGTGTGACTCTCAACCAAGATGTGGTGCGCCAGCATCTGATGCCGGGTACAGGTTATTTCGAACCCACGCCCCAGTGGGACCGCGAACGCTCCTGGGACCGACTCTGGAGCTAGACGACAGTCGGCTATCTAGAGAGCGAACCCTCGGGAAATGCCCACGATGGCGCCTTTTAGCCGCGCGCCCTCGGTGCAAGACACACAAAGAACGCTCGGAGCGATTCTTCGCGATATCATTCCGCGCCACCACAGGGAACTATACCTTTGACTTGTGATGCATAGATCCCCCGTGCGCGCACGAGACCGTAAGATTGTGTACTCACATTCTCAAACCAAGGACTGGGTTATGGGCAAGGCAATTTTCTGGATCGCTGCATTTTTGGAGATTCTCTCCGCCTGCCAATGGCGGCAATCGCCGGGCGAGGGGGAGGCAGACCTCGTGATTCGCAATGCGCGGGTTTACACCGTGGATGCGCAACGACCGTGGGCGCAGGCAGTCGCGATAAAAGGCGACCACATTCGCTGGGTCGGCGATCAGAAGGATGTAGGCGCATACATCGGGCCGGCCACTAAGGTCATGGATGCGGAGGGGCGAATGGTGCTGCCCGGGTTCATTGACAGCCATTTCCATGTGCTGCTGGGCGGCAATCCGAATGTCTTGCGGATCGAGAGGGGCAACTCTCTGGTCGACATTCAGAGGCAGGTGCGCGAGTTCGCGGAGAGGCGTCCGGAGCTGAAGTGGGTTGAGGTTGAAGGATGGAACTATTCTGCGTTTCCGCATGGGACGCTGCCCACGGCCAAGGATCTGGAGGGTCTTACTGGCGGGCGTCCGGCATTCCTGGTCGCCTACGATTACCACACGATCTGGATGAACCGCGAAGCGCTGAAAGAGTTCGGCATCACGAGGAATACGCGCAAGGTGATCTTCGCCGAAAAAGTGGAGAAAGATTCGAAGAGCGGTGAACCGACAGGAATCGTCACCGGGTTCGGCAGTACGGGACTTTCTGAAGAGGCCGAGGCGGAACTGCGCAAGCACCTGCCGTCACACGCGCCCGAGGCCATTGCACGCAACGTAGAGAACAATGTGGCGGCGGCGGTGCGGGCGGGAATCACCACGATCGTGGATCCGCAGTCGTACCTGGAAGATTTGAAGCTCTATGCCCGCCTGCGCAGTGAGGGCAAGCTAACCGCGCGGTTACAGGTGGCGCTGTTTCATCGCCGCGGGACAACCGAGAGGACGCTGCAGCAGTTCGATCAGGCGCGCCAGAAATATCACGACGACTGGCTACGGGTTGCGGCGGTTAAGCTGTATATCGACGATGTCATAGAACCGCACACCGCTGCTCTGCTGACGCCCTACGCCGACCGGCCTGAAACGCGCGGAGAACTGGACTATACGCCGGATGAGTTCAAGCAAGTAGTGTTGCGGCTGGACCGAATGAAGTTCCAGGTCTTCATCCATTCGATCGGTGACCGGGGAATCCGCACGGCACTGGATGCGATCGAGTATGCGGAGCAACAGAACGGGCCGCGCGACCGCCGGGACGAGCTGATCCACATTGAATGCCTGAACCGCCAAGACATTCCGCGCTTCAAGCAACTGGGCGTGATTGCCTGTATGCAGCCCCGGCATTGCGCGCCTGATATCACGGGACAGTGGGCGAAGGCAGTTGGCCCCGCCCGGTGGAAGTATGCGTGGGCGTTCCGTAGCCTACGGGATTCGGGAGCCACGTTGGCGTTTGCTTCCGATTGGAACGTCGCCGAGATGGAGCCGCTGATTGGGATCTACACGGCCCTCACGCGCAAGGGACTCGACGGCAAGCCCGAGGGCGGCTGGGTGCCGGACCAGACGATTGACCTGGAAACAGCGATCCGTGCCTACACAATCAACGGGGCGTATGCGAATTTTGCCGAACAGAACCGAGGCTCGATCAGAGCGGGGAAATACGCTGATTTGGTGATGTTGTCGGATGATCTGTTTAAGATTCCGGCAGAGAACATTAAAGACGCGAAGGTAGTGTGGACGATGGTGGGCGGGAAAGAAATGTGGGTTGGCAAATACCAAGCGATCATTCCGGGATCGAAGTAGGTGTTCCTGAACAGAAGAAAATCGCCAGCGCAAAATTGAAACACGTCATCTCGCAAAGCCGCCTGCCACTTACTCAGCTGCGTTTTTCCGAGTCCAATAGCGACAATAACCTTCATCCTTCATCCACTTTCGCCCTAAGAGTCCCTCGGCGACGAGAACGTCCGACCAAAAAAGCCACTCCCTCGAAGTCCCCGTTCGCGGAGAACCAGTGGTCGCAAGAAACGTATACGTCAGTCCATATTTCGGCATCCATCATTCGTGAGCGTATTTTCGCGATGAAAGCACGGTCATAGCCGGTGAACTCGACGAGCGTTTTAAGATCTGGACCCTTAAGTGCCGCCAATAACACCACAGCCGTCCTGTAGTCATCGTCGATCTCACGACCCTTTAGCGTAGGATCGAGATCCTCAACCGTTGTTGGACAAATTTCAGATCGATTCTGCGCATATAAGTCCTTCGTCTCCCATTGCATTGTCATATTGATCCATGCCTCTCATGGAGTGGACAAGGCCCCGCTCACCACTCTTCCCCCACTCTGAACTGCACCTCTACGCTATAAAGCTGCTCAAAAGAATCGTTTCAGTCGGTTCGCACTTGGCGAGGATAAATTTCAATTCTGGCTGAATTATTTGCGCGTGAAAGAAGGACACGCTCTTCGACTCTCACGATCCAAGTCACGACGGTTTGAGCTGTTCCTTAGCAATCTGCCAGCGATGTGCGAAATCCGTGAGAAATCCGTTACTCGGTTTTTCATGTACTTACAATGTTTACAGTTGCTGTCTGTGCATCGGTAAGTCTTTTGGTTGCTGTTTTAGAGTGTTTTCGAATCCCACTTTCTCCGCCAGCTTTATCCAGACAGTCACAACAGCCACCGTGAGGTTGTCTGGCTCATCTCTTCGTTTCTTTTAGAGGGTAATTGGAATCGAGCTCGAGGTTCAGTTCCAGCACGTTGACGCGCCGCTCGCCCAAGAAACCAAACTGCCGACCTGCGGTGTGTTTAACGACGAGTTGGCGAGTCTGCTCTTCTGTAATGCCGCGCTCGCGCGCAACACGTGATATCTGGAATTCAGCCGTGGCCGGCGAGATATGGGGATCGAGACCAGATGCAGAAGCGGTGACCAGATCAACCGGTATGGGTCTTCCCGGATTCTCAGCTTGCAGCGAGGCGGTATCTTCCCGCACACGCTCAATCAGCTTTTGGTTGGTGGGTCCCAAGTTCGTCCCGCCTGAGTTCGCGGCATCGTAGCCGTTCCCGGCCGCGGACCGACGCGAATGAAAGTAGCCGGGCCCGGTGAATGCCTGGCCCAGGATTCGTGATCCGATAATCCGTTCGTTACGCTGAACCAACTGGCCATTAGCCTCATCTGGAAAGATGACTCTTGCGATCCCTGTGACCACGAGCGGATAAACGATGCCAAGCAAGATCGTCGTCGCGATGGTCATCAGCACGGCAATGACAAGGTTTTTCTTCATTTCTCGAACCCTTTAAGCAAGTCCAATCCGCGTGATCAGCATGTCAATGAGCTTGATTCCGAGGAATGGCACGATAATGCCGCCCACGCCATAGATCAGCAGATTACGCCGCAACAGCTCAGCAGCAGGCATCGGCCGGTACTTCACTCCCCGTAAGGCCAGCGGGATCAATGCAATGATGATCAACGCGTTAAAAATCACCGCCGAGAGAACTGCGGATTGCGATGTCTGCAAACGCATGATGTTCAGAGCATTCAGAACCGGAAACGTTCCAGCGAACATGGCGGGGATAATGGCAAAGTATTTCGCCACATCGTTGGAGATTGAAAATGTGGTCAGCGCGCCACGAGTCATTAGAAGCTGCTTGCCAATCTTCACGACTTCGATGAGCTTGGTGGGATTGGAATCCAGGTCCACCATGTTGCCGGCTTCTTTAGCTGCCTGGGTTCCCGTGTTCATGGCAACGCCCACATCGGCCTGAGCGAGTGCAGGAGCGTCGTTGGTGCCGTCGCCAGTCATAGCCACCAGCTTGCCGCCCGCCTGCTCGCGCTTGATCAGGTCCATTTTGTCGCGTGGAGTCGCTTGCGCCAGGAAATCGTCAACCCCAGCCTCGCGAGCAATGGCGGCAGCCGTAAGCGGATTATCGCCTGTGATCATCACGGTGCGAATCCCAATGGCGCGAAGCTGGTCGAAGCGCTCGCGCATGCCACCCTTGACAACGTCTTTCAGTTCGATAACCCCAAGTACGCCTCGTCCCCTCTCCGCCACAACCAGGGGCGTGCCGCCCGACCGAGCAATTTGGTCCACGTGCTCCTGCACCTGTTCGGCGAAACCGCGTCCATTCAACGACACGTATTTTTGAATTGCATCGACTGCACCTTTGCGGATTTCGAAACCGTCCAGGTTGACACCCGACATGCGGGTCTGGGCCGAGAACGGGACGAACTGAGCTTCGTGGGATGACAACTCTCGTCCGCGAAGACCGTATTTCTCCTTCGCCAGCACAACAATGGACCTGCCTTCGGGCGTCTCATCGGCCAGTGAGGAGAGCTGTGCGGCATCGGCGAGTTCTGCTTCAGTGATGCCGGGTGCGGTTATGAACCGTGAGGCCTGGCGGTTTCCGAGTGTGATCGTGCCAGTCTTATCGAGTAGCAGTGTATTTACATCGCCAGCCGCCTCCACTGCACGACCCGACATCGCCAAAACGTTGTGCTGTATGAGGCGATCCATCCCTGCGATGCCGATTGCCGAAAGCAGCCCGCCGATGGTGGTGGGAATCAGACACACAAGTAGAGAGACGAGTACGAACACGGTTTGCGGCGAGCCGGAGTAGATGGCGAACGGCTGTAAGGTGATGACAGCTAACAAAAAAATAATCGTCAGACCCGCCAGCAGGATGTTCAGTGCGATTTCATTGGGCGTTTTCTGGCGTTCCGCACCCTCTACCAGCGCAATCATGCGGTCCAGAAAGCTTTCACCGGGATTGGAGGTAATCTTGACTTTGATTTGATCGGACAAGACTCGTGTGCCACCAGTCACTGCCGAGCGGTCGCCGCCAGCTTCGCGAATCACAGGGGCGGATTCGCCGGTGATCGCCGATTCATCCACGGAAGCGACGCCTTCAACGATTTCGCCATCGGAGGGAATGAACTCACAGGCGGAGACAAGTACGAGGTCTCCGGCACGCAGCTTCGAGCTTGGTATCTTCTCGATCTGACCGCTGTCGAGCAGCCGATTGGCTAATGTCTCCGAGCGCGCCTTGCGCAGCGTATCGGCTTGCGCTTTGCCTCGGCCTTCCGCCATCGCCTCAGCAAAGTTGGCGAATAGCACGGTAAACCACAGCCACAACGTGATCTGCAGGTTGAATTTGAATGCCGCGCCGCCGCGGAATAGCAACGCAGTCGTAATAACGCTGCCGACTTCCACCACAAACATGACGGGATTGCCCATCATCTTGCGTGGGTTCAGCTTCAGGAACGCGTCCCAGACTGCCCGCTTGACGATCTTCCATTCCCAGACAGCTGTTTTCTTCGTCGCCATACTGAAAGCCTTAGAACGTCTTGCCTGCAGCCATTAGCAGGTGCTCCAGAATCGGCCCCAGGCTCAGAGCCGGAAAGAACGTCAATGCCCCCACGATCAGAATGACGCCGATGAGAAGCGCCGTGAACAGCGGCGTGGTCACGGGGAACGTCCCCCGCGAAGCTGGAACATATTTCTTTCGCGCGAGGCTACCGGCAATCGCGAGCATCGGCAGAATCATCAGAAAGCGGCCGACCAGCATGGTGATGCCGCCCGCGGTGTTGTACCAAAGCGTATTTGTGTTCAGGCCGGCAAACGCTGAGCCGTTATTGCCTGCCTGCGATGTGAACGAATAGAGAATCTCGCTTAATCCGTGCGGGCCCGGATTCAAAATACTGGAAGTACCGAATCCCTTGACGGCGGAGATGGCGGAGAATCCCAGGATCACCAACGGGAACACGAGCACTACCAGCATTGCCATTTTCACGTCGTAGGCTTCGATCTTTTTTCCCAGATATTCGGGGGTCCGGCCCACCATCAGACCGGCTATGAAAACGGCGAGCACGATGTAGATCAGCACGCCGTACATGCCAGCACCAACCCCGCCGAAAATGACCTCGCTGAGCATGATGTTGACCAGCGGCACCATCCCGCCGAGTGGCGTGAAGGAATCGTGCCAACCGTTGATCGCGCCGCAACTGGCGTCAGTGGTAACGGTTGCCCACAAGGCAGTGTTGGCAATTCCAAAGCGGATCTCCTTGCCCTCCATGTTGCCGCCGGATTGCGCTGCGCTCACACGCTGGTCAACCCCGCCCGGAAGTAGCGGGTTGCCGCGAGCCTCAGCCCAATAGGTGACACTCACGCCGACAAAGAACAGAATGGCCATCGCCGCCCACACCGCCCAGCCGTGACGCGGCGAGCCAGTCATTCGTCCGAGCGTGTACGTCAAACCGGCAGAGATGGCGAAGATACAGAACAGTTCAATCAGGTTAGACAACGGTGTCGGATTCTCGAAGGGGTGAGCGCTGTTCGCGTTGAAGAAGCCGCCGCCGTTGGTGCCCCATTCTTTGATGATCTCCTGCGACGCAACGGGACCTTGGGCAATCGTCCGCGCGGTGACCTTGTCCATCACGGGCTTGCCGTCGGGTCTGACCACTGGCTTCCCGTTGGCATCGGCTTCTTGAACTTGCTGCGGCTCAATCAACTTCACCGTGTCGTAGGGCTTCAGGTTCTGAACCACTCCTTGTGAGACGAGCGCCAATGCCCCGACAATGCAAAAAGGCAGCAGAACCCACAAGCACGACCGTACGAGATCAACCCAGAAATTGCCGATGGTTTCCACTTCACGCCAAGCGATGCCGCGAATGAACGCGATTGCGACGGCAATTCCGACAGCCGCCGATACGAAATTGTGGTACGCCAGCCCGGCCATTTGTGTGAAATAGCTCATGGTGGTTTCACCACTGTAGTTCTGCCAGTTCGTATTCGTGGTGAACGACGCCGCTGTATTGAACGCGAGCGCAGGTGCTACGCCGGCCAGCTTCTGAGGATTGAACGGCAAAAACGCCTGTGCCCGCTGCATCAGGTACAACACGAGCATTGAAACTGCACTGAACAGCAGCATGGCCACCGCGTATTCTGTCCAGCGCATCTCATGGTTTTCGTCAACGCCCGTTACGCGATATAGCAGTCGTTCGATGGGACGCAGCGCCGGGTCCATGAACGTCTTCTCGCGATTGAACACCCGCGCCATAAAGACACCCATTGGCTTCGTCACCGCCAGGATCAGCAGGAGAAAGAAGGCGATCTGGAACCAACCGTTAGCGGTCATCAGAACTTCTCCGGACGCAGCAGTGCGTACAGCAAGTACACGATGACTAGGCACTGACCAGGAGCATAATCACTGATTCCAAGCTCATGGCTGCCTCACTTCACCCGATCACAAAAGCGCACGTACACAATGGCGAGGGCGAAGAAGGCAATGGTCACCCCAATCCACAGCAAATCCTGCATCACTTCCTCCCTCTTCTAGAACTTGACCATCACTGCCATGTTCAGCCGGTTCTCTAATTTGCGAAGATCTGGGGTGAAGCCACTCACTACCGATCCAGGAGGACCACTGTTGCCGCCTGCGGGCGTAATGCCGCCGCGTCCGGAAAAGTACGGTACGTTTGCCGCTCGATGGTCGAACTCCCAGCGGAATGTAATGTACTGGCTGGGCATGTAGTCGAAGGTAGCGGATGCATCCCAAGCTTTGTAGGGGTCGCCGGGGTTCTCGGTAAAATAAGGGGTTCCAGAAGTTGCGGTCGCGCCATTAATGGGCGGCAGCAGCACCAAATACCTTCCAGGATTGTTGATTTTGCCGCCGCCAAGTGTAAGCCCATAACGATCCTTGTCGAACCACAAGCGGTTGTAGATCATGAAGCCTAGAAACGCCTGCTTGGGACCTTTCGCCGAATTGCCGTAACAACTGACGCCGCCGCCGTGTTCACATCCCAGGTCGCCGGTCAGCGAGAAGGCGGCTTTGTCCAGGAACTTCTCGGGGTGGTCGTAATACTTGACCTCGATGCTGTCGTCGGTGTGATAGCGCACACGGCCGGGAGTGTTCAGCGCATCCTCGCCCAGAGCGTATTGATTCCCAAGGATTGAAAGCCAGCTATTCGGGCGCCACAAAATCTGCCCTCCAATGCCAGGCCGATTGTTGAACCGTCCGTAGGACTGCCAGCCATTAACGAACCAGGGCTCAATCTTCAAGTGCTCGGTCGGAAAGATTTGCACTCGTACGCCATTGAAAAACCATGGCGTGTTTGACGAAACGTACGACGGCTGGTAGGCCCAGTTATCGAAGTTGTAATAACTGAAGAGTCCGATGTACGACATGAAGATTCCGGCGTCGACGTTGATCCCATGCAACCCGTTGAAGTGATACCCGCCGTACGCTTCAGAAACGTAGCGATAGGCGTTGGCAAGGTCCCATTGTCCGCGTGCGGGGCTGGCGTCATTACGCGGTGTGGTCACGGAGTACAAGCCGAATTGTGTCATTAGCCGAGCGCGAACATTGTCGTAGTGGAAGTCGCCGCCGACACCGAGTTGCGTCACGTGGACTTCATTTGTCCGAAAGACCTCGCTCGATCCGCCGATCGTGTCATCTTTCGGATGGTTGAAATCGTAGATATAGTCAATGTCAGCGCGAATTTCCGGCGTGAAGAATTTCGAATCGAAAGCCGGTGTCTTGGTGCGGGGGGTGCCGTTAAGCCAGGTCCAGTCTGCGAAGGCAAATGGTTCGGCTTTAGCCGGTTTACTCTCCACGGATCGTTGCTCAGCGCTAGTTTGAGTGGCCACTGGCGAGGTACTCAGGAACTCTTGCGATTCGGACGGTGGCTGTTGGTCCGACTGCGCGCTCGCTGCTGTGGCACGAGCGGGTTGCTGCTTTAGTCGAGCCTCGAGTTCCTGAATCCGAGCGCGCATTCTCTCGAGTTCTTGAAGAATCTCCGCATTCGCGTTGTCAGACGTGGAACTACCATTTGGGGCGACCTGACGGCCGCTCGAACCGGCTCGCCGCCCTTTGCCCTGCTCCTGTCCATTGATCTGTGCAAGAGCCTTCGGTGAATTTAAGGAAGCGATAATTAGAACGAAAGCCAGACCACGTCTCAATATGACTGTTAATTGGCTTGTTTCTATCGCTGGCGTTCTCAAGTGCACCATACTTTCCGGCCGGAATTCGCTACCAGCCACTTCGGGGCTCTACACGGCCTCGCGGCCTCGGGATCTCGGGACAATCTGACCATTGCCGGCCTCGTCGATGCCGTGCGCTCGCCGGCCGTTTATCCCATTGCTATTCGCTTTCCCAAGGCGGATGCCGTGCCAATCCGTTTCCACGCTCGATAGTTCGTACCGGTGAGAGCCGAGCTTCAAAACTTGGCAAATGCGCGCACTCCCGCTTTCCTTACATAGAGCGATCAAAACGCGCACAAAGAAACCGACGGCTCCGATGCTGACGACAATAATGATCAGGAGGCTCTCGGACATCGCTCCTCGTCGTGGACACGGCCGATCAGATCGCCCAGTGCCATTCGAATCGCTACTTAGATTCGATACTTCCGCGCATAGGTTTTGGATAAAAACTTCATAAAAAATTCGTAAACGTTTGGTACTTGGTCTTTATGGTTTCTCTACGAACTCTGGAGGTGGCTACGAAGGCTGCGGATGAGGGGCCGGGATCGGCAGGTGGGTAAGCAAATCTGGACGGCAGACTCTTATGCCGAAACGAACGATTGACTACTCGCCCTCAGGGTTAAAACGATAGCCGACCCACGGTTCGGTTGTGATGTAGCTTGGGGAGGTGTCGTCGGGCTCAAGTTTTTTGCGCAGGTGGCCTATGAAGACGCGAAGATATTCCGGTTGCTCGGTGCGGGTATCGCCCCAAACAGCCGCCAGCAATGCGCGATGCGTGACCACGCGCTCCGGGTGCCGCGCAAGATAGGTCAGTATGTCGAATTCCTTGGGCGTTAACCGCATTTCGCGGCCCTTGATCTCCACCCGATGGGCGCGCGTATCTATGCGAAAATGACCAACTTCAATGACATCCGATTCGGGCTGCTGGGACGTCGAGACACGCCGTAGCGCGGCCCTGACTCGTGCCAGCAATTCATCAACGCTGAATGGTTTCGTGACGTAATCGTCAGCGCCGGCGTCAAGTGCCTCAACCTTCGCGCGCTCCTCGTTCCTGACCGACAGCACGATGATCGGAATGCCCGATTTTGCCCGCAGATACCGGCAAAGCTCGACCCCATTCATGTTGGGCATGCGCAGGTCAGTCATTATCAGGTCGGGTGTCCAGGATTTCATCACCTGCAATGCGTCATCGCCATCGGAAGCGGTGCGGATCGCATATCCGTGGCTGGAAAGCGTCGTCTTGAGAACGCGCGTGATCTGCGGCTCGTCATCCACGACCAGGATCTTTGGCTTCTCGCCCACACCGAGCATCGGGCTACTTCACCTCTTGCGTTACGATGTGCACGTCTACCGCCGGCGCATCACGGAGGAACTTGTGAATAGCGGAAAGGTAAAGATACTTACGCCAGTTGGACTGCGCGGAACGGCCAAAGACGACCTGGGTGATGTGTTTGTCGCGCACCACCTTCGCGACTTCTTCTGCTACGTTCTTGCCCTTCACGCGGACCACCTGTGCGCCCAGGCTTTCGGCAAAGCGGACGTTCTGCGCCAGCGTTCGTTGATCCTCAGGATCCTCGTCCGCACCGATGTCCACGTAAATCACGTAAAGTTCCGCATCAATACGTTGCGCCATGCGGGCGGCGCGGGCAACTAAATACTGGGCCGCAGGGTTTGAGCTGATGCACACCCCGAATTTCTCCCGCACCGCGGCGGGGGGAGCAACGCCTTCTTTTTCCAGGTACGATTCCAGGCTACGATCCACCGCTCGTGCCACCTGCTGCAGTGCCAGTTCGCGAAGAGAAATTAGATTTGCAGGGCGAAAGAAGTTATCCAGCGCGCGTTCCGCACGCTCAACTGGATAGATATCGCCGCGACGCATGCGGGTTTGCAAGGCCTCGGGCGTGAGGTCCACCAGGACGATCTCGTTCACCCTCTGTATGACCCAGTCGGGAACAGTCTCTCGCACCGGCACGCCCGTGATCTGCTGCACCAGCGGCGTCAGGCTCTCTATATGCTGAACGTTTACCGTCGAAAGCACGTCAATATTGGCATTGAGCAATTCGAGCACATCATCATACCGTTTGCGGTGTTTGCTGCCTTCGACGTTGGTATGGGCGAGTTCGTCCACCAGCGCAACCTGAGGCGTGCGCGCAATAATGGCATCAACATCCATTTCTTCGAAGAACGCCCCCTTGTAATTCAGTTTTCGACGCGGCACATTTTCCAGCCGTGCCGCGAGTTCCGCGATGCCTCTGCGTCCGTGGGTTTCCACCAGGCCGATCACGGCATCCTCACCACGGCTGGCCCGCCGAATGCCTTCGCTGAGCATGTTGTATGTCTTGCCGACTCCGGGTGCATAACCGAGGAACAGCTTGAAGATAGCCTGCTTCTTCTGCGGGACAACCTCCTCTAGCCATTGCTCAGGTGTCTTGGGCATCGCGGATATTGTCACCGCCACGGCAGGATTTGTCGAATGGGCTACAATTTCGCTGTGAAACGAGCCGTCCGACAGTTATTGCGTTATCTGATTGTTGCGGCGCTCGACGCGCTGATCACTTGGATCTGCTTCCGCGTCCTGAACCGAAATCCTACTACCGTGGGTTTTGTATTCCTGCTGGCAATTCTTGTGGTATCGGCCACCTGGGGACTTCGCTACGCCATCTTCATGGCGGTCTGGGCAACACTGCTCTACAATTTTTTCTTCCTGCCGCCGCTGTTCACATTCAATATCGCCGATTCGCAGAATTGGATTGCCCTATTCGCGTTTTTGATCACGGCAATTATTGGCAGCCAGCTCTCCGAGCGCGCACGCCGCCAAACACAACAAGCAACCCAGCGGCGGAAAGAGGTCGAACGTCTCTACGCATTGAGCCAGCAACTGCTGCTCTCTGAAAACGTCTTTGAGCTGTTGAACAAATTGCCGGCTTACATCGCGGACGTTTTTGGTGCCACCGGTGTCGCCTTGTTTCTGGAGAACAAACAGAAAACGTATTTCTCTGACGTCGACATGCAACCGCTATTTCCGCCAGAACAGTTAAGAGCGGTCAGCGGGCGGGGCGAGCCGATGTTTCAGCGCAACCAACGGTCCTGCTACATGCCCCTCAGGATGGGGGTTCGGTCGGTCGGCACGCTGGCGGTCGTGGGATGCGAAATCTCACGCGAAACTCTGGAAGCGGTTGGCAGCCTCGTCGCAACTGCAATCGAGCGAACCTCGACCATGGAAAAACTCAGTAAGGCAGAAGCTGCCCGCGAGAGCGATCGCTTGCGCTCCCTTCTCCTGGATTCGGTTACCCACGAGTTTCGTACGCCCCTTACAGCCATTAAGGCATCTGCTCAGACCCTGCTTTCAGAGGTCGAACTCGATAAGCCACAACTGAAGGAGTTGGCGACAGTAATCAACGAGGAAAGCGACCGCTTAAACCGCCTGATAGGGGAAGCAGCGGAAGTCGCGCAATTGGATGCGCGGCAGGTGGAGCTTAATATGGAGCCTCATCAAATTAGCGAAGCTGTCCGGATGTCGTTGCAAAAAGTGAAAAACACATTGGATAAACACTCAACCGACGTGGTGGTTCCGAAAGATCTTCCCGCGATCAACATGGACATAGACCGTGTGGTCGAAGTGCTCGTTCAACTCTTAGACAATGCCGCGAAATACTCGCCCCCAGAGACCCCAATCCATATCAGCTCAGAGCTGCGGAACAGCACCGTGATCACCAGCATTGCCGACCATGGGCCTGGCATTGACGATATGGAACAGACGATGATCTTCGAGAAGTTCTATCGAGGACGAAATCAGAGGATCTCGGTGCAAGGCACCGGCATGGGACTCGCAATCGCTAGGGCCATCGTCGAGCTACACGGCGGCACCATGGGTCTCACCAGCCAACTTGGTCGAGGCTCCGTGTTTTACTTCTCTCTGCCGGTTACTCCCGCCCGATAGTGCACCGGACGAAATGAGTATCGCCGTCACCACGTTCCGGACACGAATGTGCCTAAATGCGGTGAGGTGATTATTCTGAAGCCGCTCTCTTCCACACATAGAACTTCCCGTCATCGGCAACCGTCTCAATCTCCATACCCTTTGAAGTGGTTGCACGATGCACCGCAGAACGAAGGTTCGCCAGACCGACACCGCCCACGCTAGCCAGCGGAATCTCCAGGGCCGCACCCGGCTCCAAGGTCGCCAACTCCTGCACAATTCCCAGCACCAGATCGTGATGCTTGCCCCTTCTTCCCCTCTGGATGCTCGCAATATCGACCTGCCGATATTTTCCAACCGGCAGCGGAGTCCTGCTTTTCTGTTCCTTGGCCATAAATCTGAACCTCCAGCGCTAGATACGATAGCATAACTCGACGTATATTACAACCATATTTTTATATAATACTACGATTAAAGTACGATATTATATATTTCGTATACGTTTCTAGTAGGTTTAATTTTGGCGTGGCTCTGCGTTGTTTGCAGCCAGCATAGAGAAACCCAATATTTCCACCTTTTTTTAGTACCGGCGGTATGCTCAAGACCAGGTTGCACAGGAGCGAGGCAATATGACGAAGGATGTTTTGTGGCGGGAGTTGTACAAGGCCGCCATACTCGAACTAGATCCTGTGGCACTCCATAAGAGAATCGAAGCTGCCCATGCAGCCATTCGACAGCGCATCTCAGAATTGCACAGCAACTACGACGGTAACTCCGGGGAAGAGCAACGGGAAATGGTTGACGCTTTGAATAATCTGCGAGCGGTACAGAAAATTGAATTCAGGTTGTCGAGCGAAGCCGGGCGCCCCAGGCGAGAACCAACCTCCGAGGCATCATGACGAAATGCATCTGCCGCGTGAGACTTACCCCATCGTGGGACAGAAGAAACGTTGCTGGCACGGGATTGTTCCGCCCCGTCACCATCGTGAACGACCCCCAAAAATTGGCCTACTTAAAGGCGCAAGTCAAGAAACGCCAAAGAGAAGTCGAACGCAGAGTGCATGAGGCAAACCTTCGCCGGAGCATCTGACCTTTGTTCTGGTCCGATTTGATCACTCCTTTTAATGAACCGTAGTTATTTCAGCGTGGAACTTCGAAGCGGTACCCGACTCCGCGAAGAGTCTTTAGATATCTTGGTTTACTCGGGTCTCGTTCGATCTTCTCCCGCAAGCGACGTACGTATACGTCTACCGAGCGCGGGGTGACAAACGCAGTTTCCTTCCAAATGGCGTCAAGAAGCTGCTCCCGTGTAAATACTCTCGAGCGGTGGCTGGCAAGATATTCGAGAAGGCGAAACTCACGTACCGTGGTTGTTACTGCTCTACCTGCGAAGGTTACGGTCATGGAGCAAGGATCGATCTCTAGCTCACCAAAATTAAGCACTTCTGAAAGCGACATCTCCCGCGAGCCCCGCAGAACGGCGCGCACCCGAGCCACCAACTCGCGAGGACTGAAGGGTTTTGTGATGTAGTCGTCTCCCCCCAACTCCAGACCCTTAACGCGGTCTGCTTCACTTGTCCTGGCGGTCAAAAAAATGATGGGGATCTTTGCTAAAAGTTCGATTTGGCGAATTTGCCGGCACAGGTCGAACCCGTCTGTTCCCGGCAGCATTACGTCAAGCAGAAACAGTCTGGGATGCGCCCGCGTAGCTTCCGTCACCACCGATGCACCGGTCGAAAATGAGTGCACACCGTAACCAGCGGACCGTAGGTTGTGTTCGATGAGGCGGCAGATATCGTAGTCGTCCTCGACCACGAAAATGGGTTCTGCGCTTGTGGCTATGCTATCCCCGACTTGTGCGTCCACATAGATCGCCACTCTGTCAACACCACAGGCACGCGCTCCGGACTGACACTACATTTCGTACTTGGATTGGGAATAAGTCTAGGACCTTAATGTTTCGCCATTGTTTACCGGATGTTAAGGGACGGTTAATTTTTGGAGGGGCGAAGCTCAGCAAGCATGCAAAAAAAGAGCCCGAGTCCTCATACGCAGCGCCCCGTAAGACGGTCGTAGTGGACTCAAACTAAAGAGTGGGGGTTCTTTTAGGCGGGTGACGTGCCGTATGGCCTTCTATCAGGCCAAGAAGTTCTTCGGCGAGATTCTTCGCATGGTCCCCGGCGCGTTCTAAAGCCTGCGCCATCAATAAGACCTCAAAGGACAGCGGACTTCGGCGCGCACTGCTGTCAGCCAGGTGCTTTCTAAAAAGGGCGTGGCAGATTCGATCCACTTCCGCATCGGCGCGTAACACCCTGGTCGCGCTTTCCAGATCAAGCGAAGCGAAGCCTGCATGTATCCGCTCCAGCATTTCGTACAAGACGGCAGCCATCTGTGCTAAGCCATCCGTGTCGCGCTGTGGAAGACTGCGACGAGATTGCAAGCGCTGAGCCACCCCCAGCACAAGGTCTCCGATTCGCTCCAGATCGGTTATGAACTTTAGGCAGGCCAGCAATTTACGGGCTTCCAATTCACTGACCTGGGTGATGGCGTCCGGCAGGTGTTCGTCTATGTAGCGTTCGATTTGGTCCAGTTCTTTTTCGCAATCACGTATGGCAAGGAAGGCGATGCGGGAAGGAGTCGTGAACAGCTCGCGCATGTTGGAGACCGCATCCCTCGCAATCAAGCAAGCTTTCAACGTCATCTTCGTCAGCTCGGTGTGGGATGTGTAGCCCTTTGCTCTCAAGCCTCCTCTACCAAGGTCGCCGTTTTTTCGTGCTTGCATATTTGATCTCAGCCCGGAACTCCTATTGGAATTGTAATCAGCACAATGTGAAAGGCGTGTTAAAAGCGAAAATCGTCCAGGGGAGATGCTTTCATGGAAATTCATTTATTCGATGGAGTTTTCCCGAAATGCCCGTCTGAATTGCTGGTCACAGATGAACCATTATGAGGTTGCTCAATCGCATATCATCCTCTATGATGGCTCGCCCAAGCCAACCCATGGACTTCCATCGAGCGCCACCCAAGCATGAAGTACACGGCGTACGAACTTGCGACCTTTGCGGTTCTCATGATCCCACATTCGAACAGCGCGATCCTTTGGACAAGTTGATTGCGGCGGGCGCGGAAGTGACAGCGCGTTCTCATATCACGGAGAATGGATATGTCCGCCACCGGTTGGTTGAAGCCAAGTTGCGGCAAATCGCGGCTACTCCTGCCAAGGCGAGCTGAAATACCCTTCAGCTTCTGCATACCGTCACGTTTAGAGGGGCGCGCCGAAAAACTGCTGATTTGGAAATTTTCCGCGCCAGGCGCTGCCCAGATCGCTTCGGAGGCATCTCTAATGGCAAACCTAAACTACCGAGCGGCGCATGTGTTCTGGATACTGATTCTGCTCTTGTTGGCGCCCGCATTCGCACAACAGAATGCGAAAGTGCGCGTGATCGCCTTCGGCGCGCATCCAGACGATTGCGATATTCGGGCTGGCGGCCTCGCCGCCAAGTATGCCACGCTGGGCTACAAGGTCAAGTTTGTTTCGGTGACCAATGGAGATGCCGGTCACCAGTCCCAGGGTGGTGGTGCGCTCGCCGCTCGTCGCCGTGCCGAGGCACGTGAAGCTGGACGGCGCATCGGCATCGAATACGATGTCCTGGACAATCACGACGGAGAGTTATTACCCACTATTGCGGTCCGCGAGCAGGTCATCAGGAAAATACGCGAGTGGAATGCCGACATCGTGCTCGCTCCGCGTCCCAACGATTACCATCCCGACCATCGCTACACCGGCATCTTGGTGCAGGATGCCGCCTATATGGTCACCGTGCCCAACGTAGTGAGTGAAGTACCCGCGCTTCGGAAGAACCCGGTCTTTCTTAATTTTTACGACAACTTCACTCGTCCGCAGCCATTCCGCCCCGATATCGTTGTCTCCATCGACGATGTTTACGACAAGAAAATCGACATGTTGGATGCTCACGTATCGCAGGTCTACGAATGGCTCCCTTGGCACGACGGCCAGTTAGAGCAAGTACCGAAAGAGCCAACGGCTCGGAGAAAATGGCTGGCGGCCCAGCGTCCCGAGAAGGTTCTTCCGGAATGGCGCGAATCGCTCAGCAAGCGCTATGGCGGCGATGCCACTCGTATCCAGCACGCCGAAGCATTCGAAATCACGGAGTACGGCCGGCAGCCCAGTGAGGAAGAGATAAGGATATTATTCCCCTTCTTCCCGGCAAAGCAGTAGGAGGTCGCCCGCGTCGAGCCAATGGCGCCAGCCCTCATCATGCCTCGAAGAAAGATCGCTGTCTAATGGGAAA
>Ga0209690_1000425_pt1 | contig 22409 bp, 19 predicted proteins | sample GraSoiAngelo_150_FD_186164 | JGI IMG/M metagenome (GOLD analysis project Ga0209690, IMG submission 186164) | Grasslands soil microbial communities from the Angelo Coastal Reserve, California, USA - 14_1009_09_40cm (SPAdes) (version 2) | ecosystem: Environmental > Terrestrial > Soil > Grasslands ... | reverse complement strand
CCCAGGCGATGCTCGTGGCGGGAGGCACAGACCTCTACCCCAACATGAAGCGTCGCCAGTTCGAGCCGACGGTGCTGGTCGGGCTCCGGGCGATCCGTGAGCTCCGGGGCGTTCGCGGTGGAGCGCGCGATGGGGTCACGATCGGTGCCTGCACGACGCTCTCCGCCGTCGCCGCGCACCGTGCGATCGCCGCGCACTACCCGGCGCTCGCGACTGCCGCGGGCCTCGTCTCCTCGCCGCAGCTCCGCAACATGGGGACGATCGGCGGCAACGTCTGCGTGGACACGCGCTGCAACTACTACAACCAGTCCTACGAGTGGCGGAAGGCGGTCGGGTTCTGCACGAAGAAGGACGGCGTGATCTGTCTCGTCGCGCCAGGGAGCCCGCGATGCTGGGCGGTATCGTCGTCGGACACGGCGCCGGTCCTCTGGAGTCTCGGTGCGCGCGTGCGGCTCCACTCGGCCGCGGGCGAGCGCACGATCCCCGTCGAGGCGCTCTTCCGTGACGACGGCATCGAGTACCTGGCCAAGCGACCCGACGAGATCCTGACGGACATCGTGCTGCCGCCCGCCGACGGCTGGCGCTCCGCGTACCTGAAGCTCCGGCGGCGCGGCTCGTTCGATTTCCCGGTGCTCGGCGTCGCCGTCGCCCTCCGGATGGAGGGGGACGTCGTCCGCGACGCCCGGCTCGTCATCGGCGCGGTCGCCTCGCAGCCGCGCCCGGCGTCCCATCGAGTACCTGGCCAAGCGACCCGACGAGATCCTGACGGACATCGTGCTGCCGCCCGCCGACGGCTGGCGCTCCGCGTACCTGAAGCTTCGGCGGCGCGGCTCGTTCGATTTCCCGGTGCTCGGCGTCGCCGTCGCCCTCCGGATGGAGGGGGACGTCGTCCGCGACGCCCGGCTCGTCATCGGCGCGGTCGCCTCGCAGCCGCGCCCGGCGTCCGCCGCGGCCGCGGCGCTCGTCGGCGAGCGGCTCACGCCCGAGCTGATCACGCGCGTCGCCGATCTCGCCGCCGGGCCGGCGAAGCCCCTCGACAACACGGACTTCACCCATCCCTACCGGAAGAAGATGACGCGCGTGTTCGTTGCGCGCGCGCTCGCGTCTCTGGCGGGGCTCGAGCCGGCCGGCCGGCCGGCGGCGGAGGTCGCGTGACCGCGCTCGGCGCGCGTCTCAAAGGCCTGCGTACCGAGCGCGAGCTGCAGCAGCGCCAGCTCGCGGAGAAGGCGGACCTCACGCCGAGCATGGTGTCGCAGATCGAGTCGGGGCGGCTCACCCCGTCGCTCCACACGCTCGGTCGGATCGCCGCAGCGCTCGGCGTGCCGATCGCCGCGCTGTTCGACGGCCAGCCCTCCGGCTCGATCGTGGTGACCCGCAAGAAGGACTACCCGGTCGTCAGCTTCGATGGCTCGTCGGAGCGCTGGGCGGTGCTGGGCGCCGGGCTCTTCCAGGGCAAGATCCGCGCGGTCGTCTCGACGCTCGGGCCCAAGGAGCGCGGGGTCACGACCGAGAAGGTCATCATCAAGCCCGGCCAGATGAAGCTGTTCTACGTGATCGGAGGCAAGGTCGCCCTGCACTACAACGGCGACCGTCACGTGCTCGAGGCCGGCGACAGCGCGCTGCTCGACGGCGGCACGCCCCACGGCTGGGAGAATCTCGGGATGAAGCGGGCCCAGGCGCTCTGGGTCATTCTCGGATAGTCGCAGGGGAGCGGACATGACAGACGGCGAACACGGTCTCGTCGACTTCCGAACCGAGCCGGCGCGGTACAAGCACTGGAAGCTCAGCTTCGACGGGCCCGTCGCCACGCTCGCCATGGACGTGCGGGAGGACGGCGGGCTTCGGCCGGGTTACGAGCTGAAGCTCAACTCGTACGACCTCGGTGTGGACATCGAGCTCTACGACGCGGTCCAGCGGCTCAGGTTCGAGCACCCCGAGGTCGGCGCGGTCGTGATCACCTCGGGCAAGGAGCGCATCTTCTGCGCCGGCGCGAACATCCGCATGCTCTCCCAGTCGTCGCACGGCTGGAAGGTGAACTTCTGCAAGTTCACCAACGAGACGCGCAACGCCATCGAGGAAGCGACCGGGGAGTCGCGTCAGGTCTACCTCACGGCGGTCAACGGCCCCTGCGCCGGCGGGGGCTACGAGCTCGCGCTCGCGACGGACTGGATCATCATGGCCGATGATGGCAACACCGCCGTCTCGCTGCCGGAGGTGCCGCTTCTCGCGGTCCTCCCCGGGACCGGCGGGCTCACGCGGCTCGTGGACAAGCGTCGCGTGCGCCGCGACCGCGCCGACGTCTTCTGCACCACCGAGGAGGGGGTCAAGGGCCAGCGCGCCGTCGAGTGGGGGCTGGTGGACGAGGTCGTGCCGCGCTCGCGCCTCGCCGAGGTCGTGTCACAGCGCGCGCGCGAGCTTGCGGCGCGCACCGACAGGCCGGCGAACGCGCGAGGGCTCCGGCTCCCGCCGCTCGAGCGGACCATCGCGGGCGACGCGATCCGCTACAGCCAGGTCGCGTGCGCGCTCGACCGCCAGCGCGGGATCGCCGAGATCACCGTCACCGCGCCCACCGCGCCGCCCCCGAACGACGCGGAGGGTGTCCGCGCCCAGGGCTCTACGTTCTGGCCGCTCGCCCTCGCGCGTGAGCTCGACGATCTCGTCCTCCATCTGCGCACGAACGAGGCGGAGGCCGGACTCTGGGTGTTCAAGACCTCGGGGCGGGCCGACCGGGTCGAGGCCTACGATCGGCTGCTCGCCAGCCAGCGGGACGACTGGCTCGTGCGCGAGATCCGGCTCTACCTCAAGCGCACGCTCAAGCGCCTCGACGTCACCTCGCGCTCGATGGTCGCGCTCGTCGAGCCGGGCTCGTGCTTCGCCGGTACGCTGCTCGAGCTGGTACTCGCGGCGGATCGCTCCTACATGCTCGACGGCGCGCGGCCGGAGGACAGTCGGCCGCCGGCGACCGTGCGCCTGACCGCGATGAACTTCGGCGCTTACCCGATGCCGAACGGCCTGGCGCGCCTCGCGAGCCGGCACTTCTCGGACGCCGGCCGGATCGAGAAGCTCCGCGCACGTGTCGGCGAGGACCTGGACGCCAAGGCGGCCGCCGAGGCGGGCCTCGTGACCTTCACGCCCGACGAGATCGACTGGGACGACGAAGTGCGGATCGCGCTCGAGGAGCGCGCGGCCTTCTCGCCCGACGCGCTCACCGGCCTGGAGGCGTCGCTCCGGTTCGGCGGTCCGGAGACGCTCGAGAGCAAGATCTTCGGCCGGCTGTCGGCGTGGCAGAACTGGATCTTCCAGCGCCCGAACGCGGTCGGTCCGAAGGGCGCGCTCGTGGTGTATGGCACGGGCGAGCGGAGCGAGTTCGACCGCAGGAGAGTGTGATGGCCGGCGTCGACTACACGGAGCGGATCCCGAACAACGTCAACCTGGGCGAGAACCGCCGCCTGCAGCGCGCCCTGGAGGAGTGGCAGCCGAAGTTCCTCGAGTGGTGGCGGGACATGGGTCCGCACGGGTCTCAGGCGAACGACGTCTACCTGCGCACCGCGGTGAGCGTGGATCCGCAGGGCTGGGCGCAGTTCGGTTACCTCAAGATGCCCGACTATCGCTGGGGAATCTTCCTCGCCGAGCCGGAGCCGGCGCGCGCCATTCCCTTCGGCGACCACAAGGGGCGGCCCGTGTGGCAGGACGTCCCGGGCGAGTATCGCGGCGTGCTGCGGCGGCTCATCGTCACCCAGGGCGACACCGAGCCGGCCTCCGTCGAGCAGCAGCGCCACCTCGGGCGCACGTGCCCCTCGCTCTATGATCTGCGCAACCTCTTCCAGGTCAACGTCGAGGAGGGCCGGCACCTCTGGGCGATGGTCTACCTCCTCGACGCCTACTTCGGCCGGGACGGCCGTGAGGAGTCGGAGGGGCTGCTCCAGCGGCGCTCGGGCGACCCGGACAAGCCGCGCATCCTCGGCGCCTTCAACGAGAAGACGCCCGACTGGATCTCCTACCTCATGTTCACGTACTTCACGGACCGCGACGGCAAGTACCAGCTCGCGAGCCTCGCCGAGAGCGGTTTCGACCCGCTGTCGCGTACCTGTCGGTTCATGCTGACCGAAGAGGCGCACCACATGTTCGTGGGCGAGACCGGCGTGGGGCGCGTCGTGCAGCGGACATGCGAGCTGATGCGCCAGGGGAAGACGGACGACGTGCGGACCTACGGGGCGATCGACCTGCCGACCATCCAGAAGTACCTCAACTTCCACTGCTCGGTCTCGCTCGACCTCTTCGGCTCCGAGATCTCGACCAACGCCGCGAACTTCTACACGATGAGCCTGAAGGGGCGCTTCGAGGAGACCAAGAAGAGCGACGACCACCAGCTCAAGGACGCGACGTATCCGGTCACGGAGCTGGACGGGGACAAGGTCACGGTGCGCGAGGAACCCGCGCTCCCTTCCTTGAACGAGCGGCTGCGCGACGACTACATCGCCGACTGCCAGCGCGGGGTAGACCGCTGGAACCGGATCATCAAGGAGCATGGCGTCGATTTCGAGCTCAGGCTGCCGCACCGCGCCTTCCACCGCAAGATCGGCGTGTTCACCGACGTGCGGGTGTCGCCCGACGGCCGTCTGCTGACCGAGGCCGAGTGGGGCGCGAAGAAGCACGAGTGGCTGCCGACGCCCGCGGACGAGGCGTACATCCAGAGCCTGATGCAGCCGGTCACCGAGCGCGGCAAGTTCGCCAACTGGATCGCGCCGCCCGCACGCGGCGTCAACGGCCAGCCCGTCGACTTCGAGTACGTCCGGCTCGCGTGAGCCGGCGAGGAGAGGCCACGATGCCCAGGGTCATCGCGCCGCGGGAGTTCGGGAAGCCGCTCGGCATGTACTCGCACGGGATGTCGGTCCCGGCCGGCGAGATCGTCGTGGTCGCAGGGCAGGTCGGCACTCGGGGCGCGGGCGAGCTGGCCGGCCCGGACGTCGAGTCGCAGACGCGGCAGGCGTTCGAGAACGTCCGCGCCGTCGTGGAGGCCGTACCCACCGAACACGCTGCTGGTCGTCAGCCGGCTCGTCCGCCCTGAGCTCAGGGTCGAGATCGAGGCGATGGCCGTGCGCCCGCGCGCCGCCGCGAGTCGCGCGCCGGCCCGCAGGCGAAAGGTGCGGCGCTAGCCTGAGCAACGGCTTTTCGAGCGCCGGCTCCGCCGGCGCAACCGGTCCTGGGGGAGGTCTCGGAGGGGGCCGTCGGGGCCCCCTCCGACGAGACCGAGAAAGGCAGACATGAACGCGTCGGAGGTTCTGCCCGCGCAGTTCAACGTCGCCGCCTGGTTCGTGGACCGGAACGTCGCGGAGGGCCGCGGCGCCTCGCCGGCGTTCCTCTTCGAGGATCGGACGCTCACGTACGCCGACGTCCAGGAGCTCGTCAACCGCACGGGCAACGCCCTCCTCGAGCTCGGCGTCGAGATGGAACACCGGGTCCTCATGCTCTGCCTCGACGCCCCCGAGTTCATCGGGACGTTCTGGGGCGCCATCAAGATCGGCGCCATCCCGATTCCGGTGAACACACTGATGCGCACCGCCGACTACCTCTATTTCCTCAACGACAGTCGCGCGAAGGTCGCCGTCATCTCGGCACCGCTCCTCGCCGAGGCCGCGCCGGCGCTCCGAGAAGCCAGGGACCTCAGGCACGTGCTCGTCGCGCGCGGTGACCCTGGGCAGTTCCTGTCCTACGAGGACCGGATTGCGAAGGCGTCGGCGACGCTTCAGGCGGCGCCCACGTCGCGCGACGACGCCGCGTTCTGGCTCTACTCGTCCGGGTCGACGGGCTTCCCGAAGGGCGCCGTCCACCTCCACCACGACATGGTCCTCTGCTGCGAGACCTACGCGAAGGAGGTGCTCGGGATCCGGCAGACCGACCGGGTCTTCTCGGCGGCGAAGCTCTTCTTCGCCTACGGGCTCGGCAACTCCGGCTACTTCCCGATGAACGTGGGCGCGCAGAGCGTGCTCTACCCGCACCGGCCGACGCCGGAGTCGGTCTTCGAAATCATCGCGCGCTACCGTCCGACGCTCTTCTTCGGCGTGCCGACGCTCTACGCCGGCATGCTCGCGGTCAAGGACGCCGAGGCGCGGTTCGACACCTCGTCGCTGCGGCTCTGCGTGTCGGCGGGCGAGGCGCTGCCCGACGAGATCTACAAGCGCTGGCGCGAGCGCTTCGGTGTGGAGATCATCGACGGGATCGGTACGACCGAGATCTGCCATGTCTTCATCTCGAACCGTCCCGGCAGGGCGCGTCCCGGCTCCTCGGGGCTCCCCGTGCCGGGCTACGAGCTCGCCATCGTGGACGACGAGGGGCGCCCCGTGGCGCAGGGCGAGATCGGCAACCTCCGTGTCAAGGGCGACTCCACGATGGCGTACTACTGGAACAAGCACGAGAAGACCAAAGAGACGCTCTTCGGCGCGTGGATCCAGACGGGCGACAAGTACTACCAGGACAAGGATGGCTACTTCTGGTACTGCGGCCGCTCGGACGACATGCTGAAAGTCGGCGGGATCTGGGTCTCGCCGGTCGAGGTCGAGGCGACGCTCGTGCGCCATCCGGTCGTGCTCGAAGCCGCGGTGGTCGGCAAGGAGGACACCGACCGGCTCGTCAAGCCGAAGGCGTTCGTCGTCCTGAAAGAGCCCGGGAAGGCGTCCGAGGAGCTCGCGAACGAGCTCAAGGCATTCGTGAAGGACAAGATCGCGCCCTACAAGTACCCGCGCTGGATCGAGTTCGTCGGCGAGCTGCCGAAGACAGCGACGGGCAAGATCCAGCGCTTCAAGCTGCGCGGCTGACGCGGGGCCGCGACCCGTGTTCGATCGCACGCTGGAGACGCTGCCGCACGAACGCCTGTCCCTGCATCAGTGGCGACGCTTCCGGGCGATGGCGCGCGAGCTGCTCGCGTCCAATCCGTTCGTCGGCGCGAAGTGGCGCGCCGCGGGCGTGCGGTCGGTCGACGACCTCGCCGACTGGGACGACTTCCGCCGGCTGCCCTTCACCCGCAAGGTCGAGCTCGTCGAGGACCAGGCGACGCACCCGCCCTTCGGCACCAACCTCACGTACCCGCTCGAGCGGTACGTGCGCGTCCACCAGACCTCTGGCACGAGTGGGCAGCCGATCCGCTGGCTCGAGACGCAGGAGTCGTGGGAGTGGTGGGCGCGCTGCTGGGGGTTCGTCCTGCGCGGGGCGGGCGTCGAGCCGACGGACCGCGTCTTCTTCCCGTTCTCGTTCGGCCTCTTCATCGGCTTCTGGGCGGGCTTCGAGGGCGCGCGCGCGCTCGGCGCGCTCGCGATCCCGGGCGGCGGGCAGGACTCGGCGACGCGACTGGCCTGGATGCAGGCGCTCGGCGCGACGGTGCTCGTGTGCACGCCGTCCTACGCGCTCCACCTGATCGAGGTGGCGCGCGAGCGCGGCCAGGACCTCTCGAAGGGATGCGTGCGGATCACCGTCCACGCAGGCGAGCCGGGCGCCGGCATCCCGGCGGTACGAGCGCGCATCGAGGCGGGGTGGGGCGCTCGGGCGTACGATCATGCGGGCATGACCGAGGTCGGCGCCTACGGCTACGAATGCGTCGAGCAGGCGGGGCTCCACGTCAGCGAGTCCGAGTTCATCGCCGAGGTCATTGACCCGATGACCGGAGGGCCCGCGCGCGACGGCGAGCTCGTCCTCACCAACCTCGGGCGCGTCGGCTCGCCCGTGGTCCGTTTCCGTACCGGCGACCGTGCGCGCCTCGCCCCGGCGCCGTGCGCGTGCGGGCGGACGTTTGCGCGCCTGGAGGGTGGCATCCTCGGCCGGCTCGACGACATGCTCATCGTCCGCGGCGTCAACGTCTTTCCCGCGGCGATCGAGGGCGTCGTCCGCCGCTTCCCGATGATCGACGAATTCCAGATCGAAGTGTTCCGCGACGGCGAGCTCGACGAGGTCCGCGTGCTGGTCGAGCTCGAGGACACCGCCGGCGTGCGCCGCGTGCAGGAGGCGCTGCGCGAGGCCGTCGGCATCCGCCTCGAGGTCGCCGCCGTACCGCCGCACAGCCTGCCCCGCTACGAGCTCAAGGCGCGCCGCGTCGTGCGCCGCTGACCGGGCCGCGCGAGCGGCCACGCCGTCTTCGAGTCCGTGCGCGCTAACCGCGTGAGCGGCAAGGTGTTTATCGTGGCGAGTGGTAAGATCGAAGAAGTCCCCGTTTGAGCGCCCGTCTTGCGAGTCACGCATGGAGCGCACGGTGCGGACGGAGAGCCGGCCGGCCATCAAGCGACGGCCGCGAAGGATCCCGCTGTATGGCATACGGCCCCGAGAGAGACAAGGTGACTGAGAGCCCCCAAGCGGTCCCGGGGGTGTCGATGCCGTTTGGCTCCACCGTCACGCTCTTCTTCAGCGACATTCGGGGCTTCACGCAGTACACCGACCAATACGGCGACGAGGCCGCGTATCAGGTCCTCCAGGAGCACAACGCCATCGTCCGCCGGCAACTCGAGGCCTTCGGCGGCCAGGTCGTCAAGACCCAGGGCGACAGCTTCATGGTCGCTTTCACGACCGCCCGCGGCGCGATCCTGTGTGCGGTCGCGATCCAGCGGACCCTGGCCGAGGCGAATCGGAACCAGACGGGAACCCGGATCGCCATCGGCATCGGCATCAACACCGGTGAGCCGATCCAGGAAGGCGGCGACTTTTTCGGGGGGATGGTCAACCTGGCTGCCCGCATCTGCGCGGCGGCAGGCCCGGGCGAGGTCTTCGTCGCGGACACGACGCGCGCCGTCGCCGGCCGGATCGATTCGGTCGATTACGTCGATCGGGGGCTCCACGAGCTCAAGGGCTTTCAGGAGTCGCAGCGGCTGATCGAGGTGCGATGGCAGTCACCCGGGGCCGAGGCGCCGACCGGGGCGGAAGAGGGAGAGATCGCGGCCGCGATGCAGCACGCGATCGACGTGCTGAACCGCGTGCTCAGCATCACCCACCAGGACGACCCGGTGTTCCGCCCGCTCGTCGAGTGCCAGGCCAAGGCGAGCGACGTGCGGCTGACGCTCTCTCGTTCCGCGTCCGATCGCCAGAGCCAGAGCGTGCAGCGGATCCAGGATGCGGTCCGACCGTTCGAGGACTTCATCGTGCTCGTCGTCGAGCGGGACACCCTCGAGGAGCAGCGCTCAGCGCAGATCGAGACCGGTGTCGCCCGCTCGTTCGGCTGGCCGCTGGTGACTGCCGCCGCGCGGGGGCGACTGGCGTTCGGCGGTGGCGAAGCGCGCGCGGCGCCGCCGCCCATGCCGATGCCGGCGCCCCCGCCCGCGCCGATGCCGGCGCCCTGGCCCGTGCCGACGGCGGGAAGCGTCCCCGCTGACTCTTTCGGCTTCCGGACGCCCGTGGTCGAGGCGACGCCCGTGCCGAAAGTCGATCCGCGCGCCGCGGGCGTGCGCTGGTGGACCGCCGCGCACACGGCCTGGAGTGAGTGGAAGTCGTCGGGCGTCGCGTTGGCCTACGCGCTCCGGGGCACCGTCGCCGAGTACCCGCACCTGCTCTCCGTGCCGATCCGGGAGAGCGCCGAGCACAACCAGGGACGGCTGGCCGCCGGCTACTTTCTCCTCCTCGAGCACGTCGCGAACCAGTCGCCGTCGTTCGTGCAGACGGCCGTCGCACGCGCGATCAGTCAGGTCGGGGGCGCCGTCGCGCCCGAGGTGCTCGGGGGGAAGCTCTACGAGCTGTTGGTGACCGATGGCCGGCTCCGCGAGACCTATGCGGCATTCGTGGGCGACGTCATGGGGACTGCCATCCCTCAGCCGGGCTTCTGGGCCGACGTCGGCATCGTCGAGCACGAAGACGAGACCGAGGTCATCACACGCTCGAGCGCCATCATCGGCGATCCGTCGGAGCGGACCGAGCGCCTGACCAATCAGAAGGATCGCGTGGCCGATCAGCAATTCGAGGTGACGTTGGCGCCGCTCACGGCACGGTTCTTCTTTATCAGGCCGGCGGGTCTGACGACACCGCGTGAAGTCGCGATCAAGGTGACCGAGGGCGGCCAGCCGTCGGACCACGCCTGGCATGTGACGCTGAAGACGAGTCTCGTCATCCGCTCAGAGCCGAAGCGCCTCGGGCCGAAGGGCATCGCCCTCAAGGGGCTAGGCGCAGAATGCCCCGGCATCTGGGTCGGCGTCTTCAACGCGGATCCCGCGTACGCGGCGACCTACGAGGTCGCCATGGCCGTGCGGCCGTCGGGACTGTCGGTGCGCACGTCGTCGCCCTTCAAACCGCCCGCAAGCTGGCCGCGCTGACGCCACCTACGGCTTCGTAGCGCCGGTTGATCCATTTGTACGGGCGTAGATCCACCGTTGGATCTTGCGCCGTAGTCATGCCAGATTGACGGACAAGGATGACCGGCTCGGGCGCGGAGCTCATCAGGCAGATGGTCGCCGGTGATCGAGAAGCGTTCGCTCGCTTCTACGACCGCTACGCGCCCCTGGTCTTCCCGCTCATCCAGCGCATTCTCCGGGAGCGCGCCGACGCGAGCGATGTGCTGCAGGAGGTCTTCTGGGAGGCGTGGCAGGGCGCGGCGGGCTATGACCCCGCACGCGGAAGCCCGGAGGCATGGCTCGTGACGCGGGCGCGGACCCGGGCCATCGACCGGATCCGGGCCATGCGGCGACGCAGCGAGACGTTCGTGGCGCCCCTCCACGACGCGCTCGCCGCCGCGCCCGCCGACCCGGGCGGCGACGTGGCGGAGCGCACGGAGGACCGCCGGACGGTCCAGCACGCGCTGGCGCAGCTGCCATCGGCCCAGCGGGAGGTGATCGAGCTCGCGTACTACGCGGGGCTCACGCAGACGGAGATTGCCGAGCGGCTCAAGCAGCCGCACGGAGGACCGCCGGACGGTCCAGCACGCGCTGGCGCAGCTGCCATCGGCCCAGCGGGAGGTGATCGAGCTCGCGTACTACGCGGGGCTCACGCAGACGGAGATCGCCGAGCGGCTCAAGCAGCCGCTCGGGACGGTGAAGACGCGCATCCGGCTCGCGCTCGAGCGGCTGCGCGAGGTCGTCAGGCCCACGACATGAACCACGAGTCCTTCGACACGCTCGCGGCGGCCTACGCGCTCGGCGCGCTCGACGGCGAGGAACTCGTCGAGTTCGAGGCTCACCTCGCTCAGGAGTGTGCGCGCTGCGCGGTCACGCTGCGCGAGTCCTACGAGGCGCTGGCGGCGCTCGCGCGCTCGGCGCCGCCCGCCGTGCCGCCGCCCGAGGTCAAGCAGGCGTTGCTCTCCCGGATCGCGGCGGTGGCGCCCACGGCCTCGCCGCGCCGCGAGCGGGGGCGCGGCTCCTTGCCGTGGATCGCCGGCGCGGCTGCGGCAGCGATCGTCGCCGCTGCGTTCACGGGCGCCTTCGTCGCCGGGCACTACGAGGCGCGGCTCGGGCAGACGGCCCGCGAGCTTGCGGCGACGCGTCAGCGCTTGGAGGGCGAGATCGCCGTCCTGAACGACCAGCTCGCCGCCTACCGGAGCGCTGCGGACCTGCTGCGCGACCCGGCGACGAGGGTGGTGACGCTCCGGGGCCTGGGCCCGAGCCCCGGGGCGACGGGGTGGGTGATCTGGCACCAGACGGTGGGTGGCCAGCTCTTCGTCGCAAACCTGCCGCCGCCGCCGCCGAGCAAGACGTACGAGTTGTGGACGATCGGGGAGGGGGCGCCGAGGCCCGCGGGCGTCTTCCGGGTCGACGCCGAGGGGCGGGCGACGCACCGCGTGGAGCCGGTGGAGGGCGGCAAGCCCGTGAAGGTCTTCGCCGTCACGCTCGAGCCGGAGGGCGGCGTGCCGGCACCGACCGGCCCGATGGTCCTCGCGTCGGCGAAGTAGCCAGAGCGTCCTGGAGTATACTGCCAGAGGTCCCTCGATGAGCCTTCCGAAGCCCGTGGAGACTCTGTGGAACGAGCTCCAGGCCGTGCGCGCCGAGGTCCTCAGAGAAGTGCAGGGGCTCTCCCAGCGCCAGACGGACTGGAAACCGAGCCCGGAGGTTTGGTCGGTCGGCGAGATCATCGACCATCTGACGCTCGCCGAGATCGCGACGGGCAAGCTCACCACGAAGCTCACGCGGGAGGCCGCGGCTGGGGGAACGCTCGCGCCGTGGCCGGCCAACCTCACGACGTTCGCGCCGCTCCCGCCCGATCCGCCGGGGCCGGCGGACGCGCCGCCGGTGGTGCGGCCGTCGTCGGGTAAAGCGATCGGCGAGCTGATCGCGACCATGAGGGCCACGCGAGAGCGGAGCCGGCAGTCCGTGGAGAAGCTCGGGACGGTGGATCCACGCGCGCTGCGTTTCAACCATTTTCGCCTCGGCGATCTCGACCTCGCGCAGTGGTGGCAGCTTCAGACCCGGCACGACGGGATCCATCTCGCGCAGATCCGCGACGTGAAGCGTGCGCGGGGGTTCCCGAAGGCGTGACGGGAGTGGAAGGCCGCAGCGCGACGCGCGGAGCGAGCCTGTGAAGGTCATCTTGCGAAACCCTCGGCGCGAGGTCGAGGTGGCGGGCGGGCGCCGGGTGAAAGACGTGCTGCGCGAGCTGGACATCCTGCCGGAGACGGTCCTCGTGATCCGTGGCGACGAGCTCATCACCGCCGACCAGGTCGTCCGCGACGCGGACACCATCGAGCTGAGGCCGGTCATGTCGGGCGGCGCGCGATGAAGTGCAGGAAGTGCGGTGGGACGGCGGTGCTCGAGCTGCGCCGCCACAATGCCGCCTTCTGCGCTCCGGACTTTCTCGACTTCTTCCGGAATCAGGTCCGTGAGGCCATCCGGAAGTACCGCATGCTCGAGAAAGACGAGCACGTCCTCGTGGCGGTCTCCGGCGGCAAGGACTCGCTCGCGCTCTGGGACGTCCTGCTCGACGAGGGGTACTCGACGACGGGGCTCTACCTCGACCTCGGCATCTTCGACTACTCCATCGAATCCCGGGCGAAGTGCGAGACGTTCGCCGCCGCGCGGGGTGTCCCACTGATCGTGAGGTCCGTGGCCGAGGAGGTCGGCGCGCCCGTCCCCGTCATCAAGAACGTCACGCGGCGGCCCCCGTGCTCGGGCTGCGGTCTCTCCAAGCGCTACCTCATGAACCGCGTCGCGCTCGACCACGGCATCGGCGTCGTCGCGACCGGCCACAACCTCGACGACGAAGCGGCGACATTGTTTGGCTCGATCACGCACTGGCAGACCGACGCGCTCGCGCGCCAGTCGCCCGCGCTGCCGGCCAGCCACGCGAAGCTGGCCCGGCGCGTGAAGCCGCTGTATCGCCTCTCTGAGCGCGAGACGGCGGCGTACGCGTTTTTAAGAAAGATCGACTACATCGTGGAGGAGTGCCCGTTCGCCAAGGGGGCCACCTCGATCGCCCACAAGGAGATTCTGAGCCGGATGGAGGACGCCTCACCGGGTGCGAAGCACAATTTCTTGTTCGGCTTTCTGGAGAAAGGCCGCGCGGCGTTCGAGCGCGCCGAGGCGGTCGAGCTCCGCGAGTGCGTGCGCTGCGGCCAGGTCACCACCGGGACGGTCTGCGCCTTCTGCAAGCTCGCCGACCAGGTCAAGCGCGCGACGTAGCCGCCGCGCTCTCTCACGCTTGCGCGCTGAGTTTGGCTGAAACGACGCGACGGCCGTGATGAGACCCTGCCCAGCAGAGCCGGGCGGCCGACGGCCCGGCGCCAAGGTAAATGCCGGGAGGGTGCCGACCGTCTAATCGGGCGCGAGGGAGGAAGAATGAGAGGGATCGCGTCAGCTTCTCTCCTGGCGATCGCGCTGCTTCTCGTTGCTGCCACGCCGACACACGCTTGGCACCATGGCGGGCACAGTCGCGTTTTTATCGCCGCAGGACCTGCGTTCTGGTGGGGCCCGCCGTATCCATACTGGTGGTACCCGCCTCCGTACTACGCGTACTCACCGCCACCGGTCATCATTCAGGAGCCTCCGATGTACGTCCAGCAGCAACCGGCGCCCGCGCCGACCCCGCCGTCGCAGACGTACTGGTACTACTGTCCCAGCGCGAAGAACTATTATCCGAACGTCCAGGCGTGCTCGGAGGCCTGGGTCAAGGTCCCGCCGAGGCCTGAGTAGAAGGGACGGAGAAGCGATGGTTCCGAGATGGCGCATCCTCCCCGTGGCAACCGGGGTCCTCCTGACGGCATGCGCGACGGTGCCCACTGGGCCGAGCGTGATGGTGCTTCCGGGGGACGGGAAGAACTTTGAGCTGTTTCAAGCCGATGACGCGGTCTGCCGTCAGTGGGCAGCGCAACAAACCGGGACGACGACGCAGCGGGCGTCCACGCAAAGCACAGTCAGCGGAGCGGCCATCGGGACCGCCGTAGGCGCCGCAGTCGGCACCGCGATTGGCGCCGCCGCCGGGAACCCTGGCATCGGGGCGGCGGTCGGCGCGGGCGGGGGTCTCCTCGGAGGGACGGCCGTGGGCGCGAGCAATGCCGCGGGCGCAAACCAATCTGTGCAGCACCGCTACGACATGACCTACATGCAGTGCATGTACGCCAAGGGCAACCAGATCCCGCTCGCGCGAGGGTCTCAGCCGGCGTACACCCGGCAGCCGGTGCCCCCGCCGCCACCTCCGCCGAGCGCCCCTGCCAGCATTCCACCTCCCCCAGCGGGAACCCCGCCGCCACCTCCTCCTGGACCTTCGCGGTAACGCTCGGTGGGAGGAGGGTAGAACATGAGGAAGGCGTCGTTCGTCCCGACCATCTACCTGACGCTCGGCCTCGCGCTCACGCCAGCCGCGGCCTTCGCCAATCACGGCGGATTCCAGCAGCCGGTGCCCCCGCCGCCACCGCCGCCGAGCGCCCCTGCCAGCGTTCCACCTCCCCCAGCGGGAACTCCGCCGCCACCTCCTTCTGGACCTTCGCGGTAACGCTCGGTGGGAGGAGGGTAGAGCATGAGGAAGGCGTCGTTCGTCCCGACCATGTACCTGACGCTCGGCCTCGCGCTCACGCCAGCCGCGGCCTTCGCCAATCACGGCGGCTTCCACGGTGGTCGTGTTGCGGTCGGTCAGGTCGCTGGCGGCCCGGTTGTCACGCGGCCGTTCATGACCCACCCGTTCGTGTCGCATCCCTTTGTGGCCCACCCGTTCCTCCACCACCGCTTCTTCCGCCCCTTTGTCCCGTTCGGCGTGATCACTTCTCCCGTCGTTATCTACGCGCCACCACCGGTCGTGTACTCGGCGCCACCGACCTCCTATGATTCTCCCCCGATCGTGGGGAACGTGGCCGTTGCTCCGGCGCCGGCACCCATGCCCACCGTCGTCCAGTATCCGGAGGGGCGGTACGAGCTCCGCGGCGACGGGGTAACGACAGCCTACACGTGGGTGTGGATCCCGAATCCTCCGCCCCCTCCGCCGCCGGCCGCACCGACGGTGGAACCGCCCGCCGCACCGCCGGCGGAAGCGCCGGCCCCACGTGAGGAGTCGCCGGCCCGCCCCAGCCAACTCTATCGCTGGACCGACGAACGGGACGTCGTGCACTGGACGGATCGCTGGGACGCCGTACCGCAGCGGTACCGGGCCCAGGCGAAGCAAACCCAGCCGTCCTAAAACGCCCGCGCAGAGGTCAGAGTTCGCCTCTTTCTCGAGGCGGCAGTTGAGCGGCGCCCGGTTTCCTGTAGAATGAATCGTGATTCAGTCGACGTCATGACCTCGGGAGGCCCGCCATGAGAGACGCCGTCATCGTTGGAGCCGTGCGTAGCGCCGTCGGAAAGAGGAACGGCAGACTCTCCCCCGTCCGCCCCGACGACCTCGCGGCGCACGTGCTTCGCGAGCTCGTCGCCCGCGTCGGCATCGACGCTTCCGAGGTCGAGGACGTCATCCTCGGCTGCGTCGACCAGCTCGGTGAGCAGGGGTTCAACATCGCGCGCAACGCGGCGCTGATCGCGGGCTTCCCGGTGGACGTCTGCGGCACGACGCTCGACCGGATGTGCGGCTCGGGGCAGCAGGCGGCCAACTTCGCCGCGCTGGGCGTCATGGCGGGCCAGTACGACGTCGTCATCGCGGGCGGCGTCGAGCACATGACGCGCGTGCCGATGGGCTCGAACGCGATGGGCCCCGGCGAGGGGCCGCTCTCGCCCCGGCTGCAGGAGCGCTACAACATCGTGCCCCAGGGGATTTCCGCGGAGCTGATCGCCGAGACGTGGGGGCTCAAGCGCGAGGAGCTCGATGAGTTCTCGGCGCAGAGCCACGTCTCGCCCCGGCTGCAGGAGCGCTACAACATCGTGCCCCAGGGGATTTCCGCGGAGCTGATCGCCGAGACGTGGGGGCTCAAGCGCGAGGAGCTCGACGAGTTCTCGGCGCACAGCCACGAGAAGGCCGGACGCGCGATCGCCGAGGGGCGGTTCAAGCGGGAGATCGTGCCGGTGACGCTCCCAGACGGCTCCGTCTTCGACACCGACGAGGGCGTCCGCGTGCCCGTCAACCGCGAAAAAATAGCGGCGCTGGCGCCGTCCTTCAAGCCCGACGGTGTGGTGACCGCCGCCAACTCCTCGCAGATCTCCGACGGCGCCGCGGCGCTCATGTTCATGTCGCCCGAGCGCGCGAAGGCGCTCGGCGTCCGGCCCCGCGCGCGCGTGGTCGCGACGGCGCTCGCCGGCGTGGACCCGACGATCATGCTGACGGGTCCGATCCCGGCGACCCAGCGCGTGCTGAAGAGGGCCGCCCTCACGCTAGACGACATCGACCTCGTCGAGATCAACGAGGCGTTCGCTTCGGTCGTGCTCGCGTGGGAGCGAGAGCTTCACCCGGACATGCGCCGTGTGAACGTCAACGGCGGCGCGATCGCGCTCGGCCACCCGCTCGGCTGCTCGGGCGCCAAGCTCATGACGACGCTGCTCCACGAGCTCGAGCGGCGCAGCGCGCGCTATGGGCTCCAGACCATGTGCATTGGCTTCGGCCAGGGGATCGCCACCGTCATCGAGCGGATCTAGGAGCCTGTCGGAGTATCGAGGAGCGCCACGGCTTCGCCGGGGTGCTCCGAGCGTTGGGGGGCTTGGGGGGCCATGTCGGGGCCCCCCATTTCCTAGACCAGGGCGTCCTGGATCGCGGCGTCGAGGTCGCCGGGACGGACCGGCTTGAAGAGGCAGCCGCGGACCTTGAGCGTGTCGAGACGGTCCTGGTCCTCTTCGCGCAACCCCCAACCGGTAATGAACAGGATCGCCACGTTCGGGTCCACCGCGCGGAGCCGCTCGGCGAACTCCCAGCCATTCATGCCCGCCATGCCGAGGTTCGTCAGCACCGCGTCGAAGTGGCCGGGCGCGTAGGCGGCGAGGGCGGCAGCCCCGCTCGGCGCGGGGATGACAGTGTGGCCCGTGCTCTGGAGCAGCTCGGCGAGCGTCGCCAAGACCTTGGGCTCATCGTCGACGACTAGCACGCGGGCCCGCCGCCAGGCGGTCTCCGGCCGCGCCGGTCGACCCGGCTTCGCCCGCTCCCGAGCGGCGGGGAAGGTCAGCGTGAAGGTCGCGCCGCGGCCGGGCTGGCTGTCGACGTGGATGTCGCCGCCATGCCGCCGGACGATCGAGTACGCCATGGACAGCCCGAGGCCCGAGCCCGCCTCGCCCTTGGTCGAGAAGAACGGCTCGAAGACGCGCTGGCGCACGGCCTCCGACATCCCGACGCCGCTGTCGCCGACGGTGATCGTCACAGGCCCGCCCTGTTCCTGGCGCGTGGCGATCCTGAGCGTGCCGCCGTCGGGCATCGCGTCGAGCGCGTTAAGGATCAGGTTTGTCATCGCCTCGGTGAGCGCGGCGGGCCGGCCGTGGATCGACTCCACTGTCCCCACGTCGAGTCGGAGGTGGAGCGGCCGGCGGTCGTGAGCGATCTTCTCCTCCCACCGGGGCCGGGTGATCGCCACCGCGTCCTGGACGATCTGGTTGACGTCGACAGCGATGAACTGCTCCTCCGGGCGGAGGCGCGCAAACGTCTGGATGCGCCGCACCGTTTCGGAGCCGTCGAGCGCCGCCGCCTCCACGACATTGAGCGAGCGGTTCAGGAACTCGGCGTCCCCGGGGTTTTGCTTCATGAGCTGCGCGTAACCGAGGATCGCCTGGAGCAGGTTGTTGAAGTCGTGCGCGATCCCGCCGGCGAGCTGCCCGAGGGCCGTGTGCTTCTCAGTCTGGTGGAGCTGCTGCTCGACCTCGCGCTGCGCGGTGATGTCGCGGACGATCGCGATGACGCCCTTGAGCTCACCCTGGCGCCCGTGGAGGGCGGCGAGCGCGATGGCGAGGGCGGTGGGGCGCCCCTGCTCTGACGGCAGGGAGGCCTCGAACTCGTGCATCGCCTGCCCGGTGATTAGCCGCTGTTTGGCATCGGTGTAGTCGGCGGCGGGCAGAAGATCCGTGATGGGCCGGCCGAGGGCTTCCGCCGATCCGAGCCGGAAGATGCGCTCGGCAGCGGGATTCCAGCCGTCGATGTGATCGTCGGCCCTGATCGAGACGATCGCGTATGGCGCCGACGCGATGAGCGTCTCGAGCCACCGTTTCGTGTCCGCGATCTCGCCGTAGAGGCGCGAGTTGCGCAGCGCGATCGCCAGGTACTCCGAGAGCATCTCGAGAAGCTCGCGCTCCCGCGGGTCGATCGCGCGCCCGGAGGCGCGGTTGTCCGCGACGAGCGCGCCGAGCGGCCCCTGCGCATCGCGGATCGTGCACATGACCACCCGCGGGTCCTCGCGCTCCGCACGCGCCGGCGTCTTGGACGTGACCGTCACGCGGTCGTAGCCCAGCGCGGCCTGGAGCTGCGCCGAGACGCCGGTGGCCAGCTCGCGGGGATCGAGCTCGCCGACGATTGTGCGGGAGATCTCGCGCAGGATCGAGAGCTGGGTGACCCGGAGGGACTGCTCGACGGCCTCCCGCCTGGCGGCCTCCTCGAGCTCGCGTGTCTTGGCTGAGAGCTGCCGCATCTCCTCCACGAGCCGCACCACCTCGCCCCGAGCGCCGAGCTCGGCATGGCGGCGAAGCAGCGCGCGGCGGACGACACGCAGGATCGAGAGCTGGGTGACCCGGAGGGACTGCTCGACGGCCTCCCGCCGAGCGGCCTCCTCGAGCTCGCGCGTCTTGGCTGAGAGCTGCCGCATCTCCTCCACGAGCCGCACCACCTCGCCCCGAGCACCGAGCTCGGCATGGCGGCGGAGCAGCGCGCGGCGGACGACAGCCTCCAGGTCCTGGCGCGCGAAGGGCTTGATCAGGTACTCGAAGGCACCGTTGGTCAGCGCGTGCTTGACGGTTTCGAGCGATGCGTAGGCCGTGATCATGATGACTTCGATGGTGCGATCGGCGGTCTTGACGCGCTGGAGGAGCTCGAGCCCGTCGATCTCGGGCATCTTGATGTCCATGATCACGACGTCCGGCCGGAACCACTCCAGCGCATCGAGCGCCGCGCGGCCGTTCTCCGCCGTCTGGATGTGGTACGCGGGCTTGAGGAGCATCCGGAGCGACTCCCGCGGGCCGAGCTCGTCGTCGACGACCAGAACGCGCGGGAGCGTCGAGGGCGGAGCGATGGCGCTCATGCGGCGGCGATCGGCAGCGACACCACGAACGCGAGCTCGTTGCGCGCCTGGCGGACGCGAAGGTCGCCCCCGAGGGCCTCGACGAGCCGCTGGCTCACGGCGGGCCCCACGTCGATCAGGCTCTCCTGGACCATCTGCACGGGGTCGAAGAGGCGGTGCAGCTTGTCGGGCGGCACGGTGGCGGTCCGGGAGCCGATGTAGATCTGGACGTTGTCACGCCCGCCCTTTTCCGTGTGCCGGCCGATCGAGACGGATACGCGGGCGTGCTCGGGGGGCGAGTTGTGCGTGAGGTACCAGACGAGGTACGAGAGCGCCTTCCGAAGCTGCGCCACGTCCACCTTGACGGTGAGCGGAGCCGAATCGCGCGTGACCTCGAGCTGGATCGGCTTGCCCAGCCCGTCGTCGGCCATGTCGATTGCCGCGACGACGTCGTCCACGACGGCATGCACGTCCACCGTGGTGAAGTTTAACTCACCCTCCGTCACGAGCGCCGCGAGTTTCTCGAAGACCTCCACCAGCCGCCGGACGTCCCGCCGGACCACCGAGGAGAAGTGCTTGCGGAAGTCGGGATCGTCGTAGCGCTCGCCGATCAGCTCGATGAAGGTGTTGATCGACACGAGCGGGTTCTTGATCTCGTCCGCGATCCGGGCGACGACGCGCGTGAGGAGCTGCGTCTGCTCCACCTGGCGCCGCTGGGTGGCGAGCTCCTTCTGCGCCGTCAGGTCCTCGAAGACGAGGACGGCGCCGAGCGGCAGCGGGTCGTCGCCGCGGATCGGGTACGTCGAGACCTCGAGCCAGAGCCCGCGCAGGGCGAGCTGCAAATCGGCGCCCGTGACGGCCCGGCCCGAGCGGAGCGTGTCATAGAGCATGTCGCCGAGCGGCGAGGGTAGCACCCGGAGGTCCTCGCCGACGACCGTCTGCGCCGGGAGGTCGAGGATCTCCGCCGCCCGCCGGTTCATGGTCCCGACTCGCTGGTCGCGCCCGATCGTGATCACGCCGCTCGACATGTGCTCGAGGATCCGCTCGCTGAACTCCTTCTCGCGCCTGAGCTGATTGTGGAGCGCGATGTCGCGGATCGCCGTGGCGAGGTGCGTGGCGAGGTCGAAGAGGGTCTCGGTCTCGCGGCGGCCGTAGGTCGAGCCGACGATCGGCTGGCCGACCAGCAGGATCGCCACGAGCTCGCCGTGGGCCAAGAGGGGGACGGCGAGCACACTCTGGAGCAGCTTGAGCTCGCGCACGATCTCGGGGTCGGTCAGCTCGTGCACCCGGGCGGGTCGTCCCTGCGCGGCCAGCCAGCGCGCGAGCCCCGCGGCGGCCGGCAGGCGCACCGACTCGACGATCAGGGGCGCGAGCCCCCGGTGGGCCGCGACGCGGTAGTCCCGGCCCTCGGCGTCGGGCAGGAGGAGCGCGGTGCGCGTCGGGCGGACGAGCTCGCCGATCGCGTCGAGGAACATCTCGAGCACGCGCGGCAGGTGGGAGCCCGCAGCGAAGGCGCGGGTGAACTCCTTGAGGACGCGGCCGAACGCCGCGCCGTCCCAGGGCTCGTCGGCGCGCGCGGCCGGCGCCTCCGCCGCCGTGCCGCTCGAGCGCAGCGCGGTGAGCTCGCGGACGAGCCGCAGCTTCTCCTCCGCGTGGCGGAGCACGCCCTGGAGGTCCGGCGCGCCGAAGCCGGAGGGCAGACGGAAGTCGACCGTCTCGTCCTCGTCGGCGGCCGCGCCGATGGCGACCGTGAGCGTCGACGGCTGGATGTCCTTCACGCGCGCGGCGAAGGCCTCGAGACCCCGCGGCAGGCCAACGCAGTCCCGCAAGATCACGTCGATGTCGATGAGACGCAGGATCTTCATTGCGTCGGCGTCGCTCTGCGCGATGAAGGCGGAGTAGTCGTCGAGGGCGCCGAGCAGACGCGTGCGGAGGGCGTCGTCGTGCGTGACGACCAGGACGGTATTCATGCGGACACTGGCGCGGGCGCCGCGACCGCAAGCGGAAACTCGGCGGTGAAGAGGGCACCGCCCGCGGGCTGGTTCGCCACCTTGAGCTTGGCGTCGTGCGTCTGCGCGATCGCGGCACAGATCGCCAGCCCGAGACCTGAGCCGCGCTGTCTGGTCGTGAAGAACGGCTCGAAGACGCGGTCGAGCAGCTCGGCCGGCACGCCGGGCCCCGTGTCGAGGACGGTCGCGATCGCGTGCGTCTCGGTCACGGCCAGCTCGACTCGCAGCATGCCGCGCGGCGGCGTCGCCTCGTGGGCGTTCATCAAGAGATTCAGGAAGAGCTGTCCGAGTTCGGCGTGGGCGCCGCGAATCATGCACGGCGTGGGGGGCGTCACCACGGTGACGACGAGGTTCTTCTCCTCGAAGGCGGCTCGCATGGTCTCCACCGCCTCGGTGACCGGGACCCTCAGATCGAGGGGCTGGCGGAGCCGGTCGCTCGGGCGCGAGAGGGTGTGCAGGCGCTCGAGCAGCCGCTCCATGCGCTGGATCTCCCGCGTCGCGATCCGGCCGAAATCCTCGATGAACCGCTCGTCGCTGTGGCGGCGCGGCAGGAGGTGGGCGAAGGTCTTGATCGCGACCAGCGGGTTCTTGATCTCGTGCGCGATGCCCGACGCGAGCATCTCGAAGTAGGCGAGCCGCTCGGCGCGCCGGCGCCCCGTTTCCAGCTCCTTCAGTGGCGTCAGGTCGCTGAACACCGCGACCGCACCGAGCACGGTGCCGGCTGCGTCGAGCAGCGGCGACGTCGTGCAGATGATCGGTCGCGTCCTGGCGCCGTCCGAGAGCTCGACCTCGGGCTGAGTCACGACGCGGGCCGCCGCGACACTGCCCTGGAGCGCGTCGCTCAGACACGCGGGCAGCACGGTGACGGGCTGGTCGAGCGTCTCCGCCGCCGGGAGCCCGGTGAGCTG
>Ga0209690_1000424_pt1 | contig 22460 bp, 20 predicted proteins | sample GraSoiAngelo_150_FD_186164 | JGI IMG/M metagenome (GOLD analysis project Ga0209690, IMG submission 186164) | Grasslands soil microbial communities from the Angelo Coastal Reserve, California, USA - 14_1009_09_40cm (SPAdes) (version 2) | ecosystem: Environmental > Terrestrial > Soil > Grasslands ... | reverse complement strand
TAGAAGAACCAAACACCGAAAGCGACTGTGGACCAGAATATCGCCTTCCCCAATCTGATTTTCCACGCCGGTTCCTTAACATGACGCGCCTCTACTGCAGCTTCTGCCATGATGACCCTCTTTGGAAACTAGTGGATTACGATGAGCACAGACATGATTACTTGTTCCCCTCAGCCCTTGACACCCCATCAGGGATTATGCTACTCAAAATCCCGTTTAAAACACAGGGACATAGCTGATGGGTAAGGACCCAAGATTGTTCGACATTATAGTTTTGGCTGGTATGGTTGTCAACATAATTCTAGCCGTCTTTCTACTGATCTACTATTTCGACTTACTGTGATTTATTCTATGGTTAGCTCCTCTGATCACCCAATCGGTTTAACCCTTTTGACGCACTCTTGGCACAGCGAAATCCAATCGTCGTATCCCTGAAATCCGGAACCATTTTGAGACGGACTGTCAACCTCGTTTCCTTGCCGATCGTGCCCCAAGAGGCCCCTCTGATGACCTTAAAGCTACCGCTCGGTGGACCCTTCGGATTCGGTGACGTGTCTCGATACGCATCCTCCTGGTACCAGTCTGCCACCCACTCCATGACGTTCCCGGCCATGTCATAAATCCCATACGGGCTTTGATCCAAAGGAAAGCTGGCGACAGGGGCGGGGAATTCAAACGGATCTGGGTTGCCTGTATTCGCCGCGCCCGGCTTGTCCTGGTTACCCCAGGGCCACAAGAGGCCATGAGGCCCCCGAGCGGCTTTCTCCCATTCGGCTTCAGTCGGCAATCGAGCCCCCCGGTAGCGGCAGTAGGCATCAGCATCCTCCCATGACACATAGACGGCCGGTTGTGTTGGGCCGCTCAATTTCTCGAAGTGCTTCACATAGCGGGAGATCGGCTTGCGATGGTCTGTCGCTGTCACAAACGCTATATACGCGCCGTAGGTCATCTCATGACGATCGATCCAGTAGGCATCGAGCATGATCAGGCCCTCGGGCTTCTCGTCGAATCCCCCATCGTTGTAGCCCCTCACAAACTCACCAGCCGGAATGAAGACCATATCTTCCTTCATCGGAACCGCTGTGGCTACGGTACCTGGGGAGGGTTTTGCCTCGCCGTCTGGCTGGTCAACTTGGATATTGCTGGGCTTGAGGACGTCAAGAATGATCCCGCCGATGGGTAATCCGGCAAAAATCGCCACGACCACAAAGAAGGCCCATTTCAAGCGCTTGTCCAGCATAGATCCGAAAGAGCACACTCCATCCTGTCTATTTAGGACCCGCCCTTGGCGCAGCGAAATCCAATTGTCGCATCAGTCCTCCAGAGCTTCGCCTGGAACCGCTTGGCCACGCGGGCCCCGTGCGGAGACTCACGCCAAGACCCCCCTCTGATCACCTTGTTCTGTCCCTCTTCCGGCCCCTTGGGGTCGCGATAGGGAGTCTTGGCGTAATACTTGTCGTCATAAGTGTCATGGACCCATTCTGCGACGTTCCCGGCCATGTCATACAAGCCATACGGGCTTCGTCCAGCCTCGAATTTCCCCGGCGGGGCCAGGTACTTGTAACCGTCCTCCTCGCCTTCCAGGTTAGCGTGCTTCGGCGTCAGCGTATCGCCCCACGGATACTTGCGACTCCCTTCTCCCTTGGACGCTTTCTCCCACTCGGCCTCCGTCGGAAGACGCTTGCCCGCCCATTGGCAATAGGCGACCGCATCCGACCACGACATCCCCATCGCAGCCAGCGCCGGGTTGAGGATCTTCGATATATCGTCATCAAAGACCGGCACGAAGGGCTTGCCTCGCTTGGTGGCCCTGACGAACCGGTCATACTCGGCCTGCGTGACCTCATACTTATCGATGTAAAAGGTGGCCAGGTAGACCTGGTGCTCCGGTGCTTCGTCATAGTCGCCATTAGTACTTCCCATCTTGAAGGGGCCTTCCGGGATTTCAACCATCTCGCGTCCGTCATCCCCCACAATCGTTTTATAGGGGCTGAAGTCCGCGGTTGCAGTCGGGACGGTCTGGGTCTGCTGGGGCGTGGAGGGGGCCTGCGCCAGGAGCTCCTTGTTCTTCGCCGATTGGCGGGACAAGATCATCATGCTCACCATCATCAGAAAAAACGCTCCGAACGTGGCGATGATCCCGATCATCAGCCATTTTTCCTTCATCGAGGGTTCTCTCCTTCGGAAGGCGACGGTTCATTCGCATGGGACTCTCTCGACTGTTTGCGCAGCTCCATGAGCATCCCCAATTGCACTCCGAGAAAACCCCCCATCGCTCCGCCGGAAGCGGCGCCGAGGGGCACCGCACCCATTCCGGCGATCAACCATGCGAGCCCGCCTCCTAAAAGGGCTCCGCACACAATGCTGACAAAGAACCGCCGCCCGCCCAGCAGTCCGATCAGAAAGCCGAACGCGACGCCCACGGCGCTCGCAATGACAAGGCTCGCAGTCGTTCCCCAATAGTAACCGATCGCGGCCCCCACCACACCGAACACCGCCGCGCCGAACACCATGTCAAAGGTGACGCGCCCATGCTCCTCTCGACAACGTGGCATGCCGTACTTCGCCCTTTTATTGCTTGGCGACTGCGATTCTACCGAAGTCGACCTCGACGCCAGGTCCGGCGACGAGCGAGATGCCCCATGCCTTGGGAGCTGGCTCGTGATTGTGGACCTTGAGAAAGTCGGCATAAGCATTGACGCGCTCCTCGACCCACTGCCCGATCGGTTGTGGCCCGCTTCGAACGACTACTTCGGCAGCCCCAAAGATTCCCCCTTCTTTGATCCTCCCGACGGTTCCCGCCGACGCCCAGGCGTATTTAGTGGACACAGGAATGATGAGAAGGTCGGTGTCCAGAGAGACGAAGACCGCCGCCCAAATTTCGCTCGACGAAGGCGCCGCCCGCAAGCGCCATCGCCACGTGACAATGGGATATTCCTTGGGATCCCAGGCCACACGATTGAAGATACGCATCTGCTCATCGACGCCCTTCGTGCGGAGCATCGACTGCTCGCCGTCTCGAGCGACAACATAGGCCTTGCGCGTCGCAGATTCATTGCGGCTCGCTTGCCACCCGACCGGAAACCCATCCGGTTCCGCCCTGGAAAAATCCTCAAGGACTTGGAGGCTCGTGGAGGCACTTTGACCGTTCGTGACGTCGCCGGTGAGAATGAGCAAGAAGAGGAAGATGAGGAAGGTGAGGAAGGCGCTGGTGAGCTGCATCGCTGGCTCACCCATCCCCAAGCAGCCCTTGCTTCGTCATTGCGGGGTTGATTGAGCCTTCACAGGACCGAACGCGCCCAGCCCAGGCCCACTCGGTCGCCTCGGCCTGTCGGAGACCTCGCTGGCTCAGCCAGAACACGCCTACGAGCAAGAGCCAGAACAACGCCATGTTGAGCGTGACCATGCTTGCCGCAAACCCTAATCCTGGGGTGAAGGCCCAGGGCGACCCGTCACGCATGATCTCGTGAACATGCCAGCCCAACCGTCCGGAAGATCGGATAAAGCCCATGAGGCCCATGACCCAGGTGAACGCCATCCCCAACAGAAAGAGCGTCACCTGACCACGAACCGGCATCTTGCCCCAGGCAATCGGCCCGACAGAATGTGCGTTTTTCACGATCGCCCGGTTGACGAGCAGGCCGACGATCAACGCCGTGAGCGTGCTCAGGGCTTGGGGCAGCGAAAGGCCCACGCGGACATTCGCGGGCAGGTAGAATCCATAGACCGACGCCCCAATGACGTTCGCAAGCGCGCCGCAGAAGACCGTCCCTATGACAAGATCTCCAGTGCGCGCCCAGCGCGCCGTGATGACCTTGTTCGCCCGCTTATACAGGATGTAGCTCAGCGCCGAAAGGAGGATCATCGTATTGATCGCGCCATTCTTGGCCGACATGACCCCGTAATTGCCGATCACCGGATGTTGCGAGCCCCCAATGTCCTTCGCTTCCTCCGAAGTCAGCACCAGCGTGTGGGGCGTAAACCACACCAAAAAGCTGAGAACGAGACCATAGAGGATGTACTTGATATACCGGTGGTACCGCTCCGAGCCCGGCATGCGCGCCATTCCCTGCCAGAGGTAGTAATTCGCTCCGATGAATAACGCGCCGACCGCGATCGCCTGGAGGACGAACATCCAGGTCAGCATCCCGCCCATCATCGTGACCCCCAACTGCTGGCGGAACTCGTACACCGACCGCATCAGCCAGTAGCCGGCGAACGGCATGGGAATTAACGCCGCCATCGTGATGAACAGGAACACGTATCCCATCCAGTCGTAGTAGCCTCGCTGGTCCTGGTTCTTGGCCGTGAGGAAACGGAAGGCCGAGTACCCCAAGACCACGGCCCCTCCGGTCATCATGTCGGCCAAGAACCGGTGCACGTTGAAGGGGTTCCACAAGGCGGTGTGGAGCGTGTGCCAGGAATTTCCGAGGAAGCGGCCGGCCTGATCCACGCCGGCCGGCGACATCATGAAGGACACCCACGAATTCGCAAGGAAGAGCAGCAGGGTCCCGCAGACATTCACCACCACCCCAATGGCGGCGTGAATCCACTTGCGACCGCCTTCGCTCAGCCGATCCCACGAATAGTAGTACAGGTACAACGCCCAACTCTCGGCCAGGAACACCACGGCGTAGATGCCCATCATCGACTTGAAGACCCCGGTGATATAGCGGAAGAACGTGGGGTAGAACGTCAGCAGCGCCCCCACGAGGGTGACTCCCAGCAACGACGAGATGGAAAACGCGATCAGGCTGATGCGCAGGAAGTCGCGCGCGAGCCGGTCATACCGGACGGCTGCGACAGGATCACGGGTCAGCAGCCCCATCACCTCGATGATGAGACAGAAGATCGGCAAGGCCAGCACGAACCCGCCGAAGTACGTGTGCTGTTGGGTCACCACCCAAATGGCAAGCCGATTGTCCACGCTTCCGTAGCGAGGGTAGTCGGCCGCCGTGAGACGGGGAGCCGCTTCGCTCGCCGGCCGGCCCGGCGTACCATAGTAGATGTCGGTCCCGGAAGGAGCCTGTAGGAGCGGCTCGGGTTGGCTGCTGGAGGCTCTGCCTTCCAGGGCCAGCGCCACGTCTCCTCCAACGATCCCGCTGAGCAGGAAGGACAACAAGAAAAGTGCGCGCACGTCAGGCTTTCTTGGAGGCCAGGATGTTTGAGAGAAAGGGGCACCGGAGCAAAGACGTCGGAATTGAAGCATGGAGCGTCTCCTCCTGCCACCGCGAACGTCCCAGGTAATAGCCATACAGGCTCAGGATGCCGGCTGTCCCTGCGGTGACCAGGAGCCGCACCCAGACCGGCGGGTCGGGAACCGCCATCAGGAAGCTGATCGCACCGTCTGCGATGAGATAATACGTCCATCCGAACGCCATTCCCGGCCACAGGAAGAAGCGGAGCAGCTCTCGCCACGAATATCGCATGAGCCCTTCCCACATCCTTAACGACGGGTGGAGCCCCTGCACAAAGGCCAGCGTGCAGGCCGCCCCGGCCAGCACGCCGATGACGATCAACTCTCCCAGATCCGTCGTCGCAGCCGGCATCATCACGGTCAGCGCGAGATACACGAGGCCGACCGCCACCGTCGTGACGGCCACCCGCTCCGCCCAGAGATCCGCACGGCCGGTGACCAGCGTCCATAGCGCCTTGCCGTCCGGCAAGGTGACAAGGGGCCGGCCTTGCTGTTGCAACAAGCGCACGTGCCCGATCTCAAACGCATCACGCGCGACCGACATCGAGGCGATGATCAACGCCATCATGGCCGGCCCGTCGGGATGGTCATGATAATCGTAGGTGGCCACTTTCAGCAGGGCCAAGACCATCAACGAGAGTTGGACCGCGTACAGGAACCCGATCCTCAAGGCGACCCAGGCCTGCGTGCGGAGGTCGTCCTCGCGCAGCACGTCCACGAACGGACGCTCACGGCCATACGCGTAGGCGGCAAGGGCCACCAGGCTGGAGAACAGGCCGCTCGCACACAGCAAGACAATGATGTCTTCATGCCAGGCCGCGGCCTTGAGGCCCCGGTAGAGGGCAAACGCGACGAGTCCAGGGACCACCATCACGACCCGCTTGCGCCTGCGGAAGTCCGCTTCCGTGACGGCCAGAGTCAGAGCCGGCGCCACCCGCATCGTCATCCGGTGCAACATGGCCCTGCCTACAGTCTTCCCCTCATCCCCAGAAACTTGGCCTTGGCTTCATCCATCAACGTCTCCGTGACCTCTGACAGCCCCTGCTCGATCGCCATCCGCTCGATCTCCACTTTCGCCATGGAGCGGATCGGGGCCGGGATATTGGCCAGCCGGTCCGTCGCCGCCGGGGCCCAGGTCACCTTCCCCCGGTTGCGGGCCTCGTGGAACATCGCCACCGTCATCACACGGCATCCTGCCTGCGCCGCGTAGGACTCCACTTCCTCCCGGACCAACGGCTCAATGTAAGGAGGCAGCCGTTCCAACTCGTGGCGAGCCTCGTTGGACCACAAGGGTCGCTCCACCAGCAGCGTGACCTCCTCCAATCGACCGGACACCGTCACCCAGTTCGCGCAAGCCGTGCAGCCAAGGCGCAAATGGTAGCTGAGCGGCGACTCTTCCTCCAGCGCCTTGGCTTCCAGCAAAGCCCCGCAGCAGCACCGCGCCTTCATGGGGACCAGCCTCAACCAACTTTGCCGGGATACAGGATATACAGCATCGTGTACGTGACGCTCCCGGTGACGAACAGGATGCAATAGATCACCATCGTGAAGCGACCCAACGCCCGGTGGCGGTTCCCTCCATCAGGCCAGAATCGTTCGATGGTCTTCTCCACCCCCAACACCAACCCGACGACGAGGAGACCGGCGACGTACACGATGGATCGTCGAAGCGTAAATCCGGTCCCAAACAAGAGCCCGCTGATCCCGTAAAGGACAAGCAGCACGACGCCGCTGACTACAAACACCTTGGTCAATTTCTCTTGCCCGACCTTGAGCTCACCGGGCCTGAGTTCCCGTTTGCTTCCGACAATCTGCTGCGCCCGGAACCCGAGAATGATCATGTAGATCGCCATGATCAGACCGACGATGACCAAGCTGATGTGAAAGGTCAGGAGCGGCAGGAAGACCTTGTAATACATGAAATCAGAGCCGCCGAACCCGGTTCGTCCCTCAAACGCCAGGACCCCAAGTTGGCGGAACAGGTAATAGCTGGTGAAGAACGCAAGCATCGCGCCCATGCCCCCAAGAACAACCCAGTGGTGCACGTTGCCCATTTTCCTTTTGGCTTGCACCCAGCCGATGATGAACAATCCCGTGAAGAGCATGGCCATGACCTGGCTCAGGTCCCCGCCCAACGTCGCAGCCGTCCCAAGGAAACCGGGTCGCGTCAAGAGCTCCTTCATTTGACCCCCTGGACTAGGGTCGAACGTGCGAGTTCATCGACTGACGTGAAGCCGGCGTCTTTCAACCACTGGACGGCTTCAGCCATGGTATAGCACCGCCCCTTGTCGGTGTTGACCAGGATATGCACGGCAAACACAGCCGTCCACGCCGGGCTGGTCCTCCCGTCATCCAGAAAGCGGTCCTTGATCACGAGCCGGCCCGAAGGAGCCAGCGCCCGATGGACTTTCCGCACCAAGGCGGCATTGGCGTCAGGGTCCTGGTAGTGCAGGATGTCCGACATCAACACCGCATCGTACGGCCCACCCAAGTCGTCTCGGTGGAAATCGCCCGGGAGGAGGCGGAGGCGCTCTGCAAGCCCGGCCTCCTTGATCAGACGCTCGGTGGTCCGCAGCGTCTCCGGCAGGTCAAAGACGGTCGCCGTCAGAGCCGGATAGGCCTGGCAGAACGCCATCGCGTACGTCCCGGCGCCGCCCCCCAGATCCAGAAGGGTCTGCGCGCGGCTGAGGTCGATCTGTTGGGCCAACGTCGGTGCATGCTGCAGGGCTACGTGATGGAGCACCAGCAGCACGTTCTCCGCCAACCGCGGATCCGACTGGAACATATGGCCCTTCACAGGGGAGCACCCGGTGCGAACGACCGACTCAAGCCTGCCCCAGTTGTCCCACTCGGCCTCCTGCAACAAGAGCAGATGGCCGGCATACTTGGGGCTGCCCTTTACGAGGTACTCTTGGGTCTCCGGCGCGTTCAAAAACTGCTCGCCGCTCTTCCGGAGAAGGCCGATCGAAACGAGCGCGTTCAGGAGGACTTCTGTGGCCTTGCGATCGGTCTGTAGGCGGCGGGATACCTCCGCGGCCGTGCAAGCCCCTCCAGCGAGAGCGCCAAAGACGTCGAGCTTGACCGCCGTCAACAGAACCTTGCATTCCCAGTAGTAGCCAAGCTGGAAGATGTCGGCAAGTGAGAGCGTCCGAGGCACGTGTCATCCTTTCCCAACCCGTCGCCAGCCGATTCTAAGTCACCCTTCGTCGTGAAGGCAAGGGACTCCACCTCCCATGCGGAGGCAAAAAAAGAGGCGGCGGAACGTCCATTCCGCCGCCTCCAAACGCCTACGCGAGACTTAGCGATTACGGCTTGAACTCGAACTTGGCTGAAGCCGACGCGCCGTCCTTCACTTCGATGTCCTGCTCGATCGGCTTGCCCTTGTTCAGCACCGGATGCCACGCCACGAGTTTGTACTTGCCGGCCGGCACGTCTTTGATCGTGAACTTCCCATCCTCGCCCACCACGGCATAGTACGGGCTGGTGATGGGAAGGGCCCAGAACTGCATGAATTCATGCTGGTCGCAGATCAGCTTGAAGACCGATCCCTTGTCGGCCTTCCGCAGCTTGATCGGCTTGTCCAGTCCCTTGTCCTTCTCCGGCAAACCGATATTGAAAATCGTGGTGGAACTGGGCGCCAAAACCTCAAACGAATGCGGGTTGTGCAGCACCCCTTTGACCGACTTGGGATCATCCGGGTCCGCATCCGTATTCATCACCCGAAAGGACGACTGATTCGGAACCACCACCCCGGTATAAGGGAGAAACTCGCACAGCTTGGCAATGATGTCCTCGCCCTTGAAGTCCGCCTGGAACTTCTCATCGTTGATGCCCGTCACAGCCACAACGGCATTCTTCAAGCCGCCGTCCTTCCCCACCTGCACCTCATGGAGCAACCGCTTCTCACCCTTAGCATCCTTGTTGGGATTCTTCCCGCAGAACTCCGGATTGGTGAACTTCGAGAAGAGGAACTCTTTCGGCGCCGGGGGCTTGCCCGAAAACGTCACCTTCCCGTCTACCTCCCCGCCCGCCCACGAGGTCAGTGGGGCGGCCAGGAGTGCGATCGCCCCTATAGCGATCGCCGTCAACGCTCCAACCTTCTTCATGACACAATCCTCCTTACTTGAATTTGGGGTTCCTTGGCAAAACGTCTGCTCGCCGCTCTTTCGGAGGAGACCGATCGAAGCGAGCGCGTTCATGAGGATTTCGGTGGCCTTGCGGTCGGTCTGTAGGCGGCGGGATACGTCAAGTGAGAGCGTCCGAGCCACGCGGCATTCTTCTCCTCGTCAGAACGGGAATCGATTCTAAGTCATCCGTTGCGGGGAAGGCAAGGCGCAGACAGGCCGCGCGACAGACAAAAAAGAGGCGGCGGAATGGCGATTCCGCCGCCTCTAACTAATGCTCGACACCTATGTGCTTAGGGTTTGAATTCGAACTTGGCCGATGCTGAGGCTCCATCCTTCACTTCGATTTCCTGCTCGATCGGCTTGCCCTTGTTCAGCACCGGATGCCAGGCCACGAGCTTGTACTTGCCGGCCGGCACATCCTTGATTTCAAACTTCCCGTCTTCGCCTACTACGGCGTAGTAAGGATTGGTCACCGGTAATGCCCAGACCTGCATAAACTCGTGCTGATCGCATTGCATCCTGAACACGGACTCACCAGGTTTCGGCGAATTTGGCTTCAAAGGCTTGTCCAGTTTGCTTCCCTTTTCCGGCAAGCCGATGTTGAAGATGGTTGCTGAAGAAGGTCCCTTAACCTTAAATGAGTGTGGATTATGCAGAACACCCCGTACTACGGTGATCTTATCGCCCGGCTTTAAATCTGCCCCACGAACAGTGCCGGTCTCTGTACGGATAGTATCGGATGCGTTGACCTTTGTCTCTTTGAACTTTTTATCTTTGGGGTCCATCTCAAGGTCCTTAAGAATGATCTGGTCCCCCTCCTTTTTGACCTCAACTTTAACTGCCTCTTCATCGTTGTTGACCACTCGAAACGACTTTTGATTCTCGACCACCACCCCCGTATACGGCTTGAATTCGCAAAGTTCTGCCTGAATGTCCTGACCTGTGAAGTCCGCCTGAAACTTCTCGTCGTTGATGCCTGTCACCGCCACGATCGCGTTTTTCAGGCTTCCATCTTTCCCGACCTGGACCTCATGAAGCAGGCGCTTCTCGCCCTTCGCATCCTTGTTGGGATTTTTCACGCAGAACTTCGGATTGGGAAACTTCTCGAAGAGGAATTCCTTCGGCGCCGGGGGCTTACCCGAAAACGACACCTTCCCTTCAACCGTCCCGCCCGCCCACGTCGTCATGGGGGCGGCGAGGAACGCGACCGCGATAACCGCGACCGCTGTCAACACTCCTAGCTTCTTCATGGCCCAAACCTCCTTAAAAAATTGTAAAGTTAGGACTCCGGCAGGAATCATCCTTTTCTTGATTTCGCGGAGAATATCCTACCCAACGTTTAACAAAGAAGTTCATATATAGCACAGGACGGTCAAAAGTTGTCAAGGCCTATGATATTCCATTACAGGCCATTCAGCAACCGGCCAATGGCACCAGCGGCCGTCACACGCACGGCGACATCCGGATCGCTGAGAATCGGCTTCAAAACAGCCACGTTCTTCTCGTTGCCCACATGCCCCAACGCCCGGATGGCCGAAATGCGGGGCCGTGGCGTCTGGTCGTGTAGAAGGTCGAGCAAATAGGGGACGGCTTGGTTCCCCGCCTGGCCAAGGTGCTTCGCCACCGTCGAGCGGACGCCAGGATCGGGCGAATTCATCGCCTCACGCAAGACCGGGTCGGCCGAAGCCGGATTGAAAGGCAGAAGCGCGGCAGCCACTTCGGCGCGAACAGCCGGAACGGTTTCCTGCAGAAGCGGTTCAACGAGGGGAACCGCCTTGGCCCCCTGCAATTTCGTCAGCCCAGTGGCCGCGACACCACGCACGAGTGGGGTAGGGTCTTTCAAAAGTGGGATGAGCGCTTTGGCCGCGCCGGCCTCTTTCCGCTCGGCGAGGATACCGGCTGCCGTCGCCCGAACGGTCGCTTCCCGATCCGACAAGGCACCAAAGAGCGATGGGACAACCCTGTTGTCTTTCAGGTGTCCCAAGATATTGAGCACAGATGCGCGCTCATCAGGGTTGGGATGTTTGACCAACTCCAGAACGCCCGGCAGCGCCTCGCTCCGGCCCAAAGCAACGAGAGCCGCCCCGGCTGCAGCTTTCACCCGAGGTTGTTCGTCTCTTAAGAGGGGCTCGATCTCGGGAATGACCCCGCGATTGCCAGACTCACCGAGTGCGCGTAAGGCGGCAACCCGGACGAGGGCGGCAGGATCATGCACCAGCTCACGCACGCGCTTGGATCTGTCAGCATGGCCATGCCGTGCCATGCCTTCAACCGCTAAGGCTCTGACCAGCCCCGACTGATCGGCCAAGGCCTTTTCCAGCAGCGGAAGGGCCTCGGCTCCACCCATTTCCTTGAGCGCCGTCACAGCCGCCCCGCGCATCTGCTCGCGCATATCAGTGACGGCGGCGCCGATGACCTGGATCGTGAGCTCTCGCAGGAGAACGATGTCATCCGCGCCACGCCGATCCGCCCAGCGCAGGTAGTCTTCAACAGCCTTATCGGTTTGGCCCAACTTGAGGTAGGTTCGGATCCGTAGTTCCAAGGCGCCTGGAGGCCCGACCCCGTTTCCGATCACAGTATCTAGAAGTTTCAAGGCCTGCTCGTACTTCTGTTGCTGGTAGGCGGCGCGCGCTTCGTCTAGAGAATCAGCGGCAATGCTCGCAATCGACGGCGAAAGCCAGACACAAGCCAGAACAGCCATGGCCGTCTGACGGAGAAGCAACCACATTCGCGCCCATGTCTTCACCGCTGTCCTTGACACTCCCGTGACCGGTTGATAGAGATAACTTACCATGAAGATTTGAAGGTAAGGGAGCGTTGATGCCTTTACATTGTTGGATACGCACGTTGCTCTTAGGAGGTTTGATTCTGGCTGCGCCTCTGGTCGCCGACCCAAACGAGCTTCCCCCAACCGTGACAGGCAAGGACGGAGCGCCGATGAGCCTGATCCCAGCAGGTAAATTTCTGATGGGGACAGCCCTCAGCAACCGCGATGGGGGCAGGGACGAGTACCCGGAACGGCGGATCTACCTCGACGCCTTTTACCTGGAAGTCTATGAGGTCACCAACAGCCGGTATCTGGAGTTCGTCCAGGCAACCGGCCACCGAATTCCTGAGCACCCACGAGACAAGACGCTGACGCTTTGGCAGCGAGACACCGTCCCCGATGCCTTCAAGGACCATCCGGTGGTCAACGTCGACTGGTACGACGTAGACGCCTACTGTAAATGGGCGGGAAAGCGCTTGCCGACCGAGGCTGAATGGGAACGCGCTGCGCGTGGTATAACCGGGCGTCGCTTCCCCTGGGGCAATGCCGAGCCCACACGCAAGCTTGCGAACTATCTCAACCAATGGCGGAACGGCGGAGGGCTTGAACCGGTCGGCAGCCACCCACAAGGAGCGAGTCCGGAAGGAATACAGGACCTTGAGGGTAACGTTTGGGAATGGGTAGCAGACTGGTATGACGCACACTATTACGAGAAGGGCCCAAACCGGAACCCGAAAGGCCCGCTTGGAGGAGCCCGGAAGGTCATCCGCGGCTCCGGTTGGGAATCGGAAGCGCCTCTGCTCCGCTCAGCCCATCGCCTCAACAGCGATCCACATAACCGGAATCACAGCCTTGGCGTCCGTTGCGCAACGGACGCCACAGCCATGAGCGTACGGTAGCCAGCTCATTCATACGTTGGCGTCAGGTGGGGGGCTCGCTCCGCTCCTTGCGGCCAGGACTGTCGAACTCTTCCAGCGGTTGAAAATTGACTGGCAGCTGGAACAGGAAATCCGAGACGTGCCCCATCCGAACACGCCGGTATTCGACGCTCCATGAGCCGTCCTTCCTCACGAGCTTCAGCGGGAAATGAATATCGGTCGCCAGCCATTGGTAGTAGTCCACGGTCGCTTCCCCCTCTTTGACGTGGACTTCGTAAAGCGTAGTCGGGTGCCCGTCCAGAGTTTCCGTGCCGATCACGCTCCGCGAGATCTCCCCGTCAAGCGTTTCCTGCACCTTCGGAGCCTGGCTGGCATCGTACGGGACCTCTTTGAAATGCTTGAGCCGGGATATGAGCAACCAGGTCACCTGCTTGTCTTTACGGACGATCGTCACATTGACCGGGCCAATGTCCTGATGTTCCAGACGCCAGCGATCATCCCGGTAGTACAGATTCGACGCATGCGTCTTGCCATTGGCGTGCATGATGAGGTCGGCGGTGAACTCCAATGCACAGGCGGGGCCTTCTACCATCACGGCGAGGAACAGACCCACGAGAACTGCGAACAGCATTCGGCCATCGACCGGGCGAACGCGTCTTGCTGCATCACCCAGCGTCATTGAGCCTGGAGGCCAGCGGGGGCCGATTCGCCCGTCTGCCCCTTATCGGCAGGATCGCGTGCGCAACGGAAGCCGAGCCAGTTCATGCGAGTCTTGGGGTCCGCTCCATTTCTCTGGGCTGGTCGGACACTTGGCGTGCTATCAACCCACCCACCACCACGGAAAGCCTTGTGGGAACCATGATCCGGGCCTTTCGGATTTCGGTTGGGCCCATATCTGTAATAGTAAGGATCGTACCAATCGGCGGTCCATTCGGCGACATTGCCTGCCATGTTGAAGACTCCGTACGGGCTGACCGCGTTCTCGTACTTGTCCACTGAGACAATCGGCGGATAGAGAAGGAGTCGCTCAGGCCGATCCCGCACCGGCCCGGACAGGCCCGTGCGTCCGAAATTCGCGCGGGACAGGCCAGCCGGCTGATTCCCCCAGGGATATATCCGCCCGTCTGTGCCACGAGCCGCTTTTTCCCATTCGGCCGAAGTGGGGAGTCGCTTGCCGGCCCACTTGCAGTACGCATCCGCCTCGAACCACGAGACATGCATCACAGGATGGCTCGCCATGACTTCTTGAAACGCGCCTCCCCACTTCCAATCCACCAACGGGGGCAGATTGTTGGCTAAGACATATCGCAGGTATTGGACCGTGGTCACCTCGTACTTGTCGATCTCATACGCATCGAGGTCGACCGTCCGCTGAGGAAGCTCCTGGGGATAGGCATTGCGGTCCACCTGGCGGCTACTTCCCATAAGGAACGGCCCCGCAGGGACCAGGACCGTCTCGTCTTTCGGCGGCAAGGTGGCCAGATGCGCGGCGGCCTTCTTGCCCTCGGGCGTCCATTCCGGCACTACATCAGCCACGTCACTGCCGCCGCTGGTGACAGCCAGAGCACCTGTGGCCAAGGTGCTCAAAGCCAAGAGTGTCAACGCACTCACCTCCGCCGTGACGCGGCTACGGACTTTCATGCGCGTTCAGCCTCTACCTAATTCTTAAGGGCTACCTAAAGAGCCGCTGCGTTGCGTTTAGGGCTGCTGCAGCTCAAGAGTGGGCTTGATCTCTTTTTCGCCTAATAAGCCTAACCCAAAATGAGGGTTTTCCTCGACCTCCATACCGGCGCGCGCCCCTTCACGTGGTTGAACTTCGAAATTCACTGTTACCGATCCCTTCGCCGTGACCGTGATCTCCTGCTCCACGAGAGAACGCGCTTGTGGATGCCATGCCGCAAGCTTGTAGGTCCCCGGCGGGACATCAGGGATTGTGAAGTGGCCCGACTGGTCCGTCAGCGCGTAATAGGGATTGTCCACCGCATATCCGAAGCTCTCCATATATGCATGGAACCCGCACTGCATCACGAAAATCCGCCGCCCCTTCGACATGCTAATCTCCTGCGTCTTGGATTCGCCGGGTATGTGCTTGTGGTACTCGGCGTTGGCACCCGCCGCTTTGGGATGGTGGGGATTCATAGGCAACGGCACGTTGAAAAGGACGCGTGGCCCCAACTCCGAGGTTTCGTAAGCCTGAATGTCATGCATGACCGGATCCATGTTGACAACCTCAACCTTGCCAACGCCCCGCAGGACATTGATGTATGGAAGAAATCGGCAGTCGCGGGCTTCGATGCGAGTTACGGGAAAGTCGAAGGGTTTTCCTCGCTGAATGCCGGTGAGCATCACAAGAACATCTTTGAGGCTGCGATCCTCCGCAACCGTGAATTCTTTCAGAAGCCGAAACCCTCGGCCGTTTGAGATCCGACCACAATAGACCGGATCCGGAAAGATGACGAGATTAAATCCACGGGGAGCCGGTTTGTTTCCTTTCAGCATCACCTTGCCAGTGATCGTCCCTCCGTCGGTCACCGTCACCTCTTGATACGCAAATACGCTCGATGCCGTCAGCAGGCTACCGACACTCAGGCTCACCAACAATGCGAAGGAATATTTCCAGCGCCGACGCTGTAACTGTTTCATGCCAATTACCTCTTACCTCCCAATAAAAAACTATACCACAGGGAGAAAAAGAGCGGGGGAGCCACAAACACGTGTGCGGCTCCCCCACCCAAACGTCTTTCTCTGTCGTCACGGCTTTACTTCAAAGCGGTCGGAAGTGCCTCCCTTTCGGTTGGACGTGTATCGGCCTTCTGGACTCCCAAGTCGCTCTTGGATAGCGGCATGATCCGCGAATCACCAGCCGGCAAGACGCGGAAATACCCCCACTGTCCTGACTGAGAATACGGCAAGCGCTGGTTGCCCCAGACGTAATCTCCCGGCAGCTTGTAAGGACCGCCGGCCGACGGGATGAAGGCGTCAAGGACTTCCGCCCCTGAGAACTGAACAGCGCTGAGCTGGTCAGCTCCCCCCATGAATGGCTCAATCGGCCACTCATGCTTCTCCAACCCAAAGATCCCGTTCTGCTCGTTGTTGGCTCCAAGGATATGGATCCTCACCGGATCCCCGGCATGGGCTTCGATGATCGGCGTCACTGGATCGTCCGGCTTGTCCACCTTGCAGGGTTGGAACATATGACCCAGGTCACATCCCTGCTCTTCCCTGGCCTTGTACGGCTCATTCCGGTAATTCACTCCGGTGAGCCCCGCCACGTTCTGCACGTAAGGCATGAAGCTCGTGCCGATGATGTTGTCTTCGTCCTGGAAGAACAGGGCCGCATCACGATAGTTCGCGCGACTCTCATTCCCTTCGATCGTCCGATCCACGATCACATCGGCGACCCAACTGTTCTTTTGTGAAATATCCGCGCCGGTCTTGGGATCGCGATACTTGGAGCCCTTCGGCCCCACAACGACCGCGCCGAACAATCCGTTTCTCGGATTGACCATCACATTCCCGAAATCCCAGACCAGTGACGTGATCTCTCCGTTGAACGGATGCGCGTAGTACGTGTAGGTCCGGCTCCCGCCAGGCCCGATCGTCTGGTCGCCAGGATTGTTCCCCACGTTCGCCCCGAGCGAGTCTTTCGGATCAAAGGCCAGCGAGAAGGCCGAGAACGATGCCCGGCTGTTCGCCATCTTGTTCTTGAGATTGACCTTGACGCAATCGCCCACGTTCACATGGAGGGTCAGCGGACTGGGCATCAATCCTGAAGCCACCTTGGTCGCTTCCTCCTCGAGCGCGTAGATCTTGCCGGCCGGATTTCTCGTCATAATCTTCCGCTCGAAGTCTACTTCGATCAAGTCAGGCGCTTTCGGATTGAACTTGAGATCATGGTCCATGGCGACCACGTTGAACGACTTCACTGGCGCGTTTTCCGGACAGACGGACTTCGAGGGCGTCGGGATCTCGTTTCGTCCCGTATACCCAGCCGGCAACTTCTTCAGGTCCGGCACTTCCTTGTCCAGAACCCGGAGTATCCCCCACGCGCCCTCCGAGAAATGGGATGAGCGCCCGTTGAAATGGAGATAGTCCCCCGGCATCAACTGCGGGCCGCCAGCTTGAGGCACCACGAGGTCATATCGCTCTGCAATACCGATATGAATCGCGTTCTTTCGATTCGCATCACCTGCATACCGTTCCGTGAGGAAGGTATGGCCGGACAGGACCCAGTCCATACTCTCGTTCATCAGGGTATGCAGAAGCCGGAAGACAACAGTGTCCCCTAGGTATGCTCTGAGCAACGGTGTAGAGGGGTCGCCGTGGACCAGACTGCTAAAGATCTTCGAAGCATCCGGGTTGTTGGCCAACCGCTTGGCGATCGGCTCGGCCCTGAAGTTCAAGCCACTACCCGTGGTGTGCGTTCCTCCATTAAGGAACGGCATGGGCGTCATGGCGATCTTCTCAGGCATCATGAAAGACACGGTTTTGCCGGCTTCCAACCCCACCTCCACCGGCTGCCCTGGCGGATTGCCGGTCGTCACGATATTGACTGTGTGCGGCACAGTATCATGCACCTGCACGACCAACTCTCTGAAGCTGCCGTTCACACCATAGCCCACCGGTTCCACCGTATGGATATCGGCAATGGGGCCGCTGCGGATCAGCTTGCCGGTCTTGGGATCGTGGTAGGTCGAGCCCGCCGGCTCCACAATAAGAGTCCCGAACCCGCCGTGCGGCCAGGTAGTGGCGCCGAAGGCATGGTCGTGCCAGAACACGGTACCCACATCAGCATCCACCCAGAGCCGCTGACGGACGAATTCCACGGTCACGATGTCGCCATTCGGATGGTCATGCTTTAGAGGATTCTCGAACGTGATCGCGTTGCCGGAAATCGAAGCGATGCGCTGGATCTCATTGCCCTGTACGTTATCCGCGCCCACCAGCAACTCCGTCTTCACGTGATACTGAGCCGCGTTCTTGACCGTAATGCTCTTGCTCCCCTTCTTGGCCGGAGCTGTGAGCACTGTGTTCATCGGAACGGGTAGCCCCTTCTTCTCCTTCTTCTCCAACATCGTGAAGGGACGGATCGATTGCTCATAGGACATGCCCGTGATCACGCCGTCTGTCGACTGGTTATCGAACTGGAGGAAGTGTGGATGGAGATTGATCTTGGAGGACTGAAAGTTCGTAAAGTCGTCGTCCAACCATTCGCTGGTGAGGGTCCAATCCACACAGTCGTACACGCTTGCCCGGAAGACCAGCGGGTATCGGAGATCGTTGTTCTTCCGAACGGCCTCTTCCTCTTCGTGCAAGACATAGATCAACCCCAATTTATCGACGATCGGAGGTTCCTTGCCCTCCCCTTTGCTGATTTCAATCGGTACATTAATGAAGTGGAGGTTGTAGTACTTACGGCCCGCGTTTTCAGGGCAGAGGCTCCAGACGCCGTTCTCTCCCGGCCTGGCTGGATCGACGCTGCGGCTGCCGTCCTCATTTTGATGGATCATCTCCAGCCAGGGAGCTGGGTTATGGTTTGGTGAGAACATCACGCGCTTGCCGAAGTGCGGCCGCAAATGCGGCCACGACACCTTTCCGGTGGTCGGTTCGAAGAGAATCGGCTGCCGTTCCCCTGGCGTCTTGGACTTATATTTGGGGTTGGCGATGGTGCTTTCCTTCTCGGTTGTCGCCGTGTTGCCCTTCCAGGCCCAGTCCAGCACGGTCGCGTCATAGGACTTAATCTGCCCGGCTTCGTCATCCTTGTGACCGGGCTTCCCCTGGGTCGGTAGCTGCATCTCGACCCAATCCTTGATCGTGACGATAGCCGGATTGCCCTTCCAGTTGGTCTTACCCTTCTCGACAATCTGGAAGGTCTTCCCGAACCAGTCCACCGTCTTGCCGATCAGCTTGTCCGAGGTCGCCCCGAACTTCATCCGGCCCTTGCGATCCGGCAACTCACGGAGGTCCGGCATGACATCGGTGTGGAACTCGCCCTGCTGCATGGTGTTGTACACCCGCCAGTATCCCCACATGCCGGACACGTAGTGGTGGGCCACATGGCAGTGAAACAGAAAGTCCCCAGCCAATTGCTGGCACAGGCCGGATCCGCATTCGGTGTCCAGGTCGAAGGCCTCCGATGGTCCGATCACCTGTACATCCACCCGGTCCGACTTGGTGCGCACCACCGGATACTTGACTGGACCGTTCTTCGCCGTGAACCAGAGCGGCATCTCATCGCTGGACCGCGGGCTACGCAGCCAGCGGATCGTCCCGCCGTGCGGATGGTGTGAATGGAAGACTTCGGACCCGCCATGGACCAAGCGGAACTTTGCCGGATCGCCCAGGTATGAGCGAGGGATCGTGGTGGGGGCGTCTCCGAAGGTGTAGGAGCTGTACCCCATGGACTCGTCTTCGAATCCGAAGTATTCATGCTGAACGTGCATGTTGTTGATGCCGAACGGCTCGCTGCGGTAATTGAGCGCGCGACCGCCCGGGCGGTAGGTGTCGGTCAGGGGATCGCGCTGCGGAAGGAAGTCCCCCTTCTTGTTGACCGGACGGAAAGCCTCATCCCCCACCTCATGGTAGATGATGACAAACTCCCGGAAGTCCGGGCCGGCCCCGTTCTGAATGATCGCCTGCCACCCGCTCCGCATCTCGGTGGGCTCGCCGGTTCCGATTGGATCGAGATAGCGCGACCCTTTCGGCTCGACCACAAAGGTGCCGAACATGCCTAAGACCGTCAATTCGCGGTCATTGCTGAAAGAATGAAACTGACGCCCTCCTTCTTGCGTGTTCGGATGGATGTACCACTCCATGTCCACGCTCTTGCCTTTGGCTACGATGGCATCGGGATTGGTGGTCGTCGCCGGCTTGCCGGTCGCGCTGATCACCATACTGGAGCCGTGGATGTGGAGGCTGACGGCCTCCCCGCCTTCCAGTTGGTTCCTTAAGGCAACCTTTACACAGTCCCCTTGGTTTCCACGGATGACGAGGGGTTGAATATAATCGCCCTGTATTCCATTCGTCACGGCTCCAGGGTCGTACTGGTCCTTTTCGTTCTCACGCGCCTTGGCGTTCTTGGCCTCTTCTGCTCGGACCTTTTCAATGTTCTCCGTCAGGACGTACATATACCCAGGATAAAAATCGAGCCACTGGTTCAGCGTGATCTCGACGTTGATGGCGGAGATGTCATACTTCCTCACTGGGGCGGTCGAGGGGCATCGGCCACCGGACGTCGCTACTGGTTCAACACCTGGCTGCGATGCCAGCAAGTAACCCTGGCCATCGTACTGGTGCATCGTGGACATGCCGTTGAACAGGCCGGTGTTGGTGACCTGTCCAGCTTCCACCTGCCTGGCCATCTGTTCCATGAGCCGGTTGTGCTGCAACTCGACCAATGCCGAGCGATTGGCACGGCCCGATATCGCATCTTCCACGATCGTTTGGCCTTTGAGCTGCTGCGCCCATGGCTCGTTCGAGTTGTCGACCATCCCTATGGCGGCATGGCTCACCCCGTGGCCTTGATGGGCGTCAGAGTCGGCGGCTCGTACGACCGTGGGGAAGACGAGCAGCACCGCCAACAAGAAAGCGGTCAAGAACGGGGGGAGAAAACGATGAGGGAAGTCTGACGTATTCATTTACTGGCCTCCTGATGAAACGTCCGCGACGCGTGCTTTCGCTGCGCCGGGGCCGCAAATGCGATCATGATCTACGGTGAAATGATGGGATGTTTGTTCGAAATCACTCCTAGTGAGCGGGAACACGTACGCCCTTATTCTTCCGAGCCGAACTCGTCTATTTTTAGCTCAGCCTCAAATCGTTAGTCAAGTGCCAAAAACGGGCCGATGTCACCCTGGCTGGGAGCGATCGGAGGGGGGGCTAGCAGATCTGGCCGTTGAACAGGCAGGGTTTGTACCGGGACCGATCAAAATCGACGTCCTCCTTGTACACCGTTTCGTTCCCGTTCACACCGTCCTGGTCGCGGTCAGCCCACAGAGTATGGTTCCACCAATAGAACATCGGAAACCGTTCCGTGTCGTACACCGGGTTGCCGTACTCGCTGCGGGCCTGCTCGCGCACGAAGCGGCCGGTGATGTAATCCACCGTGCCGTCACCTTTCAAGGAATACAAAAAAAGATACAGCCGCGATTCACTATCGTACAATTCGTCGACCCGGGTGCTTACATCGGGTTCAAGCGGCAAGGATTCAGCCGCGCCATGACTGGCGGATGTCAACCCCAGCACACAGACGCTCATGAGAACAAGACTGACTAGACGCGTGCGCATCAGCCCTCCTCTTGCTGGGTTCACTCTACTAAGACGAGGCGAGGGATTGCAAGATTCTCCGCGTTTTCCTACCATGCCTCGCTGTCAGAGGAGCTGACCATTGTTCACGCGACGGGACATGCTGGGACGGCTCGTTTGGGGGCTGACCTTCCTGCCTTCCGTGGCTTTCGCGCCGCGGTCAATAGTCAACACGCTGCTGTTTGAACCGGATGGGGCTCTGGTCCCGGCGAAGCCGTTACCCCCTAATCCCTTTATGCGGGACGGGAAAGCCCTGGTCGCTATCGTGCGCGGAGACGATCCGCTGGCTATGCTGCACGCAGGGCTCAACCTGATCGGAGGCATCGGCCGGTTGGGTCTCCACGGCAAGCGGGTCCTGATCAAACCAAACGTCGTCAACGACCGGCCTCCACCCTCCACCACCCACCCGAAAGTGGTGGCAGCCGTGGTCCGACTTGTGCGGGAAGCCGGCGCGCAGGCGGTCACAGTCGCCGACAGTTCGGGCATCATCCGGTTCCCTTCCTCGGCCAACCTCGCCGCGACCGGCATCAAGCAGGCCGCCGAGTCGGCCGGCGCGTCGGTACTGGCCTTGGAAGAGGAGCCCTGGGTGCGCGTGGAGGCCGCCAGCGCCAAGGCCCTGCCTCGCTACTATGTGTCGAAGCCGGTCTACGACGCGGATGTGTTCATCAATCTGCCAGTCGTTAAAACTCACAGGTTCGCGCACTACTCCTGCAGCTTGAAGAACCTGGTCGGAATCATCCACCCGCGGTACCGCCCTTCCGTCAGCTTTCTCTCGCCGGACTGGCACGAGCGGATCGCCGAACTGAACCTCGCCGTTCATCCCCACCTGACCATCGCCGACGGCACGACGCTCATGATCGCCGGCGGCCCGACCAGCGGCACGCCGGCTCGGGCCGATATCCTGCTGGTCAGCGGCGATCGCATCGCGCTGGACGCGGTCGCCGTCGCCCTCATCCGCACTTTTGGCGCGTGGCCCCAGGTCACCGAACAGGCGGTCTGGGAGCAGCGTCAGATTAAGCGCGCGATCGAGTTAGGGCTCGGCATACAGGGCCCGAGCCATATCGAGCTCGTGACGCAGTCGCTCGCGGGTCCGGATGCCTCATTCGAGCGCTTGGTCGCGACGATACGCAAGGACCTCGGCGTATGAGCGGCGTCACCTTGCCCGCCTCGTTCTACGCCCGGCCGAC
>Ga0209690_1000422_pt1 | contig 22492 bp, 20 predicted proteins | sample GraSoiAngelo_150_FD_186164 | JGI IMG/M metagenome (GOLD analysis project Ga0209690, IMG submission 186164) | Grasslands soil microbial communities from the Angelo Coastal Reserve, California, USA - 14_1009_09_40cm (SPAdes) (version 2) | ecosystem: Environmental > Terrestrial > Soil > Grasslands ... | reverse complement strand
AGTAAGTTAGCGATTCGCATTGCATGAAGATCAAGCGCGCCACCGCTGGAAACGCCAAATTGCCGATGGCCAGTACGACCAAGATCCTGGACAGTTGTTAAGAAACCCGCGCGGATGACCGTCACATTCATGCTCGTCCATTTAACGCTTTAACGATTTAACCATTCAACGATTCAAATTCCTCTCGTGTGATCTTGCGAAAACGCATCTGATCGCCGGTTTGCAAAAGGGCGGGAGGATCTCGTTGCGGATCGAATAATCGCAATGGCGTACGGCCGATTACATTCCAACCGCCGGGAGACTTTTGGGGGTAAATACCGGCTTGCGCGCCACCAATTGCGACGGACCCAGCCGGAATTTCCTTTCGCGGGACGGTGTGACGTGGCGTCGCTAATTTGTCCGGGAGACCGGTGAGATACGGAAAACCGGGGGTAAATCCGATACAGTTAACGCGATATTCAGCTCCGCGGTGAAGATCGACAACTTCACTTGGAGAAATCTGCGCATGGTGCGCAACACGCTTGAGATCCATAGCAAACTCCAAATCATAACAAACAGGAATCTCGGCCGTGTGTGTAGCCCCACGCTTATGTCGCCTACGTCCGCCGGCGAGCACCTCGCCAATTCGCTGGACGAGCAATTCAATCACACCATCCGGCTTGGCTCCATCATTGATCATCCGAAGCGGGTCAAAGAAAACCGCGACGGTGGTGTAAGCCGGCGCGAGTTCGATGACACCGGGAATCGCAGCTTCTTGCAACCGGCGAAACGTGCGGAGGATTTCGTTCAGCGTTTCATCAGGCGCATCTTCGAACCGATCGCGCAGACGCACGATGAGAGCGGAATCTCCAAGAGCCGTAATCTGCATGCGAGAAAAGATCGACAAGCGCGGAGAACCTTAACCGGACGTGGTCTCCCCAGCCAATCCAGAATCTCTGTGGTCAGCTCTTTTCGGGCGAAACGGCTTCCCTGACGTTTTGGACGTGCTCCTTGATTTCGCCCACTTGCGGATGCACCTCACTAATCAAATCGTGTTCCACCTGCGAAAGCTTTTCGATACGTCTGGTCATTTCATGCAACTCTTCCAACATCGCATCCTGGCGAGATGAAATGCGATGCATCCACCAAAAACAGACGCACCAACAACCAAGACCAACCCAAGTGAGCACAAAAAGGGTCATGTCACTGCGCGCGCGCGGCTTCGATCTCGATGTTGATCGCAACGTCCTGGCTAATCCCTGAAACAGCTTCGGTCGCGCTCCCAAACATCAATCCGAAATCGCGGCGCTTGAGAGGCTCCGTCGTGACTTCCCAACGAGTTCGTTGGAGTGAAGCTTCGTCTGTCAAAGGAGTGGCCAGCTTCACATGCAACGTGATCGGTTTCGTGACGCCATGCATGGTGAGGTCGCCAAGGATGTCGCCACTCTGTTGGCCAGTTTTTTTCACGCTGCGGCTCTTGAATGTGATCTCAGGAAACTTCGCAACATTAAAAAATTCAGGGCTGCGCAGGTGATCGTCGCGCTTCTTGATTCCAGTATCGATGCTGCTCACCTGAATTCGCGTTGAAACAGACGACTGTTCCGGACGCTGACGATCGAGATCGATGTTGCCGGAAAATCGAATGAACTTGCCATTCGTAGTACCGAGGAATTGGTGCACGCGGAATCGAATGGTGGAGCGCGAAGCGTCAAATTTAAAGGCTTCGTTTGCGGTGGCGCTGTGAATCACCGCTGCGAAAGCAAAGGCGAGCCAGCTAAATCGAATCATCGGTTTCATCGGAGTTTCCTTTCATTTGCGTGCGTCGAATCGTTCGATGCAAGCGTCTTCAACAGCAGCGTACGGGATAGCGGCAATCTCCCGAACAAATTGCCAAGCGCAAAGGCTGGATCGCTCTTGAGCGTCTTCGCGTCATGCACGCCTGCGATGCGTGCAAGCTCAGTCTCAAAGTGCCCGACCGCGCGGGGGCTCGGATCATTGGCATCGAGGTAACCGAAGGCGCGGCGCAACAAATGAAATAGTTCCGGTTCGCGATGATCTCGCTCTGTGCAAGTCTCAATTAGCTCGACAAAATAAGCTGCAACCTGTGTGCGCAAATAATTTTGGCGAATACCGGCGAATGGATTTTTAAGCACCACTTCCGCGAGCGTGTGCAGAGTCGATTTGCGACTGGGGATGATTGAAATCTCTGTTTCAAAAAAAAGATCGAGCTTACCCGCGAAGGGCGTCCTTGTCCGGCGCGCGCCCTTCGCGACAGTCTGGATGCAGCCGAGCGATTCGGTGCACCACGAGACGATCAGGCTCGTATCGCTGAAGTTGCGTTTGCGTAAAAGAATCGCGGAGGTGCTTTGCACAAATCACCTGTTCATAATGTGCAACGCGCGTTTCTCAACATTGAGCGCGGCCTCCTTGACCGCTTCGCTCAAGGTCGGATGGGAGTGGCAGGTGCGGCCGATATCTTCCGAGCTACCGCCAAATTCAATCACAGAAACGGCTTCGGCGATTAGTTCCGAGGCGGCGTGTTGCAAAATGTGCGCGCCGAGAATGCGATCCGTTTTTTCGTCCACCACAAACTTGACCATTCCATCGATGTCTTCATTGCACAGCGCGCGGCTGTTTGCCCGGAACGGAAACTTTCCGACGCCATAATCGATCCCTTTCTCTTTCGCTTGATCTTCGGTCAAGCCGACGCCCGCGAGTTCAGGATTCGTGTAAATGACTCCGGCAATCGCATCGTAGTTCACGTGGCCAGCTTTGCCCGCAATTATCTCCGCGCAGGCGATCCCTTCGTCTTCCGCTTTATGCGCGAGCATCGGGCCGGCAATCACATCGCCAATTGCGTAAATGCCTTGAACGTTTGTCCGAAAGTGATTGTCGATCTTGATCCGTTTCCTTTCATCGAATTCGACGCCCACTTTCTCCGCGCCCAGACCTTCGGAAAACGGGCGGCGTCCAACTGAAACAAGTACTTTATCCGCTTTGAATTTTAGTTCTTCGCCGCTTTTCGTTGCCGTCGCTGTTACGGCGCCATTGTCGATCTTGACCGCGCTCACTTTTGTTTCGAGGTGGAACGTGATGCCCTGAGCCGTGAGCAAACGCTGGAGCAGATTGGATAGTTCAAGATCGAAGCCAACGGCGATGCGCGGAAGAAATTCGAGCATGGTTACTTCGGAGCCGAGCCGGTTCCAGACCGAACCCAGTTCGAGGCCAATTGCACCCGCGCCGATGACAAGAAGTTTCTTCGGCGCTTCGGCGAAGGTAAGCGCTTCGGTGCTGCTGACGATGGTTTTGCCATCGAACTTCGCAAACGGCAGCTCCACCGGCGCACTGCCGGTCGCAATCACGATGTTTTTGGTTTCGAGCTCTTGCGTCTCACCTTTCGACGATTTAACGGAAACTTTCCCAGGCGCGGTGATCGTGCCGATCCCTTCGAAAGTCGTGACCTTGTTCGTCTTCATCAGCGCGCGCACGCCGCCGGTGAACGTTTTCACCACCTTGTCCTTCCGCTGCTGCATTTTTCCAAGATCGACATGTGCCCCATCGATCATGATGCCGTGTTTTGCGGCTTCTTTTTTAGCGAACATGAAATGGTCGCTTGAGGTCAACAACGCTTTGCTCGGGATGCAGCCGATGTTCAAGCAAGTCCCGCCAAGTTCCTTGTCTTTTTCGACAAGTGCTGTTTTCAGTCCGAGCTGCCCAGCACGGATCGCGGCGATATAGCCTCCCGGTCCTGAGCCAATAATTACGACATCAAATTTCTCCATCATCAGATTATCCGTACTCCGTTGGCGTCTTCCACTGAATGCTTTTCGACGAGGGCGTTGAAACGTACACGCGGGGCGCGTGCGCTCCCCAATCTAAAAATCGAGCGGCAACTTCTTTGGATCCTCGATGCACTCCTTTACTTTTACGAGAAATGTGACCGCTTCTTTTCCATCGATCGCACGGTGATCGTAACTCAGGGCGAGGTACATCATCGGGCGAACTTCCGCTTTCGCATCCACGGCAACTGGTCGCGGCATGATTTTGTGCATCCCGAGAATGCCGCTTTGCGGCGGATTGAGAATCGGCGTGCTCAGCAAAGAACCGTAAACGCCGCCGTTTGAAATAGTGAATGTGCCGCCTTGCAAATCCTCGATTTTCAATTTCCCTTCGCGCGCCTTCACCGCGAAACCGGCAATATCGAGTTCCAGTTCGGCAAAACTCTTCGCATCCGCATCCCGCACGATGGGCACAACGAGTCCGCGCTCCGTCCCGACCGCTACGCCGATATCGTAGAAATTGTTTTGGATGAAATCCTCGCCTTCAATACGTCCATTGACCACGGGCACGGCTTTGAGCGCCTCGACGCAGGCTTTGATGAAGAACGACATCAAACCCAGCTTGACGCCATTTTTTTTCGTGAACTTCTCTTGCGATTTCGCGCGCAGCTCCTGAACCGCCGACATATCGCACTCGTTAAAAGTCGTGAGGATGGCGGCGGTCTGCTGCGCCATCACCAGTTGCGCAGCAATTTTACGGCGCAGTGGCGACATTCTCTTGCGAGTGAATCGACCATCTGCTGATGGTTGAACTTCGCTGGCCTCAATCTTTTCTCCCGCCTTGTCCCGCTCTTGCACCGCGGCCAGCACGTCACCTTTGGTCAAACGTCCCTCTTTGCCGGTCCCGGCGATTTTCTCCGGCTCGACATGTTCTTCTTCGACAACGCGCCGAACGGCGGGTGAAAGAGTTGTAGGCGGGGTCGGTGACCCCGGCCTGCCGCGGTCAGCGCCCGCGGCCACAACTGCCTTTTCTTCTGCGCCCTTTTTCTCTGCCTCGGGTTCTTTCTTTTTTTCCTCTGGCTCCTTGTTCTTTTCCGGAGGTTTCTCCGCCTTTTTTTCCTCGGGCGGCGCCTCTGAATCGTCTATTGTCGCAACCACTTCGCCAATTTTCACTTCCCGGCCTTCAGGAACTTTCGTTTCCAGTACGCCGGCCTTTTCGGCAACAATTTCTGTAGAAACCTTGTCGGTCTCGAGTGTGAACAGGGCCTCACCTTCATTCACAAAGTCGCCGGATTTCTTGTGCCAAACGGAAACGACACCGCTAGTGATCGACTCACCGACGGCGGGAATTTTAACTTCGATGCTCATGCGCCCGCCTAACTAAGCGCAGAAAAAACCGCTGGTCGATTGGATTTTGACTTCGCAACTCACGTGCGATCTTGAACTTTCATAGCGCGCCAAGCGGTCACGCCCTACCGTTCAAATGGAAAACGCTTCAGCGACTAGCGCCGCTTGTTCGCGCTTGTGAATTGCCAGCGCGCCGACCGCGGGACTGGCGCTGGCCTTGCGACCGGCGTATGCGACGTCGCGGCCGAGAAGTCTGCGCAGGCGCGGTTCGATAAAACTCCAGGCGCCCATGTTTTGGGGTTCTTCCTGGCACCAAACCAGCGTGGCTGTCTTGGGAAAGGGTTTGAGCATGGCGCCGAGTTTCTTCCCCGCCAGTGGATATAATTGCTCGATGCGAATAATAGCGGCGTTGTCGATCTTTTCAGCATCGCGATAATTCAAAAGGTCGTAATAAACTTTGCCCGAACAAAAGATCACCCGTTTCATCTTTTCAGTTGGACCCACTTTGGGCGAATTGAGAATCTCTTCGAAGCGTCCGTTTGTGAATTCCTCCCCACGTGAGGAGGCGAATTCCGCGCGCAACAGGCTTTTCGGCGTCATAATGATGAGCGGCTTGATGAAATCGCGTTTCATCTGTCGCCGCAGGACATGGAAATACTGCCCGGAGGTGGTGAGATTGCAGACTTGGATGTTGTCTTCGGCGCATAATTGCAAGAATCGCTCCAGCCGGCCGCTGGAATGTTCCGGCCCTTGCCCTTCATATCCATGCGGAAGCAACAGAACGATCCCACTCGGGCGCTGCCATTTCGATTCCGCTGAGACGATGAATTGATCGATGATGGTCTGCGCGCCATTGGCAAAATCGCCGAACTGCGCCTCCCACAAGCAAAGCATTTTGGGGTAATCGAGTGAGTAACCGTAATCGAAGCCGAGCACGGCAGCTTCGGAGAGCTGACTGTTGTAGATGCAAATGCGCGCCTGTTTCTTGGCGAGATGCATGAGCGGAACATACGGTTCGCCTGTTTTAGCATCGTAAAGAACGGAATGCCGGGTGCTAAAAGTCCCTCGCGAACTGTCCTGCCCCGACAGTCTGACTGGGAGCCCTTCCAAGAGCAGCGAACCGAACGCGAGGGCCTCGGCGTAATGCCATTCATACGGCCCGCCAGCGTCAAATACTTTGCGCTGATGCTCGATCACGATGCGCTTTATTTTCGGCTGAACGTGAAAACCATCCGGCACATGCGTCAGGCCATCCACAATCGTTTTCAACATTTCGTTGCTGATCGCAGTGGACTCGGATGAGCTTGTGTATTCTGGCTGGAAGACAGCCGTCGACTCTCTAAACTTCGCCTGTTCGTCTGTCTTCTCTTTCTCGCGCGCTTTTACATTTTCGAGTGGCAAGTCGAGTCGAAGCTGAAATTCCGTTTCAAGCGAGACCACGTCATCCTGACTCAGCGTCCCAGCTTCGAGTAGTTGTCGTTTGTATAACTGCGTGATCGATGGTCGTTTGTCGATCCTGGCGTAAAGATCAGGCTGGGTGAAGGAGGGTTCGTCGACTTCCTGGTGGCCATGTTTGCGGTAGCAATACATGTCGATTACGACGTCACGCCCAAATTCCTGGCGAAAATCGAGTGCCATTTCGGTCACAAACCTCACCGCGAGCGGATCGTCGCCGTTCACATGGAAAATTGGCGCTTCAATCATTTTCGCGACGTCGGTCGCATACATGGACGAGCGCCCTTCTTCAGGCAGAGTTGTAAAACCGATTTGGTTGTTCACGACGACGTGAACCGTGCCGCCAGTGCTGTAGCCGGGAAGCTGCGACATGTTGAGCGTCTCTGCGACGATCCCCTGCCCCGCAAAGGCTGCGTCGCCATGAAGTAAGAGCGGCAAAACTTTACGGCGATGTTCGGTATCGTTACGGATGCGCTGTCTTGCGCGCGCCGTGCCTTCGACTACGGGATCGACCGCTTCGAGATGGCTCGGGTTCGCTGAAAGTCTAATTTCGACTTCGCCGCCGGAAGGAAGCTTCCGCACCGTCCGATAACCGAGATGATATTTCACGTCACCATCGCCTGCCACCAGGTTCGGAATGTAATTCTCGGTGAATTCCGTGAAGATAATGTTGAGCGACTTCTTCAGAAAGTTCGCCAGCACATTGAGACGGCCGCGGTGCGTCATTCCCATGCAAATCTCTTCAATCCCGGCGTCCGGGCATTTCTGCAGAATTACGTCAAGGATCACCATCAGCGATTCCGCCCCTTGGAGCGAGAAACGCTTTTGTCCGACGTAATGCGCATGTAAAAACGTCTCGAAGGATTCCGCCTCCAGCAGTACTCGCAGTAGAGCCATTTGCACTGCTCGAGGGGGGTCAAGTTTTGCTGGACGCGATTCGAGACGGTGTAGCACCCAGTTGCGGACGCGCGTGTTCTGGATGTGCATGAACTCAGACCCGATCGGCCCGGCATAAATTCTCTCCAGCGCCCCAATCATGTCGCGCAGCGTCATCTGCCGGTTGTCGAAGAAGAATTTCGATACAACGCGAAGATCGAGATCCTTTTCGCTGAAACCGAGTTCGCGCAGGGTCAGCAATGGATTTTCCGGGCGCGTCTCTCCGAGCGGGTTTACGCGCGCGATGGTGTGCCCAAGAATGCGGTAAGCGTACACGAGTCCGTCCACCCGCGACTGCAGCGAACTTTCGCGAACTTCGACCGGTCTGGTGACCGCGCCATCGTGTTCCGGTGTTTCCCCCAGCTCGAAGCCTTCGAAAAACGCGGCCCATCCCGAATCGACTGACTCAGGATTTCGTTGCCAACGCCGGTAATTCTCCTCGATTAGATCGAGATTCGCGCGAGCTGCAATTGAAGTGCGCATATCAGATTTAATCTGCGACTATTAGGCTGCGCGGCAAGTTGACAGTGCGAAGAGTGTTCCGTTATTTGGTGCCACATGACGGTGGCTGAAATCTACGAATCGGTAACGAGCGGCGGCGCGAGCGATTTTGCGGAAGTCGTGGCTGTGTTGAACCGAAATAAACCGTGGTGTTTGATCGGCGGGCCGGCGGTGAATTGCTACGTTGAACCGGTTTACACGGTGGATGTCGATCTTGTGGTGGTCGCGACAAATCTTTCGCAAATTGAACGCGAACTGGAAGCGGCCGGATTTAACGTCGCGCGATTTGAACATTCGACGAATGCGCAACGCCTCAGCAGTAAACTCAACGTCCAATTTACAGCCGATCCTCGGTATCAAAGTTTTTTTGCGAACGCGACTGAACGCGAAGTTCTTGAAGCCCGTGTTCCTGTAGCCAGTCTGGAAGATATTATCCGCGGCAAAGTGTGGGCGTGGCAGGATCCGGCTGGGCGCCTAAGCAGGCGGAAAAAAGATGAGCTCGATTTGGTGCGAATTGCCGAAGCATACCCGCAACTGCGTGCTTTAATCCCTAACGAAATCGTCGCGCAATTATGAAGGTGGCATCAGCAACGCTGGGTAACACACGCGTCTTGCCTGTTGGTCTCGGTGTCCCGCCGAAACGGACTTTTTCCTGGATTTCGTTCACACCGAACAATCGCAATGCGCAACAAAAGTGCGCGATCGCGAGGAGGCGATCGCCAGCACACGAGACGCGCGCGCTCCCCGGAACCGCGCTCGCTGCGTTGTTGATTTTCGCAAGATCGACATATTTGTTCGCCCAAGCCGACCCGGCCTCGGAACCGGCCGTGTTGGCCGTGGCAAAGGTCTTGCCGGCAGTCGTCAATATTAACACCGAGCGCGTGGTCAGGAAAACCGTGCGCGATCCATTTGAGGATTTCTACGCGCAGTTCTTTGGTTACAATCGTGTTCGGCCGCACGAGATTCGCCAGACCCTGCAGAGTCTCGGCTCCGGCTTCATTGTTGATCCAGCCGGTTACATCATTACCAACCAGCACGTCGTCGAGCGCGCCGCAGATTTGAAAATTCACGTGACGACGAACGATGGGAAAACCTACAACGCCCACTACATCACCGGCGACGACAAGACCGATCTGGCATTCATCAAGATCGACGCCGAGACCGCATTCCCATTTATCAGCCTCGATGATATTTCGCCGAACCTGCTGGGCGAAACGGTGATCGTAGTCGGCAATGCAGTTGGGTATGGCAGTTCGATCAGTCGCGGAGTTCTTAGCGCAGTGAAGCGCAACATCACTGTGGACAATATCGAATACAAAGACTTGGTGCAGACGGACGCGGCTATCAATCCGGGTAATAGCGGCGGTCCAGTGATCGACGTCTCCGGGCGACTGGTGGGCATCAGCTCAGCGAAAATGGCGTTCACGCCGCAAGGCGTTCCAACGCAAGGATTAGGTTTCGCCATTCCAGCGGCTGTCGTGCGCGATAGCGTCAACCGATTCAAGAAAATCGCGCAGAAACAGCCGGAGCCGGCGAACCGTCCCGCAACCAGCGAAGCATCGGCGTCCAGCGCTGAGCGGTTATTTGGAATGCAACTCCAGAATTTGAGCGAGCAATTAAGCGACGCGCTCGGTTACGCGCAAGGCCACGGTGTTCTGGTTGCCGCAGTCGAGCCCGACAGCCCGGCGGACGAAGCGGGAATTGAACGCGGGCTCGTAATTTACCGCGTCGGCAAATCCGAAGTGAACTCTGTCGAACAAATCGACGGCCTGCTTGGCCGGGTGCAGAGCGGCGCGAAGGTGAGCTTCACCATCGGTGTAATCCGCACCGGCGGACGGGGTCGGCAGCTCGCTACCTTGACCATGGCGGCGCGCTGATAAAAAAATGGCAACACAATTCAGGTTCGGTTGTCTCATGCAGATATCCCGCAATGATTAAGGTTGAGAATCTAACGAAGCGTTACGCCGGCCAACCTGCCATCCAAGATTTGAACTTCGAAGTCGGCCAGGGCGAAATCATGGGATTTCTGGGACCGAACGGCGCCGGAAAAACCACGACAATGCGCATTTTGTCCAGCTTTATGCCGCCCACTTCGGGTCGCGCCACCGTCGCCGGGTTCGATGTTTTTGAGCAATCGCTTCAGTCGCGGGCACACCTCGGCTACATGCCGGAAAATGTCCCGCTCTATAATGACATGCGCGTGACGGAATACCTTGATTATCGCGCGGCGCTCAAAGCGGTCCCGCACCGCCGCATTGCCGAGCGTGTTGGCGACGTAAAGGAACTTTGCGGTCTTAAGGAGGTGGAGAAGAAAGTCATCGGTACTCTCTCCAAGGGTTATCGCCAAAGGGTCGGTCTGGCAGATGCGCTTTTGCACGAACCCGATCTTCTCATTCTCGATGAACCGACTATCGGTCTCGATCCGAATCAAATCCGTCAGGTGCGCGAGTTAATCAAGAATTTGGGCAAACAGCACACGATTTTGCTTTCGACGCACATTTTGCCCGAAGTCGAGATGACGTGCAGCCGGGTCATCATCATTCATAAAGGGCGAATCGAGGCGTGCGATACGCCGGAGAATTTGCTCGGGAAAATCAGGCAGGCTGGCGGTGTAGTCCTTGAAGCAAAAGTGGGAGTTGACAACGGCGGGGAAGAACTAAAGAAAATTTCAGGTGTTCGCGATGTAACTGTCGATGCAGATGGCGATTGGAAGATATTTTCATTACGGGTGGAATCAGGCACTGACGTGCGAGAGGAAATTTTTCGCCTGGCCATTGATCGACATTGGACCGTACGCGAACTGACCCAGCGTCGAGCGACGCTCGAGGATGTGTTCGTCGAGCTCACCCATCCCGACGTAGTTTGACATCAATGTCGCTGCGAATGTCGATCTAGCCGCTATGCGTAAATTTTACACTCTGCTCTCACGTGAAGTGCGCAGCTACTTTCACTCGCCCATCGCTTACATCGTTCTCATCTTTTTCCTGATCATCAGTGGGATCGATTTCTATTTTCAGGTTTCCTTCATGAACCAGCGCCAGGTGCAATACACCGTGCAGGAGGCGTTCTTTAACTCGGTCTTCTTCTGGTTCGCCTTTGTTCTGATTTTTCCTCTCATTACGATGCGCCTGTTCGCGGAAGAATTTAAGCTCGGCACGATTGAGCCGCTCATGACCGCCCCTGTACGCGACGGGCATGTGGTGCTGTCGAAATTTTTTGGTGCGCTGGTCTTTTACCTCGTCCTCTGGATCCCGACGCTGCTTTACTTCGCGATCTTTCTCAAGGTAACGCATCAGCCAGCGGCTCATTCCGCCGGAGCGTACTTCGGTTCGTATCTGATGCTTTTGTTGCTGGGAATGTTTTATCTCTCGATCGGTTGCCTTACCTCCGTCCTGACCAACAACCAAATCATCGCCGCGATCATTTCTTTCTGCGCAATCACATTATTGTTTTTTCTCGGTTTGGTTCAGTTCGTTCTTCTCGACGTTAGCTCCGCCACGCGCGATTTGCTCGGCTACTTCTCCGCGATCGAACACATGGGAACATTCTCGCGGGGCGTGATCGATACGCGCCCGATTGTGCTCTACGTAAGCATGACCATTGTGATGCTGGCGCTCACCTATCAGGCATTCCAATCCCGCAAATGGAGGCTATGACCAATGGCTGAAGAGATAAAGCAGCGGGCGCGCTCGAAAAAAATCCATCGGGTTCAGATCGGTTTCAATGTTCTCGCGCAAATCGTTCTGATTTTATTTCTCGCTGTGATGGTGAACTCCATCGCCTTCAAACACTACAAGCGTTGGGACTTTTCCCGCGACCAAAAATATGCGCTCTCTGACAAAACGAAGCGTTTCCTCAAAACGCTCAAAGGCAAGATGCGCGTCACGATTTTCTTTTCGCCCAATACGCCCATTGCTGTCGACGTTCAGAATTTGCTGACGGAATATCAATATGCAGGGAACGGAAAGATCGATATCGAACATATCGATCCCGAGCGCAATCTTTCGCGCGCCAAAGAGCTGTTCGACAAGTACAAGGTTGTCACCGACGAGAGTCTGTTGGTACTCGATTACGAAGGACGCAATAAAACGGTTAAGGCGTCCGAGATGGCTGATATCGATCAGAGTGGAGTGGCCTTCGGCGAAGGCCCACGGGTGGCCGCATTCAAAGGAGAGCAGGCTATCACGAGCGCGGTGATGGACCTTGTGGAAGGGAAGAAAAAAACTCTTGCTTACGTCCTTGGTCACAAGGAGCCGACGCTTTTAGAAAACAGCGCGATCTCCCTGCTGAAGGCATTCATCGAGAACGAAAACATTCGATTCCAGGAGCTGAATCTTTTCGATGTCGATTCCGTTCCGGCGGAAATGAACGCGATCGTGATTATTGGGCCGCAATACGATTTCTCCGATCGCGAAATGAAATTGTTGCGCTACTTCTGGGATAAACAGGGGCGAATCCTGCTTCTTCTCGATCCCGCAGCCAGGACGCCCAGGCTGGACGCATTTCTTAACGAACTGGGCGTGAAAGTGAACGACGATCGGCTGATGGTCTTTTTGCGCACGGGAATCCAGGAGCTGGCGCTTACGCGAGATGTGCAAGCGCATTTTCTTGGCGATAGTCCAATCACAAAACGACTAGCGGACGCGCAGGCGCTCTTTTTTGGTGGCACATCGTCGCTCACGCTCGAGCCCGACCACGTACGCGCTGCCAACATCCGGGTGGAGCCTCTGATTCAGTCGGAGAAAGGTTATTTTGCCGAAACGGATTACAACACCGACGATCAGGTAAAGCTGCAGGCTGATGCCAAACGGAATCGCAACACACCGCTAACGATCGGCGCATCGATCGAGAAAGGCGGTAGCGCAGACGAGCGCGTGCAGGTGAATTCGTCGCGCCTGGTGGTGGTGAGCAATGCGACGTTCGTTCAAGACAATGCGATCACGCAGGATCAGCAGGCGCTTGATTTCGTCTCTGGCAGCGTGAATTGGCTGCTGAGTCGGGAAAAGCTTATCGGTATCGCGCCAAAAATTGCAAAACCTCTCACGTTCAGTCTCAGCGAAGACGCGTTGCGCAATTTCCGCTGGATCGTTTTGGTTTTGATGCCGTTGATTCCAGCTGTGATCGGAGCCGTCGTCTGGTGGCAGCGGCGGGTTTGACTGGTCGAGTCTACTTATGAATTGGAGGACTACCCTGGTTTTGGCCGCGCTTACGCTCGGCGTTTTCGCTTATCTCAGGTTCGTTGAGATGAAACAGCCGAGCACGGAAGAAGCCAAACGCCAGGCGCAAAATGTTGTTAAGTTCGACCGAAACAAGATCAACGGCATCGTCATTCAAAATGGGGATGAGAAGATCGAAATGCGACGCCGCGACAACAGATGGCGTCTTGAAACCCCAATCAAGGACCAGACGGACAGTTCTTTAATCGAGAATTTGCTGTCGGATTTGGAGAACTGGCAGAGGGACGGAACGATTTCAGCCAAAGAAATCGAGGCCGATAAGAACAAACTCACCGAATACGGCCTGAACAAGCCGAAGCTGAGGCTCAAACTAATCGGCCAGGATAGACCGCCGGAAATTTTATTCGGAAAAGACGCCGCGTTGGAAGGCAAGATGTATGTCCGCTTCGAGAATTCAAAGGAAACGTTTGTCGCCGGACAATCCGTCAAGAAGGACATCGATAAAAAACCGGAAGAATTCCGCGACCGGAAATTAACCGATCTGATCACCGCGCAGGTGTCGCGAATCATTTTAAAGATGCCTGCTGGTGAAATGGAGCTGCAGAAGAAAGCCGATCATTGGGAAATCGTGAAGCCGCTCCGTGCACGCGGCGACGACCAAAAGATTAACGATCTGATCGCGCAAATCACTACCGCCCGCATTCAACAATTTGTGGCAGACGACCACGGCGATCTCAGCCCTTATGGACTGGTCGAGCCGCGCGGCGCAATCACGTTATTTACCCAGGCGGATAAACCGGGACAGCTAATGCAGATCGGCGGCATCCCGGAAAACGAAAAAGATCAAACCTATGTGCGCTTCGCATTACGCGGATTCGTTTACACGGTGCCGAAGAAGATCGAAGAGATCCTCAACACGAAACCAGACGATTTGCGCGACCGCCATTTGGTCCGAATCGACACCAACGTTCTTGACCGGATCACAATCGAGGCACCGGGTAAAGGCAAGGTCGTTCTCGCCCGCAAAGATGAAAATTGGACAATCACAAACCGTCAGAACACCCCGGCGAATTCACGTGAAATTCGGCGTTTCATCGACACACTGCAAGATGAGCGGGTGACAAAATTTGTTGAAGACGTGGCTTCCAACTTGGCGAAATACGGCCTCGATAAGCCGCAGTTGCAATTGACGTTCAGCTCGTTTGCCTCGGAGAACACTGCCGAGACGAAAGCTGGCGAGCAGCCATTTGTCACGGTCGCCTTTGGGAAAGTAGATGGTGATAATGTTTACGCGCGACTTGCCGATGAGCCCTTTGTCGTGGCACTCCGTCGCGGATTGCTCGACCAAATTTTCACTGATCCTTTGCAATGGCAGGAATTGTCGATCTTCAAGTTTAAACCGGAACAAATTCATCGCCTGAGCGTCATGACAGACAAAGAGTTGTCGCTGGAGCGCGGCGAAAATAACCAATGGCGCTGGCTGAAAGGAAGTGGCGACATCAATCAAACTAACGTGCAATCGTTGCTCAACACATTGTCGAACTTGCACGCGGTGCGCTGGCTCGAAGCAACACCACCTCACCACGGTTTCGAAAAACCGCAACTTGTGGTCACATTCATAACGTTACCCGACGACAAAGCTTTGCACAAAGTGACGATAGGTTCTGGGACTAGTGACGGCACGTGGTTCGCACGCGTGGACGAGCGGGAAGGCGCCTTCGTGCTGAGCAATCCGGATTTGAACACGCTAAAACTGCCGCTGGTTAGCCAACCCATGCGGTCGCCAAGTCCATCGCCGAGCGCAACCGCATCGCCCACCGCGAAGCCATAATCCTATAGCGACCGCCTTGTCGGCGGCGCAATGCGGGGCTGGCTAAGAACGGCAGTGCCGCGCGTTGGACAAGGACGCGGCTACAGGCCAAGTCGGTCGGACCTTCCTGGCGCGTGGAACGAAAGGCAATAAGTCCGACGCTCCGGAGGGAGCGTCCCTACCTGGAACAAATTTTCTCCGCGGTATAAATTGTGACGATGCCGCCAGTGAGCAGTTCGCATGTCGCACGCGTGAATCCATTCGCTGCCATCAGCCGGGACATCGCATTGCCGCTCGGAAATTCTTCAATCGATTCGCCAAGATAATCGTAAGCGCTTTTCTTCTTTGTTAGAAAGGACCCGAATAATGGCAAGCAGCGATGCAAATAGAAACGATAGATCGCGCGCAAGATCGAGATCGTCGGCAGTGAAAACTCGAGGACGAGCAAGTGCCCATCCGCGTTAAGCACGCGCGACATCTCACGAAGCGCCTCTCCCCAATCTTCCATGTTGCGTAAACCGAACGCGACAGTGGCACAATCGAACGAAGCATCGGCGAACGGCAGCTTCATTGCATCCGAAACGACTGTCTGACGCACACCTTTTCGTTTCGCCAGTTCCAGCATTTCAGGCAGGAAATCGACTCCCACAACCTCCGCATCCGGCAACTTCTTTTGCAACGCGAGCGCCAAGTCTCCTGTGCCAGTGGCGAGATCGACAATTTTCTTCGGCTGCCAACTCGCGGCGACCTCAGCGGCGCGTTTTCGCCAATAAAAATCGATCCCACAACTGAGCAGGTGATTCGCCAGATCGTAGCGTGCAGCTATCGATCCAAACATTTGCCGGACTCGTTCAGGTTGTGTTGCGATACTTGACTTAGTCACTTCAAAATTGATTCAACATCAACTCGCAACTTCGCGATCACTCGTCCCTTTTCTAGTTACTACTTCGAGTAATAACGGGCAAAGACGGGCGACGAGAACTTCGAACATCTATTTTGTTATAAAAAGTTGATTGCCATTTCAGCCAATTCCGGCTATCTGACAAGATATGGATATATCTGTTGAAGAGTTACAAGAAGCCATCTCAATTCGCCGACAAATCGATACCCTGGAAAAACGTCTTTCCTCAATCCTTAGAGGTCAGCGCTCTGCAAGCTCCCCACCTCGCACAGGCCGCCGCCATATGTCGGCCGCGACTCGGGCCAAACTTGCAGCCGCTGCCACAGCTCGTTGGGCAAGGCTAAAGGCTGGGACGAAAATAATTCCCACGAAAATGATTCCCGTCAAGAAAGGTGGAATCACCCCTGCTGGCCGAAGACGGCTGTCACAGTTAATGAAGGCTCGCTGGGCGGCACGAAGGAAAGCTGCGGCGAAGAAGTAAATCAGTCGATTAGAACTTGCAGACGGTCGTTCCAGTTGTCTTCGGCTTTGCCGAGAGAAGCTGGTTAGCTAAACGCCAGTGTGGCGCAAGCTAACTATTGCTCGCGAGAGGACTCGAACCTCCACGGGTTTCCCCATACGGTCCTGAGCCGTACGCGTCTGCCAATTCCGCCACGCGAGCAAAAGACAGCGGCACTACAATGCGCAGACGGCCAGCGGGCTGCAAGATCGAACCAGTGATCTCGATTCTGTGATACGAAGGAGGCAATCGGTGCCTGGTTAAATTAGCCCGAGCGCCTCTTGCGTGCACGAACTTCCAATTGGTGCGCTTTGCGTACCTTGCCAACAGAACGCAAAAGGTCGGCGTAATTCGACACCACAATCTCATAATCCTTCGAGGGCTCTTCATTCGCCTCCTCCCAAGCCTTAAGCGAAGCGCGATAAAGCTCAGCCGCTTTCGCGTAATCGCCGCGTGAATGATACACGACCGCCAGGTTGCATTTTGATTGGGCAATGTCGGGGTGCGTGGGCGGATACAATTTCTCGCGGATAGCCAACGCGCGAAGATGTACATTCTCCGCCTCAGTGTAACGGCGCTCGTTCGTGTAAAACACGGCCAGGTTATTCAGCACTGACGCCACATCGGCATGAACAGGCCCAAGCTGCTTCTCGTAAATCCGCAAAGCATGTAAATAGTACGGTTCGGCCGCTTTTTGGCGTCCCGATTTACGGAAAATAAGCGCAACGTTGTTCAACATTGTTCCGAGATCCGAATAAGGAATATCTTCGAGTTGGGTGCCCGCGGCGATCGCTTTCTCGTAGAAACTGATCGCCTCCTCGGATTTACCGAGATTATCGCATAAGAACGCAAGCCGGCGCGCGGAGCGGAAGATGGCGCGCTGGTCCGGTGGTTTTACCTTTTCCAAGATTGCATGTGCTTTGAGCAAGTATGCTTTGGCCGTGGCACGATCTCCCTTTTGATCGAGAAGCTGTCCTAGTTTTTCGAAGCTAGTCGCCAGTGGAAGTTCGGCGCCTGGGAAAGCGCGCTTGGCAATCTCAAGCGCTGTTTCAGCAACGCGAATTGCCTGAGGCAAACGATTTGTTGCACGCAACGTATCAAGTTTGTCATTGAGGATCGCCCAAAGCTTTTCTTCACCTTTCATCAAGCATCACCAGCCCTCGCTCAGCTGGGCGACTAATCGGGTCGCGAGGTCTTCCGTGGCGAGTGGCAACGCTTGCCGTTCGTCGGTGGTCACATCCTGGCCCACGAAGAAGCTGGTCGCTCCGACAGCTTCAGCCGCTGGTGCGAGCTCCGTTCCGTTCTGGGCGATAAGCGTGTATCTCAAGCGCATGGTCAAACTAAATTCTGTGGTTTGGAGCACGTTCCCGCGCACGGATCGCGCCGGCACCCTGTCGATACGGGTAATTTCAGCTTTTAAAGTAGCATCTGCATTTCCGCTGCCCGCAATCTGAAACGTCCCATCTTGTTGTAACTGCTTGATCACCGTATCAGTCACCAACACTTCGATACGAGGGACCAGGGTTTTGTTTCCGAAGGTGGGTACCGCGATTGTGTGAACGTCGCGCAGGTAATATGGCTTTACCGGCCCGATGTGATAGCCAAGGCAACCGCTTAGGGTAAAGCAGGCAAATACTGCCGCAAATAAGGCTTTCACGGCGCCGGTGAGGCGGACACTCCGGGAGAGGCAGATGCCTCGGGAGCTGAAGACGCGCCGGTGCTTGTGCTTGGCGGGGCCGGCAGAGGCTCGGGCGCAGTCGTAGTATCGGGCGCTAGCGAAGCTGGTGGCGGTAACGAAACATCAGTCTCCGGCGCAGGCAGCGGTGCTGCGTTGTTTGCTGGACCCGGCTTCGCCGACCCGCTTCGGGCCGTCCGTGCTCCACGCGCATCTCCCTTTTTCTTGCCAGCGTCTGCCGCCGAAAAAGCAGGTTGAAGAGCAGCATCTCCGACTTTCGCGCGCAACTCATCGATCCGCTTCTTGGCCCGGTCACTTTCCGCCGATCCGGGCTGCTGACGGATCACTTCGTTGTAGTAGATGACGGCAGCGCGATAATATTTTTGCTTATCGTAAAATTTCGCCACTTCGTAGGAACCACTCGTTTGTTTACGCTCAAGAAGCTCAAGGTTAGCGTGTGCCTGCGCGGCTTTCTCGCTGTTTGGATAGTGAAAGAGGAAATCTTGGAAGGCAGTTCTGGCATTGCTCACTGCCGCAATGTCCTTAGTGCCTGTTCGCGCGGCGGTGAACCAGATGTAACCGATCTGATACTGCGCATCCACCGCGACCGGCTCGTTCGGAAACTTGTCCACTACTGCCTGGTAAGCTTGAAGAGCAGCGTCATTAGCGCCCTGCTTCTCGCGCGCGAGGCCAATGTCAAACTGAGCACGAGCGGTGTACTTTCCGTACGGCGCTGTCCGAACAACGTTCGCAAAAATCGTGACGGCGCGGTCCAAGGAGGATGCATAAGGGATACCGAGGAACCTCAACTTTTTACCCGTCAGATAAATTTCGCCGATGCGAAACTGCGCCTCGATTGCTTCATCAAAATGCGCGCTACTGGGATATTTTTCCACCAGCTGGCTAAATGAACCCGCCGCTGCGACATAGAGATGCAGCTGTTCCTGCAATTCGGCCGTGCGATAGAGCGCACCGGCCGCAAGGGCGTCTTTGGGATGGCGCCGCACAAGCGTCTTGTAGACGCGGATCGCTCGTTTCGCGTCGCCCTCTTTTTCCGCAGTCTGCCCAATCTGGAACAGCTCCGCTGCGTTCCCACTTATTTCTTCGTCGCCGGGCGCTACGAACTTCGCTTTTTCACCCGGTTGAAAGACCACGGCGGCCACACCTGGTTCGGGCAAAACCAGGATCGCGGCGGCGAAAAGTAAAACGGCCCGAATCACGAAATGCATGAGGTCGCAGACTAGTTAAGTTATCCATTCCGTCAAGTTGAACAGCTGGCCTTTGCGAATGCGCTTTGGCCGCAGTATTAATCGACATTCGGTTAGATCGACATCTTTTCGGCGGCGCAAAACCGATTAATCTCCTGACTCCTTTGAATCTAACCGATCAGCAAAAAATACGCATCGGTGCATGCGCATGGAGTTTTGAAGACTGGCGCGGCGCCTTTTATCCGCCGGATTTGCCGGACTCTCAATGGCTCGAATTCTATGCGCGCTATTTCCCGGCCGTTGAAGTGGATTCAACCTTTTACGGCGTTCCAGCCGAAAACACCGTCCGCCGTTGGCTCGAGATGACTCCCACCGCTTTTCGCTTCTCTTGTAAGCTTCCGCGCGAGATCACGCATACCCGCCGGCTGCGCGATTGCACCGCCGAGTTGCATTCGTTTCTCCGCGCCATCGAACCGCTCACACCAAAGCTCCAGGTCATTCTCATCCAACTCCCCCCATCCTTTGCACCAAAAGATGGCAAGCCAGCGCTGCGCAAATTTCTCGAACAGCTGCCGCGGGATTTCCGCTTCGCGATTGAATTTCGTCATACCGGATGGCACCGGCCGCAGATCATCCGGCTTCTGGAAAAATATCGCATTTGCTGGGTGTGGGCCGATACGACTCCCCTCAACGAGCGAAACCTTGCTCCATTCGAATTCCTGCCGCGCATCACAGATTTTCTCTATCTGCGTCTGCTCGGCGATTACGCAACGAAATACGATGTCGATGGTGGCCACGTCCATCGTTATGAAAAACTGCTATGGAAACGTGAGGCCGCCCTCGAAAGCTGGTCGCTCAAAGTTCAGCGGCATCTTTCGGAGGTCCGCAATGTTTGGGCATTCGTGAGCAATCACTTCGAAGGATTTGCGCCTGAAACCTGCCAACGACTCGCCGGGCGTCTCGGGTTTGATTTGCCCCTGCCGTCCGAAATAGAAAAGGTATTATCGGAACAAGAGCGATTGCAGCTCGATCTTCAGTTATAGGCGCGTTTGAAACAAAAGCGGCCGACACCTCTGCCACTTTTGCGGTCATATCGCGCATACAACGCGCACATTGCGTTTGTGTTTTTCGAAAACGCATACTCCGCGAATCTTGAAGATCGATACCTTCTGAGCCAGGCGCGGAAAATTATCGCCAAGCTGCAAGTGCGAATGCGCGTCAGAAGCAGTTGTAAATGGAACCCCTCTCTCTATTGCGAGTTCGATGATGCGGTCGGCCGGGTAAAGTTCGTCTACCGGCTTTCGCCATCCAGCCGTCGAAAGCTCAACTGCAAGATTACGCGAACGAATAAAATCGAGCGTCTCGTTGACGACGGCGTCGATCTCTACATTTGGTCGATGACCGTGGATTTTGACAAGGTCGAGATGCGCGAGACAATCGACCAGCCCAGTCGCGGCCATTTCGCGAACCCGGCGAAAATAATCGGCGTAGATCGCATCGATATCGCGTCCCTCGAATTGCTCGGCGCCAGCCGGGACGCTGTCGAACATCTGATCGGCATGATCGAGGAAATGAACCGAGCCCAAAACAAAATCGAGCTTATTCCAATGTTGCTCGATCCATTTTCCACCGACGGCTGAGTGAATTGGATCGTTATCGAGCTCAATCCCAGCGCGGATTTTTAGATCGGGATTTTTCTCCCGCAGACGATCAATTTCATCAAAATTGATCCCAGCGTAATAACGATCGTGGTCGGTGAAAGCGATGTCCCTCAGTCCGAGCTCACGCGCCGAATCCGCCCATGGTTGAAGCAGCGCTTGCGTGTAAGGCTGCACCCGATGTCCCTGTGGATGCGTGTGATAATCGGAAAACAGGAGCAAGGGACCGGCAGACTGATGAAGTGGTAAGGTTGCGCGAGAAATCATTAACCTATTGCTCCATGCCTCCAGGCATTAAGGCACAGCCAGGAATTTTTGCCGGACTCGTAACTCCGGGTATGCGGGAAAGAAAGCTTCGGCGACAAAGACTTTATTGGGAGTGAGATCGCGCGTCGCGATCATTTCGTTATATTCAACGTGCTCCTGTGGGTTAATCAAGACCGTGGCAGATTTTTCTGTAATGGCGTGATTGTCGGACCACTTCGTCAGGATATCTCCGGCAGAGTTCCTCAAATAAATCTCGACCCGCTGGTTCGTCGCAAAGTCGAGCGAAACGGGACGCTTAGACACATTCGTCAACGTCATTTTGATCTCAAGTTGGCGGACCTCGGACAGCCTTACAGTCTGCGGCGTGATCTGGAGGTCGAGCGCGAGGCCACGCAATCGCGGATCTTTGTATTGCGGTACTACCTCGGGAGAAAAGGGATGCAGAATGCGGCCCAACCAACTCCGTCTGTGCGGTGTCGCCGTAGGCGCAGGTTCCTGGCCGAGGGTGCGCCCGACGATCGCGGAAATCAGAAGGAGCAAAACAACGTGTCGCCTCATGAGCGGGTTAAACAGCAAACGTTGCAAATCCTGTCAAACCCTTTATCAATCGGCATGAAGAGTCTCTGGGTGTTCGCGCTTTGGCTACTTTTCGTGGCACCCGGAGGCGTCGCGAAACAACGACATTGCATGTTCCGGGTGCACGCACAAGCGAACTCTCAGGATACCGCAGTATTCGCTACATCCGTTCACGCACAACTCTCCGGGAAAGATGTGGCGATCGAAAAAATCCCGCGAATTTCGGAACAGGACGTCGTAGCGTTTTATCCTTATGCTGCTGCCAACGGAACCTACGGCGTGCTGTTTCAGCTCGACGAGCACGGGCGGATCGCGCTCGACGCCTTAAGCATTGAGCGCCGGGGCAGTCTGCTTTTTGTGTTCATCAATGGCCGCCCGATCACCGAACTCGCAATCGACAAGCGTGTTTCCGACGGAAAGATCTATGTCGCTTCCGGACTGACTGCGGCGGACATTGACTTGATGAAAAAAGATTGGCGATTAATCGGACAAAAGAAACGTTGACTATTTCATGGGAATTCACTGGCGTTTCTTGCGTGGCGACCGCTTGCCAATGTCCATGGCGATAAAGCATGACATTGGTGAATCGAATTCGCATCATGATCCGCCTGTTTTGATCGCTCATCATATTGAGGCCTCGCGCCACCGCTACGTCCTGATAAAGCTTGATCTTCAGATCTTAAAGCCGTTGCGAATAGGGAAGCGGCTTGCTCAAACCCGCAAG
>Ga0209690_1000418_pt1 | contig 22626 bp, 18 predicted proteins | sample GraSoiAngelo_150_FD_186164 | JGI IMG/M metagenome (GOLD analysis project Ga0209690, IMG submission 186164) | Grasslands soil microbial communities from the Angelo Coastal Reserve, California, USA - 14_1009_09_40cm (SPAdes) (version 2) | ecosystem: Environmental > Terrestrial > Soil > Grasslands ... | reverse complement strand
CGTGTTGGCAGCCGACAACGGCGCTCGTCCCAGTGAAACGGAAATGTGGAAGGAAGGCGATCTGGATGGTTTCCTGGCGCTCATGGAAGAGGCGGTTACTCATCATTCCGATATGGTGGCCCGGATTCCCGAGATCGAGGTGGAGGACAATACCAAAAGGCTGGCCGACAGTATTGAACGGCTGAGCCTGAAGAATGAGCCGGCAAAGGATCCCTACAACAAAAAAGCGTGGGAAGCTGACTCTGGCGGCGTGGGCGAGGAGACGTTCACCTCGTCGAGGAAATCGTGATGGACGAGCGTTTCGGCTTCGGAAGAAACTGGCAACGGTTTCTCCTCGCACTCGATGAAGAGCGCATTCGGGCAGCTGAGGTCTCGCTGCGCGAAATGCTTCAAGTCCCGGATCTCTCGGGGAAATCCTTTGTCGATGTGGGTTCCGGCAGCGGCCTTTTTTCGCTAGCTGCGATACGTATGCGCGCCAAGCGTGTGCACTCATTCGACTATGATCCAGAAAGCGTAGCTTGCACACGTCACTTGAAAAACCGGTTTTTCCCACACGCCGGGCACTGGACCATCGAACGCGGCGATGCATTGGAAAAGGATTACCTGGCGGACCTCGGTACTTTCGACGTTGTCTACAGTTGGGGCGTCTTGCATCACACCGGAAATCTCTGGCAAGCGATGGAGAATGTTCTAAGGCTGGTCGCCGACGGAGGCACGTTTTTTGTCGCAATCTACAATGATGGGGGCAGAAAGTCCCGCCAGCGGTACCAGCTCAAACGTCTGTACAACCAGAGAAAGTTTTACAGAATCGCACTTCCGGCTGTGTTCATACGCTGAACGTGACCCGGGGCCTGATCAGTGATTTGTTGAACCACAAGGATCCGTTGACGCGATATCGGGAATACAAGAAAAACCGAGGAATGTCGGTAGTGCGGGATTGGATAGATTGGCTTGGGGGATGGCCATATGAGTTCGCCAAGCCCGAAGAAGTTTCGGAATTCGTTAAACGCCGGGGATTCGAGATGATGTTGTGTGTAAATAAATCGGGCTGGGCATTAGGCAATAACGAGTTTGTGTTTGCGCGAGAACGGAACGTGCCCGGAGGCCCTGAGCGGACAGCAGCCGTTTCTCCGGCTTAATGCTTCGGTTGAATGCATGTCTAATTAACAATAGCGCATGATATCGCAGGACTTGACAATCCAGCGGCCTGAGGCAAGCGCCACAAGAAAACACGCCCCGGTATTCGTCCTTGGCTGTGTGCGCTCGGGGACCACGCTTCTCTATCACATGCTGCTCTCCGCCGGGGGGTTTGCGGTATATCGCGCGGAGTCGAATGCCATTAATCTGCTGGAGCCGAGGTTTGGCGACCTTAGCGTAAGGCGCAACAAAGAAAAGTTGATGGAAGCCTGGCTGCATAGCAAGTTGTTCCGGGTTTCCGGGCTGCACGCGGAATCTATCAGGGCAAAGGTCATCGCCGAGTGCAAAAATGGAGGAGATTTTCTGCGAATTGTGATGGGCGAAGTTGCTCGCAGTCAGAACGTGGGCCGCTGGGCCGATTGCACGCCGGAGCATCTGCTCTATCTCCCGCGGATCAAAGAGACCATTCCGAATGCCCTGATTGTGCATATTATCCGCGACGGCCGCGACGTTGCGTTGTCGACTGCCAAGCTCGGATACGTGCAACGGAAGTGGTGGGACCGCGCTCCCACCACAATGGTCTCCGCTCTTTACTGGGACTGGATGGTTCGCAAGGGAAGGGCGGACGGCGCGAAATTGGGTGACGATTACATCGAAGTGCGTTTTGAAGAGCTGGTCACGGATCCGCAGAATACTCTGGCGAAGGTTTCCAGCTTCATTGATCATGATCTCGACTATGATCGCATCCTGAAAGTAGGTATCGGCTCAGTGAGCGAACCGAACACTTCGTTTAAAAGCGGTCCCGGAGATAATTTCAATCCAGTCGGCCGGTGGAAAGAAGGCTACACTCCCGAGCATCTTGCGATGCTGGAAGCGTTGGTGGGGGACACACTCACAGAACTTGGCTATCCTTTGGCAACAACCGATAGCGGCCTGTTGAAGCGCCCGCACCTTAAGCGGATGCGGACGCTCTACCAAATGTACTTCGATTCCAAATTGTGGCTCAAAGCCGAAACTCCGCTAGGCCGACTTTTTGTCACCAAGAGTTTGTCTTGGCTGTAGTGGCCCTAGGAGCGCAATCGCCTCAATCCAGAACGCTGTCGGCGAGGTAACGACCTGGTCGGCATCAACATTGGTCGCCCATCTTTCCAAGCTGTCCTCACGCTTTTGTAAGGGCTCGCGATGACCAGCGTTTATCGCACACCGGCAATGGCGGACTCGATCATTTCGAGGTCTGCCCCCAAATCCTTTCCATCGCGTGCAGAATGTTTCAATGGGCTGCCGGGCCGGAGATGGTAATCGGTGATTTTGCCGTTCTGAAAGCCGGCTAGACCCACCGCTTCAAGATTTTTCGGTGTGAGATTCTCCTTTGGCCAGCCCCTGCCGCCAACCACTGCGTTGTGCGTGATCTTCGACCCGGGAAAACAATTGGCAAAAACCCCGGAGGGGCCCAGCTTCCCAGCCACGAAGGCACAATTAGCCGGTCCTCCGCCAATAGAACTGATTTGACGAGTGCCCGCGGCCACCAGATTGTTGCTGAACACAAAATTTGTGATTTTCGGCCCATCTGCACTGGCGCCCACACTGAACAGAACGTTGGGAGCAAATGCCGTATTGTGGTCAATCGTGACGTCATGCAGCGCCGGGATTTGTCCGATTATCTGCGCAAAGACGCCGTTCCCCTTCAGTTCTGCCGCCTCAATATCTTCGAGAACATTGTCGTGAATACTATACCGGCCGCCGTCGGTCGAACTGCCCCCCGCATCCGATCGAGCATTGGCAATCTGAAACCCGCCAGCTATGTGAATGATGCGGTTGTAGCGGATGGTCACGTCAGTGACTCGACAAGCCGGGCAGGCATTGTTCTGATTCTTGGGACTCAGTACCACCGAGAAGCCAACCTGGCTAAACCCCCCCCAGGTATTCTCCAGAATGTTGCCTTCAAGCAGCACCCGCTGCGCGTTCTTCAGTTCAAAATCGTTCTTGACAATGAATGCATGCCCATCACGAGCCCCAACAAAATCGGGGCTGTCCGGCTTCCAGTCCAATGGACGAAACATGTAGTTCCGCCGGATCTCAATATCCGTCGGAGAAAGCGTGGCAGGGCCGCCGCCGAAGATCACATGTTCCCCTGAGGCCTCGAGAAAGTTGTTAACGATCTTGTAGGGACCCATGGGCATGTTGCCCGTGCCACCGGCAATGGCCTGCGAATCGGTACAGGAGCCGCTGATGGCGATACAGTGGAAATCAGTAAGGAACGAATCCACGACTGCTACATAGCTGCTGCCGCCAAGCTGAATACCACGGGCGGTTTCGTCTTGGGCGAGTCCATGAATCCACATGCGATCGAATACCACGTGATCCACCTTGGCGCTCGGCTCGAGTGAAATAAGACTATAAATATCGGCACCGGGAGCAGAACGTGTTACCTCCAAACCGATGAGACGATAGTGATTGGCCCCAGAAGCGAAGACGAGTGGCCCGGAACCGCCTTTAGCGGAGAATTCCAACTTTGCCAACAGGTTTTGCGCGGATACGCAATGCAAATCGGGGCGTCCGGGAAGGAAACTCACCCCGGCATAACACGGCGTAAGGCGCTTGCCTTCAGGAGGAAGAACGGAATCGCGAGCGCTAGTGCGGACTGTAATCCAGTGAGAATCATCACAATTCTTTGCGGGAAGAATCAACTTGCCACTGAAAGTGGCTCCAGCTTGTAACAGGAGTGTGTCGCCACAAGAGGCACTATTAATGGCTTGCTGAAGGTTGCTTCCACCCGCGACAGTGCGGGTTTTGCCGGGAGACGGAGTGTCAGAAAGTGAACTCCTGATGTAGACGCGAGGCAGTTCAGCAGGTCCATCAAAATTGCCGGAATTCTCTGAATGCACTGCGCCGACAACCACAAGACCCGCGAGCGACAGATAAGTTCGAGCTATAACCAAAAGAAGCTCGATTGGCCTCTGCATGAAAACTCTCATTTTGAAACCCTTGGAGTCGGATGATAGCACGGTGCTGAGCGCCAATAATCGGAGCGCCGTACGAAATGCGATAATACTGGCAGCAAGGGAGCGGGTCCGCAATCAGAGCACGTGGTGCTACTGTGCTCCTGAGATTGCTGCGTTGACTGCATCCACATCGGCACCGAGATCTTTGCCATCCGTTCCTGCGCTTTTATATGGACTGGAGGATAGCAAGTGATAATCCCCACCGTTCCCATTGTTGTAGTTCACAAACTCCACCACGGTGGGATCTGATGGGAACAAATTGCCAGAGGGCCACGTCGCAGGGGTAAGGTTTGCAGGAATCGAAATCATTACATTGTTGTTAAATAAATATGGGCTGAAACAGGCGGAGAACGTAGTAATCGGCTTATTCCAATATGCGCAATTTTTTGTGCCGCCACCGGTGGACCAGACAGGATAGGAGCCCGCATTCAGCAAATTGTTGGTCAACATGAAATTCGCCATTTTCTGATTGGCAATATTGCTGCCGATGCCAAAGACGCTGTGGGGCGCAAAACCAGTCACGTGGGTAATTGTAACGTTCTGTAACAGCGGTGCACCCAAGCCTTGCTCGATCTCGGCAAACTGCCCTGGACCGTTGTACTTCGAACCATCTATGCCATCGATGATGATATCGTGAATGCTATAACGCTCTCCATCCAGCGGGAGGCCGCCATTATCAGAGCGACCGTTCGCGATTAGCAAGCCGCCAGCCACGTGCCTGATTGTGCTGTAACGGATCGTCACGTCGGTCACCTGGCAGAGGGGGCACAGGTTGGTGCCATTCGGACCACTCTGATTTTTAGGCGTGAGCAACATGGCAAATCCTGCCTGCGAAAAACCGCCCCAACTGTTCTCCAGGATGTTGCCTTCGACAAGCACGCGCTGCGCGTTTTTTAACTCAAACAGATTTTTTACGATGAAGGGATTCCCGCTGAGACCACCCACAAAGCCTGCCTGACCACTCATCCAGATCAGGGGCTTGAACATATGATTGCGTCGAACCTCAATATCAGCGGGTGTGAGCGTGGCTTCATCCCCACCGAACAGGAGATTCTCTCCCGAAGCCTCAAGGAAGTTGTTGACAATCTTGTACGGCCCCATCGGGTTGTCGCCAGTGCCGCCGCTGATTGCAGAAGCATCCGTACACGCGCCTGTAACCGCTGTGCAATGCAGATCAGTAAAGAAAGAATCCACGATCGCAACCTGCGCGCTGCCGCCCAATCGGATGCCCTTATTGGTGTCATCCTGGGGAGTGCCGTGCAGCCACATGCGGTCAAAGATCAGGTGATCAGCAGTTGCTCCAGGTTTTAAGGAAACGAGGGAGTAGGCGATTCCTCCGCCGATCACCCGGGTCACCTCCAGCCCAATCATGCGATAGTGGTTTGCGCCTGAAGCGAAAACCAGCGGCCCGCTGCCCGTGCCTGGAACTGAGATTTTGGCGAGCACATTCTGCGTCGTGCTGCAATTCAGAGCAGGCCGACCGGGAAGCGAAGAAATGCCCGCGTAGCACGGCGTGAGGCGCGTGCCTTCCGGTGGCAAGCTGGAATCCGGCGCGCTAGTACGAATGATTATCCAGTGGCTCTCGTCACACGGCTTCGCCGGCAAAGTGAAGAACCCGCTAAAGGTCGCACCTGATTGCAGCAAAATCGTGTCACCACAATTGGCAGCATTCAGCGCGTTCTGCAAGTTACCTCCGGCGTTGACGGTCATAATGTTGCCGGGGGCTGGCGTGTCCGTTATAGCGCTTTGAACGTAAACTCTGGGCAACTCTGCTGGCCCATCGAATCCCGTCGATTGGGGCGGTACAACAGGGCTGCTCACAGTTATCGTTACCGTCGTTGCAGCAGCTTTGGTTGGATCTGCAACGCTCCTCGCAATGACCGTAGCTGTGCTGGCGACACTTACATCGGGGGCAGAGAAAACTCCGCTGGTCGAAATCGCGCCCGCAGTTGTGCTCCATGTCACCGCGGTATCGCTCGTGTTGCTGACGGTCGCGTTGAACTGTTTCGCAGTGCCGGAAGAGACAGTCGGGCTGAGCGGTGAGATCTGAACGCTCACGGCAGGAGCAACCGGTGCAGCTGCAACCGAAAGCATGAATCGTTTCTCATCGCTTAGGCCGGCAGCGTCGACCACTTGAACCGTGAACTTGTAGGTCCCTGCGGTCACTGGGATGCCGGAAATTGTACCTGCGCTGGGGTTCAAGGATAGGCCGATTGGAAGTGATCCCGAAACCACGGAAAACTGGTACGGCGTCGTGCCTCCACTCACGGAAACAACAGCGTTATATGCGTTTCCAACTGTTGCTGGAGGCAGACTGACGGAAACCCTGATGTGGCCGCCCCAGCCGTGGTTCGCAAACTCAAAGCTGCTCAACTTACTGCTTGCGCCCGCCGCCGAAAGATTGGCACTCTGAGCCGGAAGGCCACAGGAGGTGGTAATAGCTGTGTAAGCTGAGAATAGAAGAAGGCCGCTGGCAATTTTTAACCACTTCCCCAATCTTGAAGCGGCTGGCGTTGACCAGACGGGGCGTGCGAAAACGAAAGCCATTGCACTGTTCCTCGAATCGGAAATTGAGGGGACCAAGAGGTTCGAGTCCTTGGTGCAATCTATGTGGGACTGTACGGAAGAGACAGATAACCGGAGGGAGTGTCCTTGTGAGGGAACTGAAGTACACAGCACTTCTGGGACAGATTGAATGTGCAGTAGGAAGCGAGTAAGGGTTACTGATTTCGGCCGAGCAAGACCGAACGCACACGATCATAGCTGGAATTGCCGAAGATGCTTTTTGCGGTCGCGCGAATCAGATCTTGTGCCTGCAACTTCCAGAGGCCGTGACCCTGGCAGAGCTGCTGAAATGTACGAAGATCCGTTGCGCGCATAACTGACACGCGCCCTAGGCAAAATGGATCACTGCCAGACGAATTTGCGGCCGAGCGGCTGGTTGCACCGGACCGATATCCAGCTTGCCGTGCGAACCGTGCCACTCGTTTATCCCACCGTCCACCGGGGCAGGAGAAGTGTTCGATGGAGCGACCGGTCATTTGCTCCAATTCATTTTTGGAATTTGCAATTTCAGCTTGAAGAGCGTCATCAGAGAGATCGCTAAGGTAAGCATGAGTCATGGAGTGCGATCCGATCTCGAAGCCCAGATCGCCCAATTGCCGCACCTGGCTGCACGACATGTAGCCAGGCGTTCCAAGAAAACCGACGGTCACATAGAACGTCGCGTTGAAATTTGCTTGTTTAAGAGCTGGCGCAGCGCTGAGGAAATCTGTCTCGCAGCCGTCGTCGAACGTTATGGCGACACCGCGTTTATTCGACGACGAGAGTGCCTCACTCACGCTCATGCCGAGCCAGGATTTGGTTTTCAGCCATTCCGTCTGGGATTCGAAATCCTTCAGCTTCACAACGTAGCGAACATATCCCGGTTCGTTTTGGCAGAGTGGACGGCCGGGGAGCTCGAGTTCGTGGTACATCAGATACACCGTCGAATCTACCTCTTTATTCACAGATTCACCGGTCCGTCGCCGTCCCCGCGATTCAGGAAGACTTGGTTCTGATTGTTCTGAAATGGTGAGAGCAGTTCGGCCAGCGGCTTGGAAGCACCAAAAATGAAATTCGATCGCGTTTCCAGAAAGCCACTGGACTTCAATGCGCCGCCCCAGGCGTGATGAGATTGGTTGGAAATGATCAGATCAACTCCGCGCTGTTCCAAAAACTGCGTAGCGGCCTGCATGACTGCAAGCGCATTTTCCGGCAGCGCCAGGCAATCGACAATTGATCCAAGCCGCATGTTGCCGAAATATTTGTTGTCCCGCATTTGAGTGTCCAGCAGCACAGCCCAGCCAATGAACCTTGACGCGTGGCTGACCTTGATACAGAGAAAATTCTTGCTCCGAGGATAGAGTGCGTTAAGGGTTGCGCAAGCGCGATCGGCTATTAATTTGTAGTGCTCTCGGGATTGTTCCCAAAGGTCATCGTCGCGTTCAGTGAAGCCTCCGACTTGCTCGACGAATAATCCGTGCTCCGGGCTGCCGGTGCGAAGACTATTAATTAATTTAATTCCCGCCGATCCCACGCCAGTAACTGCAGCCAGGGCGGCGAGCAGGCGCCGGCTCTTAGTTTCACGCAGAGGTGCGGCCTCGCGTAGGAATTTTGCTGGGTGGTTCACGCGGAAGTAAAACGGCACAGCGCAGAGACTCCATCCCATGACTTTAAGCATCTGCGGAAGAGGGCGATCGAAGCCACCCATGCCGAGGGCAAACAACATCGGCTGCAACTTGAGTGCGCTTCGTAACATATGCACGCCCACGCCGGCATAAGCCTTGTTTACGATGCCTTCGGAAATAGGCAGATGATAATAGACCACCGGCTGCGGCTTCCCGTGGAAGAAGAAATCCTGATATTTCAAGATGAACCCGCCGCGCACGCAATCTCCGTCCACGGCAAGATAGTATTCCTGGTGAATACGGCGGCCTTCGAGCTTTGGCAGCCAGTGCGGAATATTGTTTTCCGGAAAATGGAATTCTGGAGCAACGCCGCCCGCCACAAGGCGTTGGTTGAAACCTTTTACTGCCGGAATCAGGTCTGCGCTGTAGGGCTGGATGGCAATCGCCATGTTGAAGATTAGCCGTGGTGGTTGAGCTTTTGCTCCAGAATGCTGATGATCCGCTCGACATTATTCATCTCATCGATCTCTTCCGGCTCAAGCTGCACTCCGAACTCCTGCTCGAAGGCGAGAATCAGATTCAAGTGATGAACGGAGTCCCAGGTTTCAATATTCTCCGAGGACGATTGTGGCGTGATCTGGTTCGGGCGGACCTCCAGAATATCGGCAGCGATGCCGCGAACTCTTTCGAAGAACGGCGCGCTCACCCCTTGTCTCCATTCACGATATGCAGCCGAACCCACTCCGGGCAGGCAACCTGACTCTGTTCTAAGTTGAGTCCCCACAACGTGCCATGGCCATTCTGCTCCAGCACCTGGAAGCCGTGGCTGGAATAAAAATCCCGCGCTGGAGCATTCTTCTTGGTCGGCAAGAACCATCCCTGTAGCTGATGCGCCCCCTGTTTGCGGGCGTGTTCAGCGAGAAAGGACAGGAAAGCGGTCTCCACAGTCCGCCCGATAACCCGGCAGCTCATGAGCAGAGTATCGACTTCGCAAGTCTTCTCCTGCTTACGCGTGATCGCCACGCCCACCAGGCCATTGTCGCCGAAGCGGTCGCGAACCCGTAATGAAAAGCAATTCCAATCTGGCGATGAGGCCAGTTCCAAAATCTGTTGCTCTGTGTAACGGTGCGTAGTGAGATTGAACTGGTTGGTCTTATTGGTGAGCTGCGCAATGCGGGGAAGAGTAGATTTGTCCAGGGGAGCGATTTCTACTTCCTGCTGCAACGAACGGTAAAAATCCTCGCGTGAGCTGACGGTCTGCTCCAAACGTCCACGCTCGCGCTCTTTCTGGTAATACTCGCTGCGCTGACGATCTTCAGCTAAGAGCGACAATCGTTCGAAGCGTGGACACTCGCGAATTGCGCGGGCAAATTCTATCGGATCATGGGGCAGTTCGATCACAAGCACTTCCGGAACCTGGGTACGAATCTGCTGCCGCTCGATTGGATTGTCATCGACGAATGCAAGCGAATCGATGCCGATGTTCAGTTCGGCAGCAATCTCGCGCAGATTCTGCGACTTGTCACCCCAGTTGATGCGCATCGTCGCGAAGTGCTCCGGCTTGAGCAGCATGCCGGGATGGTTCTGCAACGCTTCCATGGCATCGTCAGCATTGTTCTTGCTGCAGATTGCGAGCAGAATGCCTCGATGATGGAGATCGAGCAGCGCGCGCTGAAGGTCCTGATATGCGCCACCAGGATGCTCGCTGCCGAGTTGAATTCCGGCAATTCCGTCCTCGCCGATCACTCCTCCCCACAGAGTGTTATCGAGGTCCACAACTACCGCCTTCGCAACTTTACCGGTAAGCGGGTGTAGAAAGCGTAGCCATTCATTAGCAAGATGATTCAAATTGTGCGCCGCAATTGGAAGTCGAACCATCAGCCATTTGCGCTCGTCATGCCAGTGCGCGCGGCCATGGCGCGCGACCAGGCCGTCGTAATCGAGAATGTAAACTCCAGGCTGCTGGGAAGCTAATCCGCGGAGCCCCTCATTGAGTTGGCGGATCGCAGAGGATTGATTTATTTGGAGCTGATTGTCCAGCACGCCCTGACTCACTGCAATTGGCTGCTCAAAATTGTGGATGATCAAATGAGCCTGGCTGTGCTCCCGAAACACGTGTACCCAATTGCGAAATTCCCCTGTGACACGGTCTATGGCTGCCTGAATTTGCTCGGAGGTGAGCGCGGGAAAATCACGCCAGAGGTCAGGCGCAGCATCGCGGGTCTGCACGGCGAGGATCACCACATCTGGAGCAAAATCGTACAGAGCGCTTGCCGAATCAAGAATCTCCTGCGCATGTGCGTTGAACTCGGAGAGCCGAACCGTCAGGTCAATTCCTGCGCTGAAAGCGGCGGCACGCAACAAGGGAACCATAGGTTCGACCGTAAATGAACGCAGGATTGCCAAACGATAGGGGGGCAGATTCAGCGTGGGACGAAGTTGCTCGTATCGCGAACAGAGAAACGACGCGGCCGGGGAGGAATTATCTTTCGCCCAAAGCTCGGCAAGCGACCGCGTTGCGCCCGCAACGTCATCGGCTGCGATCCACCGGTCAATTTCCTGGCGAAGCTCCGAAGTGTTCACTTCATAGCTCCAACGAGCTAACGTTCAAGATACTCGACGAGCAGTTTTTCCGGCGTATAAATCCAGGCAATACGCCGTCCGCCAAACGCTACTGCGGGAAGCGGATTCTTCACCACTAGACATTTTCCGGCGCGGCTCTCGCGTAATTGATCATCCAGAGAGTCCACTTCATAACAGATATGGTGCAGACCGCCACCCCGATTGAGAAATTTGTGCAACGATGACGTTTCGCCAGCCGGTTCCACCAGTTCGACGGCTGGATTACGCTGATCACCGCAATACAGGAACGCGACCCGTGCTTCCTGCGAGGGATCATGAATGATTTCGCCATTCCAATGGGCGCCTAATGACCGAGCAAAACCCGCTGCCAGCTTCTCGATTGATGCGACTGCAAATCCTACATGATGGAAGCTCGCCGGTTTCGCCGCCGCCAGGCTCTGCGATTCGGTTTTTACTTTGACGTCTTCCGCCATGCCTTCACGCTCTCACGGTCTCGATCTGCGGCGAGAGTGCACTTGTCGCCTCGGCCGCCCGAATGGTTTTGTCAAGAACCTCGATGAAACGCTCGGTGATCACAGACCAGTCATATTGGCGTGCCGTGGCGGCAGCGGCGGCTTCAAATCTTCGGAGCAGAACTTCATCCCGCAGCAGCTTCACGATGGCTTCCGCAAAGCCCGCCGGATCGTCCTCTAGCAGGATGTCGCGGCCATGCTGCACATCCAGTCCTTCCGCTCCTACGGTTGTTGAAACCGTCGCCTTGCCCATCGCCATAGCTTCATAAATCTTAATTCTGGTGCCTCCGCCAATGCGCAGAGGAACGACAAAGACCGCAGCCGCGCGCAAGTGGTCGACAATCGAAGGCACCGTACCGGTTACCTCCACAGACTCAGATGCCAGCCTCTTCACTCGCGGATGAGGATCGCGCCCAACGATACGGAATCGCGCTTCGGGAACCTGGGCCAGCACGCGTGGCCAAATGTCTTTGCAGAAATATTCCACGCCGTCGATGTTCGCTTCCCAGTCCATTGATCCCGTGAAAATCACAAGAGGGCCGCTAGGCCGCTGATTGGTGTGGTATTGATATTTCCCCAGATCGACGCCGGTAGGAACCACGCTGATGTGCGATAGATCGCACATCCAACTCATGGACTGGCGGTCCTGCTCGGAGACAGCGATCAGGTGATGAAACCGGCGTACCTGTGCCGGTTCAAAACGGACCATCTTGGCGTATTCGATTTTTGAAATCATGCGGTCCAGCCACTTCACCTCGAACTGCGCTTTGCGCTTCCACAACACGGTTTCCACATTGTGCTGGAAGAGCACAGTAGGAGTGGCGAGCTGGCGCGGGAAGTTCAGTGCGCTGGAGAGAAAATCGCACACAGCTACATCAAAACGGCGCTGCGAAAGCCACTCTCGGAGCAAGCGCTGCACCTCCGGCGCAGTGAACTTGCTTACTGCATACGGCGCACGCCAGGGCAGGCGTCGCACATAATCGAGATAGCGCTCGAGCGGAGTCACATCCGGCGCAGCGGTATAAATCGTGATCGTTCCGGGAAGATGCTTCAAAATCTCCTGCTCGTAAGCTTCGTCACGATGGCCGCCGTAGTAGGAAAGGTAAGTGAGTTCTTGCGTCGTAGAGAGTTGGCGAAGGATGTTGTACGTGCGCAGCTTCCCGCCGGTATCAAGCGGAAGCAACTTGCCGGGTTTTACCCAGAGAATCTTCACTGAAGTCTACCAGCAAATTCCTTTATAGAATGCGTGCTCGTTAAGCCGGCGGGATTTTTCCAAGTTAACTAGATCGATTACGATCTGCTGCGGTTTCAGACTAGCGCGGAGTGCATCACGATCGATCCCGCGTGTCCCGACGATCACCACTTCGGCGTTTTCCAACACTTGCTCGAGGTTAGAGGAGAGCAGCGAGCCAATGTGTGGAATCACGTCTTCGATGTACTGCCGATTTGATCCGATCAGGCGTCCGAGCGAAACATTGTCATCCCAGATCTGAATCTGCCGCCCCTCGCCAAGCAGCCGTTTTACGAGCTGTACTTGCGGGCTCTCCCGCAGATCGTCAGTTGCCGCCTTAAAGCTCAGGCCAAGCATAGCGATTTTCTTCTTGCCAGTGTTGAGAACCATTTCGACTGCGCGCTGCAGATGCAGTTCATTGCTGGGCAAGATCGCTTCGAACAGCGGCAATTTGAGATCGAGTTCTTTGGCGCGATAATTCATGGCGCGAACATCTTTGGGCAGGCACGAACCTCCAAACGCGAAGCCAGGCTTCAGGTAAGCGGGGGAAATATTCAGCCTGTTATCGGCTGTGAAGATCTCGACCACCGCTTCGGCATCCACACCGAGCTCTTTGGCTAGCGTACCTACTTCGTTCGCAAAGGCGACCTTCACTGCGTGCCAGGCGTTGCACACATACTTCACCATCTCAGCGGAGCGAAACGACGTCTCAAAAATTCTCCCTGGCACCCAGTCATACAATTCGCGAAGCATGGAGCTGTGAGCAGCATCCTCCGCGCCGATGATGGTCATCGAGGGTTCAAGAAAATCCGACACCGCCGTACCCTCACGCATGAACTCGGGGTTCACGCATACGCCGAAATCCTTGCCCATCTTTTTCGCGCTGGCTTTCTCAAGGGTGGGGACAACAATTGTTTCTGCCGTTCCCGGAAGGACGGTGCTGCGAAGCACTACCAGGTGAAACGAATTCTTTTTTTGCAGCGCACGGCCGATCTCGCGGCAAACCGGCTCGATATGCCCCAGATCAAGTTTGCCGTTTCTCAGACTGGGTGTTCCCACGCATAAGAATGAGATTTCGGTTTTCAGAACCGCGACTTCGGCGTCGCTGGTAGCATGCAGCCGGCAGGCGCGATTGCACTCTGCGATCAGCTCAGTGACCCGAGGCTCGACGATTGGACTTTGCCCGGCGTCCAGCGTCTCGACCTTAGAGCGGCTGAGGTCGACCCCGAGCACCTGATTGCCTTTGTGCGCAAGGCAAGCGGCTGTTACCGTGCCCACGTATCCCAATCCAAATACGCTGATAGATCTACTCATACGTCATTTCTATTCCTGAAGCCTGTCAAGCGGGTTTGTGAGTGTACCGATTTCGCGGGGCAACTCTGCTGCCGAAGCTTGCCGGTTCCTGAGATAATCTCCCCATTAAACATTTAATTTCAGCTACTTGAAAGATTACGAACGAGTCGACGCGACAATCGTAAGGCATGATAGAACAGAGTGCAAAGAATTGCGCATTTCGCGTAAGTGTTTCGCATCGGCAACTGGGAACTGCAAGGTAGTATTCGGCAGGGTTGAAGCATCCAGTGGAAAGTCAATTGCACTTCTGAGTAGTTTGGCGATCAACTGTCATACGTGAGATAACGGATCATCAATGGATGTACTTGCATATGTTCGCGAAAACTTCAGTTTCGAAAGATTAATTGAAGAAGTGGATTCGCTTTATTCGGAATTGTTGGCGCGCCGGGGACGCGCGAATTGACGTATGTCTGGGATTCCCAGGAGCTGGAAACCTCGCTTTAAGCGGTTGGTTGCGATGGAGCGATCCGAACTGAGTGACCGTGTGCGCCAATACGTCAAGGCTCGCGTGGATGCTCTCCGTTACCGGCTGGGGCTTGAGTTTCCCGATGATGTAAACGTCGCTCCAGGGCATCGTCAGCCACGATTCTTCTTCGCGCCTGCAAGCGTGAGTTCACTTTGCTCACTGCTAAAGGAGCGTTTTCCGGAGCAGGCAAGCGAGATTGTCCGCCGGGCGGAGCAAATCTCCCGCCATCGCTTTGATTTGCTTGGTTATGACCACCTTGATTATGGCGCTCAGATTGATTGGCATCTCGACCGGGTCCACATTAAACGGGCGCCTCGAAAGTTCTGGTTCAATATCCACTATCTTGATTTTGAAGAAACCGGCGATAGCAAAATCACTTGGGAGCTGAACCGCCATCAGCACTTTGTGATTCTGGCGAAGGCATACCGGCTTACGGGTGATGGGAAGTTTGCCAGGGAAATATTCAACCAGTGGCAACACTGGCATGCCGAAAACCCCTATCCAGTCGGAATAAACTGGGCCAGCAGCCTGGAAGTGGCGTTCCGAAGTCTGTCGTGGATCTGGACTTATTTTCTTCTCGCAGATTCGCCCGCCATGTTACCTGGCTTCCGTGACGAATGGTTGCGGGCCCTCAGTATCAATGGTCGGCACATCGAGAACTATCTTTCTACTTACTTTTCGCCCAATACTCACCTGCTCGGAGAAGCGGTCGCCCTGTTTTTCATTGGTACCGTCTGTCCCGAAATCGGAGCTGCAGATCGTTGGAAGCAGCGTGGATGGCAGATCATCCAGGAGCAAGCATCGCGCCAAGTGCTGAGCGATGGTTTGCATTTCGAGCAGTCCACTTACTATCACGTCTACGCACTGGATTTATTTCTGCACGCGGCGGTGCTCGCGTCTATTAATGATGTTCCGATTCCGCCTGAGTTTGATCGAAGGCTGGAGAAAATGCTCGATGCCTTGTGCCTGCTCGGACGGGCGGGGATGCCGCCCCGGCTGGGCGACGACGACGGCGGCAGACTGTTCGATCCGGGGCGCAACCGCGGCGAGCACTTACTCGACCCCTTAGCGACCGGAGCAGTTCTGTTTGGACGCGGAGACTTCAAGTCGGTTGCTGGTGAGTTGCGCGAGGAAACTCTTTGGCTGCTGGGCGAACAAGGGGCTTGCGAGTTCGACCGGCTGCTGGCGGAGCCTCCCAAGTCAAACTCAGTTGCGTTGCCGGCTGCCGGTCTGTACTTGATGGCCTTCGGGGATGGCAAGCACCAGTTAATCATCGACGCTGGCCCGCAGGGAGCGGCCACTGCTGGCCACGGCCACGCCGATGCGCTGAGCATTACCGTGAATTCTGGCAGTAGGTCCCTATTCATTGATCCCGGTACTTGCGAATATGTCGGTTCGGAACGGAACATTTTTCGTGGCACTCGCTCACATAACACTCTCGTAATCGACAACGCTGACCAGGCTGAGCCCAAAGGGCCATTCGCCTGGACAAAGCTGCCAACGGTCAAAGCCGATGGATGGATAAGCGGAAGCAGCTTCGATCTTTTTGCCGGCAGCCACGATGGCTATTGCCGGTTAGCATCGCCCGTCATTCACCGCCGCTGGGTGTTTTCGCTGAAGTCGGAATTTTGGCTGGTGCGTGACTTGGCAGAAGGCAGAGGGGAGCACCGGCTTGACCTATTCTGGCACTTTAATCCCGAACTTTCGCCGGATGCTGGCAGCCCTGACACTTTTCTAGATGCTGGCGGTCTGGCCGGAATGCGCATCATCGCGTGGGGCGACGGCTGGTCGCGCGAGTTTGCGCGGACTTGGTGGTCTCCCACTTACGGAATCAAAAAGCCTGCACCAGTTCTGCACCTTAGCCGAATGGCAACACTTCCTGCGGAATGTGTGACTCTGGTAATTCCGCTGGTGCGTGGCAATCTGCAACCAGGCGAACTAACCAGATTCGAGCCGCAATCCGCATCGGAATCCGTGTGTCGCTATTCCTACTCCACGGCAGAAAAAGAGCATGGGGTGATATTCGCGGTGGGCAGGCCGTGGTCTTCGGGCGGTTGGAGCGGCGATGCTGAATTCTTCTACTGGCGCCGGAATCGTGGAGGTGCGCCGTGGTCAATCATTATGTGCAACGGAACATATCTTGAACTTGCCGGTGAACGACTTTTTTCCTGCTCCCGCCCGGTACTCCGGTGCGAGATAATCAGGACTAGCGAGAAAATGCATATTTTGTGCTCTGATAACGAAGCGTTGACGGTGAATGATTCTCTGCGCAACCTGTGGGAGGATTTCGAAATCGTCTCGGATGGCGTCTCCAAAAGCGAAAAGGTGACCGGCTGATATGTGCGGAATCTGCGGGATTCTGTATTGCGGAGAGGAACGGCGCGTTCAACGCGACACGCTGGCGCAAATGAATGCGCAAATCGTGCACCGCGGCCCCGATGACGACGGCTTTTTTGTGGAGGGCAATGTCGGGTTGGCTATGCGGCGCCTCAGCATTATAGATATTCGGACCGGACAGCAGCCGATTAGCAACGAGGACAAGAGTCTGTGGATTGTCTACAACGGTGAAATCTACAATCACCGCGAACTACGCTCGAAGCTCGAGGCGCGGGGCCACCGTTATCGCACGAAAAGCGATACTGAAACGATCGTTCATTTGTATGAAGAGTACGGCCGCGACTGCGTACAGCATTTGCGTGGGATGTTCGCTTTCGCCATCTGGGATCGCCGCTTGCGGCGCCTTTTCATCGCGCGTGACCGGCTCGGGATCAAGCCTCTCTACTATTTTTATGACGACAAAAAGTTTATTTTTGGCTCTGAGATCAAGGCAATTCTTGCCTACCCTGGCATAAAGCCGGGATTCAACCAGAGCACACTCGCTGAGTATCTCGCCTTCGGTTACATCGCGGGCCAGGAGACGATGTTCACGGGAATTTGCAAGCTCCCTCCCGGAAACACGCTGGAGATAGACGATGCGGGAAAAATCAAAGTTGAATCGTACTGGGATCTTTCAATTCCTGCCGGGAACGATGGCCGGCCACGCGCGCACTACATCAAAACCTACCGCGAACTTCTCGAAGAGTGTGTCGCCAGCCATCTAATGAGTGATGTTCCTCTAGGGGTATTTCTAAGCGGCGGTCTTGACTCCAGCGCGGTCGCGGCGCTGACCAGCAAAATTCGCGGTGAGCAAATCGAGACCTTCTCGGTCGGCTATGACGAGGAAGCTTACAGCGAATTGCCGTATGCTCGTGAAGTCGCGAGGCATATCGGATCCCGGCATCATGAAGTTCGCCTGAGCCGCCAGGAATTTTTCGACTCCCTACCCAAACTGATCTGGCATGAAGACGAGCCAATCGTCTGGCCTTCGAGCATTTCCTTGTATTTTGTGGCGCGGCTGGCGCGCGAGCGCGTCACGGTAGTGCTGACAGGCGAGGGCAGTGATGAGACCCTCGCCGGCTACACGCGTTATGCGTGGACACTGCAGAATTCCAGCATGGATCGAGTTTACCGATCGATATTGCCATCCTCGTTGCGAGAACTGCTGCGGCAGGGAATTGCGGCGGGTCCACTGGGGGCCAGTCTCCGTCGCAAACTGGAACACACGTTTCTGGTGCGCGATGGGGCTTCCTGGCCCTCTTTCTACTTCGATAATTTCTATTCCGCTTTCTCCTCTGCTGAAGCAGCGGAGTTGCTTACAGCTTCAGGCCACGCGAGCGCCGGCGATGCCTACCGCGGATCAATGCAGCACTGGGAGCACTCAACTGGCGATCTCTTGCACCGTTTGCTTTATACCGATATAAAAACTTACCTGGTTGAACTGTTGATGAAGCAGGACCAAATGAGCATGGCGGCTTCGATTGAGAGCCGTGTTCCCTTTCTGGACCATGTACTGGTCGAATTTGCTGCGACCATTCCGGCCGAGTTCTCGGTCCAAGGGCTCACTGGAAAGCACATTTTGAAGGCGGCCGTAGAGGACTTGCTCCCGAAGTCGATCGTTTACCGGAAAAAGATGGGATTTCCCACGCCGTGGGCCTGTTGGCTCTCAGGTCCGCAGTTGGATGAGCTTGAAACTACGCTGTTGGGGCCGCGAACCACGGCGCGTGGACTGTTTAGACGGGAAGTGATCCAGCGCCTCTTTGCCGAGCACCGGGCCCGGCGTCGGGACCACGGAAATAGAATTTGGCGGCTGCTGAATCTGGAGACCTGGATGCGCGTCTTTCTAGATGGCGAAATGCCGGCGCGAGACCAGGAAATCCATGAGAACCTGGCCGCGCTTCCTGCCCGGCCAGCAGCTTCAATCTGAGGACGAGAAGCATCGTCCACAGTGCAATTCATTTTTCAGGGACATGCGGAAACAAATCCGGCGGGCCGCCTTACACCTGTTGCGGAATACGGGAGTTTTTCGCCTCCTGCGCGAGAGTGAATGGCGCCGGCAGCGGCTGCTGATTCTTTGCTATCACGGAATTTCCCTGGAGGATGAGCACCAATGGCGCCCGGGCCTTTACATGGAGCCGAAGACCTTGGAGCAGCGGCTGCGAATTTTGCGAACCGGCGATTACAACGTGCTGCCGCTGGGAGAAGCGCTGCAACGCCTGTATGCAAAGGAACTGCCGCGTCGAAGCGTGAGCATCACCTTCGATGATGGAACTTACGACTTCTACAAGCAAGCCTACCCGATTGTGAAGAGGTATGGGTTACCCGTTACGGTTTACCAGACCACTTATTACAGCGACCGCCGTCTCCCGGTGTTTAATCTGATCTGCTCATATCTCTTGTGGAAACGAAGAGGCGTCGTTTTCTCTAATGGCGGAGAATTAGGCTTGAATTCGACCATGGATCTGAGAACAGAAGACAGCCGACAAGCAATAGTCACGGCGTTGATAAACTTGTCGGCAACGCAAAATCTCAGCGGACTCGAGAAAAATGAAGTGGCATGCCGATTAGCAGGTCTTCTCGACATCGATTACGCCAGACTTTTACAGAAACGAATTCTCCAGGTCATGGGCGCACCGGAAATTGCAGAGTTATCTCGCGACGGAGTGGATTTTCAATTGCACACTCATCGCCATCGCATGCCCAAAGATAAGTCCCTGTTTCAAAAAGAGATCGAAGACAACCGAGCGTGCCTCCGGGGTGTATCCCAAAAGGAAGCCGTACACTTCTGTTATCCGAGCGGATTTTACTGCCAACAATTCCTACCCTGGCTCAAGGCTGAAGGGGTAATTTCAGCCACGACGTGCGATACAGGACTCGCCACGTACCGAAGCGATGCGCTGCTGCTGCCGCGCTTTATTGACACCACAGGCGGGAGCGGACTGGATTTTGAGAGTTGGCTCACCGGAGTGGGTGACTTGCTTGCAGTCCGCCGGCGAGCTCGCAGAAAGGCATTCCCCGTGATTGACTGAGTTATTACGTTTGTACGGTCAGATGGCGGACCTTTTCTGGCCCCTTTTCGTCGGCAATGACGACTCCGTCAATTTGTTGAGAGGTGAAATCAGGGCGCAGGGCACGCAGGACGGCGCTCTTCTTGGCCCAGAGCTTGGCATTAAAAAAAAGGTGATACGCCAGTTTCTTACGCGCTCGCACAATCTTGCTGTATTGTGCGGCTCCGTCCGTGGCCAGGGTATAGCCGAGCTCGGCCAATGTCTCTCCAACTAGCCCCTCGATTTCAGCAATTTCACCAGGCGAGAATTGCTGCCTCCATCGTTCGACAGGATTGAATTCTTCCGTAGATTCTGCCTGGAATGAAGTGTTTGGCTTGCTGACTGAGCCAAGTGCGGTGCGCTGAATGCGGTCGTAAACCAATTCCTGATCGAGGAACGAACTTAGATCGGACAAAACTGACCGAGGATCGGATACCAACCGCTCGAAACAGATTTCTTTGTAGTCTGGGCCGAGCATCCGGCCGAAATTCCTCCCTTTTTTCACTATCCATTCCCAATAAATTGCAGCCCCTAAAGCGGTCTCACGTTTTTTCCAGGGGAACGGGCGAATGTAGCGCCTACGAGAAAGCGATAACGCTACATCGCGCCCATCGCGGATTACGTGAATGACCAGAGCGTCGGGGATAGTTCGCTTGATCAGGGGAAGGTAAAGAATCTCTTCGGGTGTATTTCCTGCCCAGCGCTGCGCGTTTTGATTCCGGGCGATCTCCTCCATGATGGTGCAGAGGAAATCTCCAGCATTGCGGCAGTTGTCTAGAATCTTCGTTTCAACCCGCTGCGGATCGATTCCAGAAGCCCTAAAAAGTTTGCTGCCCAGCCAGGCATGCCACATCTTCTGGCGGTTCTTCCGTAAACCGAGATCGCCGAATCGTGGGGCAACAACATTGAAGATGCTCGATTCGCCGAGATAAATGGCGAAACCACCGGCCGACATCAGCATGTCATACACAAGAGTGGTACCAGAACGCGGACTTCCCACGACGAATACAGGCATCCGGCTTCGAGCGGAAATGCTCCGGGTCACAGTATTCTCCACAGCTCAGCGCGAGCTGGCGCTATTATCGGCGTGCGGCGGCCGGCAAGTGGTCGCCGAGAAGCGCAAGCAGTTCTTTCTCCAGGTTGGGTCCGCATGCAAGAAGACCGGAAATAAGAGGTGATTTATTGTTGCACCGTAACAAAGAGCTCTCCAATGTACGCACGAATCCTCCGGCGCTTTCCACCAGAGCGGTCCCCGCCGCGACATCCCATTCGTGCTTCGGAGTCAGAGTGAACGTGGCATCCGCCAGGCCCGCGGATACTAAAGCAAGTTTGTAAGCAACCGAGCCCATCGGTCGAATCGTAAAAGGCGCGTTGTCGAATTGCTTCCACTCTCCGCGTTTGATCTCGCTTCGACTCGCGAGCACCGATGCGCCGCTCAAGCTTCTTCTCCGGCTCGCCTGAGCAGGGTTTCCGTTATAGGTCACGCCCGAGCCAATGCTGCCAAGGAACATTTCGTCAGTTGCGGGATTGCAAATTCCTCCGGCGATCGGTCGGCCATCCGCTACCATCGCAACTGAGACGCAGAATTCTGGTATCCCAGCGACGAATTCTCGAGTTCCATCCAGGGGATCGACAATCCAAACCCGGTTTGCGTTCAATCGCGCAAGATCGTCAACGCTTTCCTCCGATAACCAGCCTTCGCCCTCGCGAAGCAATTCCTTGCGAAGCACCGCATCGACACACTTATCAGCCTCGGTAACTGGATCATGCCCGGCTTTGTATTCCGCTTCGATTGCCCCAGCGGTGAAGCGCCCAAGGATCTGACGTGCTGCTTCCAGAGCGGACTGGATTCGCTTTAGAACTTCGGAATTGGGGTTGGAACCCATATTAGGAAATCAAAACCAGGTTCAAGTACCCAGTTCTCAGTTTCAGCAGTGCATGTGATCACGCCCACAGCATCCGTGCGCCCGTTGCCAGCAGCACCGCACATAGGATGCGTCTCAACCAGAGCACAGGGACGCGTGTGCTCAAGTAAGATCCAACTAAGCCACCCGGAACCGAGCCGATCAAGAGTGAAGCTACCAACTTGGGATCGACATTGCCAAGCCACCAGTGCAACAGACCGGTTACGCCGGTAAGCGCAACAGCATGCACAATATCGGTGCCGACCATCACCTTGGGAGCATAGCTGTAGAACACGAGCAGCAGCATCATAATGATGCTGCCCGATCCCACAGAGGTCATGCCGACCAGAAAGCCTGCCAATAGCCCGATCCCCGACATTCCTGCGAAAGACTTTAGAGTCGGAGGGCGGCTGGCGACGTGCTCTTCAATCCTGGACTGGAACAGCAACAACGTTGGTATGCAGACCAACAATAATCCCACGGCCGAAGTTATAAAACTGTTTACGCCACTGCCGTACACATTCCGAAGGTGAGCTAGGAAGCCGACACCCACGATAGAGCCCGGAATGCTTCCGGTCGCCAGTGCCATCACAACCTTGCGTCGTACCGTACCTTTCCGCAAATGCATCCAGCCGCTGCCGATCTTGGTGATGAAATTGAAAACCGCATCTGATCCAACTGCCAAGATCGGCGGTACCTTGAGGCCAAAAATCAGCACAGGCAGCAGAAGCACTCCGCCTCCAAGCCCCGTCATACCGATCAGGATACCCACCACCAGACCGATCAGAATCTTGGCCGCAATTTCCATTACGCCTTGTTAAGCCGAGGCCGCTCCCGCATTAACGC
>Ga0209690_1000417_pt1 | contig 22626 bp, 21 predicted proteins | sample GraSoiAngelo_150_FD_186164 | JGI IMG/M metagenome (GOLD analysis project Ga0209690, IMG submission 186164) | Grasslands soil microbial communities from the Angelo Coastal Reserve, California, USA - 14_1009_09_40cm (SPAdes) (version 2) | ecosystem: Environmental > Terrestrial > Soil > Grasslands ... | reverse complement strand
CTCCAGCTCCGCGGCGAGGTGCTCGGTCTCGACTCGCTGCTCGCGCGCTTCCTCGGCGGCGCGGCGCAGCGCGGTGACGGCCGCGTCGAGGTCCGCCCGCAGCTGCGCGTTCGCCTCGGCGGCGTGGGCGACCTCGGCGGTCAGGTCCTTGGCGAGCTGCGCCACCTGCGCCGCGCCGGCGGAGCGCCTCGGCCCGCGCGGCGGGAGGGCCGCATCCTGCGACGGTGCCATGCGCTGAACGGGCGGCGCCGCCGGTGCGATCGGCTGCGGTCGCGACGCCATCTGGTCCGGTGCCGTGGTCCCCGGCTGCGCCGGAGCGGCGACCGGGTAGGGTAGTTCCGGCGTTGGTTCCGCGGTCCCGATCTCGGCCGCCGGATCGGACTCTGGGGACGGCGCCAGCTCCAGCTGCGGCTCGCCCGGCGCCGCATCCTCTGCGGCATCGCCTTCCGTCTCCGCGCCCGTCTCGTCGAGGGCGCGCCCGAGCCGCACTCGCGGCCGCACCCGGGGGACGTTTTCCTCGAAGCCGCGCTTCATCTCGCCGTCTCCGCCGCTGTCTTCACTCTCGGAACCACCACCCCCCCGCCGACTGCCGGTTTCGGCTCGTCGCTGCCGGAGGCGAGCTTCAGCTTGACCGGGTCGCCGATGCGCGCGCGCACCTCGTCGAGCACCGCCTGGATGTCCTGCGCGCCCTTGCTTTCCGCATCGTAGGCGAAGATCGGAATCCCCTCGCTCGAGGCCTGCGCGAACTTCGTGCATTGCCGGATGACGTGCTTGAGCAAGAACTCCGGGTAGTGCTTCTGCAGCGCCTCGCGCGCTTCCTTGGCGATCCTGAACGTCGCGTTGTACGCGTTCACCACGATGAAGATGTGGTCCAGCACGTGCTCCAGGTCCTCCTCGAGCGACTGCACCGTCTCGAAGAGGAGCTTCAAGCCGTGGAAGCTGAGGAAGTCGGCCAGGACGGGCACGAACAGGTCGTGCGCCGCCATCAGGGCGTTCAAGTTCAAGAGGCCGAAGCTGGGCGGAGCGTCGAGCACCGCGTAGTCGTAAGCGCTCTCGATCTCCTTCATCGAGTTGCGCAGGCGGAATTCGCGCGCGGCGAGGGGCATGAGCGAGAGGTCGATGGTGCTCATGGTCAGGTTCGAGGGTACGAGATCCAGCCCTGGCATCCCCGTGCGGACGATGACCTGCTCGAGCGGCGTCTTCTTGATGATGGCGTCGAAGAGCGTGCGCTCCGCCTCCTCGCCGGCGACCCCCAGGCACTTGGAGGCGTGCCCCTGCGAGTCCAGGTCGATGACCAGCACGCGGTGCCCCATCTCCGCCAGGCGGAAGGCATAGCTGGTCGAGACGCTGGTCTTGCCGGTGCCGCCCTTGAAGTTGAGGAAGAGTTGCTTCCGCATCGGCCGGCGCGCCGGCTGCCGGCCCAGCGCCCCGCGCGCGCGGGCCAGGTCGTCGACGGTGTACGAGGTGCGCTGCGGCGCTTCGGCGCGCAGCCGCGTCAGCACGCCGCGCGTCTCGGCCTCGGTCAGCTCCTGCGGGGAAAGTCCCAGCACTTCGGCGAACCGGCGGGCGGAGTAGCGGATGGACTCCACTAAGGACCTCCTTGGGCGGCGGCGCCCGGTCCGGTGGCGACCAGGCGCTTTCCACGGCGGGCGAGACGGCCGGACGACACCATCGACGCGACGAGCGCAGGGACCTCCGAGTCGGGCAAAGACAGCGCTTCGGCAAGCTCGTTCTCGGTCATTCCGAAGATGGCGGTCTGCACGGCGAGGACCGCGTCGCGAACGAGGTCGCGCACTGGCACCTCGTCCGGAACGGAGACCGCGCGCATGGCGGAGGCGCGCGAGCGCGCCGGAACGTCGTCGGGGGCGGGCGCGGCCGGAGCGGGTTTCTGCGCGGGCGCCGGCAGCTCTCGAATCGACGTGGCCGCCCGGACCGACCCGTCGGCGTCCATGGCGAACCGCGCGCGGATCTCCTCGGACCCCAGCGCCGACGCGATCGCCGCCGCGCGACGCCGCACCGCCGGAGACGGATCTCGTGAGGCGGTCTCGAGTGCACCCGTCGCCCGGTCGCCGAGTGAGCAGAGAGCGTCGAGCGCGGAGAGGCGCACCAGCGGCTCGGGATCGGATTGCAGTTCCGCGACCAGGTCCGCCGCGGCTGGCCCACCGCAGGCGACCAGCGCGACCGCCATCTGCCCACGCGCGCGCGCGTCGGGCTCGACGCCGAGCGCGGATGCGAGTGCGGGGGCCGCGGCGGGAACGGGCATCGCGGCCAGGTGTCGCGCCGCCTGCTCGCGCCTGGCGGGATCGCGCGCGGACAGCCCGCGCAGGCATTGCTCCGCGAGCGCGGTCGCCGCCACACCCGGCCCGGGGGCCGACGCATGCGCGAACGGCGCGGTGCCCGGCAGGTCGGCGGATGGGCCGGGGGGTCGCTGTGACCAGAGCGCCCTGGCTTCCTCGAGGAGCTCGCGCCGCGGCGCCGCCGGAGCAGGCGGGCGGCTCGCCGCTATTGGTTGCGCGATCCCGGCCTGCCGCAGCAGCTCGTCAGATTGCTTCTGCTGCTCGCGCAAAGCGATCACCTCGCCGCGCAGCTCGCTGATGAAGGAAGCCAGCGAGCCCTCCGAGTCTCCGGACCCGAGCGCCTGCGAGAGCCTCTCGTCGAGCCATCGATCCCGCTCGGCGCGCTGCCGCTCGATCTCGCGCCGCGCCTCGGCCAGCTCCGCCGCGAGCCCCGCGGCACGCATACGCTCCGCCTGGGCCGCGGCGCTCTCGGCGGCCAGGTGCGCGGGGCGCGCGAGCAGCGACGAGAGTCGCTCCCGCTCGCCTTCCAGCGCGTGGACGTGGTGGCGCGCCGCCTCCGCGTCGCGCTCGGCTTGGGAGCGCTGCTCCGCGAGGCGGGCCCGCTCGAGCTCCGCGGCGGTCGCGCGCGACTGCGCCGCGGCCAGCTCGGCCGCCATCTCGCCAAGCCGCCACTCGAAGAAGACCACCTTCTCCATGGCCGCGCGCAGCAGTTCGGGCGCGGCCGGAGCGCGCTCACCATCGGGCCGTTCGTTTCCGCCTTGCGTCTCGGCCACGGCGTCCCGTCCGAGAGCCCGTCACCCGGAAGGGCGGTCGATCGGGCGCTCGAACGCTACGGTATCTTGAGTGGATCGGCGCGTCAAGTCGCGGAGATCAGGAAAGAAGCGGGACGCGGCAAGGCCCCCGACCTCGCCGCGTCCCGCCGGCCGTCAGCGTCGCCCCCGCAAACGCCGACCTCCCCCACCTGGACGAAACGCCCCCGGCTTCCCGTCCAGCTCGTGCGCTCGGGCCTTACGACCTTCGCGCTACCCCTGTCGACCACTTCACGTCGGGCCCCCACCATCCCCGCCGCCGCCCGTCGGACCGACGCCCCCGTGCCGCTGCCCTTCACGGAGCAAGCAGCATGCCGGCCCAGCGTGCCGGCGTGGCGCCGTCCCCGTAGGGAGCCGGCAGCCGGTTCCCCGGCGAAAAACGCGCGACCTGGGTAGCGCGAGTTCAGCCCTGGGAAGAACGCTTCCCAGGACAGGCGCCGCCAGCGCAGGGCCGCACGCTGCAGGGACGGAAAAGTGCTCGGCTCCCTCGGAAGCGAAATCCGGTGCGGCGAGCGCGCAGCCGGCTCGTCAGGGACCGATCGAGCGGCTCACGCTGCTTCGACGGCGGCGGCCGCGGCGGCGGCGAGCGCGGGAAGCTCCCTCGCGAGCCGCTCCCTCCGCTCGGCGAGCGTTCCCGGCGGCGCCTCGCGCGGGGCCACCGACGAGATCGGCTCGACGAACAGCGCGTCCATCCAGTCCTGCGCGCCACTCCGTCCCGCGCGGGCCGCCAGCTCCAGGAGGAGCGCCGCGTCGAGGGCGCGCGCCGCCAGGTGCAGCGCGATCTGGCCGCGCAGCTCGATGGACAACTCGAATGCGCCGCCGGCCCAGGCGGAGGCGAGTGCCATCTCCTGCGTCCGGTCGGGCCCTCCCCACAGGCGGGCTCCCCGCTCTTCGACGCGCGTGGACAGCGAGGTCGAGCCGACGAGGCCGAGCGCCTCGGCGCCGAGCACCTGCGCGACGGCCTCGCGCAAAGCGACGTCCGGCGTCAGCAACCCGACTCCCGCCAGCGGCTGTCCCGCCTCGGCGAATAGGGCGGCAACTCCCGGCGCCTGCAGCGCGGCATCGCGCGCCGCGGCGACGAACCCGCACCCCGCCTGCGCGGCGGCGGCTGCGTAGACCAGACCCGGCGTCACGTCCGCCTCGCCCTCCTCGAGCGCGGCCCAGACTTCTGCGGCGGTGAAAGGCGGCTTGCCCGCGAGCTGCCGCAAGCCGGGAGCGGTGCAGACGACGATTCCCTTCGCGCACCCGCCGTGCTCGAGGAACCCCCGGAGATCCTCGGCGAGCGCATCGGCGAGGTGCCGGCGGGTCGGAGCGTGGCGAGCGCCGGCCATGGCGCGGATCTGCAGCAGCCGCGGGCGCAGCTCGTCCACCAGTGAACGGCCGAGAAGGCCGGCGCGCAACGCGGCGCGATAGGCGTCGTCTTCGTGCAATTCGAACGCGCCCAGCACCAGGTCGTTCAGCTCGCCGAGCGGGGCGCGCGACCGCATCGGCTCCGTCGACGACCTGTCGGACGTGCGTCCTCCGCCTCCAGCTTCGGCCAGGCTGCCCCAGGGATGAACGAGGTGCGCGCGAGCGGCCTCGATGCCGGCCAGCAGCGAGCTGCCCACGTGCCCCAGCCCCACCACGACCAGCCCGACCGCCATGTGACACCTCCGGCCAGGCGGGCGCTCGCCCGGCGCCACGCCAGGAACGCCTTTGGATGCAGCGGCCGTGCCATTGTCAACGCCGGCCGGATCCGCTACAAAGCGCGTCCTTTTTCGGACGGACGGGAGCACATGCCAGAGACGAAGACCGAGCGCCGCAAGACGCGCGCTCCAGCGCCCAAGGGGAACGGCAAGACCTGCCGCATCGAGGGATGCAAGCGCGCGTACCAGGCGAAGGGCTATTGCTTCTTCCACTACGACAAGTGGAAGACGGGCGAGCTGCCGAAGGCGCGCTACAAGACGTGCAGCAGGGAAGGCTGCCTGAAGAAGGTGGTCGCGCACGGGCTGTGTGCGGAGCACCAGGCAAAGAAGGGCGGCGAGGCGGCCCCCGCGGCGCCGGCGCCAGCCGCTCCCGCAGCGACGTAGAGGAGGAAGCCGGGCCTGCGCCGGCTAGCGCAGGTTCCTGCCGATCTGATCCAGCGCGGCGAGGAGCATCTCGATCTCCCGCTGTGTCGCGCGGCCGCGCCGAGGCAGCTGGAGCAGCTCGTCGAGCGCGCGGTCGGGCTGCTGCGGGTTCAGGAACCCGACGCGCGACAGTAGCTCGCCGGCGCGTTTCCGCAGCAGCGCGAGCAGCTTCTCGTCGGCTAGCGGCCGCTCCGGCGCGGGCGGCGCCTTCACCGTCGCGCGCGCGAGCAGCAGCTCGTACCCGAACACGAGTACCGCCTGAGCCAGGTTGAGCGAGCTCTTCTGAGCAGTCGGGATGGTCGCCACCGCGCCGGCACGCCGGAGCTCGCGGTTGGTGAGGCCGTTCACCTCGTCGCCGAAGACGAGCGCCACTTCACCCGCGGAATCGAGGAGGCGCCGCGCGGTGGCGCGCGGATCGAGCGCGCCCGGCACCGGCCGACCGGTCGTCATCACGACGTCGACGCAGTCCTCCAGTGCCTCGTCGAGGGTACGGACCACGCGCATGCCCTCCAGCACCCGGTCCGCGCCCGCCGCCAGCTTCGCCGCCTGGGCGCGATCGAAGCCGATCGGCTCGACCGTCCAGAGCGTGCCCGCTCCGGTGTTCGCCAGCGCCCGCGCCGCCGCGCCGATGTTCTGCGAGCTGCGCGGCCGGTGCAGGACGAACCGGATCACAGCTCGACCACCACCAGCGCGTGGTCGCTCGCGTCGCTGGACAGCGCTCGCGCGGAGCGGGCGCGCGGCAGATCGGGACCGAGCAGCACATGGTCGATGCGGGCCTGCGGCCGATCCCACGGGGCGGTGATCAGCTCCGCAGCGCCGCTCTCCGCCCAGGCATCGCGGAACCCGGCGGCGAGCAAGGTGCGCACCGCTGGCCCACCGGGCCCTTCGTTGAGGTCCCCCAACACCACTGTTCCGCGCGGATCGCCCACGGCGGCCAGCAACGCATCCGCCTGCGCCTGGCGCACCGGTGCGGGCAGGTCGAAGTGCGCCACGAACACGCGAAGGCCCGCCGCCCGCGCCGTGAGCAGCACGCGCGGCTCCTCTCCCATCGAGCGGCCGCCCGGCAGCGGCACGGCCGTCGCTTGGAGCGGCTCGCCACGGAGCAGCTCCGGCACGGCGAGAAGCGCGGTGCCGTACGCGCCCCCTTCCAGGGACAGCGCCGGCGCGAAGCAGGAGGCCATGCCCAATGCGGTCCCCAGGCCGGCGGGCTGGTCGGCGCAGCTGCTCCGGACGCAGCCCACGTCCACCTCCTGCAAGCCGGCGAGATCGGGGCGGGCCTGCCGCAGCAGGTCGACGAGGGGAGGAAGTCCCCGGAGCTCGGCATGCTTGATGTTGAACGTCGCCAGGCGCACCGCTTTTCTTCTGCCACGGCTCCGCGACAGTTGCATGCTTCGCGCGGTCGGCTAGCCTACGCGCCCCCATGGACCGAATGGACCTCCTCCGCGCGCAGCTCCCCTACACGCTGCGCGAAGCCGATTTTCCCCACCTTGGCTCGCTGTATCGCGGCAAGGTGCGCGACAACTTCTCCTCGGGCGACCGGATCGTCATGGTCACGACCGATCGCCTGTCTGCGTTCGACCGCGTGCTGACGACGGTGCCGTTCAAAGGGGAGCTGCTCAACCGGCTCACGGTCTTCTGGTTCGACAAGACGAAGGACCTGGCGCCCAATCACATCCTCGACGTGCCCGATCCCTCGGTGCTGGTGGTGCGCAAGCTGCGGCCGCTCGCGCTGGAGATGGTGGTGCGCGGTTACCTGACCGGCTCGCTCTGGCGCGACCACCAGGCGGGGCGCGGCGCCAAGGCATACGGAGTCGAGCTGGATCCGGCGATGCGCAAGGACGAGAAGTTCGCAAAGCCCATCCTCACGCCCAGCACCAAGGAGGCGGTCGGAAAGCACGACGAGCCGATCTCTCCGCGCGAGCTGATCGCGCGCGGCGTGGTCACGCAGAAGCACTGGGACGAGCTGTCGCGCTACGCCCTGGCGCTCTTCGCTGCGGGCCAGGAATGGGCGCGCAAGCAGGGCCTGATCCTGGTCGACACGAAGTACGAGTTCGGCGTCGACGGGGCAGGGAAGATCTGGCTGATCGACGAGATCCACACTCCGGATTCGAGCCGCTACTGGATTGCCGAGGGCAGCGACGAGAGGTTCCGCCGCGGCGAGGACCAGCGCATGCTCGACAAGGAGTTCTTCCGCCAGTGGTTGATCAACGAGCGCGGGTACAAGGGTGACGGCCCGCTCCCGGACGTCCCTGACGACGTGCGCGCGCAGCTCGCCTCGCGGTACGTCGAGCTGGTGGAGAAGCTGACCGGCGAGCAGCCGCGCCTCGAAGTAGGGGACACGCGCAAGCGCATCGAGTCGGCGCTGCGTGCGAAGAAGTACCTGAAGTAGGCTCGTTGCGGCGACGTCAGCCGGGAACCCTGCGGCGCCCGCTCGAAACCGGCGTAGCCAGGCGCGTCTCCAGCGCGTTCAGATCGTCGTCGAGCAGCGCGAAAGGGTTGGCGCGGGATGCGGCGCGAGCCTCCTCGAGAGCGGTGCTGGCCAGGTCCGGCCGGGCACCTTGGACGACCTCCGCGCGACAGCGCAGGACCAACGCATCGCCGGGCGCGAGTGAGAGCGCGTGAGTCACCAGGTCCATGGCGGCGTCCCATTCGCCTCGATCGCACGCCAGCAGCGCGCGAACGGCCAGCACGTGTCCCTCCTCCAGATGGCTCGGCCGGGTATCGGCGAGCTCCCGCTCGGCCATCGCGTGCTGCCCGCTGTCGCGCAAAGCCTTGGCCAGAGACAGCCTCGCTCCCACATCGTCGGGCAGCAATTGCACGGCGCGACGTGCCGGGTGGAGGGCCGGCTCGCCGCGCGAGATCGCCGAGAGCGCGAACAACGCGGCGGGCAGGGGGGCCGGGCCCTCGCAGAGATCGGTTAGCTCCGACACGGCCTGCCCTCGGCGGCCAGCGAGCAGGAGTGCCACTGCCGCGAGGTATCGCAGCTCCGGGTCGGCTCGGAGACGTCGCCGCTGCGCGTCGCCGACGGCGACCGCTCCCATGAAGTCGTGCTGCGCCATCGCGGACACGATTGCGGCCCGCAATCTCATTCGCCGCTGATGGAGGACGGTGGCGGCCAGGAGGAGCGCAGCTCCGACGAGAGAGGACGAGAGCGGGACGCGCGCGGTTTGCCACCAGAGGTCGACCACGGTGGCGCGGTCGAGCACGCGGGGCAGCACGTGGCGGAACAAAGGCGTCCAGATGAACCCCAGAAAGACCAGAAGCGCTCCACCCCGGAAGACCCACCGGAGCCCGGAGCGTGCGCCGAGGCGCCGCGACCACTTCCGACGCTGCGCCAGCATTGCCGACATCGGGAGCCCCAGCTGGACTCCGACGACGGCGACGAGGAGTGCAATGGCCGCCCAGAAATCTCGTGCCCTGAGCGCCAGCGCCGCGGCGCCGACTGCCGACCCCCACAAAGAGAGCATCACGGTCGACGCCAGCCTGTGGACGCGCACGCGGCGCACGTCTCCTGGCCGCTCTGGAAGCACGCCATCCGGCGCTCGAGCGCGCAGCACTTCGTATCGTGCCGCCTGAGGCGGGTGCGTGGCCAGCGCGTAGACGAGGACCGAGTACAACCCCCGGCTGGGGACCCACATGGTGGCCACTCCCGATGCAGAGGTGCAGGCAGGGACCAACCACAAGGAGCCATTCGACAGATGTGCAAGCTCGTGGGCGATGATCGCGTCCCGTTCGCCCGGCGTCAGGCGGTGCAGGATGCCGTCCGCGAGCAGCAGGGAAGGCGCCTGAACGCCGAACACGCCCGAGAGCGCCTGCAGGTGTCCCAGGGTCCCGGCAACGCGCGTTCGCGGGACCGGAACGCCCATCCGGGAGGAGATCTCGGCGATCCGCGCGAGCAGTCCCGGATCCTCCAGGAGCGGAAGCGGCTTCTTCAAACCGGCCAGCCGCGGCGCGTTCAGCATCTTCAAGGACATGCTGGAAGCCAGGCAGGAGGCCAGCGAAGGCGCGCCGGACCACAGCTCGAAGCCCACGGCGCGCAAAAGGAGAGCGGCCAGCGACGGTGCGCTACCGAGGAGCGAAAGACGTGCCGCGGTCCAGGCGAGCCGGCCGACGCACCTGGTCCGGTCATTCGTCGCGACGCAGGGCCTGCCGTCGTTTCCTTGCGCTACCCTCACCCACTGCTACCCTCGTTTGTAATTCGGGGGGAGTAGATGAGTCGTGCCGTGTTCCAGCGCGCCACGGGCGGGCGCGCGCCGCGCATCAAGGTGGCCGGGCTCGTCCGGTTGCAGTTCGCCACCGCCGAGGAGTTCCTCGTTGCCGAGGCGGTGGACCTCTCGCAGAGCGGAATGTTCATCGGCGGCGAGGAGGTGACGCTCGCCTGCGTGGGCGACGTCGTCGGCGTGCACTTCGAGGTGGCCGGCGAGCTGGTGATCGAGGCAGTCGCGCGCGTCGCGCGCGTCGTGCCGCCCGGAGGGCCCTTCACTCCGGGCATCGGCATCGCCTTCATCAAGATGGGCCGCGACATCGAGGAGCTGATCCTGCACTACGTCGAGGCCGGCCTGTCCCACGGCTGAGGCGAAACAATCCGAAATACCCCCGAAACGCGCACGCAACCTCCCCCACGTTAATCCGTAAGGGTCAGCGCGGAGCTGATCGGCGGGCAATGAAGCCCGCAGAGGAGGCAGCAATGAATTGGAAGCGCATCGCGCTCGCGCTCGGCATCGCCGGGGTCCTGGCCGGCGCCACCGCCGCACTGGCGGCGGGGAACGGCCATCGCGGGCGGAATTTCCAGACGATGATCTCGAACCGCGTGAACCACATGCTGGACGAGATCGAGGCCACGCCCGAGCAGCGGCAGACCATCAACCAGGTGAAGGACGAGGCGCTCGCCAAGCTGCAGCAGAAGCGGCAGCAGCATGCGAACGAGCACGCCTACTGGATGAAGATGCTCACCGCGGACAAGCTCGACGCCAAGGAGTTGAACGCCGCGGCCGACAACCGCGCCCAGGAGATGGCCGCGACGGCGAAGGACATCATCATTCCGGCGCTGGTCAAGGTGCACGACACGCTGACGCCGGCGCAGCGGGAGAAGCTCGCGGCGATGGTCAAGAGCCACCATCCGCAGGGCGGATTCGGCGGACCGGGGCAGTGATCCGAGCGGAGCCGCCGCGCCGGAACCTGTCCCCGGCGCGGCGGCGCTGCGCTTCTGAGACGGCGCACGGTATGGTTGGTTGATGGTGCACGCGCTGCTCATCGAGGACGACCGCAAGCTCGCCTCGCTGCTCCGCGAATTCCTCGCGCAGCACGCCGTCGAGGCGACCGTGGCGGAGGACTCGGTCCACGCTTTGCGCGAGCTGCAGGCGCAGCGCTTCGACATCCTGCTCCTCGACCTCATGCTGCCCGGCATGGACGGACTCTCGCTGACCCGCCGCATCCGGGAGCGGTGGAAGACGCCCATCATCATGGTGACCGCCCGTGGCGACGACGCGGACAAGATCGTGGGCCTCGAGCTGGGCGCGGACGACTACCTGGCGAAGCCGTTCAACCCGCGCGAGCTCCTGGCGCGCATCCGGGCCGTGCTGCGGCGAGCGCCCGCCGACGCCGAGACGCCGGTGTTCGAGTCCGGCGGCCTGCGCATCGACTTCTCGGCGCGCGAGGTGCGCGTCGACGGCCTCCGGCAGAGCCTCACCGCGCATGAGTACGATCTTCTCTCCGCGCTCGCTCGGAACGCGGGCCGCGTCCTGACGCGCGACCAGCTGCTGGAGCTGGTCAAGGGGGAGGACGCGGACGAGGCTTTCGACCGCTCCATCGACGTGCACGTCAGCCGCCTGCGGCAGAAGATCGAGCCCGACCCGCGGCACCCGCGCTACGTGAAGACCGTGCGCGGCGCCGGCTACCTGCTGGCCAGGGAGTCGTGATGGCGCGGCCGCGCCGCCTGTACCTGCGCTTGTACCTCGCCTTCCTCGGCGTCCTGCTCGCCGTGCTGGCGATATCGATCGGGGCCACCATCCTCTTCGGCCGGGGTCCGTTCCATTTCTTCCGGCAGGCGCCGCGGTTCGCCGAGCACCTCGCCCGCGCGCTGCCGTCGCTCGACGATCAAGCGGCGCTGACGCGGACCTTGGAGCAGTACCACGACGAGCTGGGGATCGACGCCGTGGTGGTCGATGTGCGCGGGACGCCGATCGCCTCCGCCGGCTCGGCCGTCCCCATTCCGGGCCCGGACGTGCTCGCCGCCGCGCAGCGCGGGCCCAGCTGGATGCCGCGCCCGCCGCTCCTGGGTGCGCCGGTCCGCGCGCGCCGCGGCGCGCCGACGCAGGCCATCTTGATCGTCCGCCTGCCGCCCGAAGGGGCGCGCGCGATCCTGCGCCCGGCGGTGTGGCTCGCCGTCGTGTTGCTCGTCTCGTCCGTCCTCATCTATCCGCTCTCACGATCGATCACCCGCCCCATCGAGCGCCTCACGGCAGCGGCGGAAGCATTCGGCGGCGGTGACCTGTCCGCGCGATCGGGCGTTGCGTCCGACGACGAGGTCGGCAAGCTGGCGCGATCCTTCGACGAGATGGCCGCGCGCATCCAGGCGGCGCGAAAGGCGGAGAAGGAGCTCCTCGCCAACGTCTCCCACGAGCTGCGGACGCCGCTCGCCCGCATCCACGTCGCGCTGGAGCTGATCCAGGCGCCTGGTGAGGACGTGCGCAGGCGCCTCGCGGTGGTCGACGAGGAGCTGCAGGAGCTCGAGCGCCTCATCGCCGACGTGCTCACCACCAGCCGGCTGGAGCTCGCCCAGGCTCCGCTCCAGCGCACGCAGGTCTCCGCCGCGCAGCTGGTGGAGAAGGGCAAGCAGCGCCTGCTCGCCCTCGAGCCGCAGCGACCGGTGCAGGCGGAGGTCCAGCCCGGGTTGCAGGTCCTCGCCGACGAGCCACTGCTCTCGCGCGCGCTCGACAACGTGCTCGACAACGCGCGCAAGTACGGCGGAGGTCCGGGCAGCCCGATCCGGGTCGAGGCGCGGAAGGAGGACGGTGAGGCGGTCATCGCCGTGTTGGACGGGGGCGCCGGCATCCCCGCCGACGAGCTGGAGCGGATCTTCGACCCATTCTACCGCGGCACCACCGCGCGGGCGCGGGAGACCGGATTCGGGCTGGGGCTCGCCCTGGCGCGGCGCATCGTCGAGGCGCACGGAGGCACGATCCGCGCGAGCAACCTGCCCGGCTCGGGAGCGCGCATCGAGATGCGCCTGCCGGTCGCCTGATACGCTCGCTTCAGCCGAACAGCGCCGAGAGCAGCTCGTCGGGGGTGGAGCGCACGGGGAGCGCTTCGAGTACCGTGGGGCCGACGAATCGCGCCGCGGTGGCGTCCTTCAGGAACTGCAGGAGGGGCGCGAAGTAGCCGTCCACGTCGCACAAGCCGATCGGCTTGTCGTGCAGCCCGAGCTGGCGCCAGGTCACCGCTTCGAACAGCTCGTCCAGCGTCCCGCACCCGCCGGGCAGGGCGACGAATCCGTCGGAGAGCGCCGCCATCACTGCTTTGCGCTCGTGCAGCGTCTTCACGATGCGCAGCTCGGTCAGCCTGGGGTGCGCGACCTCGCTGCGGGCCAGGGAGCGGGGCAGGACGCCCACCACCTCGGCATGCGCCAGGAGCGCCGCATCGGCGCAGGCGCCCATCAGCCCGACGGCGCCGCCGCCGTAGACCATCCCCATTCCCCGCCGCGCGATCGCGGTTCCCAGCGCGCGCGCCGCCTCGAGGTACTTCGCGTCGACCGACCCGCTCGACCCGGCGAACACGCAGACGCGAATCATGTTCCCTCCGCAGGACGCGCGCGACACGATGGATCTAGAATCCCACGCCCTGCAAGCAGGAGGGGAACATGACCATCACCAGGCGCGAGCTGCTCGCCGGCGCTGCCCTGCTTCCCGCTGCCCGCGCGTTCGCGTGGGTGCCCGACCGCCCGCGTCCGCGCGACGTCGCCGATGCCGCGTTGCTCGCGGCAATGCAGGCCGGAGCGAAGTATGCCGACGTCCGGCTGGTGCGGCAGCGCAGGCAGAACCTCGCCACCCGCGACGACCATCTCACCTCGATCTCCGACACCGAGAGTTACGGCATAGGCGTCCGGGTACTGAAGAACGGCACGTGGGGATTCGCCGCCGGTCCGGAGGTCACGGCCCGCTCGGCCGGCGCTCTCGCGCGCAAGGCCGCCGAGATCGCCGAGGCGAACGCTGCCCTGGAGCGCCGCCCGGTGCAGCTCGCCCCGGAGCCACCGCACGAGGACACCTGGGAGACGCCCATCGAAAAGGATCCGCTGCGGGTCCCGGTGAAGACCAAGGTGGCGCTCTTGGTCGAGTCGGCGCGGGCGGCGAAGGCGGCGGTCCCGCAAATCCGCGCGGTGACCGGCTTCTTCCGCCTTGCGATCGAGGAGAAGGCCTTCTTCTCCAGCGAAGGCAGCGCGATCGAGCAGATGATCACGCGGACCGGGGGAGGGTACACGGTCACCGCGGTGGAGGAAGGGCGCGGGTTCGAGACCCGCCGCACGCTGCTCCCGCCGCGCGGCGCCGGATTCGAGCACGTCGAGCGGGCTGGACTCGTGGAGCAGGCGCCGCGCATCGCTCGCGAGGCGCTGGACAAGCTGCGGGCGGACCGGGTCAAGCCCGGACCGCGCGATCTGGTGCTGGACCCGAGCCACCTCTGGCTGACCATCCACGAGTCGCTCGGGCACTCCACCGAGCTGGACCGCGTGCTCGGGTACGAGGCGAACTTCGCCGGAACGAGCTTCGCCACCGCCGATCAGCTCGGCAAGCTCCGCTACGGCGTGCCGCTCATGCACGTCACCGCGGACCGCGTCGAGCCAGGCGGGCTCGCCAGCTGCGGCTACGACGACGACGGAGTCGCGACGCAGCGGTTCGACCTCATCCGCGACGGCGTGCTGGTCGCCTTCCAGACGGTGCGCGATCAGACCGGGCTCCCCGGGTTCGGCGGGCCGCGCTCGTCGGGGTGCAGCTACGCCGACTCGTGGGCTTCGGTCCCCTTCCAGCGCATGCCCAACGTGTCGCTGATGCCTGGCAAGGCGCCCCTGACGCTCGACGAGGTGATCGCGCAGACGCAGGACGGCATCTACATCGTGGGCGAAGGCAGTTACTCCATCGACCACCAGAGGAAGAACTTCCAGTTCGGCGGAGACTTCTTCTGGGAGATCGAGAACGGCAAGCTGGCCCGGCCGTTGCGCAAGGTGGCCTACCAGAGCAGCACGCCGGAGTTCTGGAGCAGCATGGACGCGGTCTGCGATGCGCGCGAATGGCGCCTTTACGGCGCCTTCGACGACGGCAAGGGCGAGCCTGCGCAGCTCAACCCCGTCTCGCACGGCTGCCCGCCGGCGCGCTTCCGCAACGTGCGGGTCATCGACGCGGGAGCGGTACAGTCATGAGGACGGGGGCGAAGGAGCTGTGCGCGCGCGCTCTCAAGGCCGCGCGCTCCGCGGGTGCGGGCGAGGCGGCGGCGCTGCTCTCGGACCGGCGCGACGGCCACCTCCGTTTTGCCGACAACGGACCGACCACCAGCGCGGAAGTGCAGCGGAGCACGCTCTCGCTCTCGGCCGCGATCGGGCTGCGCCACGCGTCGGGTTCCACCGAGGATCTGTCGCCGTCCGGCGTGCAGCGGCTCGCCGAGGACGTGGTGGCGCGCGCCCGGCTGGCCCCGGAAGATCCGGAGTACGTCCCCGAAGCGCCGCCGCAGACCTATCCGCAGGTCCCCTCGTATGATCTGGGCGCTGCGTCGATCGATCCGCGCACGCGCGCCGCGCTGGTGAAGCCGGTCCTGGACGCCGCCGTGCAGAATGACCTGGTCGCCGCGGGCCTGTTGCGCAACGACCTGGTCGAGGAAATACGCCTCTCGACGACGGGCTCCTCGGGCACGCGCCGGGCGACCCGCGTCGAGCTGTCCGCCACGCTGCGGCGGCGCGACGGGTCGGCGTCAGGATGGGCGGGGTCGGCGGGCGTCCACCTCTCCGACGTGGATCCGCAGAAGATCGCCGCGCGCGCCGCGCAGAAGGCGACGGCCTGGCGCGAGCCGCGCGAGCTGCCGCCTGGCGCCTACACCGTGGTGCTCGAGGCTGGCGCGCTGGGGGCGCTGTTTCCATCGCTCCGCATGTCCATCGATGCCCGCTCGGCCGAGGAGGGCCGCAGCGCGTTCTCCGCGCCCGGCGGCAAGTCGCGCGTCGGCGAGGCGCTCTTCTCGCCGGTGGTGACGCTGGTTTCGGATCCGCAGGATCCGCTGGTACCCGGGACGCCGTGGTCGGAGGGCGGCCTCGCGGCGCGACGGGTCGGCTACATCCAGGCCGGCATGCTGCGCGAGCTGCACCGTTCCCGCTACTGGGCCAGGAAGACCGGCACCGCGCCGACGGCCGACGGCGGCACGCTCCGGCTGGTCGGCGGCGGGCTCTCCCTCGAGGAGCTGATCGGGAAGGTCGACCGCGGGCTCCTGGTGACGCGCATCTGGTACGTCCGGATGCTCGATCCCCAGCGCATCGGGGTCACCGGCCTCACGCGCGATGCGACGTTCCTCATCGAAGGCGGCCGGATCGCGGGCGCGGTGAAGAACTTCCGCTTCAACCAGTCGATCGTCGATCTGCTCCGCGACGTGGTCGCTCTCGGACGCGAGGAAGCCGCGCTCGGGGGGGAGCTGTCCGGCGGGCTGGCCCTGCCTCCCGCGCTGGTGAAGGACTTCCACATGAGCTCGGTGAGCGAAGCCGTTTAGCGTGTCTTGCCGAGCACCCGCTCGAAAACCGCCTCGACGTGGCGCAGCTCGCGGTCCAGATCGAACGCGGCGTCCAGATCCGCGGGGGTGAGCAGCTTCTTCACCTCGGGATCGTGGGCGAGCAGCGCCTTGAAGTCCTTGCCCTCGTCCCACACCTTCATCGCGTTGCGCTGCACGACCAGGTACGCGGCCTGCCGCTCCATCCCGCGCTCGATGAGCTTGAGGAGCACTGGCTGCGAGAAGACGAGGCCGCGGGTGGCCTCGAGGTTCTCGCGCATCCGTTCCGGATAGACGCGCAACCCATCCATCAGGCCGGCGAAACGATGGAGCATGAAGTCCAGGGTGACCGTGGCGTCGGGACCGATGACGCGCTCGACGCTCGAGTGGCTGATGTCGCGCTCGTGCCAGAGAGCCACGTCCTCCACGGCGCTCAGGGCGTAGCCGCGCAAGAGGCGCGCGAGCCCGCTCAGGTTCTCGCTCAGGATGGGGTTTCGCTTGTGCGGCATCGCTGAGGACCCTTTTTGCCCCTTCCCGAACGGCTCCTCGGCCTCGCGCACCTCGGTCCGCTGCAGGTGGCGGATTTCCACCGCGAACTTCTCGATCGACGCCCCGACCAGCGCGAGCGCGGCGAAGTACTCGGCATGCCGGTCCCGCTGGACGATCTGGGTGGACACCGGCTCCGGGACGAGCCCCAGCGATCGCAGCGACGCCTCCTCGATCTGCGGCGAGAGATGAGCGAAGGTCCCCACCGCACCCGACAGCTTGCCGTGGGCGATCACCGCCCGTGCCCGCTCCACGCGCGCGCGCGCTCGCGACAGCTCGTCGGCCCAGACCAGGAGCTTCCAGCCGAAGGTGGTGGGCTCGGCATGGATGCCGTGCGAGCGCCCGATGGTGGGGGTATGCTTGTGCTCGACGGCGCGCTTCACCACCGCCTCGCGCGACCGATCGATGCCGGCGAGGATCAGATCCGCGGCGTCCCGCAGCAGGATCGCGAACGAGGTGTCGAGCACGTCCGAGCTGGTCATGCCGAAATGCAGGTGCCGCGCGGCGGGACCGATGCGCTCTTCGAGGAAGGTGAGGAAGGCGATCACGTCGTGGCGGGTGACCTTCTCGATCTCGTCGATGCGCGCCGCGTCCTGCGCGGTGAACGTTCCCGCCTTCCGCGCGCACTCTTCGACGGCGTCGCGAGGCACGAGGGCGGCGTCGGCCATCGCGCGCGCGGCGGCCAGCTCGACGGCCAGCCACGTCTGGTAACGGTGCTCGGGCGTCCAGAGCCGGACCATCTCCGGGCGGCTGTAGCGGGGAATCATGCGCGAGGGATGTATCGGCTGCGGCGCCGGGCCGCAACCCGCTACTTCTTGCGGCGCAAGAGCACGATCAGCAGCGCGATGGCGAGCAGCAGGATGACGAAGCGCATCTCAGGTGCCGAACAGGGCCAGCTGGCGGGGCCGCGGGACGGCGGACGCAGTGCCGGGGTCGAGCAGGATGGGCGCGAGCGCGCGCGCCTGCCCGGCGACGTGGAGGGCGGCGCGGCTGCCGCGCACCTCCAGCACCGCCTCGGCCTCGCGCCGCGCGTGGGTCGGCGTGTTGTTCTGCTCGGAAAGATGGGCGAGCACCAGGTGGCGCAGGCCAGGATGGAGCACCTGCGCTACCAGCTGCGCGGCTTGCGCATTGGAGAGGTGCCCCAGGTCCGAGCGCACGCGCCGCTTCAGCGAGGCGGGGTAGGGTCCCTCCAGCAGAAGGCGCGCGTCGTGGTTCATCTCCAGGACCAGCGCGTCGAGTCCCAAGAGCGCCTTGGCCAGCGCGCGCGTAGCGGAGCCCAGATCGGTCACCACCGCCGCCCGGATGCACCGTCCGCCGTCCACCCTCTCCTCGAAGGCGTACGCGACCGGCTCGACCGCGTCGTGGGGCACCGGAATGGCGCGGACGTGGAGCCCGCGCCCGAGGAGCAGCACGCCGTCCCGCGGGAGTGGAAAGCACAGCTCGGCGGGCGGCGGATCGCGCAGCGCATGGAGCGTGCCGCGCGTCGCGTGCACGCGAGCGCCCAGCTTGCGCGCGAGCGTCGCCGCGCCGAAGCAGTGGTCGGCGTGCTCGTGGGTGAGCAGGACGTCGGTCACTTCGCGCAGATCAAGCCCCGCGTCCGCGCAGCGCCGCCGCGTCTCGCGGTACGAGAGGCCGGCGTCGACCAGCACGCGCGCTCCGCCCGCCTCGATGAAGGCCGTGTTGCCGCCGCTCCCGCTTGCGAGCACGCAGAGGCGCACTGAACGCGTGTACCAGAAGCGCCCGCCCGCCTACAAGCCCCGCGGCGGCGTCACGTGCGCCGTTTTCATGCTAGAGAGGCGCCACTTCAATTCCGGAGAGCGCATGCCCCGCACCAAGAAGAGCGTGAAGAGCCGCAGCAAGGAGAAGCGGAAAGCGCTGAAGCGCCGCCGCGTGCGCCGGAAGAAGAGCCTGCGCAAGGGCAAGCGCGGCCGCTAACGCAAGCCTTGGTCACCGCCCGGTGTGCCCGAATCCGCTGGCGCCGCGGCCGGTCGCGGGCAACTCGGCGACCTCCGCGAGTTCCGCCCGCGACACGGGCGCCACGACCAGCTGCGCGATCCGCTCGCCGCGGGCCAGCGCGACCTCCTCCTGACCCAGGTTGACGAGGATGACGCACACTTCTCCTCGGTAGTCGCTGTCGATCGTGCCGGGGGTGTTCAGGCACGTTACCCCGTTGCGCAGCGCCAGCCCGCTGCGCGGGCGCACCTGCGCCTCATAGCCGGGCGGAACGGCGATCGCGAGTCCCGTGGGCACGAGGGCGCGCTGACCGGGACGCAGCGTGACCGGGGCATCCGCGGGGAGATCGAGGCCGGCGGAACCGGGGGTGGCGTAGGAGGGAAGGGGAAGCGGCTCGCCGCGCCGTCCGACGCGCTGCACCTCGATGCGAATGGTCATCGGACGCGCAGGATGCGACGGGAGGACGGAGCGCCGCAAGGAGCGACTCGCTTCGCGCCTGTAGCCTGCTAAAATACACACCCCGCAGAAGGAGCCGCCCATGGCCGAGAACCAAGGAGAGCGCCTCGTCCGCGTTCCGCCCTCGTTCGCCGAGAAAGCGCGCATCGGGTCGAAGGACCGCTACCGCGCACTCTACGACCGCTCGCTCTCCGATCCGGACGGCTTCTGGGCCGAGCAGGCCGAGCGCATCCACTGGTTCAAGCGGTGGGAGAAGGTCACGCGCTGGGACTTCAAGACGGCCAAGATCGAGTGGTTCATCGGCGGCAAGACCAACGTGGCCTACAACTGCCTCGACCGGCACGTGGCGGGGCCGCGCAAGAACAAGGCGGCGCTCATCTGGGAGGGCGATTCGCCCGACGAGTCGCGCGTCCTCACCTACCAGGACGTGCTGCGCGAGACCTCCAAGTTCGCCAACGTGCTCAAGAAGGCGGGCGTCAAGAAGGGCGACCGCGTCACGCTCTATATGCCGATGGTCCCCGAGCTGGCCATCGCCATGCTCGCCTGCGCGCGCATCGGCGCCATCCACAGCGTGGTGTTCGGAGGCTTCTCCGCCGAGTCGCTCAAGAACCGCATCCAGGACTGCAAGTCCGAGATCGTGGTCACCGCCGACGGCGGCTATCGCGCGAGCCGCCTCGTCCCGCTCAAGCAGACGACCGACGCCGCCATCGCCGACATCCCGTTCGTCAAGCGGGTGATCGTGCTCAAGCGCACCGGCAAGGACATCCCCTGGACCGACGGGCGCGACCACTGGTGGCACGACGAGATGAAGACCGCCTCGACCGAGTGCCCCGCCGAGCCGATGGACGGCGAGGACCCGCTCTTCATCCTCTACACCAGCGGCTCGACCGGGAAGCCGAAGGGAGTGATGCACACCACCGGCGGCTACCTCGTCTACACCGCGCTCACGCACGAGCTGATCTTCGACCTCCGCGAGGAAGACACCTACTGGTGCACCGCCGACTGCGGCTGGGTCACCGGCCACAGCTACACGGTGTACGGGCCGCTCGCGAATGGCGCCACGAGCGTGATGTTCGAAGGCGTCCCGAACTACCCCGACTGGGGACGGTTCTGGGACGTCGTCGACAAGTACGGCGTGACCATCCTCTACACCGCGCCCACCGCCATCCGCGCCATCGCGCGCGAGGGCGACGAACCGGTCAAGAAGCGGAGCCGCAAATCGCTGCGCCTGCTCGGCACGGTCGGCGAGCCGATCAATCCCGAGGTGTGGCTCTGGTACCACCGCGTGGTGGGCGACGGCCGCTGCCCCATCGTCGACACCTGGTGGCAGACCGAGACGGGCGGGATCCTCATCACGCCCCTCCCGGGCGCCATCGACCAGAAGCCGGGCTCCGCGACGCTGCCGTTCTTCGGGGTCGAGCCGACCATCGTCGACGACCAGGGCAACGTGCTCAAGGGCGCCTGCACCGGGAACCTGTGCATCTCCCGGCCCTGGCCGGGGATCATGCGCGGGGTGTATGGGGATCCCGACCGCTTCTTCAAGACGTACTTCAGCACGTACCCGGGCCTCTACTTCACCGGCGACGGGTGCCGGCGCGACGAGGACGGCTACTACTGGATCACCGGCCGCGTGGACGACGTCATCAACGTCAGCGGCCACCGCATCGGGACGGCGGAGGTGGAGAGCGCGCTCGTCTCGCACAGCGCGGTCGCCGAGGCGGCGGTGGTCGGCTTCCCCCACGAAATCAAGGGCCAGGGCATCTACGCGTACGTCACGCTCAAGCAGGGCCTTCTCGGCAGCGCGTCCTTGCGGGACGAGCTGATCCAGCATGTGCGCCGCGCCATCGGGGCGCTCGCGACGCCCGACGTGATCCACTGGGCGCCGGCGCTGCCCAAGACCCGCTCGGGCAAGATCATGCGCCGCATCCTGCGCAAGGTCGCCGCGGGCGAGTTCGACCAGCTGGGCGACATTTCCACGCTGGCGGATCCGGGGGTGGTCGACCAGCTGGTGCAGGAGAAGAAGGCGCGCACCGGAAGGTAGCGTGCCTTTGCCGGATTACTTGCGGGCGCGACGGCGCGGCTTCGGCGTGCGGGTTCCCGCGGCGAGGACGCGGTTGCGCCCGTTCTTCTTCGCCTTGTACACGGCCTGATCCGCGGCCTCGAACAGGTCTCGCTCGGTCTCCTCCTCGCCGAGCTGCGCGACCCCGACGCTGACCGTCACGGCGATGCCGACCGGCACGTCGTGGCCGCTCTCCCACCGCGTCTGGGCCACCTCGACCAGCTGCCGGAGCCGCTCCGCGACCGCCATCGCCTCGGCCAGGTCGGCCTCGCGCGCGAGCACCACGAACTCCTCGCCGCCGAAGCGCGCCAGGATGTCCTCGATGCGGATGCCCTGCTGCAAGGCGCGTGCGACCGTCTTGAGTACCTCGTCCCCTGCGAGGTGGCCGTGCTTGTCGTTCACCCGCTTGAAGTAGTCCACGTCGATCATCAAGAGGGAAAGGGCCCGGTGGTGGCGGTGCGCCACCGCGACCTCGGCGGCGAACCGCTCCTGGAAGTGGCGGCGATTGTAGAGACCGGTGAGCGGCTCGCGCAGCGCCGCCTCCGCCATCTTGCGCTGCACCGCCGCTTCCATGTCGTCGGCGATGGCGAACTTCAGCGTGGTCGAGACGCCGATCTGGAAGCGGTCGTCCGAGCCGAGCAGCTTCTCGCGCACCCGCTCGCCGTCCACGTAGGTGCCGTTCGCGCTGCCCAGGTCGACGAGGAGGGCGCCACGCCCGCGGGGCTGGATGCTGCAATGGCGCCGCGAGATGCCGTCGTCGTCGATGCGCAGGTCCGCCTCGCCGCGGCCGATCACCGTCGGCTGATCGGGCTTGAGCTTGTGCAGCTCGCCCACTTGCGGTCCGGAGAGCACCAGCAAGAACGCGCTCTTCTCCAGAGCCGATCGCTCCGGGGCGGGGGCGGCGCTGGTCGCCTGGAGCTTGTCGATCGACCGGGGCATGGTTCTAGGGTTCCGTGCCCTGCCGCTTTCGCGGGCGCGGAATGTTGAACGCGGCCAGCCGCTTCACCAGCGTGCGCCGCGAGATGCCCAGCGCCTGCGCCGCCTCGGTCTGGTTCCCGGCACACCTCGAGAGCGCCTCCACGATGCGCTGGCGCTCCGCCTGCGCGAGCTGTTCGCGCAGCTCGAGCGGCAACAACGGCGCGCCGCGCAGGCCAGGCGGGGGCGGCAGCGGCGCCAGGCCTGGCGGAGCCGCGGCCGCATGCGCGGTCCGCCGCGCGGCGAAGTGCGAGGACATCTTCTCCGCCGGCAAATGCGGGAGCTCCAGCCGTTCGCCCGTGCAGAGCAGCACGGCGCGCTCGATTGCGTTGCGCAGCTCGCGGATGTTCCCCGGCCAGGGGTATTGCTGGAGCAGCGCGAGCACCTCGGGCGACAGCTCCGGCTCCTGCGCGCGTCCCATCCGCTGGCAGGCCTCGGAGATCAGGCCGCGCGCCAGGCCCTCGATCTCGCCGACGCGCTCGCGCAGCGGGGGGATGACGAAGGAGATGCCGTTCAAGCGGAAGAAGAGGTCCTTGCGGAAGCTGCCGCGCTGGACTTCCAGCTCCAGGTCGCGGTTGGTGGCGGCGACGAAGCGCACGTCGATCGGCAGCGGCTTGAGCGCGCCCACCCGCCGCACCTTCCGCTCCTCGATGACGCGCAGGAGCTTGACCTGCGTCGTCATCGGCATG